>Ga0070712_100000965_pt1 | contig 17314 bp, 15 predicted proteins | sample LARL81metaG_FD_71396 | JGI IMG/M metagenome (GOLD analysis project Ga0070712, IMG submission 71396) | Corn, switchgrass and miscanthus rhizosphere microbial communities from Kellogg Biological Station, Michigan, USA - LAR L8-1 metaG | ecosystem: Host-associated > Plants > Roots > Rhizosphere ...
CGCGGGGTTAAAGCCGTGGATCGCGTAGCCGCCGGTGAAGAAGTTCGAGTAGTACATCCCGTCAGGCAGGTACCCGGGGGTCTTCAGATACACGTGGAAGCTGCCCAGCACCGTCGGCGTGGACGGCTTGCCTGAGCTGATCGGGTACAGCGCGACGACCTTGCCCTTGTCGATCAGGGCGAGCACCTGCCGCGACAGGTCTCCCTCGGCGTGCCTGCCGTGGCTCGGATAGCGGATGTGGAACTGGCCGACGCCGTTTAGCAGGTCGCTGACCGTGGCGCCGTCGAGCGCCGGAGACACACCGTGGCCGAGCAGCCGGTGATAGGCGTCGACGGCCAGACGCATCCCGCCGTCGTAGACCCCGGTCTGCGGGATATAGAAGTGCAGCGCCGCCAAGCGCTGCTGCATCAGCTGCACGAACAGCCCGGTCGCGCCGAAGCCCGCGCTGGGCTCGAGGACGTTGAAGCTGCGCCGCGCAACGAAACCGACCTGCTGAGCGTCCTTCTTGTGGGTGATCGTGACGGCCGTGTTGCCGGCGCGCGGGACCGACAGCGTCTCGGTGAAGGTGCCGTACTTGCCGTTCTTCGAGGGCTTGATGCGCAGCCGATCGATCTTGACCCGATGGGAGCCCTGGAACACCTTGACGCTGACCCACTGACCGGGGACATAGGGGCGCACGACGCCGCCAACATGGATAACCCGGTTGGGGACCGTTACCGCCTGGCGCGAGACGAAGAACGCGTCGGGCAGATACAGCGTCATCGCGCCCTTGGCCGCTGCCGGTGTGGTCGGCGATGCCGGCGACGTGGGCGTGGTCGTTGGCTTGGATTTAGCCCCGGCGGCTGCCGCCACAGCAGGCGTGGCGGCCATGGCAATTGCCGCCCCAGCGCAAGCGATTGATCGGACCAGCCCCCTCGACATGACGCGGAAGTAAATCAGGCGCGGCGGTTCGGAGTGCAAGGTTGCGGACGCGAGCGGCGAGTGCAGGCTGCGCCCGGAGCGCTCAGCCGCCCCAGCGCAGGGCCGGCACGCGTGCCGACAGGGGCAGCGTGATCGCCCCGATCACGATCAGCGAGCCAGCCATCAGCGCGAACACCTCGCCGGCGTTCCAGCTCACCTGGTTGACGCCCAGGGCGAGCGAGTTGTTGATCGAGTGAAGCGCCATGCACGGATACAGCGAGCCGGTGCGCCAGCGGATGATGCACAGCACGAACCCCAGGAAGCCAAGGGGTACCAGGTACTGAGGCGAGGCCGAACCGGTATGGGCCAGGCCGAACAGGATCCCGGTCACTACCGCCGCCACCCACACGCCGATCTCCCGGCCGGCGACCTTGATCCTCATCCTCCGCAGCGCGCCGAAGAGGAATCCGCGGAAGAAGAATTCCTCGGCCATCGGCGCGATCACGCACACGAACGCCGCCGTTCCAATCAGCGCAAACGTGCTTCGGTCCACGCCGAAGTCGCTGGGCAGCTTGTCGCTGCCGTGCAGGTTGAACAGCGCGGCCCAGATCGCCGTCGCCGTGTAGTAGCTCAGCGCCGCGATCACGATCGCGCCCACCGCGAGCTTCAGCGCCACGGGGCGGAATCCGAAGTCGGCGGGATGCCCGTGCGCGCGGACCACCGCGAAGTACAGCGCCGCGAGGACGAACCCCACGTCGAACACGATGGCGCTGAGGATCGTCACGGCGGGCGACGGGTTGGAGAGGCTCGATCCGCCGGCGGCGCCGATGATCTGTACAAAGATCGTCCCGAACACTCCGAACGCAATCCCCATCCCGACCGCTGCGGGCGCCGACCAGATCGGCCACGGGGGCTCGTCTGGCCCGCGCGAGCGCTCGGGCAGCCGCTCCGGGGGCGCAGACGGTGCTGTCGGGCCCGGTGGCTGCGCCGACGCGGGGGGAGGAACGCTCGACATGTGGCCTTTGAGGTTAGACCGCGCCCGTGAGCTCGGTGATCGTCCGCACGCCAGGAGGGCCGGGGTCTCCGTCGCGCTTGATCAGCACCGCTTCGATTCCCGCGGCGCGGGCGCCGGCGACGTCCTCAGCGAGGCTGTCGCCGATGTGAATCGCCTCGTGCGCGGCGACTCCGGCGAGCCCGAGCGCGTATTCGAAGATCGCACGTGACGGCTTGCGCGCACCGAACGCGGCCGAGGTCACCACGCCGTCGAGCATCTGTGTGAGCCCGAGCTGATCGAGCGCCTCGTTGAGCGAGACGTCCCAGTTGCTGACGACGACGAGGCGCCGGCCGGCCGCGCGGGCCGCCGCGAGCGCGGGGCGAACATCCGCAAACGGCTCGAACCGCAGCGCCGTGAGTAGCGCGCCGGTCAGCGCCGCGTTGCCGATCGCTGCGATGCGTTCGTCGTCGGGCAGTCCTTCACGCAGGGCCTCGCCGCAGCGGCTGCGCAGCGCGGCCAGCGCCCCCGCATCGCGGCCCTCGTCGAGGTGAGCGCGGTAGTAGGCGATCTCGGTCGCGATCGCGCGCTGCGCCTCGGTCTCTGAGATCTCCACGCCGAACCGCTGCAGCAGTTCCGCCCGCAGGCGCGGCGCCGGTGGCTCCAGTTCGAGCAGCGTGCCAAGCGCATCGAGCAGGACGGCGCGCACCGTCACGCGACGAACCGCCACGTCGCGAATTCGGCAGTGAACAGCCCGAGCAGGACCGCCAGCGCGGCGATCGCCGGGGTGGTCAGTCGTCTTCGCTGCAGCCACCAGGCCGCCCACATGAACAGCGGGAACACGACCACCTCGTATCGCGGCAGCGACGCCAGCGGCTGTGGGGTGACCGGGTAGGACAGCGGGAACGCGAGCGCGACGATCGCGTATGCCCCGTAGGCGATCGGGAGCCTGCGCAGCGCGCCGATCACCGCGGCGACGCCGAGCGCCAGGAACGCGAACAGCATCAGGTTCTGGCCCGCGACCATCATCGGGTCACCGCCGGCCTTGGTGAAGTACAGCGGCGGCGGCGGCCCGTGCAGGAGCTGGCGCAGACCGTCCCAAGCGGCCACCGCCCCGGTCCAGATCCCGCCGAACGGCCCGGCGAAGTGCCGGAACCACACCTGCTGGACGTGAAACGGCGCGAGTCCGTGGCCGGTCTTGAGCGCTAGCCAGCCGAGATAGGCGCCCAGTCCCAGCGGAACCAGGCCCGCCCACAGGATCGACGGCGTGATCGGGTAGCGCGGCAGCAGCTTCTGCAGGCGTGTCACCGGCTCTCGTATCGGTGCCCGGTCGAAGCGCGGGCCGTACAGGAACAGCAGCACAATCGGCACCATCAGCGCGATCCCGCTGTTGCGCGAGGCGGCGCCGAGCGCCCCGAGCACGCCGGCCCACGCCCATCGGCCCAGGCGCGCCTGCAACACGCATCCCACCGACAGGGCCAGGAACAGCGACTCGCTGTAGACGGCCGAGAAGAAGTACGACATCGGGCAGAACGCGACCAACATCACGGTCACGCTCGCCAGCGGCCGGCCGAGTTCGACCGTGACGAGCCGGTGCAGCAGGAGCAGGGCGACCGCGAATGCGACCAGCGACACCAGCACTCCGGCGATCAGGTCGGATCCAATGATCAGCCCGGGTCCGCGCAGCAGCAGCGGATACAACGGGAAGAACGCGGTGCGCGTGGCCTCGTGGTCGTAGCCGCCCTGCGCGATCGCGAGGTACCACACGGAGTCCCAGCGCGCGAACGGCGCCGCCAGCAGGTTGCCGAAATACCCGAACGGCGCGGTCAGATTGGCTGGGTCAAACGCCTGGGTTCCCGGCCGCCGCCCGAACGACAGCACAGCGAACATGCCCGAAAGGAGCACCACGAGCCGAGACGTCCAGATCGCCCGCCAGACGACGGCGACGGGACTCTGGCTTTCGCTGTCGTCGCGCAGCATGAGCGACGCCGAGTGTCGCAGCCGGGACCGCTGCCGCCGTAACTTCCGTATCACGCAGAGGACCCGCAACCAGCAGACCGAAAAACCCACCCAGCTACACTCGTTTGGCTTGCTGCGACGCCGAGATTGCGCTCTGCGCACCGGCGGTGCCGCCCCCGAAACTCCTCAATGAGCCGACGCGAAAGACAGAAGCGCCGCCGGCGCAGCCGCAGCCACCCCGTCACCAAGGTCATGCTGATCGGCGCCGTGCTCGCCGTATGCGGGATCGCGCTGGGCGCGGCGGCGGCGGTGGGCTGGGTCGTGGCGGTCGCCGACAACGGCCCGAACCTGACCGAACTCAAGGGTCGCGCCCCGCATCCGCTGACCCAGATCTTCGCCGCGGACGGAAGCTCGCTGGGCTACGTGCACTCAGACACCGTCTACAACCCCGTCCCGGCATCGAAGATCCCCAAGCTGCTGCGCGAGGCGACGATCGCGATCGAGGACCGCCGCTTCTATCAGCACGGAGCGCTCGACTACCAGGGCATCCTGCGCGCCGGCGTCAAGGATCTGTTCAGCGGCCACAACTCGCTGCAGGGCGCCTCGACGCTGACGATGCAGCTAGTCGACAACAAGTACATGCCGGCAAGGATCGCCGCCAACCACAACCTCAAGTACAAGATCATCCAGGCCAAGCTCGCCGAGCAGCTCGAGAACAAGCGCTCCAAGTCCTGGATCCTCGACAACTACCTCTCAGACGTCCCGTACGGAACCGTCGGGGGCCAGACGGCGATCGGCGTCGGCGCCGCGGCGCAGGTGTTCTTCGGAAAGCCCGTGTGGAAGCTCAGCCTGCCCGAGCTGGCGATGATCGCCGGGTTGCCGCAGGCACCGTCGCAGTACAACCCGTTCCTGCATCCCAAGCTCGCTCGGCAGCGGCGCACAGACGTGCTGAACGCGATGGCCGCTTCGCACTACATCACGCTCGCGCAGGCCGGCGCGGCCATCCGCAAACCCCTGGGCGTGCACGCGACCACCCGCTACACCGCCAGGCGCCAGCCGTACCTGTTCGACTACGTGCTGCACGAGCTTAACCAGCGTTTCGGCGCGAACAGGGTGGCGAACGGCGGGCTGAAGGTCTACACGACGATCGACCCCAAACGGCAGGTGCAGGCTCAGCAGGCGCTGCTGACCCACGAGGGCGGCCCCGGCCAGCCGGCCGCGGCGCTCGTCTCGATCGACCCGACCAACGGCCACATCGTGGCGATGGCGACCACCTCGCGCTACGGCACCGCGCCCGGGGAGACGACCTTCGACTACGCCTGGCAGGGCCACCGGCAGACGGGCTCGGCGTTCAAGGTGTTCTCGCTGATGACCCTGATCCACGACTACGACGGTGATCCGAACAGGACGTACTACACGTCCAAGCTGCTCGCCCCGGGATGGCTGCCCGGCTATCCGACCTACTCCGTACACACCGCCGAGCTCAGCTACCAGGGCACGATCAGCATCACGAGGGCGACGACGGACTCCGACAACACCGTGTTCGCGCAGCTCGCGCAGGACCTCACGCTGCCCAAGGTCAGCGCCACCGCCCACGCGATGGGGATCACATCGTCGCTCACGAACTACCCGTCCGAGGCCCTGGGCGCGGTCTCGGTCTCGCCGCTGGAGATGGCCGACGCGTACGCCACGATCGCCAGCGGCGGCGTCCACCATCCGCCGACCGCGATCACGAAAGTCGTGTTCCCGGACGGCAGCGTCGTGAGCATGGGCTCTCCTGCCGGAAACCGGGTGTTCAGCGAGGGCGAGTCCTACGCCGCCACGCAGGTGCTGAAGACCGTGATTCAGAGCGGCACCGGCACCGCCGCCAACTACGGCTGCCCGGCTGCCGGCAAGACCGGCACGACCAGCAGCTTCACCGACGCGTACTTCGATGGCTACTCGCCGAAGCTCGCCACTGCCGTGTGGGTGGGCTATCCGAACGCGACCGAGTCGATGGCCAACGGCTTCGGCGGCACCCTGGCGGCGCCGATCTGGCACGACTTCATGTCGGCGGCAAGCGACGGCTATTGCGGCGACTTCGCGGTCCCCTCCGTCCTCTGGCACGGCACCCAGTTCGTCGGCAGCTTCTCGGCCTCGCGATCGAGTCCGACGAATAGCTCCCCAACGGCTACCGGCACCCCGGCAGGCCCTGGATCGGGTGGCGCCGGCGTCGGCCCCGGCACAAACCCGCAGAACAACCCCACGCTGTTCGCCCAGCCGCCGCAGCCGACTGGAGGCAATGGAGGCGGCAACGGCAACGGCAACGGCGGTGGAGGCGGAAACGGCCACGGCGGCGGCGGCGGCGGTAAGACCGGAGGGACAGGACCGGGCCACTGAGGGACTGGTAGCCTCGTCCCCGAGATGCCCAAGGAAGAAAAAGTCGAGCTGGAAGGCGAGGTCGTCGAGGCCCTCCCCAACGCGATGTTCCGCGTGAAGCTCGACAACATGGACCGCGTCGTCCTCGGCCACGTCGCCGGCAAGATGCGGCGTTTTCGGATCAGGATCCTCCCCGGCGACCGCGTCCGGGTCGAGCTCTCCCCGTACGACCTCGACCGCGCTCGGATCGTCTACCGCCACCGCTGACCGATCGCCGTCGTCGATGCGCGAGCTCGAGCTGATCGATGCGCTCGAGAAGGTGTTTGTGTGCGATAGCCCGGCGGTCGTCCGGTGGCTGGGCGACGACGCCGCGGTTGTCCGGGGGCGCGGTTATGCGGTGACCTCGGTGGACACCGCCGTCGACGGCGTGCACTTTCGTATCGGCCAGCTGTCGCCGCGGGAGATTGGCCACCACGCGCTGGCGTCCGCGCTGTCGGACATCGCCGCGATGGGTGCACAGCCCGGCGAGGCGTACCTCGCGCTCGGGGTGCCGACCGGGTTCTCGCGAGCCGCGGTCTTGGAGTTGGCGGCCGGCGCGCAGGCACTGGCCGCCGAGTGCGCGGTGACGATCGCCGGCGGCGACGTCACGCAGGCTCCGGCGCTGACGGTCTCGTTCACCGTCGTCGGCTGGGCCGACGATCCGGGTGAGCTCGTCGGGCGCGACGGCGCCCGCCCCGGAGACCGCGTCGCGGTGACGGGCAGTCTCGGAGGGGCGGGCGCCGGTCTCGCTGTCATCGAGGGCAAGGCTCCAGACCGGCTGCCCAAGCTTGTTGCGGCGGGACTTCGAGAGCGTTACGCCACGCCGCGGCCCCGCCTGGCCGCCGGTCGTGCGCTCGGTGAGCTTGGCGCGACGGCCATGATCGACCTGTCCGACGGCCTGGCCACCGACGCCGCCCACCTCGCCAGTCGAAGCGACGTCAGGATCGAGCTGACGCTCGAATCTCTGCCGCTGTGTGACGGAGTGGCCGACGTCGCCGGCGCGCTCGGAGTCGATCCGCGTGCGTTCGCGGCGACCGCCGGTGACGACTATGAACTGTGCGCGTGCCTACCGGCCAACGTGTGGACGAAGCCTTCGATCACACCCTCGAACCACGACCTGCGGGGCGTCGACCTGACGTTAATCGGTTCGGTCGTCGACGGTCCGGCGGGCGTCGTCTTCACCGATGGCTCTGGTGAGCTAGTCGGGTACGAGCACGCGTTCTGACCGTTGCCGCGCCGGCGCTCGGGCCGGTCGTTGCGACGCCTGACCCCGGTGTGCCCGGCGGCCGCGTCACGCAGACGGCGGACGATCGCGTCCGCGACAGCCGTCGGGTCGACCAGGTATTCCCCTGCTTCGATCTGCTGCTTGATTTCTCCCATCTTGTCCTCGCGATCCTTGTTCATGAGGCACTCCTAGGATCGGCCCCGGGGCGAGATGGCTGCATCGGGTCTGGACCCCAATCAACGGGTGTCGTGTTTGTGTCCAGATGCTGTCCAGATCGGTTTGAAAGCCATGAAATACGGTACCTGAGCGATCGTCTGTCAGGCGGTTGCACGCGCGGCTCCCAGCGGTTGCACCTGCGACAGCTTGGCAAACACGATGATCCGCTGCGCGGCGCTGTAGAGCGGGTTGCAGGCCGACAGCACCAGGCGGTCATAGCCCACGTCATTAGTGACCCACAGCGCCGTCGGCAGCACGATCCGGTGGTACTGGACGGTGTAGGTGAACTTCCCGTATGGCATCGACAGGACGATGCGGTCGCCAGGCTTGAGTGCGTCGATGTGACGGAACGGAGCGAGGTACGTGGTCCGGTGCCCCGCGATCGCCACCGTCTGACCGACCCCCGGCAGCGCAGTTCCGGGATAGTGCCCCGGGCCCTTCTCCAGGCTCGACGCATCTGTTCCCTGCACGACGTCGTAGCTGGCATCGATCTTCGGGATCGTGATGCGGCCGACCGCGTCGCCGGTGGACACCTGCCGCGCCTCACGGCGTGCCAGATACGAGATGCGCGCCTGCTGAGTCTTGACGCTCCCCAGCGCGTGCGTGTCGATCGGCGACAGCGGCGTCGTCTCGAGGCTGAGGAAGCGCTTGTCGATCTCGCCGCGCTGGATCGTCCCGATCACCGCCGTCACCGGCTCCTGCCAAGCCAGTGTCACCCCGGCGTCGAGCATCAGCAGCAGACCGGAGATGATCAGCACCGAGGAGATGTCGCGGATCAAGCGCCTCATGTCGCTCCTACCGCCGCAGCGCCGACTTGGTGCCACCCAGGGAGCCGGGCCCCGCGTACGTCACCGGGCCCCGAATCGAGACCGGCTGCTCCTCGGGCTCGGCCTGCTTGACCGAGCGCGCTGCGATCAGCACGAGGCTCAGCGCGCAACCCGCGACGACGCTCCATTCGATCACGGTCAGCACGCTCAGATGGCCGCCGGCGACGAGCAGCGCACCGCTCCAGGCGAGGCCCAACGGGTCGACGCCCAGCGACCGCGCGTAGTAGACGATCACCAGCGCCGGCGCCGCCAGACCGCCCATCAACAGCGCCAGCGCTACGCCGCGGCGCATCCGCAGGTCGGGCGCCACTACCCACAGCCACAGGTGCAGCGCCGGGATCAGCAGGGCTGCTGCAAACGGATTCGAGAACCAGATCGCAAGCGTGGCAGCGCAAAGCACCAGCAGCAGCCCCGAAGCCGCTCCCGGGACGGCGGTGTCAGGCACGAGCCCACGGTTGCCGGCGTGGAAGGCGCGGATGATCAGCGGCCGCAGGAACACGAAGCCGATCACCAGCAGGCAGACGGACAGAGCGAGCACGACGATCCCGGCCGTATGCGGCGGCACGGCGTCGGAGCTGACCGGCCCCGGCGGCCGGGCGTCGAAGACGCCGAGCAGCTTGGCGCCGAGCACCGGGATCAGCGCCAGCACGAACGGAAGCGCCGAGGCGAGCACCCATGTCACCCAGCGCAGGATCGGGTGTCCGCGGCGCCTGGCACGCGCCATGCCGTCTACGGTCGCAGCGAGCACGGGCGCGATCAGCGCCAGCACGAACAGCCTGATCGCCCACGCAGGCACGACCTTGCCCGAGAAGAGGAGATACGCCGACGGAGCCGGAACGTTGGGTCCGGCGTCGAGCGCGTTGATCGTCTCGAGCGCGGAGCGGCCCATCCCGGCGATCCGTTCGGGGCTCGTCGGCTCGTGGGCGGTGGGCGCCCGGTCACCGGACAGCGACATCAGCACGGCGGGCTCGCCCTCGGCTCCGAACGGTCCCTGCTCGGTGGCGGTGAACGGAAACGCGAGATGCGCGAACTGGCCACCGATGCTGGGCGACACCGTGCCCACTTGGGCCTGCTGGGAAAGCGCCGCGGCGACCGTGTTGCGCAACATCGGCGGCGCCACTACCTGGGCGTTTGCCCACGGCACGACAACGGGCTGGCGCAGGCCGCTACCCGCCATGTTCCCCAGCACGACAACGGCATCGACCGGCTGCTGCAGGGGCAGTGACTTCGCCAGCGCAAGGGCGCCAGAGGCGCCGGTCGAGCCGCTCGTCGAGGCGAGCACGATCGAGCGCCGGTGGGTCTCGCCCGACAGGGCGTGAGCGAGCTCCTCGAGTACCGCTGTGCCCGACGCCTCCGCGACGGCGGGCGAGCCGAGCGCGTCGCGATGGGCGACGACGACGATCGCACCGCTGGTCAGGCCGGGCCTCACGCCGACGATGTTGACGACCGTGCGGCGTCCCTCGGCCGTCTGCGCCTCGGTCTCGCTCCTGGACACGGAGAATCCGTCCGACGTCAGCACCGTGCCGACCTGCGCGGCGATCGCGGCGTCGGCCGGCGAGCCCGGAAGCCGGTTCGGGAACTGCTTCGAAATCCGGTTCATCGCGGCGTACGCGTGCCCGGCGTTGAACGCTTCCGGCGCAAGTGTCGTGGTCTGCGGCCCCTGTTGATCGCCCAGCGAGAATGCGAGAACGATCACTGCCAGCGCGACCGCGACCAGCCAGGTGCGGTAGATGCGCGGATCCAGCATCGGCCTCAGAGAGTAGCCGCCGAGGTGGGCGGTTCTCGGTTCTACGGGCGCGTAGCAACTACTCTTAACACGAGAGGACGGAGACCGTTGCCCGATCATTCAGCGCGCATCCTGCTCGTGGACGATGAGCAGTCGATCCAGACGCTGCTCTCGTATCCCTTGCGCAAGGAAGGCTACGACGTCGTCCAGGCGACCGACGGGCGTCAGGCGCTTGACAGGTTCGACGAGCAGGTCTTCGACCTCGTCGTGCTCGACCTGATGCTCCCCAAGGTCGACGGGCTCGAGGTGTGCCGCCGACTGCGTTCGCGCAGCTCGGTCCCGATCATCATGCTAACCGCGAAGTCCGAGGAGATCGACAAGGTCGTCGGGCTCGAGCTAGGGGCAGACGACTACATCACCAAGCCGTTCTCGCTGCGGGAGTTCTCGAGCCGGATCAAGGCCGCGCTGCGGCGGGCGGAGATGAGCCGGCCCGCCGAGACCGCTCCGGACGAGGCGCCGCTCGAGGTGCGGGCGCTGCGGATCGACTTCCCCAAGCGGACCGTTCGGGTGCGCGGCGACGAGGCTCCGCTGACGTTCGTCGAGTTCGAGATCCTGTCGGCGCTGGCGCGCGCGCCGGGAAGGGTGTTCACTCGCGACATGCTGCTTTCGCGGATCTGGGGAGATTCCGCGTATCGCGACCCGCGCACGATCGACGTCCACATCCGGCACCTGCGCGAGAAGCTCGAGCAAGACCCCAAGGATCCGGAGTACCTGTTCACGGTGCGCGGGGTCGGATACAGGTTCCGCGACGGCGACGAGCCCTAGCAGCCTCCGGGGGGTGATCGGTTGATCCGGCTGTCGCTTCGTAACCGCCTGGCGTCGGTGTTCTTCGCGATCACGCTGATCGCGATCGCCGCCCTGTACCTGTACGTCGCACCGGGACTGCAGACCCGGCTGATCAACCAGAAGCGCTCCGAGCTCGCCGCCGGAGCGCGACGCTATTCCGGTCCGATCACCGACACGATCGGCTCCAGCGCGCCACTGTCGGTCGTCCGCGATCGCGTCGATGCCGCGGCCCTCGCCTCCCGGGATCGCGTCACGCTGTTCCTGGTCTCCCAGGCGCCCGACGGCCTGCAGCTTTCGCCCGAGGCCGACTCGAGCAAGCTCTCGGCCACGACGCCGCTGTCATTCCGGGTCGCGCGGCAGGCGGCGAAGACGGGCACGCCGCAGACGGGCGTCGAGCAGACGCGCGACGGGACCGTCGCCGAGGCCGCCTACCCCGTCCATTACCAGGGCCGGGTCGGCGCCGTGATCGTCTACTCAGACCCGGTGTCGGACATCGTGCACAGCGTCGAGATCGTGCGCCACGAGATCCTCGTCGCCGGCGGCATCGCGCTGCTGCTGTCGCTGATCGGTGGCTACCTCGTCACACGGGCGCTCGGCAAACGCGTCAAGCGGCTGGAGCTCGCGGCCGAGAAGGTTGCGGCGGGCGACTTCGACCATCCGATACACATCGACTCGAGCGACGAGCTGGGGCAGCTGGCGATCGCCTTCAACCAGATGCAGCGCCAGCTCAAGCAGCTCGAGGAGGCGCGCAAGAAGTTCATCGCCACCGCGTCGCACGAGCTGCGAACTCCGATCTTCTCGCTCGGAGGGTTCGTCGAGCTGCTCGAGGACGACGACCTCGATCCTGAGACGCGCCGGCGCTTCCTGGAGCAGGTCAAGGAGCAGGTTGAGCGCCTGCGCAAACTGTCGGTCGATCTACTAGATCTCTCGCGGCTGGAGTCCGGCTCGCTCGAGCTGCGCCCCGAGCAGGTCGACCTCGGCGAGCTGACCCGATCGGTGTCGGGCGAGTTCGAGCCCACGCTCGCCCAGCACGACTCGCACCTCGAGCTGCGGCTGCCGTCGCGCTCGATCGACGCCGTCTGCGACCCGGTCCGCGTCGCCCAGATCATGCGCATCCTGATCGACAACGCGCTCACGCACACGTCGTCGGGGACCAGGATCATGGTCACGGCCGGCAAGGACAACGGCAGCGTGCGGCTCGTCGTGCGCGACGACGGCGAGGGCATCGACCCGCAGTCGATCTCGCGGATCTTCGAGCCGTTCTACACCGCCGACGACGCCCAGGGCTCGGGGCTGGGGCTGGCGATCGCATCCGAGCTCGCCGAGCGCATGTCGGGGCGGCTGACGGTCGTGTCGATGCCCGGGGACACCGCGTTCACGCTCGAGCTCCCCAACGACGAGGCCCCGCCGGGTGGGGTTACTTCTCGCCCTCCCAGTAGCCCACCTGTCCATCAGCGCGCTTGAGCATCAGCTTGTCGTCGGGGTTGCCGGTCCAGACGCCGATCTTGTCGCTGTCGGGGTACACGGCGACGGCCAGATCGGGGTCGCTCGAGAACATCAGCACGCGGGCGGTCTGCTGTTCGGTGTTCGAGACCTTGTGGGCGCCGTCTGGGCCGAGTGGGAAGCACATGAGGTCGCCGCGCTGCAGCCGACGCTCGCCGTCGGGAACGCGGACCACGACCTCGCCCTCGATCACGAGCAGCCATTCCTCCACGTACTCGTAGTGATACGGGCAGAGACTCTGGCCCGAAGGAACGTCGAACAGCTTGACGACGAGCTCGACGCCACCGGCCTGCTTTCCCACGTTTGACACCGCGGAGCTGTAGCCGGCGGGGTCATCCGCGTCGTACTCCATTTCGGCGGTGAAGATGTTCACGCTTGTCATGCGGCGATGATCGCAGTTGGGGGCGTGCACAATGCCCTGGCGTGAGTCCGTCGCCCGATCCCGCCGTTGCCGGTCCCGAGCTCGTGCTCGAGCTGGCGCAGCGGCTGCGCGAGGTGGTGCTGCCCGAGCTCGGCTCGCACGCGGGGCGTGCGGAGGCGGGCGGCGGGGCAGGCGGAGACGTCACGTTCGCCGTCGACGAGCTGGCGGAGTCAACGCTCGAGGAGTTCCTCGCCGAGCGAGCCCCCCGCGTGGCGTTCTACTCCGAAGATCGGGGGTTGGTCGCCCGCGATGACGCGGTCGACGTGCTGGTGGTCGACCCAATCGACGGGACGCGGCCCGCGATGGCTGGGCTCGAGTCGGCCTGCGTCGCGGCGGCGCTCGCATCGATCGGCGACGGGGAGCCGACGATGGCCGACCTGCGCGCGGGCTGCGTGGTCGAGATCAAGACCGGCGACTGGTTTCTGGGGGTCAAGGGCGCCGGGGTTCGCTCGACGCGTGACGTGTCGCTCAGTCGCGAGACCGACATCGGGCGGATGTTCTGGGGCTACGGCTTTCGCGGGCGGCCGGCGCGAGCGTCGGTCGAGGTCCTGGCGGAGCTGATCGACGCATCCTCGGTCGGTGGCGGCACGTTCGAGCTTGGGTCGCAGTGCTTCGTGATGACACGGCTGATCACCGGTCAGCTCGACGCCGTGATCGAGGTCGGCTCACGGCTCGTCGACGACGTGCCGGGGATGCGGGCCGAGTTCGAGCGGATCGGGCGCGGCCAGGTGCTCAACAACTCGCCGTACGACCTGGCAGCCCCGTGGCTGTGCCTGCGCGAGGCCGGCGGGGTTGTCAGCGATGGTTGGGGCGAGCCGCTTGACCACCATCGGCTGCTGGGGTCCGGCCATGAGTTTCAGATGTCGTCGATCTCGGCCGCGAACGCGCAGCTGCACGAGCGGCTGGTGCAGGAGGTCGATGCAGGGGTGGCGCGGCTCAAGGCGATGTACGCCTGAGGTCCCCGACGGGTGCCGGTTCTGCGGGTTCGCGGCCCGGGGGCGCGGACCGCTATCGTGCGAGCGCGCCGGCAGTCCACCGGCACCCGCCGGCAACTCGACCGGCTTCCGATGCTCCAGCCCGTACTCCTAGCCCGTAAGCAGCTATCCGACTACGCCAGCATCGTTGGACGGCCCCTGGTCGATGAGATCCTCGCGCGCGCCGAGGCGCTTCGCGGCAAGCGCGTCCTGCACGTGTCGGCGACCGCGTTCGGCGGCGGCGTGTCGGAGATCCTCTACACGCTCGTCCCGCTGATGGTCGACGTCGGGATTGCGTGCGAATGGCACGTGATCTACGGCCGCGAGGAGTTCTTCAACGCGACCAAGGTGATGCACAACGCGCTTCAGGGCTCAGAGCAGGATCTGACCGAGGAGCAGTGGGCGACGTGGCTCGAGTACAACGAGATCAACGCCCGCGAGCTGTCCGAGGACTGGGACGTCGTCATCGTCCACGACCCGCAGCCCGCCGCGCTCGCGTCGCTGGTTGGCGACAAGTCGCGTCACTGGGTGTGGCGTTGCCACATCGACCTGTCGACGCCCAATGCGTCGACGCTGGACCGCCTGGTGCCCCATCTCGAGCCGTATCCGGCGGCCGTGTTCCATATGCCGCAGTACGTGCCCGAAGGGATGAACGGCCGCGCTCACATCATCCCGCCCGCGATCGATCCACTGGCTCCGAAGAACATGGCGTTCTCGCCTGAGGACGCGGTGTACATCTGCGGTCAGTTCGGGATCGACGTCGATCGCCCGCTGTTGTGCCAGGTGTCGCGCTTTGACCCCTGGAAGGACCCGCTGGGCGTGATCGATGCCTACCGGATCGTCAAAGAGCAGATGCCCGACGTTCAGCTCGCGCTCGTGGGGTCGATGGCCACTGACGACCCCGAGGGCTGGGATTTCTTCAACGCGACCATCTCCCACGCCGACGGCGACCCCGACATCCACATCCTCAACAACCTGAACAACGTCGGCGCGATCGAGGTCAACGCCTTCCAGTCACACTGTGACGTCGTGATTCAGAAGTCCACCCGCGAGGGGTTCGGCCTGACAGTCACCGAGGCGATCTGGAAGGCCCGCCCGTTCATCGGCGGCGACGTCGGCGGGATTCCGCTGCAGGTGTCTGACGGCGAGACCGGCTTTCTGGTGAGCAGCGTGGAAGAGTGCGCGGAGCGTGCTTTGGAGATCCTTCGCGATCCGGGTCTCGGCAAGAGATTGGGGCGCGCGGGCAAGGAATCGGTACGGCGCCGGTTCCTGATGCCGCGACTTTTACGCGATTGGCTCGCGCTTTTCGAGACACTAGGAGCCTGATGGCGGATCCCTCGCTGGTTCTCGTATCGAACAGAGGCCCGGTCACCTTTGGTCCGGACGGGGAGATTCGGCGCGGTACAGGCGGCCTGGTGACTGCTCTGATCGGGCTCGCGACGCACCGGGAGGTCACCTGGGTGGCTTCGGCGATGAGCGACGAGGACGTCGCCGTGTCGGAGCGAAATAACGGCCGGCCGTTCGTCGTGCACACCCCCGAAGGCGCCGATTACCGCGTGAAGCTGGTCACCTCCGACGCCGACGCGTACGACCGCTTCTACAACATCATGGCCAACCCGATGCTGTGGTTCATCCAGCATTACCTGTGGGACCAGTCCAACGCGCCCGACATCCGGCGCAACGAGACCGAGGCGTTCGAGTTCGGCTACAACGCGGTCAACGAGGACCTGGCGCGGGCGGTAGTGGAGGAGATCGAAGGGATCGAGAAGCCCGTGGTGATGGTCCACGACTATCACCTCTACACGCTGCCGGGGTTGTTGCGCCGGGCGCGCCCCGACGTCTTTCTGCACCACTTCGTCCACATCCCGTGGAGCCAGTCGGACTCGTGGCGGGTGCTGCCCTCGATGATCCGCGAGGACCTCTACCACGGGATCCTGTCCAACGACATCATCGGCTTCCACACGCGGTCATACCGGCGCAACTTCCTGCAGTGCTGCGAGGACCTGCTCGGGCTCGACGTCGACCACGAGGCCGGCGTCGTGCATCACGACGGTCGCGAGGTGTGGGTGCGGGCCTACCCGCTGCCAATCGATCCGCATGCCATCGAGGCGGTCGCCCAGCGCGACCGCGTCGGCGAGTTCGAAGAGGAGCTGCTGCGCCGGCGGCGCGACCACCTGATCCTGCGCGTCGACCGCGCCGACCTGTCGAAGAACGTCCTGCGTGGGTTCAACGCGTTCGACGTGTTCCTCGACCAGCACCCCGAGTTCCGCGAGCGGGTCACGTTCATCGCGCAGCTGATGCCGTCGCGGACGGACGTGCCCGAGTACGCCGAGTACCTGGAGCGGATCGAGGCCAACGTCGCGGTCGTCAACCACCGCCACGGGTCACCGGACTGGATGCCGATCCAGCTCAAGCTACGCGATGACCTGGAGGAGGCTGTTGCGGCCTACAAGCACTACGACGTGCTGATGGTCAACGCGATGTTCGACGGCATGAACCTCGTCGCCAAGGAGGGGCCGATGGTCAACGAGCATGATGGCGTCTCGATCCTGTCCGAGAACACCGGCGCCCATGAGGAACTCGCGGAGTACGCGCTTTCAGTCAACCCATTCGACATCCAAGAGCTGGCCGACTCGATCCACGCGGCGCTGACGATGCCGGCGGACGAGCGCCAGCGGCGGCACGAGGGGTTGAAGTCGATCATCACCTCGCGCAACCCGGGCGACTGGATCGACGATCAGCTGGCTGACATCCGGCGCAAGGAAGAGGCCGACGGACGGTAGGTTGGCGTGGGTCGTCCTTAAACACGGCCCATTGAGGGGTGGTATGGGAGGGTCAGGCCGGGACGCCTGAGTTGGCGCCGCCGAAAAAGGCCCAATCGATTGGTTCACCACGTTGGGTGGGTCTTTTTCTGCGCTGAGCGACGAATATGACCCAACGGACGGATCGCGCGGAGGTTGTCCCGCTCGCCGTGGATTTTGGTGGCGGCCTGGGTGGGGTTAGGTGGTGGCGAGCGTAGCGGTCTCCTTGGCTGGGGTCGAGGTGAGGGTCGGTCGGTCGGTGGTGATGTCGCGGGTGACTTGGCGTTCGACCTCGATCGCGAGCTCGGCGAGGTCGGCGTGGCCCTGGATGCGTCTGAACGCGCGTTCGGCTTCGAGCATCCCGGCGGCGGTCCAGCGCAGCGCCATGTCGCCGTTTTGCCAGCGTTTGACGTTGCCGGAGGTGCGGCGGATGCATTCGATCATCGACTCGCAGGGGTTGGTGCTCATCAGCGTGTGCCTGAGATCGCCGCGGGCACCCAGACGCACGGCGGTGATCGTCTCCTCTAG
>Ga0070712_100000967_pt1 | contig 17301 bp, 18 predicted proteins | sample LARL81metaG_FD_71396 | JGI IMG/M metagenome (GOLD analysis project Ga0070712, IMG submission 71396) | Corn, switchgrass and miscanthus rhizosphere microbial communities from Kellogg Biological Station, Michigan, USA - LAR L8-1 metaG | ecosystem: Host-associated > Plants > Roots > Rhizosphere ...
GAAAATTCCCCGGTCGCGTCAAGAGCGGCATCCCGAATGGAACGGCCGCGCGACCTGGGAGCCGCGGCGGCCGGAATTTCGTGTCCAACACAAACGAGCCCTGGACGTTGGCAGGATCGATCGGCTCGGCGACATGGCTGAGATCGAAGCTGCCGGTGCCGGGAGTGCCGAAGCCTTGCAGCACGCGGCGCGCAGCCGCTTCACTGCCGAGGTTCTGCACTGCTGCCGCCGCCCCACGCAGCGCAATGGCAAGCGCACCGGTCGCGCTTTCCTGCGTCTCGCCGGTCACGCTGCCGTCGGCGGCGACATGGAGAACGGTGCGGGAATGGCTGGTATGATCCTGCGGCCGCATGGCAGGGGTGCGGGCAAGCGTTGCGGCGCTCGCGGATACGCGCACGACCGGCTTGTCGTAAGCCTCCGGCGCCAGCACACCGAAGGCCGCTCCGCCCGCCGTGGGATCATCGTAGACATCAATGTCCGGCAGATAAACGATGACGTGGTTGAGCACCGTCAAGGTCGGCGGGTCCGGCAGCGTATAGGCATTGCCGAGGTTGATCAGCGCCGCTTCGCTCGCGATGCCCTTGGCGGCGAGGAGCGCCGACATGAGCGTGACCTTGTCCTTGCAGTCCCCGTATTTGTTGTGCAACACAGCTGCCGCTTCGTTAGGGACCACACGCCCCACGGCGAGATAAACCGCGACATAGCGGATGTGCTTCTTCATCCAGGCATCGATCGCAATTGCCTGTGCTTTCTTGTCGACGATCCCCCGCGTTATCTCGTCGGCAAGCAAAGAAATCTCGGGGGTGACTGCCGACTTGGGCAGCGCCAGCGCGCGATAGGCGAGCCCCAGCTCTTCGTAGGATTTGAAGGTCGAGACCAGCAGCGCCGGATCGCGATCGATGGAGGCGACGGCGCGCGGCTCTTCCGGCACATAGGGTCCGGGCGCGAGCGTGACAGTATGGCGGCGAATGTCGCCGATATCATCGCTTCTGTCTGTCAGGCCAGTGCCGGTGGTACTGACGTGCAGGTCGAGAGCTCGCGGCGCCTCGACGATCACCTCGGCCGATGTGATGGGCTGGCTGCGTGCAAACACCTCGGAATGAAAGAACTGTCCGGGGAACGGCCCGTGGCCGATCTCCCATTTGTAGGTCGTCACCAGCGTGTCGCCGACACCGACGTCGGGAAAGATGATGGTGCGCTGCTTCAGATCGCGTGCATACGTGGCCGCCAGCCCGGAAGCGCCATCTCGGGTAACGATGTTGGCAGCCTCGACAGCAATTCTGGTCCCGTCAGCCTTTTCGGTGAAGGCTTCGAGGATATCCACGGTCTGCATACCTTCCACGAACAGCAGCTGCTGCTGGCTCAAAGGCTGGATCGCGGCCGGCGCCAGAATCTTCAGCCGCTTGGTAGCGAGGTTCGTGGCGGTGAGGTCGGCGCGCACCGTCAAATGGCCGTGATAGGAGAGCGAATAGGAGGCGCTCGGAGCGGGAACGTGGCGTTCCGCATCGGCGGGCGCAGACGGGAGAGGTTGCGCCATGGGCGCCGTGCCCAGCGCGAGCGCGAACACGACAAGAACCGCGAGGCGCATGCAGTGCGATGTCATGATACCGCCCGCGCGGCGGAGGTCACCGGCGTACAGCGGCTGTCGGCCCTTGCGAGATCCACGACCCGCTGCACGCTATCGGCAAGCGATCCTTGCACAACATCGCTTCCGGGCGGAAGCTGGAGGGCCTCGGCGTCTTCGGCCGTATGCGTCACGTTGAGCAAGCAGATCAGTATGAGCGCTTCCGGCGCTTTGCGCCGCACACGGCGCGCAGCGTAGCGAATCTGCGCAACGCTGGCCTTGCCCAAGTAACAAAGGCAGACCAGGGCCACGTTGTTGGTGTCGAGCGCAAACAGCTTGCCCATGGAAAGCGCATCCGCTTCCTTGGCGCTGGCGCCGATGCCCCGGCGTTCAAGGAGCTGCGCAACCGCAATCGCGGCGGCTTCGTCGATGAGGCCGCTACCGGGAATGCACAGCACAGCTGCCCCCTCGCGCCAGCGCTCGGGCACTCGCGCCGCGTCCTCATCAGGGGACAGGGCTGTTTCGGCTTTGCTGATGCGGGCAAGAGGACCATCGGCTTCTCCAGCGAGATCGGGCTCCGGCCTGTCCTGATGCGAGCTGAGATCATCGGCGATCTCGGCAACCGAATCACGAATGTGCTGCATGCGATCGGAATCCAGCGCACCGCGTTCCGCATCGGCCTGCGCGAGCTTGAGTCCGGCCATGAGCACCTCGTCATAATAAGCGATCAAAGGCTTTTCCTTCAGGAACTTCTGCGCCTGCTCGGTCGCCTCCACCGGATCTCCCGCGAGCATGCGCTGATAGACGATCTGCGCCGGGGTCAAGGCCGGCTCATCGCCCAGGAGCACCTGGAGGAAATTCAGGCGATCCACGTGCCTGCCGAGCACGACCAGGCAGACCGTCAACGGCGTGGCGAGAACGAGACCGATGGGCCCCCACAGCCAGGTCCAGAACGTCGCCGATGCGACCACCGCGACCGGCGACAACCCGCTGCTATGGCCATACAGCAGCGGCTCAATGGCGTGGCCGAAAATGGGTTCAACGACCAGGAAGAGTGCGGCAGTCCAGAGCACCATCGACCAGCCGGGGCCAAAAGCCGCGGCCAGCACCAGCGGGAAAATCGCGGCGATGATGGCGCCGACATACGGTATGAACCGCAGGATCATGCCCATTATGCCCCACAGCGGCGCGCTCGGCACTCCGATCAACCAAAGACCGGTGCCGATCACGAGTCCGAAGGCCGCATTGAGCATGAGCTGCGTCAGGAACAGGCGGCTCAGGCGCTCGCCGGCGTCGCTCATTGCAGCGGTGGTCCGCTGCAAGTCCTGTGATCCGGCAAGGCGCACCAGCCGGTTCCGCAGATCCTGCTGCTGGAGGAGAATGAAGATGACAAACACGACGACAACTCCGGTCGTCGCCAAGGGGTGCATCAATGGCGCGATCAGCGCCGCCAGTGTCTGCAGCGCCCCGGGGTCGGGCTGGCGGACCTCCACCGGTATGGGCTTGATGGAGGCGTCCCCAGGGGACGCCGGCGTCTGCGCGTCCGGCTTGGGGCGTTCGAGCTCCTTGCGCAGGTTCTGCAGCACTTCGGACGCGCGCTCCAGTGTGCCTGTGCCTGTGGCGGCGCCGCGCAAGCTCTGGATCTTCTCGCGCAGGGTCGACTGGTAGGTCGGGAGATCACTCGCCAGCTGATTGACCTGCGATGCCATCAACCCGCCGAGCGCGAACAGCACGCTGAATGCGGCGAGCACGACGAGGAGAACTGCCACAATACGCGGACAGCGCAGGCGCTGGAGGAGTGCGACGAGCGGGGCAAGCACGAAACTCATCAGCACTGCGAGGACGATCGGCACGAGCACATCGCGTGCCAAATACAAAACGCCCACCAGCACTACGGCCATCAAAACAGCCGTAGTTGCCGAGCTTTGCATGGGCACGCTCACCCGGCCCAGCAGTCGTGTCCGTGTGATCTCGTTCATGAGCCTTCCTATAGCTCAGACAGCGCGCGGATTCGACCTAACGCGCGGCCAAAATCTGTCCCGGGCTCCGACCGGGGATCGCGCGCATGATCTGCTGATGATGCCGCTCTGAGAAACGATATTGCCCATGGGCAGACGTGGCGCTGGCGCGGTGCCTAAGCCGTCTTGCGCGGGGCCGCGGTCCTTTTGTCGCCGGTGTTCGGGGTGCCGGTCGGTTCGATCAGCAACATGTGTACTTCCTCGTTCGCCACGGGCCGATGCTCCACTCCTTTTGGGACAATGTACATCTCGCCCGGTCCGAGCGAGACGGTGCGATCACGCAACTGGATGTCCAGCTTTCCCTTGATCACCAGGAAAAAGTCATCCGTCTCGTCGTGCTTGTGCCAGACGAACTCATCTTTCACCTTCACCACCATCACGTCGTAGTGGTTGAGCTGTGCCACGGTTCTGGGCGACCAGTATTCCGAGAACGTCGCCAGCTTCTGCGCCAGATTGACTTTGTCTTTCATGTACGAATCCATGATGCGATTGTTGAACCAGCATGTCCGCCCAACAGGTGAGCAAAACACAATCCGGCGTTGAATGCAGCCGGGAAAATTGCACGCGAGATAACCGAGGCCCGCTCCGAGAAGCGATTTTACCCGTCCTGCGCCGGCTGTGGAGACTTATCAAAGCGCGGTTCACCCGACCGGCCGGCGACGGGGCGCACTGGCAGACCCGACCGGGTCGCGCTAGAGTTCCATCAGCCGGGGAGCCAACGCGGCGCGCACATCGCGCAGGCGAACGCGGAGGTGGAGATGATCAGGATCATCGGCCTTGCTGTGGTTCTCGTTTCATTGTCGAAGATTGCGCTGGCAGCGGACGCTCCGGCCTATGTTGCACCCCCGCCGACGGGAGACGCTAAGAGCACGATCGTGAGCGGGGTGTTGATGATCGTCAACGGAGTGATCATGGCGGAGGCGGATCGACGCCATCAGGACTGCGCCACGTTCGTCTCCGGGCTGGACCCGCGTGGGTTTCCGATCTTTCGCCACGCCTGCCGCATACCGGATAACAACACCCGCGAACAGGATTGATCACTGAAAACAGTTATAACGATCTCACGAAGTTGTTTCCCGTGACCCCGATGTCATGAGCGGCACCGCAGTGTTTCCTGGCACGAGAGTGCCCGTGCAAACATTGCTTGACTATCTGGAAGGGGGTGAATCCATCGATGATTTTCTTGCAGGCTTTCCCGCTGTCAGACGGGAACAAGTCATTGCTTTCCTCGAGGAGGCGAAGGATCGTCTACTTGAAGCGATGTTCTTCTCGATGAATGCATCGATTGGCGACTGTCCCGAGATATCCCTGGACACGAGGTAAAAACCGCCCGCCAGATGGGCTGGACGGCGATCAAGAACGGTGAACTGCTCGCGCTCGCATCGGTCGATTTCGATGTATTTGTGACGGTGGACAAGAACTTGACCTCTCAACAAGAGCGGGAGATCACGTGCTCTTCATCATCTACCAGGAAGATCGGGACTCCGGCGCTGCCGAGATCCGCGCCGCGAACAGAGAAAAGCATCTGGCCTATCTCGATCAACACGCGGACATTCTCGTCCTTGGCGGCGCGCTGCTCGCCGACGACGGCGTCGCCCGCACCGGCAGCTGTCTCATCATCAATGTGGCGAGCCGGGAAGAGGCGGAGGAGTTTTCCCGACACGAGCCGTTCCGCAAGGCCGGGCTGTTCAAGAGCGTGAAGATCGCGCGCATGCGCCGGGGCCAGTGGAACCCGGCAGCCGCACCCAAAAGCGCGGAAGGGGACTAGTGGTCAGGCGTTCATCGACTCGAAGAAGTCGGCATTGCTCTTGGTATTGCGCAGCTTGTCGAGCAGGAAATCGATGGCATCCATGGTGCCCATGGGATTGAGGATACGGCGCAGGATGTACATCTTCTTGAGCTGATCCGGCGCGACCAGGAGCTCCTCCTTGCGCGTGCCGGAACGGGTGATGTCCATCGCCGGGAAAGTCCGCTTGTCCGCCACCTTGCGGTCGAGAATGATTTCCGAATTGCCGGTGCCCTTGAACTCCTCGAAGATCACCTCGTCCATGCGGCTGCCGGTATCGATCAGGGCGGTGGCGATGATGGTGAGCGAGCCGCCCTCCTCGATGTTGCGCGCTGCGCCGAAGAACCGCTTGGGCCGCTGCAGCGCGTTGGCGTCCACGCCGCCGGTCAACACCTTGCCCGACGAGGGCACCACGGTGTTGTAGGCGCGCCCCAGCCGGGTGATCGAATCAAGCAGGATGACCACGTCGCGGCTGTGCTCGACGAGACGCTTGGCCTTCTCGATGACCATCTCTGCGACCTGAACGTGCCGCGATGCTGGCTCGTCGAAGGTGGAGGATACCACTTCGCCTTTGACCGAGCGCTGCATGTCGGTGACTTCCTCGGGCCGCTCATCGATGAGCAGAACAATCAGGTAGCACTCCGGGTGGTTGGCCGTGATCGAGTGCGCGATATTCTGCAACAGCACCGTCTTGCCTGTGCGCGGCGGCGATACGATCAACGCACGCTGCCCCTTGCCGATCGGGGCGACAATGTCGATGACGCGGGCAGAGAGATCCTTTTTGGTCGGATCCTCATGCTCCATGCGCAGCCGCTCCTCCGGATAGAGCGGCGTGAGGTTGTCGAAGTTGACCTTGTGGCGCGCCTTGTCCGGATCCTCGAAATTGATCGTGTTGACCTTGAGGAGCGCAAAATAACGCTCGCCGTCCTTGGGCGAGCGGATGTGGCCGTCGATGGTGTCGCCGGTGCGCAAGCCAAACCGGCGGATCTGAGAGGGGGAGACGTAGATGTCGTCGGGACCCGGCAGGTAGTTCGCCTCCGGCGAGCGCAAAAAACCGAAGCCGTCGGACAGCACCTCGACCACGCCTTCACCAACGATGTCGGTTTCGCGCATGGAGAGCTGCTTGAGGATACCGAACATCAGCTCCTGCTTGCGCATGGTGCTGGCATTTTCCACCGCGAGCTCCTCGGCGAATGATACGAGCTCGCCCGGCGTCTTGGCCTTGAGGTCCTGAAGTTTCATTTCCCGCATGCGGGGTAGTCCTATGGAGAAGATCGGCCAGCTAAAAAATACCGATCATGGTACCGAGGGGGATCGCAGGTCTTTGCGCTAGGGTTTGGTACCCGCGGCACGCCCAGTCCCATTCTTTGGACCGGTCCTGGACGCATCTGCCTGCGTTGGGGGAGATAAACCTAACATATGAAAATAAAGTTGCAGGCGCAAGTACTCCTTAGATCGAACTCTTGTGGATTTTTGCTTTGCATCGCGAAGCCGCTGTAGCGCCTCGCTCAGAACGGTTTGACCACCGCGAGGATGACGATGCCGATCATCAGCACGGTCGGCACCTCATTGATAATGCGATAAAATCTCGCCGAGTGCCGGTTGCGCTCGGAGGCGAAATCACGCACCCAGCGAACCAGAAAGCCGTGCAAGGCCGACAGCATCAGCACAAGCACCAGTTTCGCGTGCAGCCAGCCGGCCCCGAACCAACCGCCCTTCCAGGCGAGCCACAGACCCAGTAGCCAGGTCGCAGTCAGGGCAGGATTGATGATGGCCTTGAGCAGACGACTCTCCATCAGCTTGAAGGTCTCTGACTGCTTTGAGCCGGGCGGTGCCTCGCAGTGATAGACGAAGAGGCGGGGCAGGTAGAGCATGCCCGCCATCCAGGCAATGAACGCGATGATGTGGAATGCTTTGATCCAGTCGTACATGTCGACGCATCATCTAGCCACGTATGCGCTTGAGCATCTGTTCTACGTGCTGAATCGGCGTCTGTGGCAAGATTCCGTGTCCTAGATTGAAGATGAAAGGACCCTGGGACAGCTTGTCGAGAATCTTGCCGACGGCATGATCGAGGGCCGCGCCGCCGGCTACAAGCGCCAACGGATCGAGATTGCCCTGCACCGGCAGTCGGGGCTGCACCTGCGCACGCACCAAGTCGAGGTCGGCGGTCCAGTCGAGGCCCACGGCATCGAGCCCCAGATCCGTTGCATAGCGGACAATCCCGCTGCCGATCCCCCGCGGAAATCCAATGATCTTGGCTGCCGGGACCTTCACCCGCAGCGCTGCAATCAACCGGCTGGTCGGCTGCATGCACCAACGGTCCAACTCTTCCGGCGGCAGCACTCCCGCCCAGGTATCGAAGATCTGCACCGCATCCACGCCCGCATCGAATTGACCGGCCAGATACTCGACCGAGCTATCGACCAGGAGATCGATCAGGGCCGCAAATGTCCGCGGATCGCGATACGCAAACAAGCGCGCCGGAGACTGGTCGGCCGTACCCATACCTGCAATCATGTAGGTTGCGACCGTCCAAGGTGCCCCGCAGAAGCCGAGCAGCGCCACGGAGGGCGATAGCTTCCCCTTGACCTCTGCAATGGCCTCGTAGACCGGCGTTAGCCGGGCGTGATCGAGGCCGTCCTTAAGCCGCGCCAACTCACCACCATCCGCGATGGGGGCAAGGCGTGGGCCTTCTCCGTCCACGAACCATACCCGTTGGCCGAGCGCATACGGGACCAGCAGAATATCAGAGAAAAGGATCGCAGCGTCGAGCTGGAATCGCCGCACGGGCTGAAGCGTGACCTCGGCCGCCAGCTTTGGAGTAAGACAGAGCTTGAGAAAGTCACCGGCACGTTCACGAACCGCCCTGTATTCGGGCAAGTAGCGACCTGCTTGGCGCATAAACCATACCGGAGGAGGATTCTGGCGTTTGCGGCCCAGTGCCTCAAGGAGCCCTTTATTCACGCTGTCCCAGTCCCGAGTGAGTTCTTCCAAGTAATAAGGTTTAAGAATCTGTTGTGATAGTTGGCGGGTTGATTAGACTCACACCCCGGCGTCCACACCTTGCTCACACTCTGTCGCATCACGCCAGCTCTGTGGAGAAGTGGTGATCGCGATGCGCAGTTGCAGAACGTCTGACGGTGTGGGCTCAGCGCTCATGTCCTTCAAAGACCATTCACGATCATTCCACAACTTCGTCCTCACGATCCGATCAAGGCTCCAACGCGTCCCCAGGGGCAGCGGTGGGGAAGGAATGGGACTGCTGCCGCGCAGGGACTTGCGTTGAGGGCTTCGGCATGGCTTTGTCCGCATAGATCCACAGCTTGTACTCAGGTTCGAAAGGTGCAACGCGCCAACAGCTATTTCCACTTGCACCTGGTGTCCGACGCCACCGGTGAGACACTCACGACCGTCGCGCGAGCGGCTACGGCGCAATACACGAAAGTCCTGCCGGTAGAACATGTGTACCCCCTGGTGCGCACGCATCGGCAACTCGAACGGGTGCTGGCGGAGATCGAGGAAGCACCCGGGATCGTGCTCTATACGCTGCTTGATGACGAGCTGATGCAGCGGCTGGAAAACCACTGTCGCGAGCTCGGCGTGCCCTGCCTTTCGATCCTGGGGCCTGTATTGCAGCTCCTGCGCTCGTATCTTGGGACCGAGACGTCACACCGCGTTGGGGCACAACATGTGCTCAATGCCGATTACTTCCGACGCATCGACGCGCTCAACTATACCATGCTGCACGACGATGGGCAGCATCTCGAAGGCTTGGAGGAGGCCGACGTCGTGCTCGTGGGCGTTTCGCGTACGTCGAAGACACCGACATCGATCTATCTTGCCAACCGTGGCGTGAAGACGGGCAACGTCCCGTTGGTTCCGGGAGTGCCGGTGTCGCGGCATGTGGAGGGTCTGTCACGCCCCCTTGTGGTCGGCCTTTACGCCAGCCCGGAGCGTATCGTTCAGATCAGACAAAACCGACTTCTCGGTCTTAAAGTTCACCGCGACGATGACCAATATATCGACCGCAAGGCGGTCGCAGAGGAGATTGCATTTTCCCGCAAGCTCTGCACTCGCCGCAACTGGCCGAGCATCGATGTAACCCGCCGCTCCATCGAAGAAACCGCGGCGGCGGTTCTGAGCCTGCTGGCGGAACGGCGCCGCCAACCGGCGCTTTGACACATGCAGCTGTGGCGTGGGACTGCCCCGTTGATCCTCGCCTCCCGCAGCGCCGTCCGGCACGCTCTCTTGACCGCGGCAGGAATTCCGCACGTCGTCGAGCCCGCCGACATCGACGAGCGCACGATCGAGTTACAGGCAGCCATGGGCAACTCCGGTGAGGTTGCAGAGCTGCTTGCCCGGGAAAAGGCACTCGCCATCTCCGGCCGCCGCCCCGGATCCTATGTTCTTGGCGCCGACCAGACGCTTGCGCTCGGTGAACGCCGGTTCGCGAAACCGGCGAATGCTGTTGTTGCGCGCAAGCAACTCGCCTGTCTTCGCGGCCGCACCCATGAGTTGCACTCGGCGCTTGCGGTTGCCCGCGACAGCAAGCTCATATTCCAGCATCGCGAGCGTGCCCGGCTGGCCATGCGGGACTTCAGCGACGAGTTTCTCGATGCTTATCTCGCCACGGTCGGGACTGCCGCAACGGCAAGCGTCGGCGGCTATCAGCTCGAAGCAGCGGGTATCCAGCTGTTCGAGCGCATCGAGGGGGGCCATTTCGTCATTCTTGGACTGCCGCTCCTGCCGCTGCTGGAGTGTCTGCGCCGAGAAGGACTGTTGGTCGCGTGATCGAACGCTTTTTGTGCAATGTTCGTCATCGGTCTTACCGGTTCTCTTGGAATGGGAAAGTCTACGACCGCACGTTTCTTCGCCGAAGAGGGCATTCCTGTGCATGACGCCGACGCGGTGGTGCATCGGCTTTATGCAGGGGAAGCGGGGGCCGCGATCGAAGCGGCGTTTCCCGGCACCACTGCAGACGGCAAGGTCGACCGCAACAAGCTCGCGGCTCGGGTGTTGGATGATCCCGCTGCGCTGAACAAGCTCGAAAGCATCATGCACCCGCTGGTGCAGGCCGCCGAGCAGCAGCTTCTCGCGCAAGCAGAGACGCGCGGCGAGAAGGTTGCCGTCCTCGATATCCCGCTCCTGTTCGAGACCGGGGCTGACCGACGGGTGGATGCCGTCGTGGTGGTGTCGGCACCTGCCGAGACCCAACGCGCGCGCGTACTGGCACGCCCGGGAATGACCAGCGAGAAGCTCGAAGCCATTCTGGCGAGACAAATGCCGGATGCGGAGAAACGCTGCCGCGCTGATTTTGTAGTGGACACATCGCACGGCTTGGAGGCGGCCCGCGCACAGGTACGTGCGATCCTGGACGCGGTCGCTAGAATGCCTCAGCGGCGAAGGTGATTCGCCGCGGAGCGGACTTATGCGCGAGATCGTGCTCGACACTGAAACCACGGGACTTGATCCGGTCGAGGGACACCGGCTGGTCGAGATAGGCTGTGTCGAGCTCGTCAATAAAATGCCGAGCGGGAGACACTTCCATCGCTATGTCAACCCGGAACGAGACGTGCCGGCCGAGGCCTTTGCGGTGCACGGCTTGTCCGCCGATTTCCTCAACGACAAACCGCGCTTCGCGGAGATCGCTGAGGAATTGCTGAACTTCATCGGCGACTGCGCTCTCGTTGCCCACAACGCCGCTTTCGATCTCGGCTTTCTGAATGCCGAGCTCGAGCGCGCGGGAAAGATTTCGGTCGGACGCGAGCGCCTCGTCGATACGCTCATCCTGGCGCGGCGCAAGCATCCTGCCAGTCCCAATCGCCTGGATGATCTCTGCGCCCGCTATGGCATCGACTCCAGCCGTCGCACCAAGCACGGTGCCCTGCTGGATGCCGAGCTCCTGGCGGAAGTCTACCTCGAGCTCATAGAAGCGCGGCAGGCACAGCTCATCCTGGTCGATACGAGCCATGCAGCGGCAGGCCTGCAAGGGGACAGCGCACCGATCCGCGTGCGCCCGCATGTGCTTGTGCCGCACCTGTCACCCCAAGAGCAGGAGGCGCATGCGGCGTTCGTGGCCACCCTGGGGCCGCAGGCCATCTGGCAGCAATACCTGTCGTCCACGGCGACCGGTTTGGGCGCAGGTCAGGCGGCGTGACACCGCTGCGTGTGGGCGGGACAAATCCGCGCACGTTCCGAGCTAAGCAACGGCGGAGCTCTAAGGCGCGCGCCTTTGCGGACCCTACCAGAAGCGCGTACGCCTCACGCCGGTGAAGTGGTCGGCTGCTGCGCCTGCATCTGCGCCATGCGCTGCTGATACAAAGCGACAAAATCCACGGGATCGAGCAACAAGGGTGGGAAGCCCCCGTTGCGCACCGCGGTGGCCACGATCTCGCGCGCAAACGGGAAGAGGAGGCGCGGACATTCGATCATGATCACGGGCTGCATTGACTGTTGCGGCACGTTTTGCACCCGGAAGACGCCAGCGAAAGTGAGATCGAAGGCAAACAAGACCGATCCGGAGTTCTCGGCCTTGCCGTCCAACTTCAAGGAAACCTCGTAATCGGTCTCGGCCAGCTGCTGGACCCCCACATTGATCTGGATCTGGATCGCGGGTTGCGTCTGACTGGGGGTCAAGGAGCGCGGAGCGTTCGGATTCTCGAATGAGAAGTCCTTGATGTACTGACCAAGAACATTGAGCTGCGGCTGTGTTTGCTGCGGCTGTGTTTGTTCCGAGGGACTCGTCGGGGTCGACGCCGGGCCGCCGTTACCGGGGGTGGTCATGGGGATTGTCTCGCTGCACTCTCGGGTTGAACTGCCGCAATCAAGCCGGTGGGCTAACACACGCGGTCAGAGCGGACAAGCAGCGCGCAATGCCGGGCACAGCGGCCGGATATATGCGCTGATTCATTGGGACTATGGTTCGTGGCGTTCAGCGCGCCCGCGCAGGGACTCCGGATCGGTCATGTGGTGCCATTCGCCGGGCGCAAGCTCGATCACACCGGCGACCCTCTCGGGTCGAGCAGCAGCTTTCGCGAGCGCGGCAGCAACCCACCGCCGCCCGATCGGAACGAGCAAGGCGGCACCCAAGACATCGGTGAGAAAGCCCGGAACCACCAGCAGCGCTGCTCCGAGCGTGTTCGCCACCTCCGGTGTGCGCAACTGCAAGCCGGCAACCCCATCGCTCCGGAGCAGATCACCCAGCCGGGCGAGGTCGCGCCGGCCGGATTGCTTGAGCAGCACGACCCCAAGCGCTGAGGTTGCGACCAGGAGCATCGCGGCCCAGAGCCAGCCGACAACAGCAGCTAGCAGAAGAAAGCAGATCAACTCGGCCGCCGGAAGTGCCAGCAACCCGATAAAGATCCACTTAACCAACGACATGAATTGCACTCCTGCCAAGCCTTGTTGGCGCCATGGTTCGGATCGTCTATGCTCGTGTCCCGGACGGCCGGCACCGCGGCAAGCCTCTGGATCGGTGGGGTCGCGCGCTTACATAGTCATTCCGGGAACCTATGTCTGCCTCGGTCGGTTTCCGGTTAGATTACCCTTCGGATCGCGCGCGTTACGGCAGCCTAGAGCGTGAAAATACGTGTTCGACATTTACACCATCATCTTTCTGGCGCTTGCGATCCTCATTTTCCTGAAGCTGCGCAGCGTTCTCGGGCAACGTACCGGCCGCGAACGGCCGCCGTACGATCCTTACTCGGCCCGGGATGCCATGCGCGGGGCCACCAATGACAACGTGGTCAGATTGCCCGGCAGGAGCGCGGACACGACCCCCACAGCGGCAGAGCCGGTCGATGCCGCGGAGCGCTGGAAGGGCATCGCCGAACCGGGCTCTTCCTTGGCCAGCGGCCTCGATGCCATCGCACGCGAAGATAAATCGTTCGATGCCAAACATTTCGTGAGCGGGTCGCGAACCGCTTATGAGATGATCGTGCTGGCCTATGCGCAAGGCGATCGCCGCACCCTGCGGAACCTGCTCGCGCGCGAAGTGTATGAAGGCTTCGAAGCGGCGATACGCGAGCGGGAATCCAAGGGAGAGACGGTTGAGAGCCGGTTCGTGGCCATCGAGAAATCCGACATCACGGGGGTGGAGCTGCGCAATCGCGTGGCGCAGATCACAGTGCGGTTCGTGTCGCAGCTCATCTCCGTCACCCGCGACAAGGCCGGGACTGTGATTGAAGGAAATCCGGAAAAAGTAACCGACGTTACGGACGTCTGGACGTTTGCCCGCGACTTGTCCTCGCGCGATCCCAATTGGAAGCTCGTGGCGACCGAAGCCGGGCAATAACCGCAACGGACCCGAGATGCCGGTGCGCGCGCCAGAACGCCTCGAGGTTACAACCGGCAACGCATGCCTGAGAGCGCTGGCTCGCGTCGCCTGGTTGAGCGCGCTCTTTGCGAGCGTCGCAGGCGCGATGCTGTGTGGACGGCCCGCGCTTGCGGCGAACGAAGAGCCAGTGAAGCTCGCGGACACCCAGCTCGAGCCGCTTGACTGGTCTGCCGTTGAAGGTTGGGAGAGCGACGATCACCTCGCGGCATTCGCGGCGTACAAGACCAGCTGCCAGGCGCTTCGCCAGATCCCGCGCACCCACGATCACGGGCCAGTTCTTGCGGCCTTATGGGAGGCCTGCCGCAAGGCGTTACCGTTGGAGCCAACCGATTCCCGCGCTGCCCGCACGTTCTTCGAGGAGAATTTCGCGCCGGTACGGATTGCGCGCCTGGGGGAGAGCAGCGGTTTTGTGACCGGCTACTATGAGCCGATCGTTGCCGGCTCACGCTTGCCCAACCCCGAGTTTTACGTGCCCCTTTACCGGCGACCGCCCGATCTTGTGGCGGCTGGCCACAAGCCGGGCTCTACTCCCTTTCCGAACAAGGGCGCGCTCATCGGCCGGCGCGACCAGAGCAACCAGATCGTCCCCTATCATGACCGCGGCGCAATCGAGGCCGGGGCACTCGACGGACAGAAGCTTGAAATCTGTTGGCTCAAGGATCCCTTCGACGCGCTTGCGATCCAAATAGAGGGCTCGGGGCGCGTGATCCTGGAGGACGGTACGCCGCTGCGCATCACCTACGACTCGCATAACGGCTTTCCCTATTCGGCGATCGGGCGCGTGCTCGTGGAGCGCAACCTCATTCCGCGCGAGGAGCTGTCGATGCAGCGAATTCGCGAGTGGATGGCGGCGCATCCGGATGAAGCGCCAAAGGTGCGTGCCACCAACCGTGCGTATGTCTTCTTTCGCATCAGCGGGCTGTCGAATGACGGTGAGCCCGTCGGCGCGCAAGGCGTCCCGTTGACGCCGGGCCGCTCGATTGCGGTCGACCGGCTGCACGAATACGGCATGCCTTTCTTTATCGCCGCGGACTTGCCGAGCGAAAACGCAACGGGCGCTTCCCCGTTTCGCCGGCTCATGATCGCGCAGGATACGGGATCCGCAATCGTTGGACCCGCGCGCGCCGACTTATTCTGGGGGGCCGGAGAGGATGCCGGGCGCATAGCCGGGCGCATTCGCCATTCCGCACGCTTCGTGATGCTGCTTCCCCGCGATCTCGACATGGCTGCAGCCGGGCGGCAGATGCCATTGCCCCTGCCAAAGCCGAACATTCCGAAGGTCGAGGCCGGGAAGCACGGGGGCAAGCCCAAGGACGGCGTGAGCGCTCAGGACGAGTCGGGAGCCGCAAGGGGAGCGAGGCAACACGCTAGCCCCACACGCCTGCGCTACAGATATTACCGATTATGACACCGGGGGAGAATGACGGGGGACGGCGCAAGCTCGACCAAGAGGAGCGCGCGCTCTGGGATGAGGTGACGCGTGTGCTCAAACCCTTGCGTGGAAGGCGTGCCGCGCTACGCGCGCCCGCATTAAAGTCGTTGCGAACTGCGCCAAGCGAGAACGCCGGTTTGGCTCCGCCCGTGGGGCTCCCCGGAGCGTTGGACCGCCGGGAAAAAAAGCGCCTTGCGCGCAGCATCGTCACCATCGATGGTCGTCTCGATTTGCATGGCAAGACGCAAGCACAGGCGCACTCGTCGCTCCTGCGCTTCCTGCGGCGGGCGCAGACCGAGGGCGCCAAGTTCGTCCTGGTCATCACCGGCAAGGGTGCATCTCGCGGCGATGGTCCCTGGGAAGGTGAAGTGGCTGGCGGCGTCCTGCGCCGCCAGGTGCCGCTGTGGCTCGCCCTGCCGGAGTTCCGAGCCTATGTGAGCGCTTGCGAGCAGGCCGATGCGGCGCATGGGGGAGGTGGCGCGCTCTACATCCGCATCCGCCGCCCACGGAACGACGGGTAGGCTCATCCCATCGGAATTTCCCTGCGGGTGACCGTCTCGTTGAGGCGCTTGGTGATGCTTTCGATGCGCTCAGCCGCCGCGTTGAGCGCGGCCACGATGGCGGTGTGCGTCGTTTGTGCCCGCTCCGCGGAAGCTACCGCCGCCTCCTGGAGCTTTGCCATCTCGGTCTCCACCCTCTGCAATCGCTCCCTGGCATCGGAAAGCTCGTCGGCAAGCGTGAGCGCCGCCATCACCGTAAGCCGCGTATCCCCAATCTCACCGAAACGCTCGCGCAGCCGCGAGACACGCTGATCGAGATCCTCGGCGAGACGCACCAAACGCGGCTCCTCGCCCTCCTCGCACGCCATGCGGAACTGGCGTCCGTTGATGGTGACACTGACCTGCGGCATGGGTTCTCGCGCGTTGGACGGAGAGGTCAGAGTTGGGCATCATCCGTGAGGATCGCCCGGATTGCGCCCATTGCCGCTTCGAGCCTCTGCGCAACGTCCCGATTGATCGTCTCCAGCGACCCGGCGCGGGCCGCAGCGGCATCAAGCTCGGCGGCAAGCCGCGAACGGTCGGCGGAGAGTGCGTGCAGCTGGCTGGCTAGCGACAGCTCTCCCCGATCTGCGGATTGCCGGCGGTCGACCGCCGCCGCCAGCGCATCAAGCGCGAGCGCAAGACGCTTGCTGGCAGCATCGATCGGACTTGGTTCGCTCATTGCGGCAAAAACTCGATCGAGCGCCCGCACCTGCACCGAGTAAAATTCATCGCGGCAGCAAGCAGTTAATAAACGATCCTTACGTTACTCCGCGGCTTGGCGTCAATGTGACGGGTGCAGGACCGACCGCAGCCTCGCGTGGCCCGAGCGATTGCACACACGTCGGCCGCAGTCGACTGTGCTTTCATTGACTCCGGTCATTCCCGTGATAGAGCGTCGTCCCAACAACCCATTTGGGGCGAATGAGCAACTCTAAGGAAACGCTTGCCGCGGAAGGGCCGGTCGCCGCGCCGTCCCGCGAGAACCCGGGTGAGGACCGCAAGAAACACCTGCGCGCCTGCCATGACCGCATGGCGAATGCCATCCGGGCACTCGCGATGGATGCAGTCGAGCAGGCGAAATCGGGACATCCCGGCCTGCCGATGGGTACCGCCGACATTGCGACGGTGCTGTTCACGCGCTTTCTAAAATTTGATGTGGCCGACCCTCGCTGGCCCGACCGGGATCGCTTCGTGCTTTCGGCCGGACACGGCTCCATGCTGATCTATGCGGTGCTGCATCTTCTCGGCTTCGAAAAGATGACGATCGACGAGATCAAACGATTCCGCCAGTTGGGTTCGCTCACGCCGGGGCATCCGGAGAATTTCATCACCCCCGGCGTGGAAACGACCACCGGCCCGCTCGGACAAGGACTGGGAAACGCGGTTGGAATGGCGCTCGCGGAGCGCCATCTCGCGGCGATATTCGGTCGCGAGCTGGTGGATCATCACACCTACGTGCTTGTTTCGGATGGTGACCTGATGGAGGGAGTGAGCCAGGAGGCCATTGCGCTGGCCGGCCACCTGAAACTCAACAAATTGATCGTACTGTTCGACGACAATCGGATCTCGATTGATGGACCGCTCGCGCTCGCCGATTCCGTCGATCAGGTGCGCCGGTTCG
>Ga0070712_100000970_pt1 | contig 17275 bp, 12 predicted proteins | sample LARL81metaG_FD_71396 | JGI IMG/M metagenome (GOLD analysis project Ga0070712, IMG submission 71396) | Corn, switchgrass and miscanthus rhizosphere microbial communities from Kellogg Biological Station, Michigan, USA - LAR L8-1 metaG | ecosystem: Host-associated > Plants > Roots > Rhizosphere ...
AGGTAAAGCCCGTCATCACCGACAGGGTCGTCACGTAAACGCGGCGGGCGTAGGGGGAAAGTGGTCGTTCTTATCCGGGGAGGTCTGCCTGGGTGTCGGTTGTGCTGTCGTGTCGCCGCGCCGACGGCCCGCGCCGTGAGGTGCGGGCTGACCGGGCAGAAGTCAGCAGAGGTCGTAGTACCGGCGGGGGAACGGACATCAGCCGGGAAGGACCGAACGTCAGGTGAGGCGGAGGAACCGGGTTGCTCGTGCTGGCCGCATGGATCGCAGCCATCCCGCACGCGGGCCCGCTGCTGGGAGGAGACGGTGAGTCCCGTTGAGCACCACAGCGGAGCGTAGCGGCCAGCCGGCGCGCCCTGGAGAGGCCGTCCTTCCCGGCCTGGAGGTGCCGTTGTGGGAGCGGCGTCGCGCCGGTCGTAGTAGTCGGCGCCGGCGTCGATGTAGTCGCCGTCGTAGCGCAGGACCGCCCAGGTGATGCAGAGCAGGGTGTGCGCGACGGCGATGGCGGCCTTTTTCTCGTTACCCTTGCCGAACCAGCGGGCCAGGCGGCGGAACCGGACGCCGGGGCGGGTCGCCGGGTGATCACGCCGGCCGCGAGGGCGAAGCTGGCCGCGTTGATCGCGACGCCGATGACGGGCCGGCCGGTCAGCAGCAGCAGGCCGCCGATGCCCGGCCCGATGACCACCACCAGGCTCTCCAGCGCGGAAAGATTGAGTTCGCCGCGGCGAAGTCCTTTTCACTGACGATCCCGGAGTCAGCGCTCCTGCGGCTGGGCGGTAGGGCGCCAGCGCCGCCGACGACAGTGCCGAGATGGCCAGGACCAGGGGGACCGGAGCGTCCAGCCCGACCACGACCGCCATCCCCGCCATGAGCACCGCGCTGGCCAGCGCCGAGACGATCATCACTGTGGTGCGCTGGTAGCGGTCCGCGATCACGCCGCCGTAGCTGGCCCGCAGCAGGCCGGGTCCCCAGCGGCAGACGGCGGAGGCCGCCAGCCCCTGCGTTGAGTGGGTGCGGTCGAAGATGTAGACCGAGATCACCATGGCATACGACCAGCTGCCGACCTGGTCGACGAGAAACGCGGCGATAAGCAGCCGCAGGTCGCGGTGGCGCAGCGCGTCACGGTAGCAGCCGCGCGCCGCGGCCTTGCCGCCGCCGCTGGCGGCTGCGGCCGGCACGGCCTGATCCGCGGCTGCGGACTCCTGCGGGTCGGCTGGCATCCCATCTCTAAGCCCGTATCCGAGGCTTCGCAGGCGCCATGGCTTCTGCGCGGTCGAGCAGTGACGGGCAGCGCAGGCCGGTGGCGATGGTGCGGGCTTGGCCGATGGCGGCCCCGGCGGCGTCGGCATGGCCCAGGTGGCTGAGGTGGCGGGCGTGGTCGAGCAGGCCGTGGGCGAGGTGGTAGGGGGTGCTGTGCACGCGCAGGCCGGTGATCGCGGCTGCGAAGGATGCGCCGGCCGCCGGGTCCCCATCGCGGCCGGCGAGGCGGGCGCGGGCCAGGTCCCGCTCTGCCCGCAGCATCGGGGCCAGGTGGCCGGGCTGGCACGCGTCAAGCAGGGCGAGCAGCTCGCCGGTGGCGTCGGTGTCACCAAGTTCGTGAGCGGCGCGCGCGGCCAGCGGCCACGCCCAGCGCAGGAATTCGCTGCTGATGCCGAGGGTGCCGGCGTGAGCAAGCGCACGGCGGGCGTGGCGCAGCGCGTTCCCCGGCTGGCCGCGGGCGGCGGCCGTGAAGGCATCCACGATGTCAATAAATGCCTCGTCCTGGGGGTCTTCGGTGGCCCGCAGGTCGGGCAGTGCTGCCAGCACGGTTCCTGCGGTTCCGGCGTCGCCGCGCAGCGCCGCCAGCCAGCCCCGGAAGCAGGGGAGGATCTCGATGTCCGCCAGCCTGTCGGCCTCCACGGCACGGGTGAGCTCCTGTTCAGCGGCGTCCCAGTCGCCGAGCATAAGCAGTGCCTGGACCAGGTTCGCGATCGCATAAGCCAGCGTGTCCCGATCGCCGACCTTGCGGAGCTGCCCGGCGGCAGTGCGGGCGGCCTCCGCCCCGGCCGCGGGGTCGGTGACTGTCAGTGCGTCCGACAGGTTGAGCAGCGCGCGTCCCAGGAGTGCGTTGTCGCCGGCCTGCTCGGCGAGCCGCGCCGCTTCCCGGAAGTAGGCCACCGCTTCGGGGCGCCGCCCGGTCATGCCATGGTAGATCCCGCGGGTGGTGAACAGGGCGGCGAGCTGGCCGGTGTCGGCGTCGAGGGCCTGGCCGAGGGTGAGCGCCTCGGTGCTGAGCCTGTCGGCGTCGGGCGAGCCGGCGATGGCCTCCAGCCGCGCCAGCTGCTCCAGGGCGCGCACCGTGTCGGTGTCGGGATCTGCCCGCAGGATCTCCACGGCGGCGGTGAGCTGATCCCGCGCCTCGCTGTGGCGCCCCCACTGGCGCAGCGCCTGCCCGGCGGTGGCCTGGGCGCGGGCGGCCGCCCGGGAATCGCCGCGCTCGAGGTAGTGATCGCGGGCACCGCCGGCGTGCTCGATCGCCGCGGCCCAGCTGGCACTGGCGAGGGCGGCTTGCGCGGCGCGTTCCCACAAGGCGGCCGCGGCTCCCTGCCCGTCCGGGGTGTCCGCCCCGGTCAGCTCGGCAGCGGTGGCGTAGCTGGTGGCGGCGCGGGCGGGGGCGCCGGTGCGTTCGGCGCGCTGGGCGGCGCGGGTCAGCGCGCTGACGGCCTGCTCGCGGATCTGCCCGGTGTCGGGGTCTTCGGGGACCGCGTGCAGCGCGTCGAGGTAGTGGCGGGCGATGACGTCGGCGACTTCCTCCCCGTCGCCGGGGAAGGCGGCGCGCAGCTGGGCGGCCACGGCGAGGTGGCGAGTCTTGCGGTCGCGGCGGGACAAGGTGTCGTAGGCCACCTGGCGCAGCATCTGCTGGGCGAACTGGTAGCTGCCCCGCTCGGGGGACAGCGGGTCGGCGGACACACTGAGCACCTCGCGGCGCAGCAACTCGTCCAGCCCCGCCCGTACGACGGGCTCGTCCTGCCCGGAGACCACAATCAGCGCCTCGGCGGGGAAGGTGGTGCCCAGCACCGCGGCATCGGCCACCAGCCGCCGCACAGACGGGTCCAGGGCATCCAGCCGTGCAGCCAGCAGCGCGTGCAGGCTGTCAGGGACCGCCAGCTCCCCAACGTCGCCGACCAGGCGGTAGACCCCCTCGATCGGCTGCACGATGTCGCGGTCGATCAGCGCCCGCACCGTCTCCACCGCGAACATCGGGATGCCCTGCGCGTGTGCGATGACCGCCGACCGGGCCGTCGCCGGCATGCCAGGCACCAGGGCCTCCACCAGCCGGTCCATCGACACCCGGTCGAGCGGGTCGAGGGTCAGCGCGGTCCGGTTGCGCCCGGCGCCGAACCCGGGCCGGATCTGGCCGAGCTCGGGACGGGCGAACACCAGCACGTAGATCGGCAGGTCACGGACCCAGTCGATGAGATGATCGAGAAAGTCCAGCAGGCCGGTGTCGGCGTGCTGGGCGTCCTCGACCAGCAGCACGACCGGCCCCGATCCCGCGAGGCGCTCGAAGAACAGCCGCCACCCCGCGAACAGCTCCTCCCGCGTCAAGGAGGCTCCGCTGTCCCCTGCGGCAGCGACGCCGAGCAGCCGGCCCAACCGCACCCCCACATACTCCCGCTCACCCGAATCAGGCACCCACGTCTTCAGCCCGGCCGCCAGCTTGCCCGCGGCGGCCTCGGCCGGGTCTTCCTCCGCGATGCCCAGCCGCTGCCGGACGATCTCGGCCAGCGCCCAGAACGCCACCCCCTCGCCATAGGACAGGCACCGGCCCCGATGCCACCACACCTCCCCGGCCAGCCCATCCGCGTACTTCTCGAACTCCCAGCCCAGCCGCGACTTGCCCACCCCTGCCGGCCCGGACACCAGCACCAGCCGCGGCACCCGCCGCTCAGCCGCGGCATGGAACAGCTCCCTGACAGTCCGCAGCTCCGCATCCCGCCCCACCAGCGGCGCCTCCAGGCCATCGACCCGCAGGACACCGCCCACCCCGGCCAGCACCCTGGTCGCCCGCCACAACCGCGCCAGCTCCGCCTTCCCCTTCAGCCGATGCGACCCAGCCTCGGCGAACCCGATCGCGCTGCCCACCAGCCGCTGCGTCGCCCCGTCCACCAGCACGACACCCGGCTCCGCCGCCGACTGCACCCGGGCCGCGGTGTTCACCACATCTCCCGCCACCATCCCCTCACCGGCCGCGCCCAGCGTCACCGCCACCTCACCGGTCACCACCCCCGCCCGCGCCGCCAGCCCCGGCACCCCCGCCTCTGCCCCCAGCGCCCCGACCGCGGCCACCAGGTCCAGCGCGGCGCGCACCGCCCGCTCCGCATCTCCCTCCGCCGCCAAGGGCGTCCCCCAGACCGCCATCACCGCATCCCCGATGAACTTCTCCACCACCCCCCCATACCGGCCGACCACCGTCCGCGCCACACCGAAGTACTCACTCAGCAGCTCCCGGACCATCTCCGGATCCCGCGACTCCGACAACGGCGTGAAACCCACCAGATCACAAAACAAAACCGAGCACACCCGCCGCTCCGCCACCGGCTCCGCACCCGGGCCGGGAACCGGCGTGACCGGCGGGGCCGACTCCGTTCCGGCCAGCGCCGACCCGCAGGCATGGCAGAACCGCTTGCCAGGCGTCGCCGGCTCGCCGCACGACGGGCACCCCACCAAAGGAGCGCCGCAATCCCCGCAGAACCGGTCGCCCGCCCCCTGGGACGCACCGCACTGCCCGCACGTCACCACGGCTGCACTCTAATCCCGACATCAGCCATCGAGCCAGCAACCAGATGCTCAGCAGCGCAAACCCCATGCACCGCGCTCCGGGCTGCGGTCCCCCCGTGCCAACCCGAGTCCGGCCTAGCAGCCGCGAAACGCTGATCACAGCGCGCCTGCGCAGCCTGTTCGCGGGCAAGGCAGAATTCTCAGGCCAGTTCGCAAACGTTTGACGCGCAGCGGTACCACCTGGCCGGAGCCCGGCGAGCTGACGTTGACGATCATCCAGGCGGGCGGCGCATTCGGCGAACTCAGTGTCGCCGACGGCGGCCCCAGGTCTGCCGCCGCCGAAACCCTGGAGGAATGCCAGCTGCTCCTCATCCCGCAAGAAACGGTGCAGGGCATCTGTGCACGGGTGCCGTCGGTGACGCAGGCCTTGATGAGCTCCATCGCGGCCCCTTCGGCGGCTCACCGAGGCGGCGCCAGACCTGGCGCTCTTCGACCTCCTCCGCCAGACCGCCAAGGTGCTGCTCACCCAGCCCAGGGGCGACGACGGGACCATCCGGCTGATTTGCGCCAGGAAGAGTCCGCCCATCAGGCCGCAGGCACCCGGCAAAGCGTCAACGCCGCGCTTCGCGGTTTCCAAAGACGGGATGGGTTGAGGGGCATGCCCGCGCCGTGACCAGCAAGCAGGCGGCAGCGCTGGGCCACTTCGCCGGTCGTGAGGTGTCAGCAAGCTGACAGCGGCCTCGAGGGGCGGGCATGCTCACCGCAGCAGGCCATACCCAGACCAGACCGGGCACCAAAGGCGGCACACACATGACCGAGCAGGACCAGACCCCCGGCATCACCGGCGACGACACCAAGGACGACGACACCAAGGGCCACATCGTAAGCGGCGGGACCGACCACGACGCCCAGGGTGACGACCCCGATTCGCGCACACCCAGCCGGACCAGCCTCCGAGGGGGAGGGAACCGGCCAAGCCATGTCAGTCCACGAGGATCTGATGAGTGCCGGCACGACGACCGGGTCGGCAGCCCAGCAGCACCTAGTAGGCCAGCTCTGCGACCTCGCCAGGGCGTCTCGCCGCGCAGAACGGGCCAAGCGGCGGATGACCGGTTTTCCTCAAGCGAAACGGCCCGGCAGTGCTTCCCTCATGAACCACATTGCTGCTGCCAGCAGCCATACAAGTAATGGAGATCCGCCATGGCCGCCCTGATCACACTCGCAGCCATTGGCCTGTTCGCCGCTGGAGTCATCGCCGGAATCATCGGCTTGGTGAGCGTGGCCATCCCACCGGGAGGAGAAAACCTCACCCTGACCAGGGAGGCCTCCGACAATGTGACCCGCGGCGCCGAACCTTGGTCTCCGCCATGCCGGAAGCCTAACCGTTTGGCTCCCCATTTGGCTCCCCGTCCACTTATTCGAGATCACAATATGCTTCTGACCTGCGCCCCGAGCAGCGCCCTGAGCAGGATTCGAACCTGCGACCCGCTGCTTAGGAGGCACTTCCGAGCCGTCGCTGGACAGTGCCAGGCATGGCCTGGTGTGCTGTCTAGCTGCACCGACAGTGGCCGGATGTGGCCTGGCGTGGCCCCGTGCCTGCCGCCGTTGGCTCCCCGACTGGCTCCCCGGAATCTCGTTAGCCCCGCTAATGTTCGAATGATCGAACGCAGTGACGATTCCCGGAAGACAAACTTCCGGGTGATCTGGAGCGTAGACACGAGCGCGACCTCGGGCTCGCGCTGGTCGGAGTGCTCGTGCCGCACGCGTTGCCGGTCGCCAGTTCCACCTTCGAGGTGGTGGTCATTATCGGGATGACGGTCGGCGTCGACTACTCGCTGTTCTACCTGCGCCGGGAGCGCGAGGAGCGGGCCAGGGGACGGTCGTTCCCCGAGGCGCTCCGCGTCGCCTCCCGGACGTCCGGCCGCACGGTCCTGGCGTCCGGTTTCGCAGGTCTCGGCCCCGGCCGCCGATAGCGACGCTAAGACAGCCATCGGCTACGCGCTCGGTCATCGCCGGGTCGGCACTCCGATGGAATCCCCGCTGCCGGGGATCCAGCCCGCAGCGGCAGACCCCTGGTCGCGGCTGGGGGTGCCACATGTCACCGTCGCACACCAGCCACACCTCTTCCGGGCCGGGTTGACCAGCAGGGCGGCCAGCCCTCCGTGCCGGGTAGCGGATCTGCGTGATGGCCATCATGTGCAGCGCCTCGCCCGGCCCGCCGGTTCCCGGTTTGAGAGCCGATGGCAGGCCTGTCCCCAGACGACGCGTCGATCGGGGTGGTGCCGCTGCGCTGGCGTCCTTGTCCTTGGTGGCGAACCCCGCTTTGTCCAGCCGGTCTCAGCCAAGAGCTGCGGACCCACGACAGCGGCGCCGCAGTCCCTGCGACACCGGGTCACGCCACCGCAAGGAATGCGCCACGGCGACTGAGGTCAGCACGACCACGCACAAATCCTCTGATCAGACATCCCAACGCCGAACTCAGCTTGGTTCCGCCGTGCCTGTCCCCGGGGTATCGCTGACAGCGGGCCTGGGGCCCGTCGCCAGCCGCGTGTCGGCGATGTGGCCCGCTTGCCGGCGCGTCGGGGCGTGACCAAGGACCTCGGTCAGGAAGGGTTCCCGGCTGAGCCGGTACACGGTCGCGGGCGTATGCGCGACGACGGTAGCCGTCCGAGGGACGGCCCGGAGCAAGGCGATCTCCCCCACGCCGTCGCCGCGGCCGCAGCTGCGCAGGAACCGGCCATCCTGCTGAACTTCGAGCTCGCCGGCGGCGATGACGTAATAGGCGTCCCCCGGCTCACCCTGACGGATCAGCACGGCGCCGGCCGGCATCTCGACCGGCGTCAGGGCCGCCGCGAGGCCCTCGATCGCGGGCGCTGGCAGCTCGGCGAACAGCGGAAGTGAGCGCAGCAAGGCGATCTCCACCACCGGTACCGGGGCTTCGGCGTCCAGGGTGACCAGCCCGCGGCCGCCGGCGGCCGCGGCCAGCGGCAGCACCGCCGCGACGCCGAGCAGCGCCAGCCGGCTGCCACCCAGGTATACCAGCAGGGGCACGAGCAGCGCGCCGAGTGCGAGCCCGGCCATCGTCATCCCTTCCAGGACACCGAAAACCCGGCCGAGCAGTTGCGCCGGAACCGAGCGCTGCAGCAGGGTGCGGCTGGCAATCTCCAGCAGGGCATGGCCGGCCCCGGCGACCGTCAGCAAGGCCACGGTCCCGGCGAGGCCCAGACCGAAGGCGAGCGCCGCCAGCGCGCCGCTGACCACGAACGCTGACCCGAGGATGGGCAAGCCCAGGCGGCGGCCAACGAGCGCCACGCTCACCGTGGCCGCCAGCACCGCGCCTGCGCCGTACGCAAAGTTGAGATAGCCGACCCAGGCCTGGGGACGGTCAAGCATGGTGATGGCGAGAATTACGATCAACAGGTCCAGCGCGCCGACAACGACCGCATCCGCTGTGAGCAGGCCAACCATCAGCCGCAGCCGCGGCCGGCGGGCCGTCAGCCGCAGGCTGTCACGGAGGTCGGCCAGCACCGCAGGGGGGGACTCCGGCGATGACCCGAGCGCCGGCACCCGCAGCCGGGCGACCACTACCATGGCGGCCACGCCAAGGCCAGCGCACACCGCGAACACGACCGCCACCCCCCCGGTTGCGATCAGCACACCGGCCAGCAGCCCGGACGCCGCGATGCTGACGGCCTCCGCCCAGCCCACAGCCACGTTGGCCGCGGTCAGCTGATCGGGGGTGACGGCAACGGACGGGACGAGCGTGGCCTGCGCCGGGCGGGTGGTCGTCACCAGGGCGGATGCGACCACTGCGGCGCCGTAGGCCGCCAGGGGGGCGCCGGCGATGACCGCCGCGGCGGTCGCGGCCATCCCCGCCGCCTGTCCCAGGTACCCCCCGGCGAGCAGGACCACCGGTGACCGCCGGTCCGCCACCGCCGCGGCAAAGGGGGCCAGCACCGCCGCGGGCACCAGCTGCGCGATGGCTACCAGGGCCGCCACCGTGGCGCCGCCGTGCCGGTAGGCATAGACCAGCATGGCCAGCCACACCGAGTACTCGGTAATGATGAACAGTGTGTACGCCACGACCACGCGCACCAGCGTCCTGTTGCCCGCCAGCGCGCGGAAGATACGTAGCCGGCGGGCTCGGGAATCGCCACCCACCAGTTCCCCCCTGAACCTCGGTGACCGATCGCCAGCGGCTCTACCAGTTAGCCTCGTGGCATCTCCATCGCCACCCCGGCGCCACGAGGGCATATGTGCTGATAAAACCCATTCCGAAGAGTACAGCGGAACCGTTCGCATGATCTCCCATACCGCTGCGCATCCGGGCAGCAGATCGGGTCCGGAAGCAGTTCCCGAGCGCGCAGAGCACGCCAGGCCTATGGCAACCCGCCCGCGGTGATGCCGACGCGGCGCGCAAGGCCATCGGCCCGGTGATCGAACGGGCTCGCGAGGCGTCGCTGCCCGAATTCGAGGCCATGGCCATCGCCAGCCACGCTTGGGTGTCACGGCTCACCGGCGAACAGAATCAAGCAGCAACCGACGCGCCCGCCGCAGTGCACATGTGGGAAGAGGAGCCGTTTCGCTACCCATTCCACTCGATGGCGCTGTGGCCGTTGCTCGCCAGGGCGCTGGCCTCTCGGCGGATCGGGGCAGCGGTGGAGCACGCACGTGCGATGCTTGCTCCCCCGTAGATGCTGTTGCCGGAGCCGACCAGGACCATGACTGAAATGCCGTGCGCGCATGGGACACTGGCCAGGCCGCGGAAACGGAACGCTTGCTCGGCGAGGAGGTACGCAGCGCCGTCGATCCGGGTTGCCTGTAGGGGTGGCGATCCGGCTCAAGTTCGCCGATATCAGCCGCCCCTGCGAGCTGGAGGGATCCGCGCGGATCATGTGAGGGTCGGCGGGGGAGGAATTCATGGTGGACCATCCGCTGACGATGGATGTGGAGGCGATGCGGCGCGCGGGCTATGCGGCCGTGGACGCGCTGGCTGCCCGGCTGGCCGACCCTGAGGGCGGGCCGGTGTTGCGCCGCGCCAGCCCGGCGCAGATGCGGGCCCGGTTAGGGGGTCCGCCGCCGGAGCAGGGCGCGGGCCTGGATACAGTCCTCGCGCGAGTCATCGAGGATGTGCTGCCGTATGCGGCCGGGACCAATCATCCCGGGTACTTCGCGTTTATCCCCTACTTCACCAACTGGCCCGCGGCGGTGGCCGAACTGATAGCCAGCGCGGCAAACTTGTCTCCCTGGGCGTGGATGGAGTCGCCTGCCGCCACCCAGATCGAGCTGGAGGTTATCGACTGGTTCCGCAGCTGGCTGGGGATGCCGGAGGGCACGGCGGGCGTGCTGGTAAGCGGCGGGTCGGCGGCGAACCTCACGGCGCTGCTGGTCGCTCGTGAGGCGGTCGGGGGCCCTTCGGAGAACAGCGTCGTGTACGTCTCGGATCAGGGTCACCTCTCGCTCGCGCGGACCGCGCGGGCGATGGGCCTGCGTTCCATCAGGTGCGGGTGCTGCCGACCGATGATTACTGGCGGCTGCAGCCGCAGACGGTGTCCGCCGCTGCCGCCGCTGACCGCAGTGCCGGTCGGGTCCCTATCGCCGCGTGCGCCAGCGCCGGGGCGACCAGCACGGGCGCCGTCGACCCCCTGGCCGGCCTGGCGGATGTGTGCGCCGCGGAGGGGCTGTGGCTGCACGTCGATGCCGCCTACGGCGGCTTCGCCGCGCTGACGCCGAAGGGCCACGCGCTGCTGGCTGGCATCGAGAGGGCTGACTCGGTGACCCTCGACCCACATAAGTGGCTGTTTCAGCCGTTCGAGTGCGGCGGAGTCCTGATCCGCGACGGCGACCGTCTCGCCCGCACGTTCGCTATCCACCCCGACTATCTCGACAGCAGCGAAACCGGCGTGACCGGCGAGGTCAACCTCGGCGATTGGGGGTTGCAGCTGTCCCGGGGCTTCCACGCGCTGAAGGTCTGGGTGTCTGTGCAGGCCTTCGGCGTAGCCGCGTTCCGCGCGGCCATTGACCGCAACATGGAGCTGGCCGCCTACGCCGAAGAGCTGGTCCGGGACAATGCCGGGCTGACTTTGATGGCGCCGGCGACGCTGGGGATCGTGTGCTTCCGCCGGGAATGGCCAGGCTGCGACGAGACCGAGACTGAGCGCCGCGGGATTGCGCTCGCCGACGCCCTGGAACGCAGCGGGGACGCGTTCGTGTCCACTACCCGGCTGGCCGGGCGACACGCAATCCGGCTGTGCATCCTCAACCCGACCAGCTCCAAACGGCACGTGCAACGGGTTATCGAGCACTTCGCACACGCACCGCCCCCCGGGCAAACCGCTGGCCGCAAAAGCCCCTGCCGCCTCCCGCACGGGCGTGCTCGGGAATGAGAGCAGAGAGCGCGGCACCGACGTACTGCACGCCACACCCCTGCTCGCCAGCGTGCCGCATTCGGTCATTGAAGCCATCCGCGACCGCGGCACGTGCCTCGACGTGGCCGCCGACGAGGAGGTCATCCGCCGCCGGGATGTCGACCGGTACTTCTACATCGCGCTGTCTGGCCGGTACGACGTTTTCATCGATAACCGGCGGATCCGCACCCTAGGTCCCGGTGATCATTTCGGCGAGCTCGCCGCCCGTGACTGGGGAGGCGGCTACGGCTATACCCGTCTGGCCACCGTACGGTGCGCCCAGGAAGGCCGCCTTCTTCGGCTCAGCAGCGAGGACTTTCAGTGGCTGGTCGATACCCAGCCAGCCGTCCGGGCCGAGCTGGCCAAGCCAGCGGCCCACAGCATCGGCCACTGAGTCCTGGCCGCCAGTCCGCAACCCAGGCCTTCCGCTCATGCTTGTTATGGAGGTGATCGCGAGGCTCCAGGACCCGGGCGCTCTGCGCCTCGATCACCTGCATAACGGGCACTTATGCCGAGCCCGAAGGGCGGGTGATCTTCGATCACCGGCATAATGCCGAATAGCGGATGTTGTACGTGTACATGCTCATGCGCGGATCAGCATGATCATTCGCTGTTCGGCACACCCGCCCCATCGCGTCCTTCAGCCAGTGGGCCACGCTGCGCTTGAGGACATCGCGTTCCATCGCCAGCTCGGCGTTCTCCTTGCGCAGCTGGGCCAACTCGGCCCGCTCATCCTCATCCAGCGGCCCGGTCCCGTCACCCCGGCGCCGCTTGTCGGCGTTCACCCAGTTGCCCCGGGGTGCCCTCGTTGATCCCCAGGTCCCGGGCCACCTGCGCGATCAGCTTGCCGGTCTCACGCACCCAAGCGGACCGCGCCCTCCCGGAAATCTTGATCGAACTTTCTGCGCGTTTCTGCCATCGCCTGCCTCCTTAAGGCGATGTGTGCTACGAGGGGAAGCCCACTTCATAGTGACTAGTTGGGCGCCCGCAGGCTCATGGCTGGTACGCCTCCCGGCGTGGCTCGGGAAGCATCGAGCATCCGGTGACCAGGCGCCTGACGGCGCTGCGCTGATCGGCGCCAACTGACGCCGCCTGGCCTGGGCTCTTACGCTGTGCTGGTGGAGACTCTCACGTTTCTGTTTACCGACATCGAGGGCTCGACGGCGCTGCTGCGGCGCCTGGGGGGGAACGATTACGGCCGGGTGCTGGCAGACCATCACGCGCTGATCCGCGCCGCTCTGGCCGCCCATGACGGCCAGGAGGTGGACACCCAAGGGGACGCATTTTTTGCTGTGTTCTCCTCGCCGACGGCCTGCGTGGCGGCGGCGATAGACATGCAGCGCGCCCTGGAGGCCCGAGAGTGGCCGGGCGGGGAGCAGGTGCGGGTGCGGATGGGGGTCCACTCCGGCGAGGCCGCCACCACGGCCGCCGGCCTAGTCGGCTTGGATGTGCACCGCGCTGCCCGGGTGGGGGCCATCGCGCACGGCGGGCAGGTGCTGCTGTCAGAGACGGCGGCGGCCCTGGTGCGCGATTCGCTGCCGCCGGGGGTGACGCTCCGGGATCTCGGCGCCCAGCGGCTGAAAGACCTGGGACGCCCGGAGCAGATCTTCCAGCTGGACGCCGCGGGCCTGCAAGGCGACTTCCCGCCGCTGCGTTCGCTCGGCAACCCCACGCTGCCGAACAATCTCCCGGCCCAGCTGTCAGCGTTCATCGGCCGTGACCGGGAGAAGGCCGAAGTGCGGGCCCTGGTCGAGTCCTGCCGCCTGGTCACGCTGACCGGGGCCGGAGGGGTAGGGAAGACCAGATTGGCCCTTCAGGCGGCGGCCGAAATGCTCGACGGATCCGGCGACGGCGTCTGGCTGGCGGAGTTGGCCGCGGTCTCCGAGGGGGACGCGGTTCCCGCGGCCATCTGCCAGACTCTGGGTATCGGCGAACAGCCGGGCCGGGCCGTCCTGGACACTCTGCTCAATGCTCTGGCCTTCCAGTTCGTCCTGATCGTGCTGGACAACTGCGAGCACCTGATCGGCGCCTGCGCGAAGACGGCCGACGCCATCCTGCGGCACTGCCCCAGGGTGCATCTCCTGGTCACCAGCCGCGAGCCGCTTGGCATTGGCGGCGAGAGCATTTACCGGGTGCCGTCGCTGTCGCTCCCGGACTCCCGCGACCCAGCCCCAGCGTCCTGCGACGCGATCGCGCTGCTGGCCGCGCGGGCCAGAGAGCAGGGCGTCGACCTGGCCTTCGACGAGCAGACAACTCCGCTCATGGTGTCGGTCTGCCGACGGCTGGACGGGCTGCCCCTGGCTATCGAACTTGCTGCGGCCCGGCTGCGCTTGCTGTCGCTGGCCGGCCTCCGGGACCGCCTCGACCAGCGCTTCCGCCTGCTCACCGGGGGCAGCCGCACCGCGCTGGCTCGGCAGCAGACGCTGCGGGCGACCGTCGACTGGTCGTACTCGCTGCTCAACCCGGCCGAGAAGTCGCTGCTGCGCCTCCTGTCGGTGTTCGCCGAGAGCTTCGACCTCGACGCCGTCGAAGGGATGTGCGGCGGCGGCGACATCGACGTGTTCGACGCCGCGGATCTTCTCGGCTCACTGGTGGACAAGAGCCTGGTGGTGGCCGAGCCAGCAGGCGATGCGCTCCGTTACCGGCTGCTCGAGACGATCCGCCAGTTCGCGGCCGACCGCCTGGCGGAGGCGGGAAACCAGGCGGCGGTCGCCGCTGCGGCGGCGCACTGCCAGTACTTTCTGGCGCTGGCAGAGGCGGCGGCCCCCCGGCTGGCCGGGCCTGATCAGGCCCGCTGGTTCGCGCGGCTCGACGCCGACCACGCGAACCTGCGGCGGGCCGCCGAGCATGCCGTCGGCGACCCAGCCGGGACGGCTCAGGTCCTGCGCTTCGGAGTCGCCCTCCGCAGATACTGGTTCGCGCGCGGCCGCGGCCGGGAAGCACTCGAGCTGCTCCTGCCCGTGCTGGACCGCCCCGACGCCAGCGCTGAACCCAGGCTGTTCGGGGCGGCGCTGGTGACCATTGCCTGCATCGCTGTACTGGCCGATATGGCGCCGGGCTGGCAATACGGTGGCCAGGCGGTCGAGCTGGCCCGCCAGCTCGGCGACGACCGGTTGCTCGCCGATGCCCTCAGCATGCTCTCGGCCGTGTGCTATTTCGCCGGCCAGCCCGACCGCGGGCTTCCGCTCGCCCGGGAAGCCCTCGACCACGCCCGGCGGCTCGGCGACGACGACTTGCTGGGCTGGAGCTTGCTGATCTGCTTGATGTACGGCGATCTCATCGAGCCGGCTCAGTTCGCGCAGCTGGTCGCCGAGGCCATCGCCCGTACCGAGGGATCGGGCAACCACTTCCTGCTGTCGTACGTGCATAACAACACCGCCGTTCATGCCCTGACAGCCGGTGACATCCCGGCGGCCCGGGCCCACCTGGACCAGGCGGCCCAAGCCGGGCAGGCAATCGGCCAGGAAAGCCCGAACATGGCGCTCAACCTGGGCTGGGTCCAGCGCGAGGAGGGCGACCTGGAGGGCACGCGGTCCTCGTTCGAAACGTCCCTTCGCATCTCCCGCCGGAGTGGCGATCAGGTAAACATCGCCTATGCCAGCCTCGGACTGGCCTGCCTGGCCGCGGATCTGGGCGACTGGCTCCGTTCGGCCACGCTCCACGGCGTTGCGCAAGGCTTCCTCGACCGGTCGGGAGGATCGTGGGAAGGCCTCGAGGACCGGTACCGCCAAGACAGCCTCGCCCAGGTGCGTGCGGAACTGGGCGGGGAACTGTTCGGCCGGGCCTACGCCAAGGGCATGACGCTCAGCCCCGACGAGAGTCTGCAGCTGGCCCAGGGCGTAGCCGGCGCCACATCGGACACATGACGCAGAACCTCGCGTACCCGAGCCTGCCGTGCCGGGTTGGCCAGTCCGCTGAGACTGGCGAATCCCGCGTCACCGCGCGCATTCTTGTGGCCCAGGTACCAGCCCGGCGCGTGCCGATAACGCACTGGAGGCGCTCAAGGCCACGGCACGGCACCGGCTGGCAGCCGGGCTGGGCGAGCTCGACCTGGGCCGGATCACCGGGGCTTCGGCCGGGCTAGCACACCCCCACCGCCGCAGACCGGCTACCACCCGACCTCCGCGAGGCCCTGCCTCCCTGTCAGCCAGCCGACAGCAGCGATGTCACCTGGGTGGCTGACGGAGACCGCTGGCCGGGGCACGCTGGCGATAACTCGTCATATCGCCAGGCCAGCGGCCATCGCTGGAGAAGGAGATCTGCCATGAGCGCCCTGATCGCACTCGGCCCTGCCCTGTTTGCAGCCGGAGCATTCGCCAGCATCATCGGCATGGTGACTGTGGCCATCCGCCGGGAAGAGCGAAACTTCACCCTCACCCGTAAGGCGCCTGATGTCACGACCCGGGCCGCGCGGCACGTGAACGGTGTGTATATCCGGGCCCCGCGTCCCGCCGCAGACTTTGAGACTGCACATGTCTGGCCACCAGCAAGCCAGCTTGAGTTCGAGCGGGTGGCGCTCCGCATCAAGGTGAACCAGGTCGCGTGACGATCACCCCTCGGGGCGCGGCCGCGGGTGCCGCGGGAGAGCATCACTTCTGTCCGGGCCCGGGATTGGCTGTCCCGCCGACGGCCACGCTGACGACAAGGAACGGCATGGCCTGCGGGACGTCCCGGAGCGTTCGCCTGCTCGGTCGGGAAGTGACCTGCCCGTCCCGCACCTTTAGTCACGGCGTCGATGAAGATCGTGGCGTAGACCTCTCGGCAGTGACCTCACGGAAGCCGATCTCGCTCCACGCTGCCCCGCGCCGTGATTCATCAGCCGGCAGCGGACGCACGTCCCGGTAACCCTGGTCAGCGGCTCTCGGCTTCACGGACGCGCTGGACCATCATCTCCAGCAGGGCCCAGGCCGCCTCGGGGTGCTCGAGGGCGAAGGGGCGGAACACCCATGAGACAAACAGCAGGCAGCGCAACTTCGTCTCGGCGGTGATCTTCGCCGAACGGTGGGAGCGGCCGATCAAGGCCATCTCGCCATAGTAGTCGCCGGGGCCAAGGGTCCGGGCGGGCCGTCCGTGCACGCTTACCGAGGCCCGTCCTTCCATGATGACTCCGAAGGTCACGCCTCCTTGTTCCTCCTCGGTCAGCACCGCGCCAGCGGGGAACGTCCGGTCGTCGGCCTGTTGCACGAGCTGGTCCAATTCCTTCTTCGGCAGCATCGAGAACAGCGGGACCTTAGCTAAGACCTCTTGGGGTGTTGTCATGGCCCGATGCTACGCCTGCCCGGGATCGGGCGGGCTCGGCAGCGGCTCGGGGATGCGGGTGCCGGTCCGGGTCATTCGCGCCCCGGCGACCGACACGAGCGAGGCGCTGGGCCGGCTCTCCTCCAACGCGGTCAGGAAGTCCTGGCCGCCGACCCGCAGCAGCGTGCACTCCTGCTCGGTGCGGACGGTGGCGGTGCGGGGGATGCCGTGCAGCAGCCCTAGCTCCCCCACGTACCCGGGCGCGGTCACCGGCGGCAGCCGACGGGGCCGCCCGTCGGCGCCCGCGGCGGCCACCGAGAGCCGGCCCCGTTCCAGCACCCACAGCGCATCCGGGTGGTCACCCTGGCGGATCAGGGTGGCGTCGGCGGGAAGGATCACTTCCTCGGCGGCGGCCGCGAGCCGCTCGAGGGCGTTGCGGTCGGCCCCAGCGAGGAAGTCCAGCGCGGACAGCAGTTCGACCCGGGGCCGCAGCCGCTGCGCCACCGCCGCCGAGGCCCGGTCGGCCCGCAGCAGCGCAGGCAGACCGAGCAGCCCGATCGCCGGGAACCCGGCGCCGATGGCGATCAGCGCGACATCGAGGCCGGCGTGCGCGAGCAGGATGCCGGCGGCCAGGCTGGCCAGCAGGATACCGCCGAGCACGGTGGTGTCGAGGACGCCGAGCACCCGGCTGAGCACGTGGCCGGGCAGGTCGCGCTGGAGGATGGTGATGGCGAGTACGTCCACGATGATCATCCCAACGCCGGAGGCCGCCTGCAGCGCGGCCGCCAGCGCGGGCGAGCGCACCGGTATGGTGACCAGCCACGGGAACGCCTGCAGGCAGATGCTGCCCATGATCACCGGGGCCAGCC
>Ga0070712_100000977_pt1 | contig 17213 bp, 21 predicted proteins | sample LARL81metaG_FD_71396 | JGI IMG/M metagenome (GOLD analysis project Ga0070712, IMG submission 71396) | Corn, switchgrass and miscanthus rhizosphere microbial communities from Kellogg Biological Station, Michigan, USA - LAR L8-1 metaG | ecosystem: Host-associated > Plants > Roots > Rhizosphere ...
TAGAGAACGGTCGAGGACACGGCCTCTCCTTTCCTGGACGGTGTACGTCTCACTGCAGAGACCGTATGTCCGCGAAGAATTGATCGGTGCTGAGGTGCCTAGCCGCCGGCCGCAAGCAGCGTTACGGTCGCCTTGTTGCGCGGGACGGTGATGAGCGTGCGCCTGCTAGAGGCCTCTCCGCGCCCGGGCGCGGGGGCGAACGTCAGGTTGCGCAGGATCGTGCGCATCACCAGCCGGGCCTCGGTCAACGCGAACCCGGCTCCGATGCAACGGTGGATGCCGCCCCCGAACGGGATCCAGGTATAGGTGCCCGGCCGCTGCTCGAGGAAGCGCTCGGGACGGAAGCTGCGCGGGTCTGGATAGATGTCGGCGCGGTGGTGCATCCGTTCGATGTCGGCTGCGACGACCGTTCCCGCCGGGACCGCGAGGCCGTTGCAATCGAAATCCGCGGCCACGTAGCGCAGCGTGACCGGGACCGGCGGGCGCATGCGCAGCGTCTCCTGCGCGGCCGCCGACAGGTAGCGGCCGTTACCGTCGAGCGCGTCACGGCGGCACTCCTGCAGCGCCGCGGAATGGCGCGCCAGCCGCTCGGCCATCCACGCAAGCGTGTTGGCGGTGGTTCCCCAGCCCGCGACGAGCAGCACGCGAAGGGCGACGACGATCTCGTCGTCGGACAGCGGCTCGTCGGCTTCGCCGGGCGCCAGGAAGCGGCCCAGGCAGTCGGCCGTCGAGTGCGTCCCGGCGGCGCGGCGCGCGTCCATCTCCTCACGCGCGATCGCCTCGATCTCGGCGTGAATCGAGCGCATCTGCGGATAGGGCGCCCACCACCCGCGCATTACGATCGCGGCCGCGAAGCGTACGCCGAGCTCCAGCGAGTTGAGCATCTTGTCCAGGCGGTCGAGCGCCTTCTGGAGGCGCTGCACTCGCCCCGAGTCGGTGATGCCGAACACGGCGGCGACGATCACGTCGCGAGCCAGGCGGTGCGTCAGCTCGGCAAAGCGCACGGGCGAGCCGAGCGGCCAGTCGCGCAACGCGGCCTCGGTCTGCGCGACGATCACGTCTTCGTAGCCGCGCAACGCCTCTCCGTGAAAGGCGCCGGTCAGGCGGCGGCGGAAACGGGTGTGGTCGTCGCCGTCGAGCGAGCTTATGGCGTCGTGACCGAACATCGCCTCGTGTGGCGCGAACCGACGCAGCGCCTCGCCGAACAGCAGCTTGCCGTCGCGCTCGGTCAAGATCGCGCGACAGTCCTCCGCGGAAGAGGTCATCAGCAACGCCGGCGCCAGCGGCGCCTTGACGACGTAGCGCTCCGGCGTGCTCTCGGTCCACCGCAGGAAACTCTGCGGAACGAACCAGCGGCCGAGGGTAACCCGCACGCCCGCGGGCTGCGGCAGCGAGTCAAGTGACGTCATCTGAACTAAAGCGTACATGAGAACGCTCTAGTACACTAGATGTTCGATGGGGACATTGGCCGAGCTCACAACCACGCGGGGTCTGCCTCGTGGACGAGGCAGGCTCCCTCGCGACGAGGTGGCCAAGGCTCACCGCGACCGTCTCTTGCGCGCGATGACTGCGGCAGTGGCCGAGCTCGGCTACGCCAACGTGCGCATCGCCGACGTGGTCGACCGCGCCCGCGTCTCGCGTCAGTCGTTCTACGAGCAGTTCCCCGACAAGGAGGCGTGTTTCCTGGCCGCTCACGAGCGTGGCATCGAGCTGATCCTCGAGCGCCTGGCGCAGTCGGCACAGGACATTCAGGGCCTTGACCCCGGCGCGCAGCTGCGAGCGGCGATCAGGACCTATCTCAGCCTCGCAGCCGCCGAGCCCGAGTTCGCCCATTGCATGCTGATCGAGCTGCCCGCGATCGGTCCCTTGGGACTCCGCGCACGGCTGGTTGCGCACGAGCAGATCGCTTTGCTGCTGCGCGAGTGGCACCGAACGGCGCCGCCCGCGCAGACCCGCTTGCCCGAGGTGCCTCCCAAGCGCTACGCGGCCGCCGTCGGCGCGGTGCACGACCTCGTGTACGAGCTCGTGGCAACTGGCCGGGCCGATGAGGTGCCCATGCTCGAGGACGACTGCTACGACGCGATCGCGGCGCTGCTGGCGCTGCGCGCACCGTAGGCACCTCGCCGACGGGGGCGCATTACGATCGCGCTCGTGAGCACAGTGCGAGTGCAGCATCGAGCCGACATCACCCTGGACGCGATCCACGCGGTCGCGTGGCGCGGAGCGAGCGTCGAGATCGCGCCCGAGGCGCTCGCAGTGATGGATCGCTGCCACGAGACCTTCGAGGCGCTCGTCGCCGAGCGGCTGCGCGACGATCCGCGATCGCTGATCTACGGCGTCACTTCGGCTCCGGGCGACGCGGCCGGCGCGGCGCTTGACCAGCGGGGGAGGGAAGAGCGGCCGACCCGGCTGTGGACCGCGATGTCGTTTGGCGAGGCTCTGCCCGAGCGAGTCGTGCGCGCAATCGTGGTGGCGCGGCTGGCGAACTTCGTCGACGGACACGCCGCGGTGCGCGGCCAGACCGCCAAGGCCGTGGCGGACATGCTCGATGCCTCCTCGCTGCCCGCCGTCGCGGGGGAGTCCAACGGCGGCTCGGGAGAAGTCCTGGCACTGGGAAGCCTGTTCTACGAGCTGAGCGCGCAGCTGTCGCTGACCGCCAAGGAGCGGATGGCCTTGATCAATGGCTCCCCGTGCGCGGCGGCGCTGGTCGCCGACGTGGCGCTGGCCGGCCGGCAGAGGGTGGCGCTCGCCGAGTCGATGTTCGCGCTCGTCGCTGAGGTCGCCGGTGCTCCCGACGAGCACTACGCGGCCGAGCTCGAGGAGCTCTGGGGCGACGAGCATGAGGCGCAGGCGCTGCGTTCCCTGCGCGCGCTGCTGGACGGGAGCGACCGTGTCCGTCAACGCCACCAGGCGTCGGTATCCCTGAGGATCTTGCCTCGGGTGCTCGGTGCGGCGCGCAGGGCGCAGGCGGAGGCCGAGCGCACGGCGAACGTGTCGCTCAGCTCGGTCACCGACAACCCCGTATACGTGCCGCCCGGCGGACGGCGCGAGCTCGGGGCTGTGTATTCCAATGGCGGCTATCACAACGCCCTCGCCGCCCCCGCGATCGACGCGGTCGCCTTCGTGCAGGCCGACCTCTGCCAGCTCGCGCAGCGGCTGACCGACCACTTGTTCCAGAATCCGGCCACCGCGCCGCTGGTCGGCGGTGACGAGTGGACCGTGAAGCCTTTGCACATGGTCCAGAACGGCTGGGCTGAAGAAGCCCGAGCCATCGCCGCTCCGACGCTCCTGTCGCTCGGCGGTTTCGGACAGAACGACGTCCCCTCATCGAACTTCCTGGCATGGCGCAAAGCGTGCGCGATCGGACGCTGCCTGGACTCGGCGCTTGCGGTGCTGGCCGCTATCTCCTCGCAGGCTCTCCACGCCGGGGCGCGCGAGCCGCCACCACCGCTTCGTCCGCTGCTGACTCAGATTCGCAGCGCGTTCCCGCCGGTGAGCCACCCGCGTGCCCTCGGCGGAGACTGCGAACGGCTCAGGGAAGCGTTCACCGCGGAGGTGTTCGGCTAAGCCGGTTCGGTCATGACGCCGTGTTCGATGTCTGAGGCCCTGAGTTGGCCGGGCTCGCCGCGGCGTTTGCGGCTTCGATCGCCTTAATGGTCTTGTCGAATTCCTTGATCAGGACGCTCTTGCCGACGGTCCCGAGCACGAGCGCGAGCACGCGTCCCTTGAGGTTCTTTCCCTCGCGTACGTTGACGACGTGCACCTCGGTCGTGCCGTCGGGCCGGCGGGTGAACGTGTACGTGTAACCCGAGTGGCCTCCAAAGGTGTTGGAGTCGGTCACCGTCAGCACGACCCGGTTGGGATCGGACCAGTCGTAGTGCAGACGCTCCCAGATGCCGCCGGAGCCCTCGGTGACGTCGGCGTCGTGCTGGCCCTGGCTATGCACCTTGAGGTAGCCGTCTGCGCTCTTGCCGAAGAGCTTCTCACGACCGGGACCGAAGTCGGTCAGCGCTGCGATGAACTGCTCGGGCGTCGCGGTGGTGGTGTGGCTGTAATGAATGGTTGACATGTCCGTTCCCCTCGTTTGCGCGTTGAGCTTTGTCGCTCTGGCCAGGCCTGATGCCTGGACTCTGTTGCGCTCATGCCGAGCTCCGTAGTTGTGCCGGAGTTACATTCGCGCGTGCGGTCGTGCGTCGCGCCCGTGTAGTCCCTAGTTCGTGCCCGGGGCGCACGCCGCCGTCCGCGTGCCCGAGCCGGACCGCTGAGCCGCTCAGTCGCCCTCTTCGGGGCGCCACGGGGGTTGGAGAGGCGCTGAGACGAGCGCCCGTCGCAGAAGCGTCAGTAGCTGACGGCGATCGGCTGCCGTGAGCCCGCCGAGAACCTCGTCTTCCACCTCGGCTGCCAGCCGCTTCGCGCGCTCCAGCGTGCGACGTCCCTGTGTCGTGATCGAGACCTCCCATGCGCGGCGATCGCCCGGACGCCGGCGGCGCTCGGCCAGGCCGGCGTCTTCGAGTTCGTTGATCAGCTTGACCATGGCGCTCGGGTCGATGGCCATGTCCGTGCTCAGCTGCTGCTGGATGGTTCCTTCGCGGGCGCCGAGCACGTTTAGCAGCGCGAACAGCGCGGGGGTGAGGCCGATCGACTCGAGCCGCTCCGCGGTTCGCGTGTGCGAGGCGCGCCACAGGCGAAAGAACAATTGGCCGGCGAACTCAGCCACTTCGAGATCGGAGGAGACGGACGCGGTCATGCCTGCAGTGTCGCAGGTTCGCTGGATGAAAACAATGATTGACAACTATCATCATTGTGAGATACCATGATAGTCGGCAGCTGAGCCAATCCAAACCTCTTCACGAAAGGACCCGCCGTGACCGCCATCGAATCGCACCCTCGAAGTTCCCGACCCGGCCGCCGCCGGCGCGTTCTACGCGGCCGCGTTCGGGCTGGGCGATCTACTCGCGCTTCGCAGCTCGGACGCGCCGACGACCGGCTTTCGTGCGTTCACGTTGTCGCTCGTGGTTTCCCAGCCGGCCACGGTCGACGGATTCATCGGCGCTGCGGTTGACTCCGGGGCGACGCCGCTGAAGCCGGCCAAGAAGACCTTCTGGGGCTACGGCGGCGTCGTACGTGCCCCGGACGGAGCGATCTGGAAGGTCGCGAGCTCGTCGAAGAAAGACACCGGTCCCGCAACCCGAGAGATCGAGGAGATCGTGCTCCTGCTCGGCGTCGCCGACGTGGCCGCAAGCAAGCGTTTCTACGTCGAGCACGGTGTCGAGGTGGCCAAGAGCTTTGGCCGCAAGTACGTCCAGTTCGACACTGGACAGGTCAAGATGGCGCTGTACGGCCGCCGCGCGCTGGCCAAGGACGCCGGTGTCTCCCCGGACGGCAGCGGCTCGCACCGAATCGTGATCGGCGGCGACGGCGGATCCTTCACCGACCCGGACGGGTTCGCGTGGGAGCCCGCCGTTGCGCAGACCCGCCCGGCCTTGACATACATGACATGAACAGAATGAGGAGGTTTCGATGAGTCCCACGAAGAGCCCGAAGAAGTCCGCCAAGAGCACCGCCGCCAAGACGTCGGAGGGCTTCACCGCCGAGGAACGAGCCGCGATGCGCGACCGCGTCCGGGAGATGAAGGCGGGAAGTTCCGACGGTGAAGGCGAGGTGCTGGCGAAGATCGCCGAGATGCAGGACTCCGACCGCGTGATGGCCGAGCGGATCCATGCGATCGTCAAGGACACCGCGCCCGAGCTCACGCCCAGGACGTGGTACGGGATGCCCGCGTACTCCAAGGACGGCAAGGTGCTCTGCTACTTCAGGGGGGCCCAGAAGTTCAAAACGAGGTACGCGACCTTTGGCTTCAGCGACAAGGCCAACCTCGACGACGGCGGGATGTGGCCCACCGATTACGCGCTGAAGGAGCTGACGGCCGCCGACGAGAAGCGGATCGTCGTGCTCGTAAAGCAAGCGGTGAGCTGATGGAGCACTACCAGCGTCCGGGCTGGTTTACGACCAATGTCTTCAACCGGCTCGTCGCCGCGCTGACGCGCGTCGGCGTCAGCGTGTACGGCTCTCGCGTGCTGGAGGTCAAGGGGCGCAAGTCCGGCGAGTGGCGGCAGACCCCTGTCAACCTCCTGGCCTACGACGGCGCCGAGTACCTGGTCGCGCCTCGCGGTCACACGCAGTGGGTCAAGAACCTTCGCGCCAGCGGTGAAGGACGGTTGCGTGTGGGCAGGCGTGCGCAGCCGTTTCATGCGGTGGAGCTCACCGACGACGAGAAGCCGGCTTTGCTTCGTGCCTACCTGAAGAAATGGAAGTTCGAGGTGGGCGCGTTCTTTGGCGGCGTCGGCCCGGACTCCACCGACGAGGAGCTCCGGCGCATCGCACCCGATCATCCGGTGTTCCGCATCACCGGGCCCTGACGAGGCGGGCCCGCGCGTCAGCTCAGCGTTGAGTTGGGTGCGGGCCAGCTCGACGGCTGCGTCTTGACATCGAACAGCACCCGGCGGCCTTTGACGTTGAGGATCTGCATGTAGGCGGTGTAGGGGCCCTCAGGGCCGGTGAAGTGGCAGTTGAATCTGCCGCCTGCGGTGGCGGGGATGCCGGACGGGCAGCGGACGGCGGTCGCACGAAAGCCGGTGTGCTGGTACACGAAGCCCTCGACGTAGTCGGCGGTTGCGCTCGGGTCGATCGAGGCATGGGCGCCGCATGCCGGCAGCGAGCACGCGCAGCACACAACTGGGGCCAAGCGCTTGAGGAGAGATGCACCGACCATGTGCTGTCTGCGCTAGGGACGCCGCTTGAGCCGGATCCTTCCAGGGGTGTGGTGCTGCGCTCATCAGCTCAGTCCCTGTGCCCGGCGCTTGGCGAAAGGCCCGCGAGGCGGCTCTGCAGGAACCGCTGCTCGGGCCCGGGCTGGGTCAGCTCGAGGGCTCGCGTGTACGCAGCGCGCGCTTCGTCGTCGCGGCCGAGGCGACGCAGGAGGTCGGCGCGCGTCGAGTGGTAGTAGCGGTAGTCGTCGAGCGCGAGTCCGTCGAGCATCGCGAGCCCGGCGTCGGGTCCTCGAAGCTCGGCGGTGGCGATCGCACGGTTCATCGTCACGACCGGCGAGTCGGTGAGGTGCTCGAGCTTCTCGTAGAGGAGCGCGATCTCCCCCCAGTCGCGCGGCTGCCGGAGGTGCAGATCGGCGATCGCCGCTTGGATGACGTAGGGCCCGCCCCCGCGGAGGGCCAGCGCACGCTCCAGCAGGTGACGTCCCTCGTCGATCCGGTGCTCGTCCCACAGCGACCGGTCCTGGTCGTCGAGCAGAACGAGCTCGCCTGCCTGAAAGCGAGCGGCCGTGCGCGCGTGGTTGATCAGCATGAGCGCAAGCAGGGCGTGGGCCTCTGCCTCGTCGGGCATCAGCTCGACCACCGAGCGGCCCAGCCGGATGGCTTCTGACGAAAGGTCGACGCGGCCGCCACCCCAGCCTTCGTTGAAGATCAGGTAGACGACCGCGAGCACCGCGTCGAGCCGGTCGGGCAGCAGGTGGTCGGGCGGGACGGCGAACGGGATGCCGGCATCGCGGATCTTGTGCTTGGCGCGCGTCAGTCGCTTGCTCATCGTCTCGAACGGGACGAGGAAGGCGCGCGCGATCTCCTCGGTCGAGAGGCCGCCGAGCGTGCGCAGCGTCAGGCCGACCTGCGCGTCGAGCGCAAGCGCCGGGTGGCAACAGGTGAAGATCAGCTCGAGTCGCTCGTCGGGGAACGTCGTCGCCTCGTCCATCGCCTCCTCCGATCCGACTCGCAGTTCGCGCTTCAGCTGCTCGGTCTTCGCGGCCAATGTTCGCTCGCGCCGGATGCGGTCGATCGCGCGGTTGCGCGCGGTCGTTATCAACCAGGCGGCAGGATTGGCCGGGGTCCCGCCGCCCGGCCAGCGCTCGGCCGCGATTGCGAACGCTTCCTGCGCGGCGTCCTCGGCCAGTTCGATGTCTGAGAGAAAACCGACTAGAGAGGCCACGACGCGGCCCCACTCGTCGCGGAAGACCTGCTCAAGCACCGATCAGCGGCTCCTCGAGGACCGGACGGACCTCGATCGCACCCGCGCCCTGCAGCTCCTGCAGCTCGTCGGCGACCGCGAGGGCGCCGTCGAGGTTGTCCGCCTCGACGACGATGAACCCGCCGAGGAAATCCTTGCTGTCCACGAACGGCCCGTCGGTCAGCAGTGTCCTGCCCTGCTGGTGGCGCACCGTCGTCGCCGAATCGACGTCGCGGAGGCGCAGCCAGCCGGTCACATTTGGTCGCGCCAGCACCTCGGCGATCCCGGCGGTGATCCGCCGCTGTTCCTCTTCGCTTCGTTGCTCGCGAGCGTCGATGTTGCTGTAGGCCAGGAGTGCGTATCTCAAGACATGTCCTTCCCGCGCGGGTGACCGGATTGCTCGCCTCCTAGACGAACACCGCGTGCCAAGACGGACACCTTGCCGCTTTTTTCTTCTGCCTGTCCGTCTCGTGCGTGCCCGTTCGTCACCCAGGCAGAACCGGCCCACGAGCCGGGCCACGACAGAGGAGGACAGATGACGCACAAACCGGCGAATAGCCATCTCGGTTGGGTGATGGCGCTGACGTCGACCGCCTACTTCATGGTCGTTCTCGACTCGGTCGTCGTGATCACCGCGCTACCGCGCATGCAGCGCGACCTGCACGTCAGCCTCGCTTCCCTGCAATGGACGCTGAGCGCCTACGGCATCGCGTTCGCCGCGGGCATCATCACCGCCGCCGCGCTGGGCGACCGCTTCGGACGGCGCAAGCTGTTCACCATCGGGCTTGCGCTGTTCACCGCCGCCTCGGTCGCGTGCGCTCAGGCGCCGAATCTTTCCGAGCTGATCGTCGCCCGCACGCTGCAGGGGCTTGGCGGCGCGATCGTGTTGCCGCTCAGCCTGACCATCCTCACGGCGGCGTTCCCGATCGAGCGACGCGGGATGATCGTCGGGATCTACGGTGGCCTCGCCGGGCTCGCCGTCGCGATGGGGCCGATCGTCGGCGGCGTGGTGACGCAGAGCATCGACTGGCACTGGATCTTCTGGATCAACGTCCCGATCGGCGTCGTCGCCGTGCTCCTCGGCGTGCGGCTGTTGCCGGAGAGCTACGGTGCACGTGAGCGACTCGACCTCGTCGGAGTTGGGCTCATCACCGCGGGCGTCGCTTCCCTGGTCTGGGCGCTCAGCCGCGCAAGCAACGTTGGCTGGTCGAGCACCGAGGTCGTCGGCACGTTGGTCGCGGGGGCGACGCTGCTTGTGGTGTTCGTCGCTTGGGAGAGCTCGGTGCGCGAGCCGATGGTGCCGCCTGCACTGTTCGCCGCCCGGGACTTCGCGATCGGCACATCACGACGTTTCTGATGTCCGGGGCGATATTCGCCGGCGGGCTGCTGGTCACCGAGGAGTTTCAGCTCGCCCGCCACTACTCGCCGGTTGGCGCCGGTCTGCACCTGCTCCCGTTCTTCGCTACGCTGATGCTCGTCTCGCCCCTGGCGGGCGCTCTGTCGGACCGGATCGGCCGGCGACCGATCATCGTCGTCGGGCTTGGCCTGCTGACCGCAGGGTTCGTCTGGGTCGCCTGGCGCGGCTCGTTGCGTACGAGCTGGATCGAGCTCGTGATCGCTCTGCTGATCGCCGGTGTGGGGATCTCGATGGCCCTACCAACGGTGCCGACCGCCGTCCTGAGCGCCGTCCGGGCGCAGGACATGGGCAAGGCGTCGGGGATCAACTACATGGCCCAACGCTTCGGCGCGGTGTTCGGGGTTGCGATCGGAAGCACCGTGTTCGCAACGTACGGCGGGCTCGCAAGCCCGGCCGCGGTGGCGGCCGGATTCAAGCCGGCGCTCTGGGCCTGCGCCGTGTTTGCCGGCCTCGCGGCGTTGACCGGCATGGCGATGTCGGCACGGCGCAGATCGGTGACAAACGTCACGGTGAATTTGGGCCAGCCGACACTTACGGACTCCTCACGGGCGACCTAGGCTCGACCGGCTTACATCACCCGACGCCAAAAGGAGAAGCCATGGCCATGTTTGAACACGAGATTCGCACCCACCAGGGCGCGTGCCCGACCCACGGTTCGGTGACTGCCGAGAAGCGGCTTCCGCGGATCAAGTTTCCGTTCTTCGTGACGGGTGTCGCGCGCGGAGTAGCGGTGCTGCGTCCGTTTCGGTGCCCGTCCTGCGGAGCGAGGGTTGCGTGATTCAGCCGGGACGCGCGAACTGAGCCCACAGCGGATAGTGGTCAGAGATCCGCCATGACTTCGCCGTGTTCGACAGGTCGGTCAGGACGTACTTCGTCCATTCGACGCGACCCGCCCGCTTGGTGTACCTGAGGGTCAGTTCCTCTTGGTCGCCGCTCGTGAACCATGCGATCTGATCGAAGTAGTGCTGGGCCTTCTCGCTGTCGAAGATCGAGCGTGGCTGGCCCAGCAGCTCGTCGGGAGGGGTTAGGCCGGCGGACACGAACGCCTCGCCGTTGGGATCGTCCCAGCGGTCGATGTTGAAGTCGCCCAACGCGATCAGGTTGCGAGAGAACTCGTCGGGGTCGCCCGCGTCGTCCTTCAGGCGGTTGGCGAACGTGGTGATCTCCGGTGTCCGGTCGGCGGGCTTCTTGCCGTAGTCGATGTGCAGCGTGATCATGGTGAAAGCGATGCTCGAGTCCAGCGAGGCGAAGCTGACGAGATATGGGGTGCGTGCGAACTGGTGGCGAAGTGGAGTGGCGGCATCGCCGAACGTCGCCTCGTCGATGACGAGCTCGCCGACCAGTCCTGAGGGACGAAGCGTGCGGCGATCGAATACGTAGGTGAGCCGTTCGTCGTTGCCGCCCTGCCCCGCGGTCACATCGGTGACCAGGAACCCCCAGTCAGATCCCAGCCGGCGCATCAGCGTCCGCAGCCCCGTCAGGTCGCCGCGCACCTCCTGGATTGCGACGACGTCGAAGCTGCTGACGATCTCGGCGATCGCACAGACGTCCGCCAGGTTGCGCTTCGGGCTGTCGCGCGCGCCGGTCTGCCACGCCGCCGTCAGGCCGGCGAAGTCGCGGATGTTCCACGTCCCGATGAGCACGGTGTCGGCGGTTCGCGCCGGAAGGTCCGCATCCAGGCCGGCGCGCAGCGGCGCGAGGTCGGCCGTCAGCGAGGCCGGCGGGTTATCGATCTCGGTGAGGGCGGGCACGCGCCGACTCTATCCGCGGGCCGCCTCCCTCAGGCCGTCAGCACGGTGCGCAGCTCGGCCGGGACTTCGGCGACGGTCGGCGGTGCTTCGGTGGCCATGGGCGCCGGAATTTGCCCGTCAAACCGTGATCGCCGGCTCGAGGGTCGGCAGGGGTGGCCGTTGGCCAGGATCACGCCGTCGCTGCAGTGAGCTTCGACCACTCCGTTGCCGAACTGCTCCTCATACAGCCGCGCGTAGACGCCACCGCGGGCCAGGAGCTCGTCGTGGGTGCCGCTCTCGACGATCGTGCCGTTCTCGATGGCAAAGATGACGTCGGCGTTTCGGATCGTCGAGAGCCGGTGCGCGATCGCGATCGTCGTTCGGCGCTGAATGAGGGACTCGAGCGCCTGCTGAACGATGCGCTCGCTTTCGGTGTCGAGCGCCGAGGTCGCCTCGTCGAGGACCAGGATCGGCGGGTCTTCGAGGATCACGCGTGCGATCGCCAACCGTTGGCGCTCTCCGCCGGAGAACCGGTAACCCCGCTCGCCCACGACGGTGTCGTAGCCGTGCTCGAGCGCCATGATGCGCTCGTGAATGAACGCGGCCTTCGCCGCGGCCACTATCTGCTCGTCGGTCGCCGCCGGACGGCCGTAGCTGATGTTCTCGCGCACGGTGCCGCCGAAGAGATAACTCTCCTGCGTGACCACCCCAACGGCGTGTGAGATCGTCGCGGCGGCGAGGTCGCGCACGTCATGACCGTCGATCTTGACCGCACCTTGCTCGACGTCGTAGAGCCGCGGGATCAAGTACGAGATCGTCGTCTTGCCCGCCCCGGAGGGCCCGACGAGCGCCGCGAGCTGCCCGGGCGAGACCAGCATCGAGACGTCGCGCAGTGCCTCGTCGGGCGCCGGCGGGCCGCCATCCTCGCCGCCGCCGTAACGAAACGACACATGATCGAGTGCGACTTCGCCGCCAATCTCGCTAGCGTCAAGGTTGAGCGCTTGCGGTCGGTCGGTGATTTGCGGCCGAAGGTCGATCAGCTCGAAGATGCGACCGAACAGCGCAAGCGATGACTGGACGTCAACTGACACCTGCAGCAGCTGGTTGATCGGGAGCAACAGTCGGCTCTGCAGGGTCGTGAAGGCCACCAACGTCCCCGCCGAGAGTTCGCCGTGAGCGCCCTGAAGCCCAGCGACCAGGTACACGAGCGCCGGGCCGATCCCGAAGAATGACTGCGTGACCGCGAAGAACGATCGTCCGACGATCGCCTGTCGGATCTGGAGGTCGGCCTGGTGGGCGTTCTCGGCGCGATAGCGGTCGACCTCGTGCTCCTGGCGCCCGAACACCTTGGCCAAGAGGATCCCCGACACCGACAGGGTCTCTTGCGTGATCGAGCCCATTGCCGCCAGCGATGCCTGGGTTTCGCGGCGAGCCTGTCGCCGGGCGCGTCCGACCCGGCGGCTGAACAGTACGAACGCGGGTGTCGCGGCCAGTGAGATGGCCGTCAGCAGCGGCGACAGCAGCAGCATCGCGACCACGGATGAGATGAGCGTGACCACGTTGCTGACAACCGACGAGGCGGTTGAGGTGATGGTCGTCTGCACGCCGCCGACATCGTTGGCGAGCCGCGACTGAACCTCCCCGCTGCGAGTCGCCGTGTAGAACGCCAGCGACAGTCGCTCCAGGTGCTCGAACAGCTGGTTGCGAAGCTCCTGCAGCACCCGGTTGCCCACGACCTCGGTCAAATACGCCTGGGCGACATTCAGGGCTCCGTTGACGATCGGGATTGCGATCAACGCCGCCACGAGCGGATACAGCAACCCGAGGTCGGGACCGCCGGAAACGAACAGGGCGTTATCGAACACCCGACGGACGAGCAGCGCGCTGATCACGCTCAGCAGCGACGTCGCCAAGATCATCGCGACGATCACCGTGAGGGTGCCGCGATGGGGCCGGAACAGACGCACGATCCGCAGGCCCAGCTTCGGCGGATCGGCCTGAGCAACAGATGGGATCATCGCCCGAGCCTAACCGTGCACAGCGCGGGCATGGGCAACGGCCACACCAGTGAATAGGCCAGTGCGCATACGGGCGCGAGGCAAAGACGAAGCGGACACGCTTCTGTGGGCAACGCCCGCACAGAAGGGCGACAGGATGGCGAGCTTTGACCACGACGTGGTCGTCATCGGCTCGGGTTTTTCTGAACAGCCGGTGACCTGATGGAGAACATTGGCACCCACTCTCAAGGCCGTCGCACTGGTGCTGTTTCCCGCGCTGGTGTTGATGCTCGCGTTCGCCCTCTTCTATGTAGGCGCGTTTCACGAGCCGACGCCACATCATGTGCCGGTGGCTGTCGTCGGTCCGCCCACGGTTGCAGCACAGCTAAACCGCCTGCCCGGTGGTCCACTTGACGCCCGCCCGGTCTCGTCCCGCAGCGATGCGCTGTCGCAGATCAACGATCGCACGGTCTACGGCGCCTTCGAGGCAAGCACGAACCGCCTGTTCGTCGCCTCAGCCGCCAACCGCGCGACTGCCATCGCGCTGGAGCAGGTGTTCGACCGCGTCGCCGCTGCGCAGAGTCGGCTGGCGGTGCGGGTCACCGACGTCAAACCGCTTCCGCTCAGCGATCCAAATGGCACCGCCGCGTTCTACGCGGTGATCGCCTGGGTGTTCGGCGGCTACATCGGCGCGACGCTGATCGGGCTGATCGGAAATGCGCGGAGCACCAGCAGGCGGCGCGCGGCCGCGCGGATCGGAGCGCTTGGCGCATTTGCACTTGTCGCGTCGATTTTGAGCGTGGCCATGTTGCGCTTGTGCTTTGACACGTTCTCTGGCCACTTGGTTGCGATGTGGGCGATCGGAGCGCTGACGATCTTCGCCGGCGGCGCTGCCACGGCAGGCATCCAGGCCGCCGCCGGTCCGGCGGGGACGGGGCTCGTAATTCTCGTGTTCGTGATCCTCGGCAACTCTGCCTCGGGTGGGCCGTTCGCGCGGCCATTGCTCCCCGGTCTGTGGAGGACGATCGGCGGCGTGCTGCCGCCGGGAGCGAGCGTCGACCTCGCCCGGTCGGCTCTGTTCTTCGGCGGCGCGAGAATCGTCGGTCCGATTCTGGTGCTGGTGGTCTGGGCGGCCCTTGGCACCGTGCTCTCGTTCGCATTGGGCGGCCGCATCATGAACCCGGTCGACGTCGAAGCGGAGGCCGCCGCGGGCGCTGCGGTGTGAGACGAGATCTGAACACCCGTTCAGCTATTCTCGTCTCATGGCACACGGCAGCATCGAGCACGACCCGTCAGAGCTGGACCCGGGGTTCACCCAGGCGCTCGCGGAGACGATGCAGGCGCTCGCGACGCCGAGCCGACTGCGCATCCTCGGACACCTGCACTCCGGGCCGTCGTCGGTCAACGAACTCGCCGCGGCGGTCAGGATGGAGCCGTCCGCGGTCTCCCATCAGCTTCGTGTCCTGCGGCATCTCGGTCTCGTCGTCGGACGTCGCGAGGGCCGCAGCGTCGTCTACGACCTGTACGACGACCACGTCGGCGAGCTGCTAGAGCAGGCGATCGGGCATGTCGAGCATCTGCGGCTAGGCCGCAGCCGGTCTGCTCCCGAGGCGGCTCTGCAGGAGGCGTGAGGATGAGCGGGCCACGAGCCGAGGCTCCGGAGCGCGAGCGTGAGCACGAGCACGAGCACGATCATGACCATGACCACCGGCACGGTCACGGTCACTCCCATGGGCTGATCGACCCGTCGATCAAGCGCTCGCGAGCCGGCGTGCGCGCCGTCCTTATCTCACTGGGCGTCCTCGGTCTCGCCGCGGTCGCCCAGGCGGTCATCTTCGTGCTTTCTGGCTCGGTCGCGCTGCTGGCAGACCTGATCCACAACTTCGGCGACGCGTTGACGGCCGTTCCGCTGGGCATCGCCTTCCTGATGCGCTCCGAACGCGCGGAGCGGATGGCCGGGCTGTTCGTCGTCCTGGCGATCTTCATCAGCGCCTGCGTCGCGGGCGTGGAAGCCATCAGCCGGCTCATCCACCCAGCGCCTCCGACCCACCTCTGGGCGCTCGCCGGCGCCGGCGCAATCGGCTACGTCGGCAACTTCCTCGCCGCCAAGGTTCGTCTAGGCGCCGGCCGGCGCTTGGACAGCCCCGCGCTCATTGCCGACGGCAACCACGCCGCCGCCGATGCCTACGTCTCGCTGTCGGTCATCGCGTCAGCGATCGTCGTCGCGCTCGGCGCGCCGATCGCGGACCCGCTCATCGGCCTGGCGATCACCGTCGTGATCCTGCGGATCACGTGGCAGAGCTGGAACACCGTCCGGGGCGACGGGCACCACCATCACTAGCCGCCAGGCGCGGCCCGAACCAGAGGCGACGACCGGAATCGAACCGGTGTAGACGGCTTTGCAGGCCGCTGCGTAGCCACTCCGCCACGTCGCCGCGAGTCCTGAAGCGTAGCGGCGACGGCTCAGCGCGCCGTCAGCAGGACGCCGTTGCCAGAAGGATCGCGCACCAGCATGCCGCCCGGGACGTCGGTGATCTCGATGCCGGCGGCGCGGATACGCCCGAGCACGGCGGCGAGCTCCGCAGAGTCCGGAAGCTGGACCTCGTAGTGGCGAAGCCCGACCGATCCGGGGGCGGGAGGCCCCGAGCCGGCGCTGTGCCACGTGTTGAGACCCAGGTGGTGGTGGTAGCCGCCCGCCGACACAAACAGCGCGCCCGGGTAGCCGCGGACCATCACGTCGAAACCGAGCACGCCGTTGTAGAACGCCTCGGCATCGGCGATGTCGGCGACCTGGAGATGCACGTGGCCCATCGTGGTGCCGGCGGGGGCGCTCGGCTGCGGCTTAGTCGCCTGCGAAAGCTCGCCCAGGACGTCGCGCAGGTCCAGCGGGAGCGTCGACATCTCAAGCGCGCCGTTGTCGTAGCGCCACTCGTCGCGCGGTCTGTCGCGGTAGAGCTCGATGCCGTTGCCGTCGGGGTCTGACAGGTACAGAGCCTCTGAGACCAGGTGGTCGGAGGCACCGTCCAGCGGCCATCTCGCCTCCGCCAGTCGCGCGAGTGCGAACGCCAGGTCAAGGCGGCTCGGGAACAGGATCGCGAGGTGGAACAGGCCGGTGGCCCGGCGATTCAGAGGAGGCGCGGCGCTGTCTGGATGGAGCACCACGAGCGGCCGGCCGTCCTGTGCGGTCAGCTCGACCGTGCCGTCGTCGCGGTCTACGTGCCGCAGGCCGATCGCTTCCTCGTAGAACCGCCGCGAGGCGGCGAGGTCGGACACGGTCAGGGCGACCGGGCCCAAAGTCGTGGCGGGGTGTATCGACGTGGTCGTTGGGATGGGAGTGGGGGAGGACATCGTTGCTCGCTTACGCCGTGGTCAGTGAGGAATGTGCGTGCTCGACAAGTTTGACCACCAGGTCGTTGAGCTGCTCGCGCATCTCGTCATCGCTGAGTTCGCCGTCGGCGTCGAAGTGATCGGGTGCCTTGGGTACGACCAACTCGGCGTCGAGCACCCGGCCGCCCGCGATGCCGAGCGCCTTGCGCAGGTGGTCCTGGGCCCAGATCGCACCGTAGTCGGTGACGCTCGCGCCGATCACGGCCACCGGCTTGCCCCACAGCGAGGACGCCTGGCCGTGCGGGCGCGAAGCCCAATCGACTACCTGCTTGAGCTGGCCAGGCATCGTTCCGTTGTACTCCGGCGTGGAGAACAGGACCGCGTCGGCGGCCCCGATCTCCTCGCGCAGACGGGCGACCTCGGTGGGCACGTCGTCGGTGTCCTGGTCCTCGTTGTAGGGCGGGATCCGCTCGAGGCCCTCGAACAGCTCGACGTCGACGCCCTCGGGTGCATAGGCCGCGGCTGCACGCAGGAGCGCGGTGTTGTGAGAAGCGCGACGCAGGCTTCCGGAGATCGCCAGGATTCGCGTCATTACGCTGCCTTGACCGCCGAGACGCTGATCAGCAGCTTGACCTCGTTGGATACCAGCAGGCCGCCGTTGGGCAGCGTCTGGTTCCACTTGAGGTCGAAGTCGCGCCGGTCGATCACGGTCTCGAGCTCGAAGCCGAT
>Ga0070712_100000978_pt1 | contig 17209 bp, 15 predicted proteins | sample LARL81metaG_FD_71396 | JGI IMG/M metagenome (GOLD analysis project Ga0070712, IMG submission 71396) | Corn, switchgrass and miscanthus rhizosphere microbial communities from Kellogg Biological Station, Michigan, USA - LAR L8-1 metaG | ecosystem: Host-associated > Plants > Roots > Rhizosphere ...
GTCGACGGCCTCGAGATCCTCGTCCAGCAGGGCGCCCGCTCGCTGGAAATCTGGACCGGCCGCGAACCCGACCTCGAGGTGATGCGTGCCGCGGCCAGCGTTTGGTGAATTAACGCCCCCATAGGGGGGCTAACTCACCAAACGTCCCGCCGATAGCCTTCCTCGCGATGACGACGTTCCGTTTCACCACCGCGGGGGAGTCGCACGGGCCCGGGCTCGTGGCGATCGTCGAGGGCATGCCGGCGGGCCTGGAGCTCGACCGCGAGGCACTCGACCGCGACATGGCGCGGCGCCAGCTCGGCCATGGGCGCGGCGGCCGGATGAAGATCGAGACCGACACCGTCGAGGTCCGCAGCGGCGTCCGCCACGGCCGCACCCTCGGCAGCCCGATCGCGCTGCTGGTCGCCAACCGCGACTATGCCAACTGGGAGGAGCGGATGAACCCGTGGCCGGTCGAGGGGTTCTCGGCCGACGAGGTGCACCTGCCGCGTCCCGGCCACGCCGACCTCGTCGGCGCGCAGAAATACGGCCACTCCGACATCCGCAACGTCCTCGAGCGGGCCAGCGCGCGCGAGACCGCCGCCCGCGTCGCCGCCGGCACGATCGCCCGCGCCTTCCTCGCCAGGCTCGGGGTCGAGGTCCACAGCCACGTCCTGCAGATCGCCTCGGTCAAGGCCACCGAGCGGCCCGACCTGCAGCCGACCGATTTCACCGGCGTCGACGAGGACCCGGTCCGCTGCCTCGACCCGGAGGCGAGCAAGGCGATGGTCGAGGAGATCAACCGCCTGCGCAAGGCGAACGAGAGCCTCGGCGGCACCTTCGAGGTCGTCGTCTTCGGCCTCGTCCCCGGCCTCGGCTCCCACATCTCCTGGGAAGACCGGCTCGACGGGCGCCTGGCCGGTGCCGTCGCCTCGATCCAGTCGATCAAGGGCGTCTCTATCGGCGAAGCCTGGGACGTCGCCGGGCGTCCCGGCTCGGAGGCGCACGACGAGATCTTCTGGTCGGAGCAGGACGGCTACTTCCGCGAAACGAACCACGCCGGCGGTCTCGAGGGCGGGATGACCAACGGCCAGCCGCTCTCGGTGCGGGCGGCGATCAAGCCGATCTCGACCCTGACCAAGCCGCTGCGCTCGGTAGACACCGAGACCAAGCAGCCGGCGCAGGCGCTGCGTGAGCGCACCGACTCGACCGTCGTCCCCGCCGCCGCCATCGTCGCCGAGGCGATGGTCGCGCTGACCCTGGCCCGCTGCTACCGCGAGAAGTTCGGCGGCGACCACATCGACGACGTGCTTGCCGCCCTCGCCGCCTACAAGCAGCGAATCGACTTCCGGGGCTGAGGGCCGTGGCAAGCCCGGCGATCGTCTTCATCGGCTTCATGGGGGCCGGCAAGAGCACCGCGCTCGCCGCCGCCCGCGAGGCCGGCCTGGAGACGACCGAGATCGACGACCTGATGGAAGCCGAGCTCGGCAAGCCGATCCGGCACGCCTTCGAGGAGGACGGGGAGGAGGCGTTCCGAGCGCGGGAGGCCGAGGTCGTCGGTCGCCTGCTGGAGAGCGCCGATGGCGGCGCGATCGCCCTCGGCGGCGGCAGCGTCCTCTCCGAGCGGGTGCGCGAAGCGCTCGGGCGCCACACCGTCGTCCTCCTGGAGATAGATGCGGCGACGGCCTGGCGCCGGATCGAGGGCACCGAGCGTCCGCTGGCGACGAGTGAAGCCGACGTCGAGCGGCTGCTCGCCGAGCGCCTGCCGCTCTACGAGGAGCTGGCTGACGCGGTGATCCCGATGACGGACGAAGGAGTGGTGGCGCGGGCGCTGCCGGCGATCCAGGCGCTGGGAGAGATGCCTGAGGGAATGCGGTTGCTGTGGGCATCGAGCGCCTCGGGCGACTACTCGGTCCTGGTGGGAAACGGCGCCCTCAAAACCAGATGGTGGCCGGCGAGCGGCCGCCCTTTCCTGATCGCCGACACCTTCACCCGGGGTCTCTTCAGCGACCTGAAGTTGGATCGCTTCATTGGCGAGAACGCGACGATCGCCGGTGAGGAGACCAAGACCATGCGGAAGGCGGAGGAGATCCTCGAAGCCATGGCCGCGTCCGGGATGACCCGTGAGGACTACGTCGTCGCCCTTGGTGGAGGGGTCGTAGGGGACATCGCTGGCTTCTGCGCCCACGTCTACCAGCGAGGGGTGGGGGTCGTGCAGGTGCCGACTACGCTCGTGGCGCAGGTGGACTCGGCCTACGGCGGGAAGACCGGAGTCGACCTCCCGCAGGGAAAGAACTACGCTGGCGCGTACCACCTGCCGGTTGGAGTCATCGCCGATACGGCGTATCTCAGCTCGCTTCCGGCGGCGGAGCTTGCGGCAGGGTTCGTCGAGGTCCTGAAGACCGGCCTGCTCGCCGGCGGCGCCTTGTGGGAGCGGGTGCGGTCGATCGACGAGCTCGATCCGAAGGATTTCGACGACGTGGTATTTGCTTGCGCGCGCTACAAGTGCGCGATTGTCGCTGCCGACGAGAAGGACGCCGGGCTTCGGCATGTGCTCAACCTCGGCCACACCGTTGGACATGCAATCGAGGCGGCGACGGAATACAAGCGCTTCCGCCACGGGGAGGCGGTCGGTCTCGGGTTGCTGGCTGCGCTGCGTCTTTCCGATGCCACCGACCTTCGAACCGAGGTTGAGGGACTGCTGCAGCGGCATCGCCTGCCGCTTGGTTTGGACAGAGGCGTTTCGGTCGACGATGTGCTCGAGGCACTCCAGCACGACAAGAAGCGCACCGCCGATGGCATCGGCTTCGTCCTCCTCTCCGAGCCCGGTAAGCCCCGCGTCGGACAGCTGGTCGACCCGGCTAAGGTCCGGGCAGCCGTGGAGGAGCTCTACTGATGCCGAGTGTCAAGAACCGCGTCGCCGTCCTGCACGGGGTCAACTTCGACGTGCTCGAGCGGCGGGACGCCTCGATCTACGGCGGCATCTCGCTCTCGCAGCTGGAGGCGGAGATCTCCACTTGGGCGCGGGAGCTGGGGCTGGAACCGATCTTCTTCCAGACCAACGCCGAGGGCGAGTTCTGCGAATACCTGCACCGCTCCGCCGATCTGGCCGACTCGGTGGTGGTCAACGCCGGCGCCTGGACCCACTACAGCCGGGCTATAGCCGACGCGCTGGAGCTGGCGCGGCTGCCGGCGGTGGAGGTCCACCTCTCCGACGTCGAGGCCCGCGACGACTGGCGCCGGCTCTCGGTCTTCGACGGCCTCGTCCTCGCCAAGGTCGCCGGCAAGGGCACCGACGGCTACCGGGAGGCGCTGGAGCTGCTGGCACGCGAGCTCGGCGTCGCCTCCTGATGCGGGGGCGCGGCGACCGGTTGGAGGCACAGCTGGCCGAGGCCGAGCTCGACCGCTACCTGGTCACCGACCTCACCAACGTCCGCTACCTCACCGGCTTCACCGGCACCAACGGAGCCTGCATCTGCGGGCCTGGTCTTCGCCTCTTCCTCACCGACTTCCGCTACACCGAGCGCGCCGCCGCCGAGGTCGAGGGTTGGGAGGCGCTGACGGTCGGCAACGATTGGCTGCAGGGGATCGCCGAGCATCTGCAGGGCCGGGTCGGCTTCGAAGACGACCAGGTCTCGGTCCGGCTGCTGGGGAAGCTGAAGGAGAAACTGGGGGGAGGGACCGAGCTGGTCGCCGCCGGCGGCAAGGTGGCGGAGCTGCGTCGGGTCAAGGACGAGGCAGAGCTGACGACGATCGCCGAGGCTTCGAAGCTCGCCGACGAGGTTCTGGTCTGGACGCTCGAGCAGGGCCTCCTGGGGCGCCGCGAGCGGGACGTAGCGCGGGCGACCGAAGCGCGGATCCGCGAGCTCGGCGGCGATCCCTCGTTCCCGGCGATCGTCGCCGCCGGCCCCAACGGGGCGCTTCCGCACGCCGAGCCAGGCGAGCGGGAGATCGGGCGCGGCGAGCTGGTCGTCTTCGACATGGGGGCTCAGCTCGACGGCTACTGCTCCGACGGAACCCGCACCTTCGCCGCCGGTGAGCCGAGTAAGGAGGCGCGGGAGATCTACGAGGTCGTTCGCCGTGCCCAGGCGGCGGGGCTGGAGGCGATCCGCGCCGGGGTCAAGGGGGAGGACGTCGACAGCGCCGCCCGCCAGGTGATCGACGAGGCCGGCTACGGCGAGCGCTTCGGCCATGCGCTCGGCCACGGCGTCGGGCTGGAGGTGCACGAGGGGCCGCGGCTCTCGCAGCGCTCAGAGGACGTCCTCGCCCCTGGCGAAGTCGTCACGGTCGAGCCCGCCGTCTACCTGCCCGGAGACCTGGGCGTGCGGATCGAGGACCTCGTCGTCGTCGCCGAGGACGGTCTGACGAACCTCAGCTCGCTGCCGAAAGAGCTGCAGCTGGTGGGGTAAACGCTGGCGTTCCCCTTTCACCGGAGCGCGGCTAATCGTTCAAATTCAAGCGACCTGCCGACCGCTGCCGATGCCCAGGCATGGCCAAGCCGCGAGACACGCTGGTCTCGATCCACGAGGAAGCGCGCCGTGAGCGTCTGCTCGACATGGAGAGGCGCGTTCGCCGCTACCGCGTCGCCTGCTTCGGGATCCTTGCCGTCGCCCTGGTGGCGACCGGTGGCAGGTCGCTCGGCTACTGGTGGATCGCCTTCCTCGCGCTCGGCCTCGGCGGCTTCGCGGTCGCCGACCGGTTCATGCGGAAAAGCTTGCGGCCGGCGCTCTGGATTGCCGGTGCCTGGGCGGCGCTCCCCGCCCTGATCGCGGCCAGCGCGATGGCAACCGGCGGTGCCGCCAGTCCGGTCCTGGTCTGGTTCGCCCTGCCCGCCGCCACGCTCGGCTTCCGCTTCGAGCTCCGTGGGATCGTTGCCGGCACCGCCTACGTGGTCGCGATGTTCTTGCTCGCCGCGGTGGTCCCGGATCCGCAGGCCGCGTGGGAGCAGCGCGACCTCCTGATCGCGATCGCGGCCCTGATCCTCAGCACGGTGATCCTCAGCGGCGCCCTGGTCGAGTCCGACCGCGCCCATCGCCGCCGCTCGACCCTCGACCCGCTGACCGGCCTCTTCAACCGCAACGCGCTCGAGCAGCGGCTCTCCGAGCTGAACGGCCAGCCCTGCGATCCTGGGGCAGGCCTCTCGCACGCCTTCCTCCTCTGCGACCTCGACCACTTCAAGCGGGTCAACGACCAGTTTGGCCACGCTGCCGGCGACGCCGTCCTCCAGGACGTTGCCTACACGATGCGGGCCACCCTGCGGGCGGGCGACTCGATCTACCGCGTCGGCGGCGAGGAGATCCTGGTGATGCTCCCCGGCGCCGGCCACGAGGACGCCCTCGAAATTGCCGAGCGCCTGCGGGTAGCGGTCCGCGAGCGTCGCCCTGTCGGCGTCCCCGTCTCCCTCAGCATCGGCGCCGCAGTCGCCGAACCCGCCACAGTCGACTGCGACGACCTCCTCGCCCGCGCCGACGCAGCTCTCTACGCAGCCAAGGCCGGCGGCCGCGACCTTGTTTACATAGACGACTACGAGCCCGAGCTGGCAACCGCTTAGTAGGCGCGCGGGAAGACAGCTGAACTCCCTAGCGCTCCGACCCGGTTTGGAGCTTCAGCGACTCAGGTCCCAGTCGCTGCTCAACCGCCGACCGAAGGCGGCAAGCAGTTCCACCGTTGCCTCGAGGTCGCGCAGGTCGACCATCTCGACCGGCGAGTGCATGTAGCGCAGCGGGATCGAGACGAGCCCGGTGGGGATGCCGGCGCGGGAGATCTGCAGGACGTCGGCGTCGGTGCTGGTGCCGCGGCCGCTGGCGCTGATCGAGTACTCGATCCCCTCGGCCTCGGCGGTCTCGACCAGCAGCTCGAAGACCTGGGGCGAGAGGGTCGAGCCGCGGCCGATCGCCGGGCCCGAGCCGAAGGGGTGGGAGCCGATCTCCTTCTCGTCGACGCCGGGCGCGTCGGTGGCGTGGGTGACGTCGACGGCGATCGCGATGTCGGGTCTGACCTGGAAGGCGGCGGTGCGGGCGCCGAAGAGGCCGATCTCCTCCTGGACGGCGGCGACGGCCGCGAAGGACCCACCGGGACCCTCGCCCTCGGCGCAGCGGCGCAGGCTCTCGAGCGCGACGTAGGCGCCGAGGCGGTTGTCCATCGCCCGCGAGACGAGGCGCTCGCCGGCGACCGGCATCGGCTCGGCGGCGATCACCACCGGGTCGCCGACCCGGACCAGCGCCTCTGCCTCCTCGCGGTCGGCGGTGCCGATGTCGATGTGCATTCCCTTCAGCTCGACGACCTTCTTGCGCTGGTCGGCCTCGAGCAGGTGGATCGGCTTGCGGCCGGCGACGCCGGGTACCGGCCCGTCCTTGCCGCGCACCTCGACCCGCTGGCCGACGAGGATCTGGGGATCCCAGCCGCCGACGGGGGCGAACCAGAGGAAGCCCTTCTCGTCGACGTGGGTGACGATCAGCCCGATCTCGTCGATGTGGCCGACCACCGCCAGCAGCGGCGAAGCCTCGCCGACGCGGGCGATCGTGGAGCCGATCGCGTCGGTGCTGATCTCGGCGAAGGAGGCGGCCTCGCGCCAGACCTCGGCAGCGGGCCCCTCGTATCCCGAGGGCGCCCCGGCGCGCAACAGCTTGTCGAGGAGGACTGGAGTAGTCAAAAGGTCCGGGCAGTATGCCTAAGAGTGGGCCGCGCTTGCTTCCCGGCGCAGCTGGTCCCGGCCGGGACCGTACCGCCGGTGCTCGAAGACGATCATCGTCCAGATCAATACGACCGCGACCGCAAGGGAGATCAGTGCCGGCACCGCGGTCGCGACCGGGACGAGGAAGAGGAGGACGATCGCCAGCCCGAGCCGGTGGCGGTTGAGCGAGTGGACATGGCGCCAGCGGAAGGCGACGAGGCCGAGCAGGTAGACCGCGAGCCCGCCGAGCAGGGCTAAGGCGGGGACGTCGTGCAGATGCTCGCCGTGGTGGCCGATCGTCACCTTCATCCCGAAGGCGATGAGGACGATCCCGGCGACCATCAGCAGGTGGATGTAGGAGTAGGAGTCGCGGGCGAGTTCGTTCTGCACCCGACCGCTCTCGGCTTCGCCCAGCCGCCGGGCCGAGATCAGCGCGACGACGTCGAAATAGGTCCACCAGAGGGCCGCGGCGAGGAAGATCCCGAGCACGGCGGCGGTCCCGATCCCGAGGTCGAGGGCTCCGGAGGCGCCGACGCCGATCGCGACGATGCTCTCGCCGAGGGCGATGATCACGATCAGGCCGTGCCGCTCGGCGAAGTGGCCGGGGACGAGCTTCCAGCCCTCGGCGCCGAAGAAGTACGGGCCCGCCATGTCGAGGAAGATCGCCAGCGCCCAGAGGGAGCCTTGGGCGAGGCCGTCGAAGAACGAGGCGAGGACGAGGATGCCGACCCCGACCGCGGTGCTGGCCGCGAGCCCGATCACCGAGCGCCGCAGGTCCCGGTCGTCGGCGCCGGCGAGCCAGAAGAGGGCAATGTGGGCAGCGCGGAAGACGCCGATCGCGAGGGCGAAGGTGAGGGCGAGGTTGCCGAACGCCTCCTGGACGCTGAGCGAGACGATCAGCAGCGCCGCCATTGCGGCGAAGATCACGAGCCGCACCACCCCGGCCTCGGGGTCGATGACGCTGGTCAGCCACGAGTACCCGACCCAGGCCCACCAGAGGACGCCGAGGATCAGCAGTCCCTGCGCCAGCCCCGACCAGGTCGGGTCGTGCGACATCAGCGCCGTGCACCGGGTGATCGCGAGGACGAAGACGAGGTCGAAGAAAAGCTCCAGCGGCGTCACCCGCTCGCCTTCGCGGGGAGCCGCGCTCAGCCGGGAGCGATGGGACGTTGCCTCCACGGCCGCAATCCTCGCAATAAGGTTCCCCCGATGGGAGTCGCAGTCGTCACGGGAGCGTCGACGGGAATCGGGGAGGCGACCGCGCTTCGCCTTGCTCGCGAGCCCGGAACCGAGCTGGTCCTAGTCGCCCGCCGCGAGGAGCTGCTGCGCGACCTGGCCGAGTCGCTGCCCTGCCGCGCCACCTATGCCGCCGTCGACCTCACCGAGGTGGAGGCGCCGCGGCGAATTCGCGAGCACCTCGAGGCCGAGCACGGCGGCAGGCTGAACCTGCTCGTCAACAACGCCGGCGCCGCTTGGCGAGCCAGCTTCGAGGAGGGCGGCTACGCCAACGTCCGCCGCCACATGGAGCTGAACTTCGACGCCGTCGTCCGGCTCAGCGAGGCGCTGCTGCCGCTGCTCCGCGCCAATGCTCCGAGCGCGCTCGTCAACGTCGCCAGCACCGCCGGCCGCGTCGCCCGCGCCCGCAGCGGCGCCTACTCGGCCAGCAAGTTCGCCCTGATCGGCTGGACCGACTCCCTATATGCCGAGGAGAAGCCGCACGGCGTCCACGTCGGCATGGTCCTGCCGGGCTTCGTTCGCACCGAGGGCTTCCCGGCGACGGAGCTGCGCGAAAAAGCACTGACCCGGTGGATCGTCTCCGAGCCGGAGAAGGTCGCCGAGGCGATCTTCGAGGCCGGGCCCGGGAGGAGGGCCGAGCGCTACGTGCCGCGGCCCTACGCCCTCGCCGCGGTCGCCCGCATCTTCTTTCCGTCCCTGGTGCGCCGCGTCCTCAGCGGCTCCGCCGCCTCGAGCCTCACCACCAGCACCGGCGGCGAATGATCTCCTTCGCGGCCATCGCCCTGGTCGTGGTGGTGGTGGCCGCGGTCTTCGCCGCGCTGGCCGCCGTCCAGGTGCGGCGGATGAACCGCCGCTTCCAGATCCTCGACGACATCGCCCACGTAGTCGACGAGGGCCGCTCGCTCGAGGAGACCCTCGACGCGATCAGCGACATCCTCGTCCCCGAGCTGGGCGACTTCTGCGCGATCGACCTGATCGAGGAAGACCGGGTACGGCGGGCGGCGGCCCGCGCCAGCGGACCGAACGCCGAGGCCGACGAAGAGGGTCTCGCCGCCCGCACGCCGGCGCTGCAGGAGCAGATGGCCACCGCCGCGACCCACGCCCGCGTCGAGCCGCGCTTCTTCGAATACGTGGACGAGGCCGACCTGCGCGAAGTCTCCGCCGACGAGGAGGACTTCCAGTTCCTCAAGTCTCTGCGGATCCGCTCCGGGGTGACGGTCGAGCTGCGCGCCCGCGGCATGCCGACCGGGTTGCTGACGGTGGGCGTGGGTCACTCCGAACGCCGCTTCACCCCCGCCGACGTCCGCTTCGTCAGCGTCCTCGCCGGGCGGGTTGCGCTCGCCCTCGACAACGCCGGCCTCTTCTCCAACCTGGCCCGCAGCGAGCGCGAACGGGCGGAGATCGCTGAGACCCTGCAGCGCGGCCTGCTGCCGCCGCCGCTGCCGCACATCCCCGGCTGGTCGGTGGCGGCGACCTACCGTCCGGCCGGAGCCGAGAACGAGATCGGCGGCGACTTCTACGACGCCTTCCGCATCTCCGGGGGCTGGATGGTGGTGATCGGCGACGTCACCGGCCGCGGTGCCCAGGCTGCGGCCGTCACCGCCCACGCCCGCTACACGCTGCGGACCGCCGCCGCGATCACCGGCGACCCGGTCGTCGCCCTGCGCACCCTCAACCGCGAGCTCCTCGCCCGCAGCGGCACCGCCCTCTGCAGCGTCGCCGCGCTGACCGTCTCCGAAGACCCGCGCGACCCGGTTCGGCTCGCCGTCGCCGGTCACCCGCCGCCGCTGCTGATCGACGGCGACTCGGTCCGCGAGGCCTGCCGGCCGGCACCGGTCCTCGGCGCCTTTCCCGACGAGGCCTGGACGATGGAGGCGACCGCCGTCGCCGGCGACCAGCAGCTGGTGGTCGTGACCGACGGGGTGACCGATGCCGTGGGTGCCGAGGGCCGCTTCGGCGAGGAGCGCCTGCGCGAGGTGCTGGCGGGCGTCAGCAGCCCGGCCCTCGCGGCGCAGCGGATCGAGGCGGCCCTGCACGAGTTCACCGGCGGCGAGCTCGACGACGACGCGGCGATCATCGCCGTCGCGCCCGCCTCCGCCGACGTCGCCCCGGCTCCGGAGGCCGAGGTCGAGCTGGTCGAGCGTCTCTACAACGCCTTCAACCGTCGCGACGTCGAGGAGATCGTCGCCGTCTGCGATCCGGGTATGACCTTCTTCCCGGTCGGCACCGCCGAGCAGATCGGACGCGACGCCTCCTACATCGGTCCCGAGGGCCTGCACGAATACCTGCTAGACGTCGAGCGAGCCTGGGACGAGCTGCTGATCACCCCCAAGGTCGTCGAGAGCCACGGCGCCTCGCTGCTCGTGCGCGGCCGCGTCTATGCCCGCAGCCGAGCGTTCGGCATCCGCGACATGCCGCTCGCCTGGATCTGGGACGTCGGCAACGGCCGCTTCGTTCGCGGCGAGGTCTTCCGGGACCCCGAGGAAGCCGTCGGTCGGCTCGCCGCTGCCTCCTGAGGGCAGCCTTTAGGATTCGCCGCCGTGACTATTTCGACGAACCAGTTCAAGAACGGCACCCATATCGAGATCGACGGAAAGATCTGGAAGATCATCGAGTTCCAGCATGTCAAGCCGGGCAAGGGCGGCGCCTTCGTGCGGACCAAGCTGCGGCGGATCGAGGACGGCTCGGTGATCGATAAAACCTTCAGGGCGGGGGAGAAGTTCCGCCCGGTCCGGACCGAATCGAAAAAGATGCAGTACCTCTACGACTCGGGCGACGCGGCTGTCTTCATGGACTCCCAGGACTACGACCAGATCGAGATCCCCAAGGGACAGCTCGGGGATTCCATGCAGTGGGTGCTGCCGAATGCCGAGGTCGACGTGCTCTTCGTCGACGAGCAGCCCTCCGACGTCCAGGTCCCGAGCGCGATCGAGATGAGGGTCACCCAGACCGACCCCGGCCTCAAAGGCGACACCGCCTCCGGCGGCGGCAACAAGCCGGCGACGCTGGAGTCCGGCGTCGTCGTCCAGGTGCCGCTCTTCATCGAGGAGGGCGAAACGGTCCGCGTCGACACCCGCAGCGGCGAGTACATCTCCCGCGCCTGAGCGCGCCGCCGTCCGGCGCTGGAACAATGTCCCCATGCGCAGATCCGACCAGCGGCGCGACGCCGTCTTCGTCAACTACCAGCGCGATGTGACCGGGCGGTCGCTGGAGGAGCTGCTGGGCGACGCACGACAGCTGACGCGAGAGCTGGCCGAAGGGGTCGACACCCACCGCGAAGAGCTCGACGACGTGATCGCCGCCCACGCCCGGGGTTGGACGGTGGACCGGATCGCGCCGCTCGACCTGAACGTGATGCGCACGGCCCTCTACGAGATCGAGTTCACCGAGACGCCGGCAGAGGTAGCGATCGACGAGGCGGTGGAGATCGCCAAGGAGTACTGCGGGGCGGAGGCGCCGAAGTTCGTCAACGGAATCCTCGGCGCGGTCGCCCGCGAGCGGGAGCCCGCCAAATGAGCGTCCGCCTGCGGGAGATCTCCCAGCGCCTGCGCGAGATCACCGCGCAGCTGCAGGGCGAGGAGACGGGCGACGAGCTCGCCGCCCAGCTGGCGGCGGAGGCCGCCGACCTCGCGGCCGAGGCGGTCGAGGAGGCCAACCGCGAGGCACGGCAGCAGGCGAGCGCCGAGTGAGCCAGACGTTCCGGTGTTCCTCTTCCTCGTATAGCGACGAAAGGGAACACCGCTGATGAGCTACCCGGAGGATCTGCGCTCCATGGTCGACGATGCGTTGGGGCGCTTGGCCTTCTCGACATCTGCTGCGACCACCGGCCTCGAGGAGGCGATGCGGTACTCGCTGCTCGCCGGGGGCAAGCGGGTGCGGCCGGTTCTCGCCCTTGCCACGGCACGCGCCTTCGGCGCCGACCCGGAGCGCTTCCTCCCGGTCGCTTGTGCGATCGAGCTGATCCACACCTACTCGTTGATCCACGACGACCTGCCGGCGATGGACGACGACGAGCTGCGCCGGGGTCTGCCGACCTCCCACGTGAAGTTCGGTGAGGACGTGGCGATCCTCGCCGGCGATGGGCTCTTCGCCGAGGCGATGCGGCTCTTCTGCGAGCAGCCGGGCGATCCGCAGCGGGTGCTCGGAGCGCTGCGCGAGCTGGCGGGGGCGACCGGGGTTGACGGCATGGTCGGGGGCCAGTACGTCGACGTCATCGGGGCCGAGTCCGACGCGAAGGGGTTGCGCGCCCTGCACGCACTGAAGACGGGCCGGCTGATCGCCGCCAGCGTCAACGTGATCCTCATCCTCGAGGGCGCTTCGCAACCTGAGACAATGCCTTATCGCCGTTTCGCCGAGGAGCTGGGCGTGCTGTTCCAGATCGTCGACGACATCCTCGACGTGACCGAGTCCGACGAGCAACTCGGCAAGCCACATGGAAGCGACGAGAGACATGGCAAACTCACCTACGTCAGCCTTTTCGGCCTTGAGCGAGCACGCGTGCTGGCTGCCGAGTCGCACGCGAAGGCGACGGCGGCGCTCGGCGAAGCTAACGACGAGACCGACGACCTGAGGCGCGTGGCCGACTACATCTTCACGAGGAACGAATGAACGAAGAGCCCCCCACCCAGGGCGCCGAGGACGAGACCAGAGAGCCGCTGCTGCCGGGGATCGAAGGCCCCGAGGATCTGCGCGGCCTCGACGACGAGCAACTGCAACGGGTGGCGCAGGAGATGCGCACCTACATCATCGAGACGATCGGCGAGATCGGCGGTCACTTCGGCGCCAACCTCGGCACCTGCGAGCTCACGGTCGCCCTCCACAGCCTGCTGGACTCCCCCCGCGACAAGGTGCTCTGGGACGTCGGTCACCAGGCCTACCCGCACAAGATCCTCACCGGACGCCGCGACCGCTTGCCGACGATCCGCCAGTACGACGGCCTGGCGCCGTTCTGCTCGATCGGCGAGTCCGAGCACGACGTCATGGGCGCCGGCCACGCTTCGACCTCGATCGGCTACGCGGTCGGGCTGAAGGAGGCGATGCGCAAGGGCATCGGCAGCGACGGCAAGGTGGCGGCGGTGATCGGCGACGGGGCGCTCACCGGCGGCGTCGCTTACGAGGCGCTGCACGCGGCCGGCGGTCTGCAGACGCCGATCGTGATCGTCCTCAACGACAACGGGATGTCGATCTCACCCAACGTCGGCGCCCTCTCCCGCTACTTCAACCGGATCCGCCTCAACCCGCGCCTCTGGCATGCCCGCGAGGAAGTCGAGGACCGGTTGACGAAGCTGCCCCTCGGCCTCGGCAAACGGATCGAGCGCCTGGGACCGGAGATCAAGGCGGCGATCAAGGCCTACTGGGCGCCCGGGCTCTTCTTCGAGGAGCTCGACCTCGCCTACATGGGGGTGATCGACGGCCACGACGTAGCCGCGCTGCGGGAGGCCCTCGGCGAGGCCTTCGAAGCCGACCGCCCGGTGGTGGTCCACGTCCACACCGTCAAGGGCAAGGGCTTCGCCCCGGCCGAAGAAGGTGGGCTGGAGTCGATGGAGGAGTGGCACGCGGCGAAGCCGAAGTCGATCGTCGACGGCCAGCCGGTGACGATCGAGCCGAAGCCGGTTCCCGTCACCGAAACCGACTCGCCGGAGGGGATCGAGGTCCTCGAGAAGCCGCCGGCCGCCGGCTCGCCGCCGCAGTACACCAAGGTCTTCGCCGAAGCGATGGTCGCCGAGGCCCGGGCCGACGAGCGCGTGATCGGGATCACCGCGGCGATGGCGGGGGGGACGGGGCTGCAGCAGCTCCTCGACGAGCTGCCCGAGCAGTACTACGACGTCGGCATCGCCGAGCAGAACGCGGTCCTCCTCGCTAGCGGGCTGGCCCTGCAGGGCGCGAAGCCGGTCTGCGCGATCTACTCGACCTTCCTCCAGCGCGCTTTCGACCAGATCGTCCACGACGTCTGCCTCCAGGAGCTTGACGTGACCTTCGCGATGGACCGCGCCGGCCTCGTCGGGGACGACGGACCCACCCACCACGGCGCCTTCGACGTCTCCTACTTTCGGCCGATCCCGAACGTGGTGGTGATGGCGCCCCGCGACGAGGCGATGCTGGTCCACATGCTGCACACCGCGATCGCCCATCCGGGGCCGGCGGCCCTGCGCTATCCGCGCGGCGCGGCGGAGGGCGTCGAGCTGCCGGCGAAGCCGGAGCTGATCCCGATCGGCCTCGGTGAGGTCCTGGTCGAGGGGGAGCGGGTGGCGTTGCTCGGCTACGGCTACGGGGTGAGCGTCGCCCGCGAGGCCGCCGAGATCCTCGGGAAGCACGGCCTCAGGCCCACGGTCGCCGACGGGCGCTTCGCCAAGCCGATCGACGCTGCGCTGGTCGACCGCCTGGCACGCGAGCACGACCTGGTCGTGACGATCGAGGAGAACGCCCTTCCCGGAGGCTTCGGCTCGGCGGTTCTGGAGCACTTGGAGGACGCCTTCGCCGAAGCCCCGGGCGAGCGGGCGCGAGTACTTCGCGTCGGCCTCCCCGACGCCTATGTCACGCACGGCAGGCCAGCGCTGCTGCGAGCGGAGGTCGGGCTGACTGGGGAGTCGGTGGCCGACAGGGTGCTCAGCTCATTGCCCAGTGCAGCGCTGACCTGAGCGTCAGCACGCTGACCTGATCCGTCACTAATCAATTTTGACGATTGAATCAATTGGCGCAATCGATTAGCCTGCGCCAGTCTCTTCGGTGAAGAAGCAGGCGAAAGCCAAAGCGCTTCTGGGGGAACACCAAGGGGAGGAGAGACGCGCTCTCTATATGTGTGGATCCGCTTGGGAAACCGGATCTCTCGCGCCCGCCGTTCAGGTTGGGGCGCGAGGCGCGCCCGCCAGCCGGATCCCGGTCGTTGTGGGGCAGCCTCACGGCGCATGAGAAGGGCGCCCGCCGTACGGCAGGCGCCCTATCCCTAGAACGAGGTGCTGCTACTTGTTTTCGCGCACGTACCCGGCTTCGCCGAGGTAGGTGTTTCCCTGCAGGATCGCCGTGTTGGTACCTGCGGCGGAGGGAACGCCGAGGATCGAGTTCACGAACGGGTCGACGGCCCAGGAGAACAGGAAGCCTCCACAGCCGTTGGCGCCCGGCGCCGCAAACGAGTTGTCGACGAGTTTGTTTTCTTTCAGGAGGATGATCCTGAATTCTTCGAGACCTTCGAATTCGCCGGGGCTGCCGGAGATGGACGTATTCGGCGGCGGCGGTGAGGTGCTGCCCGTGGTCAGGTTGAGTTTGATCGGGTTCGAGTTGGACCCGATGTAGCAGTTGCTTCCGAGGAACGGGTTGTCGAGCTTGACCTTGACCGGCATCGAGAGGCCGACCCCTGCGCCTGCCAGGACATTGCCCGGGTTCAGTTTGACCGAAGAGGCGGGACCCGCCAGTTCAACCGTGGCGTTGACGCCGGTGAACCCGTTGTTGATCGTTTCTTCCCACAGTTCCTTGAGGAGGGTCGGCCACCAGCTCGGAGCGGTGATTCCGAGAAGGCCTCCAGGCACGGGCTGCGGCGTTTTGGACAGCGTCACGCCGTCGGTCGGCGCGTAGAAGTTCTGCGCTCCGAACGGTTCTTCAGCGCTGACGGGGATGGCCCCGCCCTTGAGGATCACCGGGTTTTTGAGCGGGACAGTTTTTGCGCCGATGGTGAAGCTGCCCGAGGTGCTTTCGGCATTGACGCAGAAAGTCATCGCGGCATTTTCAGTGGGGCATTTAGCGAATTTGACCCACGGGCCGGTAAGGGTTGCTGATGCGGACGAGGCGGGCACGAGCAATATCGCAAGCGCGGCCGCGGCCAGAAATAGCCTTCTCATGACTGGTCCTTTCGAACTGGTTTGGCGCCGAGATCTCTCCCTCCCGGCCACTGGAACTCCGACGTTCCAAGTGAAGCCCTTCTACCAAACAAGAATCTCTGCGGCAGGTTTTAGAAACACAGGGTTGCCCTAACGGTGTAGGTGGTCCGCGCTGCGTGGCTGGGAGCGAGCGGGTTGAGCGAACGGAAGTCAAAGGCTGGTTTTTTGGCAGGTGCAGCATCTTTTAATCAGGTCGTTCGCCTCAGCGCAGCTCAATCCAGCTCTCAGGAATGCTTCGGGTCGGGGCACGTGCCAGAACTCGCCATCTTTTCGCGCGTGTATTTCGAGGCAGGTCAGGCTGACCAAAAGAGCGCGGTCTGGCAGCCGCAATCTGGCTGGCAGTAGCCTCCTCATGAAAGGCCTCCAACGAAGGGAATCGATTGGGCGATGCGGTGTCTGATCACGACTCGCCCCAGCAACGGGCAGAGGTGGGCAAGGCAGCCCGCAGCGACCATCCGCGATCGCGCCACGCCGAGCTGGGCATCGGCTCGCGCGACGCCCTCGGGATCCTCGCGCGGCAGGACGAGAGCCGCATCCCCGAGTTGATCCCCCTGCGCTACGAGCGGATGTCGGCCTCCGCGTTTGCCTTCTTTCGCGGGGCGGCGGCGGTGATGGCAGACGACCTCGGGCGAAGCCCCCGCACCGACTTCGTCGTTCAGCTCTGCGGCGATGCCCACCTATCCAACTTCGGCGTCTTCTCCGCCCCCGATCGACGCCTGGTCTTCGACTGCAACGACTTCGACGAGACCTGCGCCGGCCCGTTCGAGTGGGACGTGAAGCGCCTGGCCGCCAGCATTGCGATCGCCGGCAGGGAGCGCGGCTTCGACGAGCGGGAGCGCAGTGCGACGACCCGCGCCTCCGTGCGCGCCTACCGGGCCGCGATGCGCGGCTTCGCGAAGATGCGCAACCTCGACGTCTGGTACGCGCGGCTCGACGTCGAACCGGCGGTTGAGGCATTGCGCTCACAGCTGGACAAGGCGCGCTACAAGCGTCTGGAGCGGAGCCTCGACAAGGCTCGGGCGAAGGACAGCATCCGGGCTCTGAGCAAGCTCAGTCACGTCGTTGACGGGAAGCTGCGAATCGTCAGCGAACCGCCGTTGATCACTCCGTTGGAGGAGCTGGCGGGCGGCGACACCGGGGAACGGCAGCTCGAGGCGGTTCTCGCGGCCTACGGCGAGTCGTTGGCAGACGACAGGCAGCGGCTCCTCTCCTCTTACCGGTACGTCCACGCCGTCCGCAAGGTCGTCGGCGTGGGAAGCGTCGGCACCCGAGCCTGGATCGTTCTTCTGCTCGGTCGCGACGGAGAGGACCCGCTCTTCCTGCAGGCGAAGGAAGCTCGCGCCTCGGTGCTGGAGCCCCACCTCGGTGCCAGCCCTTACGGGCACGGCCGCCGCGTGGTGGAGGGGCAGCGGCTGATGCAGGCGGCGAGCGACGTCTTCCTCGGCTGGCT
>Ga0070712_100000987_pt1 | contig 17088 bp, 15 predicted proteins | sample LARL81metaG_FD_71396 | JGI IMG/M metagenome (GOLD analysis project Ga0070712, IMG submission 71396) | Corn, switchgrass and miscanthus rhizosphere microbial communities from Kellogg Biological Station, Michigan, USA - LAR L8-1 metaG | ecosystem: Host-associated > Plants > Roots > Rhizosphere ...
CCGCGAAGGGCGAACACGTGCGGGTGCAACCGCTGCTCGATTGGACCGAGGTCGATATCTGGTGCTACATCCAGCGCGAAAACATTCCGATCCCGAAAATGTATTTCGCGAAAAACGGCCAGCGTTATCGCTCACTCGGCTGCCGCCCGATCACGAAACCGATCAAGAGCAATGCCGACACCATCGACGCCATCATTGCCGAGTTGGAAACCACGCGAACGAGCGAGCGTGCGGGCCGTGCACAGGACCATCATGAGCGTAATGCGATGCAGAAGCTGCGCGCAAAAGGATTTCTCTAGTGCGCTCGCACATATCAGAAAAATGACAAAACAAAAAGCCAGCACCAAGCAACGCGCATCCCGCATCCAGCACCCCGGATCCAGGATCGAGACGCAGCTCCGTGTTGTCTTCGTGGGTCACGTCGATCACGGCAAGTCTACTCTCATCGGTCGCATACTAAACGACACGAATTCGCTTCCCGAAGGGAAACTCGAGCAGGTGCAGCGCGCGTGCGCGGCGGAAAACATGGAGTTCGAGTTCGCGTTCCTCCTCGATGCCCTACTCGAGGAACAGGAACAAAACATCACCATCGATACTACTCAGATTCCGTTCAAAACCGCGAAGCGGAACTACATGATTATCGACGCACCAGGTCACAAGGAGTTTTTAAAAAATATGATCACGGGTGCGGCGAACGCGGACGCAGCCGTGCTTGTGATCGCGGCCAATGAAGGCGTGCAGGAACAATCGAAGCGCCATGCCTATTTGCTGAGCCTGCTCGGTGTGCAGCAGTTCTGCGTTGTAGTCAACAAAATGGACTTGGCGGATTATTCCGAAGCCCGCTTTCGCGAGATCGAAGACAAATACCGCCAATTCTTGAAGACGCTGAATTTGGAGCCGCTTGTTTTCATTCCTGCGTCGGCCCGATTTGGAGAAAACATTACCTCGCGCAGCAAAAGAATGACGTGGCACAAGGGGCCGACGCTGGCCGAAGCGCTTGATGACATGCCGCCACTTGCTCCGCCGGTCGAGTTACCACTGCGGTTTTGCGTGCAGGATGTTTACAAATTCGACGAGCGCAGAATCATCGCCGGCCGTATTGAAACCGGAACACTTCGAGTTGGCGACGAATTGGTTTTCTCGCCCGCCAATAAAACTTCGATTGTGCAATCGATCGAGAGTTGGCAACCCAGCCCGGATAACGCTTCGGATCGGGCAAACAACGAAATGGCCATCGCGGGAGATTCCGTCGGAATCATGTTGCGCGAGCAAATTTTCGTCGAACGCGGTTACGTGGGCTCACACTCGAAGAATGCGCCGATCGAAACGAATCGGTTTCATGCCGATCTTTTCTGGATCACACGACAGCCCGCACGTTTGTCGCATCTTTACACTGCGCGTTTGGCAACCCAGGAAGTCAAATGTCAGATCGTATCACTCGATGAGGTGATGGATTCGTCGTCCCTCGAGCGAAGCGCGACCAAGGCCGAGCAGTTGGCGCGCAACGAGGTCGGCCGCCTGACCATTCAAACCCGTGCGCCAATCGTTCTGGATAACCATGATCGCGTTCCGCCGCTCGGCCGTTTTGTTCTGGTCGATGATGGCATGATTTGCGGCGGCGGAATTATTCACGGCGGCGTTTACACCGATCGCGCTGCGGTGAAGAGCAAGAACATTTTCTGGAGCGAAGGGAAAATCAACGCGCAGGCGCGCGCCGCCCAACACGGACATCGTGGCGCTGTCATCTGGCTGACCGGCCTTTCCGGATCTGGAAAATCCACCATCGCGCAAGCGCTCGAGCGCGAACTTTTCGTTCGAGCAATGCATCCCTACATTCTGGATGGCGACAACGTCCGCCATGGTTTGAATTCCAATCTCGGGTTCTCGCCGGATGACCGCTTCGAAAATATTCGGCGGGTGAGCGAAGTAGCAAAGTTGATGGCTGACGCCGGCAACGTCGTCATTACTGCCTTCATTTCGCCGTACCGGGCCGATCGGCAGCGGGCTCGCGCGATTGCAATGGAAGGTAATGCCGAATTCGTCGAGGTCTTCGTCGATGCGCCGCTTGCAGTCTGCGAAAAACGGGATCCGAAAAATCTTTACAAAAAGGCGAGGGCAGGGGAGATCCGCGAGTTTACCGGTATCGACGCGCCGTATGAGACGCCAGTCGATCCAGAGATCGTGGTGCAAACTCATCAGCAAAGCGTGGAGGAATCCACCGCAACCATCCTGGAACGACTGCTTCCGCGGCTGAAATAAGAGAAATCTGGAAGCCAGCAAGCCAGGAGAACAGTGGCGCCAATGCTGCTGCGTTTCAGTGTCTTGGTTTCCTGGTTTCCACGTCCATTCGGGCTGTTGCTATTTTTCGTTCGCGCGTATGTCCCGAGTCCGGCCCAACTTTGGCTCGCGTTTTGCCCATCGTTTCGTCATGCTCTCGGCCAATGCGCACGTATTTGAGAATCTTTAATCCGTTAATTGCTCTCCTGGTTTTTGTTCTGTGCTCATTTGCGGCGATGAAAGAGGACAAAGACAAGCCGATCGTCATCGGCAACGTGGTGGCCGGGGGAATCCCGACATATTTCTTCGCCAAGGGGATGTTTTGTGGCGTTGCTCTTATTCTGCTCGGCAAAATTCTGGAGAACCAGCTCGGCCGCGACGACCGCTAGCCTTCAAAGGTCGATCGCAAGTAGAGTCAGGAGGGCCTTCGCTCCGATTCGCAATGAGTTAGTAGCGAACGCGGACCAAATAAAGCCCGCCTGCGGGAGCGACAAAGCGGCTAGCGGCGCGCGAGGGGCGCTCCAAACGCAATTCTATCGAATGCAGGCTCTCTTTCCCCAGTGCGCAGCGGACGATCGACCCCACCATCAGTCGCACCATCTTGTAGAGAAATCCGTCTGCCAAAAATTCGATCTCAATCAAATGGCGTCGGCTAGTCACTCGAATGTATTCTACTGTCCGCATGGTGCTTCGCTCCACTTTTCCGCGATTTGCGGCAAAGGCGGCGAAATCATGCCGGCCACGGAATAGCGCTGCAGTTCGCCCCAGCAAATCACGGTCGAGGGAAGCTGCGATATGCCACGCCCGACCGATCTCTAATGGTGGTCGGACCGATCCATTTATGATCCGATAACGATAAACTTTGCCCTTGGCGGAAAAGCGGGCGTGAAAACTCTTGAGAACGAAACGAGCGCGCAAGATTCGAATCGTTTGTGGAAGCACGCCGTTTAAGGCTTTCAGCCAGCGATCGGCGACGAATTGCGCAGCCGGCACGTCCACGTGTGCACATTGCCCGAGGGCGTGAACGCCGGAATCGGTTCGGCCAGAGCCAGTCACGGTTAGGCGTTGTCCGCAGACGTGTTCGAACGCGGCTTCGAGATTTTCCTGGATAGTGTTTCCCCGTTTTTGACTCTGCCAGCCGGCGAAATCTCGCCCGTCGTAACTGATGATCAACTTGAGCCGGCGCGATTCAGGCATTAAGCCGGTCGAGATATCCTTGCAGGATAATTTGCGCTGCCACCTGGTCGCGAATGTTGCGTGTGTCGCGCGTTTTCCTGCCCGCGTCGCGCAATGCCCGTTCCGCCGCGACGGTCGAGAGTCGTTCGTCCCAGGTCACAACTTCGCAGGAAACGAGTGACCGCAATTTTTCGACAAAACGTTGTGCATTTTTCGCGGCCGGACCAAGCGCACCGTTCATCTGGCGCGGCAGCCCGACCACTACACAATCGACCTGTCTTTCCGCCACGATCTCTTGCAGCCGCTGCGCGACCATCTTGGGCGACGCGCTCGCGATCGTCTCCAGCGGATGCGCCAGCACCCGCAGGTCATCGGAAAGAGCGACTCCAGTGCGCACTTCCCCGAGATCGACGCCAAGAACCGGCTTCACTGCAATCCCTCCGGCAATTTCGCGACCAAATTCTTGATCCTCTCGGCGTGGTGCCGATGACATACCAGCACTGCGTCCCGTGTCCTAACGACAATTAGATTATTCACTCCAAGCAACGCGACGTTTCTACCACTATCATCGAAGACGATGTTGTCGCTGGCATCGAGCGCGGTCAGACCGCAGTTGGCGGCATTGCCGCGGTTGTCTTTTTCAAAATACCGCGCTACCGCCTGCCAGCCACCGACATCGTCCCAATCAAATTCCGCTTCCAGCACCAGAACGCGATCGGCATGTTCCATGACCGCATAGTCGAACGAGGTTTTCGAAAGCCTGGAGAATTTGTCGCTCCAGTTTTTCTCGAACGCGCCAGGTGTGCTCATCATCGCAATAAATCGGCCGAACTCGGGCGCGTGCCGGTTGAACGCTGTCAGAATCGTCGGCACCGTCCAAACAAACATGCCTGCATTCCAGCGAAAATTCCCTTTGCGAATAAACGATTCCGCCAGGTCGACATTTGGCTTTTCGCGGAAGCGCAACACGCGAAAAAGACCGGGTTTTCCCGAAACTGGTTCGCCCATTTCAATGTAACCGAAACCTGGATGGGCCGATGTTGGTCGAATGCCAATCGTGATCAGCGCGCCTTTACCTTGTGCGGCATCGACCGCATCCCGGAGAATTTTCTGAAACGCGGCGGTATCCTCAATCACGTGGTCGGCTGGCAGAACAACCATCGCGGCGGTGTGATCGCGCGCTGCGACCCAGGCGACACCGAGCGCGACGGCAGCGGCAGTATCGCGTTTTGAAGGCTCAGCAATGATATTGCAGTCGGGAAATTTCTTGAGGTCTTCGCGCACACCCTTTTCCTGATCGACGTTGGTTAGAATGAGAATCCGGGCTGGGGGAATCAACCCCTCGAGTCGTGCAATCGTCGCTTCCAAAAGCGAACAGCCCGAGACCAGGCGCAGCAATTGCTTTGGTAAAGCGCGTCGGCTCAAGGGCCAGAACCTCTCGCCGCTGCCGCCGGCAAGAACCAATGCATAAATTTCCATGTCCGCTCTGACGTTCGTCGGTTGTTTTTTACATGCTTGCAACAATTTCCCTATTTATTTTTGACCGGTGCGACGTATAGGAATACGCGAATGTCACTAACGATTCCCATTCCCAAACCACCTAGCGATCTACCGGTCGATCCGCTTCTGGCCCTGACTCGGGCTGCCATCGGGCTCGGCCTTGGTTTGCTTGTGGCAGACCGGATCAAACGTCCGGCACGTCAAGCGACCGCGATCGCTCTCATGTCGCTCGGCACGCTTGCGGCCATTCCATTTTTGGTAAAGGTGGCGGTCGGCTGTTTCAATCGGGCTGATTCCGAACGCGGCAGTCAAAAGCGCTTGCGTAGCATCCGCGGCGACTCCGGTTACCATTCCGACTCGGACGCGTTTTAACGCTCCGAAAGCCCGGAGGGCTGATGGAAATTAGCCGGTGGTGCAAACCACCGGTTCTGTATTGCAAAACGAAAATAAGCCCCGACGGGGCGACAGAACGAATTGCCGCGATGTTTTTGCCCAGCCCCTGCTCGGGCTTGAAGTAACGCGCGCGCCGGATTAAAGCCTCCATCGCATGTCGTCGCGAACTCCCAAGACCGAAACCCTGCGGGATCGCTGCGAACAAATTCGCGTCGAAGAAGCGCAGCTGCGCGAAGGCGGCGGTAAGGCGGGCCAGGAGCGACAGCACAAGCTGGGACGGTTGGTCGCCCGTGAGCGCCTAGCCCGTTTGCTGGATAAAAATGCGCAATTTTTCGAAGTTGGACTTTGGGCCGCTTACAAAATGTACGAACAATGGGGACGCGTTCCGGCCGCCGGCGCCATCGCCGGCATTGGCAACGTTGCCAATGTCCCGTGCATGATCATCGCTAATGACGCTACCGTGAAAGCGGGCGCGTTCTTCCCGCAGACCGCGAAGAAGCTTATCCGCGCCCAACGGATCGCTTTCGAAAATAATCTTCCACTGATTTATCTGGTCGATTCTGCCGGCGTGTTTCTTCCGATGCAGGATGAAATTTTTCCCGATGAGGACGACTTCGGCCGCATTTTTCGCAACAACTCCGTCATTTCCGCCGCCGGCATACCGCAGTTCGCCGCCATCATGGGCAATTGTGTCGCGGGTGGCGCATATCTGCCGGTGTTGTGCGATAAGATTCTAATGACGGAGGGCAGCGGCCTGTATCTCGCCGGCCCATCTCTGGTCAAAGCTGCCATCGGACAAATCGTCGATCAGGAAGAACTTGGTGGCGCCAAAATGCATTCGGAAATCAGCGGCACGGTCGATTTCTACGAAAAGGACGATGACGCCTGCCTGGAAAAATTGCGCTCGCTCGTCGCGTTGTTACCGGAAGCTAACGAGAAATGTGAGATGCCCGTGGGCAAAGAACCGACAAAGCCAGGCGAGACAATTTACGATTTGATCAGTCTCGACGGTCACAAAAACTATGACGCGCGTGACTTGCTCGCCACCATCATCGACGCGGACTCACTCGACGAATACAAGGCCGATTACGGCAAGACTTTGATCACCGCCTATGCCCGAATCAGCGGCCGTCCGGTTGGGATCGTTGCCAGTCAGCGCCTGCAAGTTCGCACCAAGACGGAAGGAATTCAGATGGGCGGCGTCATTTATTCTGATAGCGCTGACAAAGCCGCGCGCTTCGTCATGGACTGTAACCAGGTCGGATTGCCGATTATTTTCTTCCAGGACGTAACCGGATTCATGGTTGGAAAAGCTGCGGAACAAAGTGGAATCATTCGCAGCGGGGCGAAGTTGGTGAACGCCGTCAGCAATTCGATTGTGCCGAAAATCACGATCGTAGTGGGCGGTTCGTTCGGGGCGGGAAACTATGCGCTATGCGGCAAGGCTTATGACCCGCGTTTTATTCTGGCGTGGCCGAATGCGCGCTACGCCGTGATGGGCGCGAACCAGGCCAGCGACACCGTCTTTTCCATTCTCGCCCGGGCCAAAGAACGCGGAGACAAAAAAACAAAGCCGGAAGAACTGGAAGAATTACGCGCGAGAGTGAAAGCGAGTTACGAAGAACAAACCGACATTCGTTACGGCGCGGCGCGCGGCTGGATCGATGCCATCATCCAACCGCACGAAACGCGCGACGTTCTCGTCCGACTTCTTCGCTATGTCACCCGCCCGCCAGCAAAAGGGCGGTTCCACACCGGAGTGATTCAAGTTTAACCTGACAGGCGACTCATAACGAGAATAAGCTCAGCCATCGCGAGCGGGAGCGCGCGTAGCAGCAGACAACGTATGGAAAAGGCAGATAACGCTACGCATCGGCACCGCTCGCGGTTGGCTGCAGCGGTTGGTTAGATCCAAAAGCGTTGACGAATTCTCCCGAGTCCGACACCCAGCCGAATGCCGTCTCAAGCGCCAATAGTGCTGCATGATGGTTGCTCCTCGGTAGGTCATTTCCTATCGGCTCGCTCATACAGTCGCCCAGAAGCACACAAAGATAATCTCGAAACATCGCGTCTCGCACGGTGGACTCCACGCATATGCACGTAGTGACCCCGGTAAATATCAGATACTTCGCGCCCATCTTCTTCAAGGTCGCATCAAGTTCTGTCTGGTAGAAGCCGCTGAACCGCGTCTTGTAAATCACAACATCATTCGGCTGCGGCTCAAGCTCAGGAACGATATCGGTGTTCCAGGTGTCTCGGATGAGAAAACGACCTGTTCGGCCGTCCGGTGTGTGTGCAGTTTGACCCACGCCGAACTGCAGATGTCGAACGCGATTGACTGAGTCTTCGGCTCCGAGATCAGACAGGTCAGGCTGAAAGCCCATCTTTAGATAAATCACCGGAATACCGACTCCGCGGGCAGTTGCGAGGGTACTTTGAATGTGCGGGATAGCCCCTTTCGCCGCAGCTATTTCGATACCCGCGTGATCAAACAGCCCGCCCTTCGATGCAAAATCGTTTTGCATGTCGACCACGATAACCGCCGTTTTGGCGGTATCGATGTCGATCGCAGCCGGCTTAGCTCGGATCGTAATAGTTCGAGACGCCATCGCAGGATCTAACTCGTATTAGACGAACTTTCGTAATTAAAGGCGAACATTTTTTCCTCGAATACTGAAGGACGGACGGCGGACAATGGATCATGTACCACAAGGCAACAGACAACGGGACTTCTCTCTGAACTGCGAGGCGAAACGGCTAACCCGAAAACTCCTTCGCGATTGCGCTATTCATCGTTAGAACTTTCGAGAGGCGCCCATCGGTCGGCAGCGTCACGCCGCGTTGTTGCAAAGTGTGCAAGACCTCTTCGGTTGGCACATTCCCGACTAGTTCATCCTGCGCGAACGGACAGCCGCCAAGGCCGCCAATAGCGGAGTCGAAACGCCGGCATCCGGCATCGTAAGCAGCCAGAACTTTCGCGGCCGCTTCTGTGCGGGTGCCATGCAAGTGGACACCAATTTCTGTGTCGTTGCGCACGGCCGCCGTCATTACGTGGTTAATCAAAGCGGGCGACGCCGCGCCGATGGTGTCGGCGATTGAGATCGAGCGGATTCCCAATGCCGCAATGTTTGCGGCAGCCTGCGCGACCTCGTCTTCACTCCATGGATCGCCATAAGGATTCCCGAACGCCATTGAAATGTACACGACCATTCCGAGGCCCGCTTCGTCCGCCTGTTGCTTAATCTTCTTCAACAGTGCCTGATTCTGCTTTAGCGATTGGTTCTGATTTCGGCGCAGGAATGTCTCCGAGATCGAACACGGATATCCCAAAGTGCTTACCGCACCGGTCGCGATCGCACGCTCCGCGCCTTTTTCGTTAACAACGATGCCGATAATCTCAATATCTTCGACCGGTCCAAGCTGCTCGATCACTTTTTCGCTATCGGCCATCTGCGGGACCGCTTTCGGTGATACGAAGCTGACCGCATCGATGTGGCGGAAGCCCGCCGCAACCAACGCACGCAAATACTGCACTTTCCCCTCAGTCGGAATTTGAAGCTTAAGCCCTTGCCAGGCATCCCGTGGACACTCGATAAGCTTGACGGATTCCATCGCTGAAAGTTACTAGCAGATTAAGTCGAAAGTGCGACGTTTGCCCTGCCCGTAACCCAGGAGATCATCCCATGCCGGTCGTTCTTACTGAAAAACATTCGCCGCACATTACGATCGTCACTTTAAATCGCCCAGAACGGCGCAATGCGCTGTCCATTCAGCTTCTCACCGAACTGATTGCAGCGATTAAACTCGCTTCCGATCAGCCACACGAGCGGATCATCGTGTTGCGTGGTGCTGGTGCAGCATTCTGCACGGGTTTGGATTTGAAGGAAGCCCAGAATCAAACCAAAGCGCACGCGACTGCGGACCTGGTTGCACACGTGCTTGGCGCGCTGAGCGAGGCGCGTCCGGTCACCATTGCGGCTGTTCACGGAGCTGCAGTTGCCGGCGGCGCTGGCATTATGTCAGCCTGCGATTTCGTCGTGGCGGCGGAGGGAACCAAGATCGGTTATCCGGAAACGCGACGCGGGCTGGTTGCGGGCTTGGTTTTGACATTTTTGCGACGACAATTGCGAGAACGCGATATTCGCGAGCTGTTATTGGGCGGCGAACTGATCGACGCGAAACGCGCTCTGGCGATGGGCCTCGTCAACCGTGTTGTGTCCCGTGATGCGGTCCTTACTGAAGCGTTAAAGTTCGCCGACTCTGTTTTGCAAGGCGCACCGAACGCGATCCTGCAAACGAAGCGGATGATCGAAGAGCTTGGGTCAACCTCGGTGAAACATGATCTTGAGCTGGCATTGAAACATCACATGCAAGCTCGTGGTTCTGCCGAAGCGCGCGAAGGTATCGGGGCCTTCGTCGAAAAGCGCAAGCCGAACTGGGCCGGTTAAACGGAACTTTAAAAGAACCGCCCTCGCTGCCGCTTGCGCGTTCGTCTCTCCCAATGGGAGAGAGTGGCGCTCTGCTGTTTACATTGCGCGGCAAGTCGTTCCTTCTCCCACTGGGAGAAGGTTAGGATGAGGGTTATTCGATAATCTACTCAACAATCCGTTAGCGTCCGGTAGAAGGGCCCTGGTATTGCGCACTGCCAAAGCCAAGAATTGGGTAAAAGATAAAACTGAGAAAGACAAGCCCGAGTCCGAAACCCACGCCTTGGCCGAAACTCTTTGCCAGATCGATGCAAAGAATGATCCCGATGATGAAGTTTACGAATGGGATGAAGCAGCAAGATGATCCACCAGGCGGGTCGGCCCACGATCTTGAAATGTTGTAGATCGGAATGAGGCTGGCCCACCCGGGCTGTCCGGCTTTCGTGAAAATTTTCCACATCGCGGCGATCATGATCACAGCGACGAGCAACCCCACGATTAAGCCTGCCGGCTGCCGGCGCCCGACGGATGTTGCTCGGTTTGCGCGAGAAACAGCTGAACTGGCAGAAAAGCTAATGATGATGAAGTCATGGCATTTCTCGTTAACAGACCGAAAAATGCCGGCAAGCAGAATCGATCAGGCAATTCCAGCCACTCTGGCTGACTTCAGGCTAAAGTGCTCGATTTGCTCTTTGACCTCGTGAGCAAAATTGGCCGCACCAGCGCCGTTCACCACCCGATGATCAAAGGTTAGCGAGAGTGTAATCACTTCCGCGGTTTCGTTCTTCTTGCCGTTAGGCAAGATCTCGCGATGAGCTGAACCAATAAAAAGCGTTCCGACTGAAGGCGGGACTACGATCGGCGCACCCGTTCGCACGCCAAAGGCTCCGAGGCTGCTGATGACAACAGGTGCATTCATGGCGTCGACGCGGCCGCCGCGAGTTTCGTCAACAATCTTGCGATAAACCTCGGCGAATTCCTCCCAACTCTTGCAATTTGCTTCCGTGATAACAGCGGTGGCCAGGCGATCGCCTTCGATCGCTACCGCAATCCCGAGATCGAAATCGTCGTTCTCTACAATGGTGTCGTCGTCCAAAATCAAACGGCGAAATGGCGCGTGTTTTTCCATCGCGCGGACAACCGCCCACGCTATCATGACGGAAGGGGAGGGGGCATTGCGGCCGTTTTTCTTTTTCGCGGCGTCACGCGCTTTTCGAATAGCATCCCAGCGCGCGTCGATTTGCAGGTTTGCGGGAATGACACGGCTTAGTTTGCGCGTGATCGTAGGGGAAAGCGCAGGGTCTCGCGTTGTAGCCGCGGTTGTTGGCCGCGGCTTAGTTGGAGATGTGTCTGGCCCGCGGCCGGTGACCGCGGTTACAGATTCTTTAACGATAACTTCACCCACTAAAATCGTTCCCAGCTCCTGACCTATCTCAACCGTGCCGCCGACTTCGACCTTCCATTCGCCCATTGTTCCAGCGAAGGAAGACTCAATCGGATAAACGGCTTTATCGGTCTCTACTTCGCACAGGGCGTCGTCCAGTGCGATGGAATCTCCCGGCTGTTTCAATAATGCCACGATCTTAGCCGACCGAATTCCTTCGCCCATGATCGGAACGGTGATGCTCTGCCTCTCTGTAGCCGCGGTCGTCGGCCGCGGCTTCTGGACTTCGGTCTTATCCGCCTCGAGGCCGCGGCCAGCGACCGCGGCTACAGGAATGGCTTCGCGTTCCATTTTTGTCGAAATTGATTTCCGGATCGCTGTCACAATGCGCTGAACATCGGGAAGGGCAGCATACTCATAGATCGGATTGTAGCCGATCATCACGTTCCCCTTGCTAACGAGAATTGGGGGACTAACGAGATTTGTCCAAAGGTCAGTATTCGACGCCAGATGGGCGATGATCATTTGCCCGACACTGCAATTCTCGGTGTCTTCCTGGACAATCACAACCCGTCCGGTTTTTCGCACCGATTCTTGAATCGCCTCGCGGTCCCACGGCGAAATCGAACGGAGATCAAGCAGTTCGATGCTCGCTTCATTTTCGATTTGTTCGATGGCTTCGAGCGCTTTCTCCACCGTGTTCCCCCACGCGATCAGGGTCAGATCCGATCCAGTCTGCCGTTTGCGCGCTTTCCCGAGAGGAACCGCGCGCACCGGTTCTGTGCTTTCGCGTTCCGCCCAAAACATGTGCTTGGGAATGAGGAAAAGAACCGGATCCTCGCAGTGCATTGCCGTCCACAAAAGCCCGGCGGCGTCTTCCGGCGTAGATGGAATCACAACGGAAAGACCAGGGTAATGGGCCAGTGCCGATTCGTTAGCCTGGCTGTGCCACAAACTTCCACCCGGCAAGTAGGCCCCATAGGGTGCATAAATTACCATCGGACATTTCCACTGGCCGAATGAACGCCAGCGCAGACAACAAATGTTCGTTACCAACTGGTTCCAGGCCGGCCCGATAAAATCAATGAATTGCAGTTCGAAAATGGGACGCTTGCCGTACGACGCAAGACCGCACGCGACACCAAGGATGGTCGATTCCGCCAACGGCGAATTGAAAACCTGATCCGGAAATTCGGTGGAAAGCTTTTGCGTCAGGCGAAAGACGCCGCCCTTCGGATCTTCAATATCTTCTCCGAAAATCACACGCCGCTTGTCGCGCTCGAGACCAAGCCGCAGCGTCTTGTTCAGGGTATCGCCGATGCGATATTTTCCCGGAGGCAAAACTTCATCGTCCAGTTGCGGAAATTTTCCGGTGACTTCAAGAAACAGCTCGTCAGCCGACGGATCCTGTTCCTTTTCCGCATCGGAAAATTCGCGGCGAACGCGCTCTTTGATTTCGTTGTCGAGCTTTGTGTAATCCGATTCAGTGATGAGCCCTTCGGCTATCAGTCGTTCCTTCCATTTTCGTAACGGGTCGCACTCCTCGCATTTTTTCAGCTCATCCGCGGTGCGATAAAGTTTTTGGTCGTCGGAGCTGGTGTGACTGGAAAGCCGCTCCATCATCACCCAGAAAAACACCGGTCCGTTACCGGCGTGAATGTGAGCGAAGGCTTTCGCGGTTTCCTCGTAGATTTTCCCGACGTCCGCGCCATCGAGTTCGCGCCAATCATTCGGCTGTACCACATCGAGCGCACGCGGATTGATTTCGCGCGTGGGACTGCTGATGCCATATGCATTGTCTTCGACGACAAACAGCATTGGCAATTTCCTCTCCTTCGCGAAACAGATTGCTTCGTAAAAATCGCCCTGCCGCGTCGCCGCATCACCAACGGTGGTGACGACGGCCGCGTTTTTGCCATCGAGCTTGATGCCCCAAGCCATTCCGCAGGCCGGGAGAAGTTGCGAGCCCGTTGGGGTCGGCACACTCCAAATGTGTTTCTCGGCGCAGCTGTAATGCGACGGCATCTGCCGTCCGTGACTTTCACCCTTCGCCTTTGCGAAATAATCGATCGCCAACTGCCGCGAACTGACGCCGCGACCGAGGACCAGAGCACGATCGCGATAGTACGGGACGATGTAATCGTCCTCATGCATCTGAATCGAAATGGCGGCCAGCCCTTCGTGCCCCATGCCGGAGACATGGAAATGGCCTTTGCCCTGGCGGTTGAGATTTTGCTCGCGCAGATCACCATGCCTGCTCTCGAGCAGGATGGTCAAGAGTCGCAGCTTTTCCTCCCGGTTCAGTTCAGGCATAGGCCGACTTTAAACGAAAAAACGAGCACGTGCTTTTTGCAACGCATTTCGGCAAGTTACGCTGTCAAAGGATGCAAAACGAATCGAAAAAATCCTGCGCCGTCGAAGCGGCCGTGCTTTCCGCGCCGAAGCTTGGCGAAGGCGGGTCGGCCGCGAGCGGAGTAATTGCCCGGTACCGCGACTGTCTGCCGGTAGGCGAGGGGACCCCGATCATTACTCTGGGCGAAGGCTCGACTCCCCTGGTTTTTGCGCCGCGATTGAGCGAGCGGATCGGCGGTCGCGTCTTTATTAAATGCGAAGGCTTAAATCCCACGGGCTCATTTAAGGACCGCGGAATGACCGTAGCCGTTTCCAAGGCAGTCGAACGCGGAGCCCAGGGTTTGATTTGCGCATCAACCGGAAACACGTCTGCCTCGGCTGCTGCATATGCCGCGCGCGCCGGAATGCGTTGCGCGGTCATTTTGCCGGCCGGCAAAATTGCAAGCGGCAAACTCGTGCAGGCCGTCGCTCATGGCGCACGCATCGTCTCCATCGACGGAAACTTCGATGACGCGCTGCGGATCGTCCGTGAACTCGGCGACAAAGGTGAATTCGCGATCGTAAATTCGATCAATCCCGATCGAATCGCCGGACAAAAAACGGCGGCGTTCGAGGTTGTCGATGAGCTCGGTGACGCGCCTGACGTTCACATTCTTCCGCTTGGCAATGCTGGAAACCTCACCGCCTATGCCGCCGGTTATTCGGAATACCGACAACTCGGCAAAGCGCGGGTGCTGCCGCGGATGATTGGAATTCAAGCGGAACGTGCCGCACCCATATTTCATCGCCGCGTCATCGAAAGGCCTGAGACCGTCGCGTCTGCCATTCGCATTGGAAATCCGGCGAGCTGGGAAGCTGCGCAACGCGCGATCGATGAATCCCACGGTGTGGTTGAAATCGTGACCGACGAAGAAATTGTGGAAGCACAATCATGGCTCGCAAAAACGGAAGGAATTTTTGTTGAACCAGCCAGTGCTGCACCCATTGCCGGATTGTTCAAATTAGCGAAAGCCAAGCGCGCCGATTTGACCTTCGAAAATGTTACGATCGTTTGCACCTGCACTGGGCATGGCTTGAAAGATCCGGAGATCATTTCCGCTAAATTTTCTCAAGCTGCGACGGTTGCGGCGACACTGGACGCAGTCCGCGAAGCAATCACCCGCAGTTGACAGAAAGCCCACACCATCGCAAAGCCTCGTCTGGCGTGCCGCTCCAGCTTTTACTAAACGTCCAGATTTCCGCCATACCCAGCGCTGAAACGAAAAAACCTGTAGGGCCAGCCGTGTCGGCTGCGGAATCAAGCCAATGCGGGCGACACGCCCGCCTCTACACCGTCCAATGCGCCTGATCGTCCAAAAATTTGGCGGCACCTCCGTGGGCGATCCCTCGCGAATCTGCAACGTCGCGCGACGGATATTGGAGACGCAACGCGAAGGTTGCCGCGTCGTCGCTGTGATATCAGCAATGGCCGGTGTGACCGACAGTTTGATCAAGCTGGCAGGCGAAGTTTCACCGCAGCCGACGCCGCGCGAGCTCGATCTTTTGCTGGCAACCGGTGAGCACGCCGCCAGCGCGCTCGTCGCAATGTCCGTGAATGCGCTCGGCGGGCGCGCGGTTTCCATGAGCGGAGCGGCAGCGGGCATTCTGACTGATCGCGTGCACACCAAGGCGAAGATCGCAAACATAAGCCCGCGGCAAATCCATTATCTGTTAAACGAAGATTACATTGTCGTCGTTGCCGGATTTCAGGGCCAGACTAACGAGGGCGAGACGACGACGCTCGGGCGCGGCGGGTCCGATTTAACGGCAATAGCCCTGGCGGGCGCACTCAATGCCGATGCCTGCCAGATTTTCACTGACGTCGACGGCGTCTTCACCTGCGATCCGCGTCTGGTTAGTGAGGCCAAGAAAATCGACGAGATTTCCTATGACGAATTGCTGGAGATGGCGGGTGCCGGTTCCAAGGTCATGCAGTCACGCGCGGTCGAATTCGCGAAGAAATTCGCGGTGCCATTTGAGGTCCGCTCCAGCTTTCATCCTGCCGCCGGCACGCTCGCGCAGGAAGAGACGAGGCATATGGAAGATGTTGTCGTGCGCGGTATTAGTGTCGACCGCAAACAGGCCAAACTTACCGTCGACGATGTTCGCGATGAACCCGGCGTAGCGGCGCGCATTTTTTCGGCGATCGCGGAAGCAAACATCGTGGTCGACATGATTGTGCAAAGCGTTTCCGAGCACGGCACCACCGACCTTTCATTCACCATTCACGAAAACGATCTCGAGTCGGCAAAAAAACTGCTGACCCCGATCGTTACTGAACTGAAGGCCGTGCAATTGATCGCCAAGAGCGGCGTTGCCAAGCTCAGCGTTGTCGGCATTGGCATGCGCTCGCACTCCGGTGTCGCAGCGAAATTGTTTGATTGCCTGGGTCGCGGCGGAATCAACATCCAGTTGATCTCGACGTCCGAAATAAAGATCGCTGTTGTTATTAACGAAGCCGAAGCCGATCAGGCTGCACGTTTAACACACGAGGCTTTTGGTCTTGCTCGACTCGGGCCGGTCGCGACGGCGATCTGACGTTGTTGTTGGCCGCGGTTGTTACGCCGCTGGCTATTTCCTCACCGGATTGACATAAAACTCTGGCACGCCTTCGATCCGCATCTTGAAGCCAAAAGCACTATGGACGACCGCAGCGCCAGGATGATCAACCGGCGAGCCTTTGAAATGATCATACTTGTTTGCTTGTCGCCACACTGTCCCGTCTTCCAGTTGGATTATGGTGTTACCGCTCAGACCTGGGAAGCTCCCCGCGACCCGGCTAACGACCAAGTCCATTTTCGTCCTGCTCGTCCGCGCCGCGGCTTTCTGCGCGGTTTTTTCGCGGTCGCCTTGGAGCCACCGGTCCAAATTTCGCAATTCTTCATCGGTAAGCTTGTCGAGCCCGGCCTTGTGAAACTCTTCCGGCGACATCGCCTGTTTGATACCTCCCTCGTCCTGTGCACGAATAGCGGGGCAAACGAGTGGAACGAGCGCGCAAAGCGACGCGTAGACAAAAATTCGGTATTTCATAGGCTCGGTGCGCCGAGGCTACCCGCCGCGGGCGCATCGTCAAGCTGCGCGTTTGGTTCAGGTTGAGAATGCAGGTCTGCTGCAAAAGCGACCAACAGGGTGTCCTACGAGACGATGAGACTTGAGGAACGGCTGTGTCCAACACCAGTTCTGTTTGGGCCCGCCGTCGGCCAAAATGTTGGTTTCCCTGCGATGCCACCGCAAAAATATGGGTATGCTCTTCGCGCACATAATCACGTTATGACAGTAAAATGTAAGTTTCTGGCCTGATATTAGACATCTTAGAGCGTTTCACTGAGCCTTACGAGCCCGAATTGATCACGCGCTACAGAACCTTTTCCATCCGCGAATGATGAATCACCCCAAAAAGCGTCTCAGCCTGACCAGTCACTGCGTAATCGTGCCGAAGGTAGAATTGCACGACGTTTTCTCGGGCATTTAAGACGATTTTCCGGGCCTTTCGTCGACGCGCCTCCGCTTCCAGGGCCTTAAGAATCCGGCCGCCGTAGC
>Ga0070712_100000993_pt1 | contig 17048 bp, 22 predicted proteins | sample LARL81metaG_FD_71396 | JGI IMG/M metagenome (GOLD analysis project Ga0070712, IMG submission 71396) | Corn, switchgrass and miscanthus rhizosphere microbial communities from Kellogg Biological Station, Michigan, USA - LAR L8-1 metaG | ecosystem: Host-associated > Plants > Roots > Rhizosphere ...
ACCGCATTGGTCGCGCCTGGTCCCGACGTCACCAGCACCACGCCCGGCTTGCCCGTCGAGCGCGCATATCCTTCGGCCGCATGCGTCGCACCCTGTTCGTGGCGACAGAGCACATGCGTGATGCCTTCCACGGCGAAGAGCGCGTCGTAAATCGGAAGCACCGCGCCGCCCGGATAGCCGAAGATATGCTTCACGCCCTGATCCTTGAGCGCGCGGATCACGATCTCGGCGCCGGACAGCTCGAGCGCGCCTTCGCCTGCTCGCGAGCCGGCTATTGAACTTCCATCCTTGTCCATGGCGGACATCCTTTGTCTTCACAGGCGTTACGGCACAAAAGCGAAAGGGGCGTTTCCGCCCCTTTGGTCACAGCCGCTGCCTCGGAAAAGCGGGGTCTATCCCCGTCCGGTCAGCGGCTGTCCAATAAGTACTAGTGACAAATTCACGGCCAAACCCCTTGGTGCGGCGCAAAATAAGGAAAGTCTGATTCGCCGTCAAGCAATTTAATCATCGGATTGATAGCAATTTGGTAACAATATTGCGGTGATCTGCCGCATCGACCCCGGTCCAACCGATCAATCGATTGCGGAACCAAGTGTCCTGGCGCTTGGCATATTGCCGTGTGGCGATCACCGCGCGCTCGACCGCTGTGTCTTCGCCGATCTCACCGCGATGCAGCGCGAGCAATTCACGCCGGCCGATGATCTTCGCAGCGGGCAGTGCGGGATCGAGATCCTCAAGTGCAAGCGCTTCCGCCATCGCGCCCTCGCCCAGCATGGTGCGAAAGCGCGCGGCGATGCGCTCGCGCAATAGCGGGCGTGGCACCTCGAGTACGAACTTTCCCAAATGCAATCCTTCGAGCACCGGCTTGCCCGCGATCTGTTGCCAGAAGGATAGCGGCTTGCCGGACGCCTCGAACATTTCATAAGCGCGCAACATGCGCTGGCTGTCGCCGGGGCTTAGCGCAGAGGCGCGTTCGGGATCGCGTTGCGCCAGCTCTTGGTGGAACGCCTCGTTGCCGATGCGAGTGAGCAACGCACGCGCCGAGGCGCGCACCGGCGCAGGAATGGCTGGCATATCGGAGAGGCCGTCGGTCAGCGCGGTGAAATAGAGTCCAGTGCCCCCGACGAAGATGGGTATGCGGCGGGACTCGCGCGCCTCGGCAAGTACGCTCGCCGCATCGCTTTGAAAGCGCCCGGTGGAATAGGCGTCGTGCGCCGAGACATGGCCGTAGAGACGGTGCGGCGCTATCGCCATGTCGGCGTCGCGCGGGCGCGCGGTCAGGATGCGCGCTTGGCGATAAACCTGCATGGAATCGGCATTGATGATCACCCCGCCGATGCGTGTCGCAAGTTCCAATGCGGCGCGCGACTTGCCGCTTGCGGTGGTGCCTGCGATAAGAAAGGCGTCGACGGACAAGGTGATGCTTTCGTGAGCGGCACGGCAGAAATCGCACGGTTTGAGGCGTTGGCGGAAGAGGCTCTGAGCGCCATCTATGACGCCCGCGGTGCCGATGTGCGCGCCGCGCTGGAAGATGCGCGCTACAACATCGAGCGCGCTATCGATATCGCGCGCATGCGCGGCCTGGCGGCCGAGATTGCGCGGCTCTCCAAGCGGCGCGACCGCATCCAGGCGGCCTACGACACCCGCTTCAAGAAGCGCCCCGCCAAGCCGTGACGTCCGCGCCGTCCCACATCCTCAGCGTCATCGGCGATGCGGCGAACTCGGTCCATATGCCTATGCCCGACATCGGACGCGAAGTGTGGCTGTCGCCGGGACGCGCGCTTGAGATTCCCTTCACGCACGATCCGGTGCAGGTGCTGGTGCGCGCGCGCCAACATTTTGCGCGCCAGCCCGTCGACGTGAATGTCGTGCCGGCGGAAAATCGGCGCAAGAAACTGCTCATCGCCGACATGGATTCGACGATCATCAACTGCGAGTGCCTCGACGAGCTCGCCGGCGTCGCTGGTATCAAGGCGAAGGTCGCCGCCATCACCGAGCGCGCCATGCGCGGCGAGATCGAATTCGAAGCGGCGTTGCGCGAACGCGTCGCGATGCTGAAAGGGTTGCCGCTGGGAGCGCTTGAACGCGTCTATGCCGAACGCATCCGGCTCAATCCCGGCGCGCGCCGGCTCGTCGCCACCATGCGTCAGCATGGCGCGCACACGTTATTGGTATCCGGCGGCTTTTCCTATTTCACGGCGCGCGTGGCGGCGGATTGTGGTTTCGAGAGCGAGCAGGCGAACGTCCTCGGCGATGATGGCAAGACACTGACCGGCGAGGTGCGCGAGCCGATTCTAGGCCGCGAGGCGAAGCTCGCGGCGTTGAACACGACGTGCCGCACGCTGGGAATCGAGACACGCGATGCGCTGGCCGTCGGCGACGGCGCCAACGATCTGGCGATGATCAAGCAAGCCGGTCTCGGCGTCGCCTATCACGCCAAGCCGATCGTGGCGGATGCCGCGCGCGCGCGCATCGTGCATGGCGATCTCACGGCGCTGCTTTATCTGCAGGGCTATCGCGACGAAGAGATCGTGCGGGACTGAGCGCGCCTAGTTCAACTTCACCGCGACATAGGTGAGTTCGCCGCCGCGGTTGACGAGGAGAAGCTCGACCTTCTTTCCCGCCTTGCGGTCGGCGGCGATGCGGTTCGTCACTTCTTGCGGGGTTTTGACCGGAACGCCCTGCACTTGCACGATGACGTCGCCGGCGCGGATATTCTTTTCGGCAGCGGGACTCTCCGCAGCGACATCGACGACCAGCACACCTTGCACATTGTTGGCGATGCGAAACTCGTTGCGGCCGTTGGCATCGAGGACACCGAGCGAGAGCCCCAGCATCGTCACCTTCGGCTGCGGCGCGGCCGGCGCCTGTCTGGGCGGCGGCGCTTGCTTTTCGTTCAGTCGCAGCACGGTCACGCGCAGGTTCATCTTCTTGCCCTTGCGGATGAGCTCGACCGGAACCGTCTTGTTGATCGCGGTATCGGCGACGATGCGCGACAGCGCGCGGGAATCGGAGACCGTCTTGCCGTCGAACTTGGTGACGAAATCGCCTTCATGCATGCCGCTGCGCGCAGCCGGGCCGTCCGGCGCGACGTAGGCAATGATGGCGCCCGCTTGCGTCGGCAGGTCGAAACCCTGCGCCAGTTCGTCGGTCACCTGCTGCACCCGAACGCCGATCCAGCCGCGCCGCGCCTGGCCGAACTGGCGCAATTGCGCGATCACTTGGCGCGCGAGGTTCGAGGGAATCGAGAACGCGATGCCGACCGAACCGCCGCTCGGCGAATAGATCGCCGAGTTCACGCCGACGACATTGCCGTCCATGTCGAACAGCGGTCCGCCGGAATTGCCGCGATTGATCGGCGCATCGGTCTGGATGAAGTCGTCATAGGGACCGGCCTCGATGTCGCGGTTGCGTGCCGAGACAATGCCCGCCGTCACCGTCGAGCCGAGACCGAAGGGATTGCCGATCGCGATCACCCAGTCCCCGATATGCGCGGTGTCGGAATCTGCGAATTTTGCGTTCGGCAGCGGCTTCTTCGGCGAGACCTTGAGCAGCGCCAAATCGGTCTTCTCGTCGCGGCCGATCAACTTGGCGGGGAGATTGACGCCGTCATTGAGCGTGACGGAAATCTGCTCGGCATCGGCGATGACGTGATTGTTGGTCACGATATAGCCGGTCGGATCGATGATGAAACCCGAGCCCAGCGAGGTGACGTGACGGGGCAGGTTTCGTCCTGGACCGAGAAAATCCTTGAACAGGTCGGCGAGCGGTGAGCCCGGCGGAATATTGGGCAGACCTGGCGCATTGACGGCAGGTTTCAGCGTTTGGGTGGTCGCGATGTTCACCACCATCGGCAGGAGGCGGGCGGAGAGTTCAGCGAAGGAGGCCGGTGCGCCGCGCACCGGGGCGACGGCTGCCGCGGGCGGCGGATGCGGGCCACGCGCCGGTGCGGCGACCGCCGTAGTCGAAAGCAGCAGCGGCAGACTGAACGCGGCGGCAAGCCAACGATAACGCATGGATAATCCGGCCCCGTGGCGATTTGCGAAGCGCCATCCTAAGCGAACCGAGTGCGAAGCCAATAAGGCTGGCGTGAATTCCCGCTCACTTTAGCGCGTTCGCGCGGATTTGACCCGGAACGGCGGCCATGAAGCGTTGCAACGGCGCATCGAATACCCACACGAGCGCGGCCGCCACGGCGACAATCGCGGGAACCGCCAGCCACCACACGAAGTCCGCTGGCTGCAGCGCTCGTAGCACGTCGAGCAGTGGGCGGTGCACGATGTAGAGCGGGTAGCTGAGCGCGCCGACGAAGGCGAAGGCCGCCGCCGTGCGCGGCGCGGGTTCACGACTGAGCGAGGCCAACAGCAGCACCGGAAAGATCACGAGTACGGCGATGAGATCGCCGACACCAGCGAACGGCAGGAGTCCGGCGAAGATGCAAGCGACGATCGCGAGCACGAAAGGCCACGCCAAGTGAAGTCGTGGCAGCCTGCCAGCGCGGTGATAGCGGCAGAAAAGCACGCCCAGCGGAAAGGAAAACGCAAAGCGGACATAGCCGCCGACTGCATTGCTGGCATCGACACCGACGTCGAGACTGTGCGCGCGAAGAACGATCATAACGATCCCGAAAGCGCCCAGCGCCGCGAATACCATCAGGGTCGCATTCGACACGGTTCGCGCCACGATGCCGTAGATGAGATTGCCGATGATCTCCACCGACAGCGACCAGGCCGGCGAATTGAGCGGAAACATCGGCCAGTTTGTGACGGCCATCCACGGCAGGAACATCACATTGAGCACGACGATCGTCGCAAGCGGCATTTCGGGCACGATAATGCCGTGTCGCGGCGCGAATTCCTTGGCCAACTGATAGCAGAGCACGCCAAGCCCGATGCCGAGCGCGTAGAGCGGCCACAGCCGCTTCAATCGCGCCAGCAGGAAGCGCCCCACTCCCCAACCCGAGCGCAGACGTTCCTCATAGGCATGCGCCACGACGAAGCCACTCATGAGAAAGAAGAGATCGACAGCGAGATAGCCACGTGGCGCCAATCCGCCGACCGGCAGGTGGTAGAAAACGACGGCGAGCGCGGAAAGGCCGCGTAGCGCGTCGAGCGTGCGAAAGTGCCGTGTCGCCATCGAATTAGAATGACACTAACGCGTTTCCCAAAGGTTTCGGAGTCGCTCGCCGCGTGTGGCCCCCAGCGAATGTCTGCGAGGAGCCTCGATCGCAATGAACGCGCACGGCCCGCGCAGCGCAGCGTCTTCTAGACATGCCAGGTCGGTCCGCCGGACGCAGTCGCCGGATCTATTTCCCGCCGGGGCCGTGGCCGAAATATTTGAAAAAGTCGCTGTTCGGCGACAACACGACCGTGGTGTTGTTGCCCGGCAGCGCATCCTGATAGGCCTGCATCGCGCGATAGAAGCCGAAGAAGTCGGCATCCTGGCTGTAGGCTTGGCCGAGGATGCGCGTCTTCTCGGCGTCGCCCTCGCCACGCAGGATTTCGGATTCGCGCGTCGCTTCCGCGGTCAGGACGGTCACTTCGCGCGCGGCACGGGCCCGGATGCGCTGAGCGGTTTCATCGCCTTCGGCGCGATACTCGGCCGCTTCGCGTTCGCGCTCTTTCTGCATGCGCTGGTAGATGGCGAGGCTGTTGGCCTGCGGCAGGTCGGCATGGCGGATGCGGACGTCGACGATTCGGATGCCGAAGCCTGCGGTGTCCTGGTTCATCGCGTTCTTGATGTCGATCATCAGCTGCGCACGCTTGCCCGAAAGCATGGCCGCAAAGCTTTGCGAGCCCAAGACGCGGCGCACGCTCGACGACAGGATCGGCGTCAAGCGCATCAGCGCGGTGTCATGGTCGATCAGGCTTTGGTAGAAGCGCAGCGGATCGACGATGCGCCAGCGCGCGAAGGCGTCGACCATCATGCGCTTCTTGTCGGATGCGATCACTTCTTCGGTCGGCGCGTCGAGCATGAGAACGCGCTTGTCGAAGAAGACGACATTCTGCGTCAGCGGCGTCTTGAAGTGCAGGCCGGGATCGGTGACGACCGCCTGCGGCGCGCCGAATTGCAGCACCAGCGCTTCTTCCGTCTGGTTCACGAAGTAGAAACTCGAGAGCAGCGCGATCAGGACAACGAAGCCGACGATGCCGATCGCGAGCGTGGTGGCGCGGGTCATTGCTGGCCTCCGCCTTGGCTGGGTTCGGCGGGCGCTGCGGACTGTGCACCCGGCGGACGTCCGCCGCTTCCCAGCATGTTGGGAAGCTGGAAATAAGGCACCACGCCCTTGGCCGCATCGTCGACGATCACCTTGTTCATCGGCGCCAGGATTCCGCTCATCGTTTCCAGATACATGCGCCGGCGCGTCACGTCGGGGGCGCTGCGATATTCGCCGAGTACGGAGAGGAAGCGCTTGGACTGGCCCGAAGCTTCGGCGATCACTTGCTGGCGATAGGCTTCGGCGTCCTGCACGATACGCGCCGCACGGCCGCGCGCTTCGGGAATAACTTTGTTGGCATAGCCCTCGGCTTCGTTGCGCATGCGCTCCTGATCGGCGCGTGCGGCTTGCACATCGCGATAGGCATCGATCACCTCGTTGGGCGGGTCGGCCTTCTGCATGTTGACGTTCGTCACGTTGACGCCGGCGCCATAGGCGTCGAGCGTCTTCTGCATCAGATCCTTGACCTCGATCTGGATGGCCTCGCGGTCCTGGGTGAGGATGCTTTCGAACTGGCTGCGCCCGACCACTTCGCGCATCGCGCTCTCGGCGACGGCCTTGATCGTCTGATCCGGATCTTCGACATTGAAGAGATAGGCGCCGGCATCCTTCACCACCCAGAAGACCGTGAAGTTCACGTCGATGATGTTCTCATCGCCTGTCAGCATGTCCGCTTCTGCGGGCAAGTCCTCGGTATTGGCGTTGGCGTTGTTTTCCTCGGTATCCGCCGGCGTGCGATAGCCGATGTTGATCTGGCGCTGGCGCGTGACGTCGAGCGTATAGGCCGTCTCGATCGGCCATGGCAGGTGATAGTTGATGCCGGGCGGCGTGCGCGCGACGAACCTGCCGAAGCGCAGCACGATGCCCTGCTCGAAGGCGCCGACGAAATAGATGCCGGTCGCCAGCCACACGCCGACGACGATGAGCAACAGCACGACGAGGCTTCCGGTGGTGAAGCTCGGACCGGGCAGAAAACGACGCAGCCGATCCTGGCTGCGCCGCAGCATGTCTTCGATATCGGGCGGGCGCATGCCGCCGCCACCGCCGGGGCCGGATCCGCGGCTCCAGGGTCCTTTCGGACCGGATCCTCCGGAGTTGCCGCCGTCCGACGCGTTATTCCAAGGCATGCTGTGTCGCTCTCTTCCTTGGTTTCCCAAGGTCCGGCGGTTATATGGGCAACGCCGCCGCGGCGCAAACCGCGTTGCCCCTTCAAAGAAATGGCGTGACGGCCTATCTGTTCAAGGCCGCAGACATCGCAAGGTTTGTTTCACGGACATGACGCACGCGACACGCGACGAGGTGCTCAAGGCGCTCGACCAGGTCATCGACCCGGTCAGCGGGCGCAGCGTCGTGCAGCAGGACATTGTCCAGGGTCTGGTTTTGCGCGACGGCAATGTCGGGTTTGCTGTCGAGGTTGATCCCCGCCGCGGTCGTGAGGCCGAGCCGCTGCGCAAGGCCTGCGAAGACGCGGTTGCGAGCGTTCCCGGCGTGCTCTCGGTCACTGCGGTTTTGACTGCGCATCAGGAGGCGAGCGCGCCGCGGCGTCCGGCGCAGCCGCACCGCGCAGCGCCGCCTGCGCCCGCCGGCATCGAGGGCGTGCAATCGATCATCGCTGTGGCCAGCGGCAAGGGCGGTGTCGGCAAGTCGACGGTCGCAGCGAATTTGGCGATCGCGCTCGGGCAACTCGGTCTCAAGGTCGGATTGCTGGATGCCGACATCTACGGTCCCTCTGTGCCGCGTCTTTTCGACATTCGCGAAAAGCCCAAGACGACGGGCAAGAAGATCATTCCCATCGAGAAGTTCGGTATCAAGATCATGTCGTTGGGCTTCCTGGTGCGCGAGGATGAAGCGGTGGTGTGGCGCGGTCCTATGGTGCAGAGCGCGCTGACACAAATGCTGCAAGATTCCATTTGGGCGCCGCTCGACATCCTGGTGCTCGACATGCCGCCTGGCACCGGTGACGCGCAACTGACGATCTCACAGCGTGTACCCTTGCGCGGCGCGATCATCGTCTCGACGCCGCAGGACTTGGCCCTGATCGATGCGCGCAAGGGTCTCGCCATGTTCAACAAGACGCAGGTGCCTGTGCTTGGCATCATCGAGAATATGAGCACTTTCGTTTGCCCGCATTGCGGAAGCGAAAGTCATATTTTCGGACATGGCGGCGCACGCCGCGAAGCACGGAAACTAGCCGTGCCGTTCCTCGGCGAAATCCCGCTGGTTCCGGCTATCCGCGAGACCTCCGACGCCGGAATTCCCATTGTCGTGAAGGCGCCGCACGGAAAAGAGGCAGAAGCGTTTGTCGCCATCGCCAAAGAAGTTGCCGCGAGTGTGGCGTCCGCGCCACGCAAGCCGCCCAGAATTGTGCTGGAATAGGTGCATGGCCGCGACCAAGCCGCAGATCCGAAGTCTCTTCGCTACGCCGATTGCGATTCACTATTTGCCCGTGGCGCAGGAGGTGAACCAGGCGTTGCGTCCGCTCATCCTCGAAAAGGCGAAGAACTCCACTGACGGCGAAGGCTGGAATTCCGGGCCGGAGTTCGAAAGCTGGGGCGCCGAACAAGCGCAGACGGTCTTTCGCGTGGCGCGTGATCTTGCCGACAACATGACCTCGACGCGCACCGGCGCGCGCGTGGCGCTCGACTGGAAGATCACGGCAAGTGCGACCGTACGCCAGAAAGGCGACTATCGCGCCTTCGCCTCGCAGCCCGGCGCCTTCTGGTCCGGCGTCTATGTCGTCGATGACGGTTATGCCAAGTCGGATGACGTCGAACTTGGCGGCGAGTGCGAACTCGCCGATCCGCGCGGCGCGCTGCCGAACATGGTGGCGCCTCAGCTCGGCTTTCGTATTCCCGGCGGCCAGACGGCAGGAAGCCCCGAAGCGATCCGTCCGCAGAGCGGCATGATCATCCTGCATCCTTCATGGCTGGCGCGTGGCGAACGGCGCTATGAAGGCGACCACCAGCGCGTTCTGATCGAGTTCGACTTGACGCCGCCGTCAGAAGACTGAGGTACCTGAGACCTGATTTCTGACTACTGAATCCCGGCTTTCAACGACATGTTGCGCGTCTGGCCGTTGACGGAAGCTGTCCAGCTGTCGCCGACCTTGTGTGTCTCTGCGGGAATGCACAGCGGATTGGGCATGCCGGGCGGCGGTGTCTCGTAGGTACGGCACAATTGACCCTTGTCGTCGATTGCCCAGCTGCCTTTGCCGTTGAACGACTGGCCCATCGCCGTCGCCGTTACGTCGAACGTATGATCGGGGCGATAGTGCGTGTGGCTCTCGAGCACGCCGCCGGTCGAAATGACGGTGTTGCCATAATAGCCGGCCATCAAGTCGTCGGCGGCGAGCGCCGGCGCGGCAGACAAAGCGGCGAAGGTCACAGCGAATAATAGTTTGCGCATGGAAGTCTCCAGAGTTTTTGTCGGTGTTTCCTCATCCTTCGACGAGCTCAGGATGAGGATCTACTCAAGGCCCTCACCCTGAGCTTGTCGAAGGGCGAGGGCCAATTGCGGGCAGTCTGACCGTTACGTTCAATTCACGCCCGGCACGAGCGTGATGCTGCCGCCGTCCGTCGCAGTCCACTTGTCGCCGATCGCGTGGCTTTCGAACGTATCGCAATCAGGATTGGTGCGCCCGGGCACCGACGGCTCGAACGTGCGGCAGAGTTCGCCCTTATCGTCGATCGCCCAGGTACCCTTGTACTCGAAGCCCATCGCCGGGACCTTGCCGGAGAAAGTGTGATCGGCGTTGTAATAGGTGTGCGATTCCATTCCGCCGGCACTGACCGCAACCAAAGTGTTGCCGTATGTGTTTGCCATCGGATCATCCCCCGCCATCGCAGCGGTCGTGACAGCAAAAAGCGCGGCTGCGCCGAGCAGAAACAAACGCATGATGTCCTCCGAACGTGTTAATTGAAAGGCAGGCCAAACCGTCAGGCGTTATACGCCAGCCTGAGCCCCGGCGAAGGCCAGTTGCACATGGCAAGCTTGCCGGTTGACGACATTGTGATGAACGCCGTTTTCATGTCCTTGCCGCCCCAACAGATGTTGGTGACAATGAGATCGGGGAACGGCGTATGTTCAAACTTCGTCGTTCCCGGCCAGAAGGTGGAGATGCCGCCGGCGAGGATCGTGGCGACGCACACCGCGCCGTCCTCTTGCACGCCGAGCGAATCGAAATAGGCAAGGCCCGGATAGGCGCCGACGAAATTCGCGGGTGTGAAGCCGGCGACCGGTTTGCCGACGCCGGGCGACTGCAACGGCAATTCCCACAAGCGGCCAGGCATCGTTTCGGCATAGTAGACGTGATTACCGTCGGGCGAGAGACCGACGCCGTTGGGCGACGTCAACTCGCGCAGCACGCGCGTGATCTTCGAGCCATCGGCCTTCGCGTAGTAGAGCGCGCCGTGCAGGCGGCGTTCGGAATTGTTGCTGGCGTGATCGGTGAACCAGAAGCCGCCCGTCTTATCGAACACGATGTCGTTGGGCGCGAGCAACTTCTGTCCGTCGCACTCCGAATAGAGAACTTCGACCTTGCCGGTGGAAATGTTGATCCGTTCGATGCGGCCGCCCTTGTGCGACGGCGGCGTGTGGCCGGGGATCTGCAGCCCGTTGACCTCGTTCATCTCGAAATTGCCGCCATTGTTGCAGCAGTAAAGATGACCGTCCGGGCCAACGGCGAGCCCGTTCGGCCCGCCGCCCGGCGTCGCGACCGTATGGAGCTTGCCATCCATGGTGACGCGCGTGATGCGACCGATCGGAATCTCGACGATGATCACCGAACCGTCGTCCATGGCCACCGGACCTTCCGGAAATTTGAGGCCGGTCGCGATTTCCTTGAACTCCATGGACGTCTCCCTCACCAATTTGTTTTTCTGGCGACAGGCTAGCGGGTTAGTCGAGGGAGTAAAATCCCTCACATCACCCTCCCCTTGGAGCAGGTCAGGAAATCATGCGCGCGACGATTCTGCCCGTCGGCGTCGGCATCAGTCCGCCCATGCCGAACGAAATCAGACCCAGGGACTGAAGCCGTTCGCGGCGCATGACGGATACCGCGCCTTTGCTCACAAAACTGCGCGCGATGATGTGGCGCAGGCAGACGAGCTCGGCCGCCGTCAAATCCGAACTCCGGGCAAAGTGATCCATCCGGATTTGCGTCAGGCAGCGCGCGGAAAGCGCGACACGAACGACGCGCTCGTGATCGTGACCGACATGCCGCTTGGTCCGGAGAGTAGTTCGACCTCGGCGTGAAGCTGATTGGCCAGTGCATTGACGAGGCTCGTGCCGAGGCCGCCCTTCACTGGTCCGTTATCCTCGCTGTTGCCGATGCCATTGTCCGACACCGAAAGTCGCCAGGCTTTGTCGTTGACTTCGTAGCGAACGAGCACCGCCGCGTTCGCTGGCTGACGTGGAAACGCGTACTTCAAGGCGTTGATCACCAGTTCCGTCACGATCAGGCCAAGGCTCACGGCATCGCCGGACGGCATGTTCCCGTCATCGGCTTCGACCTTCAGCGTGGCCGATGAGGTATCGCCGATCATCGATTGCGCGAGCGAGGCGCAGAGTTTGGTCAAGTAAGGTCCGATCTCGATCAGATCGGCGCGACCGGATGTTTCGAGGTACTTTTGCACCGCCGCGATCGACATGACACGACGATGCGCATCGCGCAGATGCTCGCGCGTCTCTTCGGAATTCACCGCCCGCGCCTTGAGCAAGAGAACGCTTGCGATGATCTGCAAGCTGTTGGCGATCCGGTGTTGCATTTCTTCCATTAAGACTTGCCGGTGTGCAACGAGCTCATCGGCCCGCAGCTTGAGCGCCTCTTTTTCGTCTTCGATCGCGCGCCGCGCGGTGATGTCTTCGAACTCAAGCAGCATCAGAGGCGCTGCGTTGGCGCTGCCTGACATGCGATGGACGTGAATGCGCATGATGCGCCTGCCGATACGGGCAAATTCGTGTGCGAATTCAGAATCCGCGACGTTGTCGGGACCATGAAGGCAGCGTTCCAGCAGCGCACGAAGATCGGGAATGTTCCAATCGCCGTTCTCCAGAGCAAACAGCGAACTGTCAGTGGTTTCAGCGGAGTCGATTTCGAAGGAACGCAGGAATGAGCCGCTGGCGAAGAGGATCTTGAAGTCGGCATCCAGAACGAGCAGCGGTTCGCGGACCGTGTCTACGATCATTTGCGCGAACGCGCGCGCGTCGTCGACTTGGCTGAAAAGCCTTTGCAACAGTGCTCTTTCCGAGTGATCGGCGAGCTTACGCCTTTTCGCGCCGAATAGCAAAACGGAACGGGAACAAATCGAACGCTCGTTCGTTGTATTTGCGAGCGAGCACTGTCCCGTCATGGATCGGACACTGTCCGGCCCATGGAGTACATCCCAAATGACCTTTCGCAGTCTGTTGACGACGAGCGCGATTGCCGCGCTGGTCGGACTTGGCGCAATCGTGACGACGACGGTGGGCGCCGACGCCCGCACGGTCTGCAACCGTGACGGCGATTGCTGGCATGAGAGCAGCCGCTATGACTATCCGGCGACTGTCGGATTCCGATTTCACAACAATGGTTGGCATAGGCATCATCGCGATCACTACAACTGGCGCGACAATCATGACGGCCGTGGTTACTACCGCCAGGGCCTGTGGGTTTCCTTCTAGTTTGACGTGAACACGGTGGAGTGGACGCAAGTCCGCTCCCCGCCGCGTCACGCGCAGGACAAATCGATGACCTACGGACCCGAAGCCTCACACTTCATCGGACAAATGCCCAGGAGTGTGGAACCGGCCATGTTCATTCAGGACGGCGCGTCGGACCCGTTCGACAGCGACGAACCAACCACCGAACGCGACTCGCGCTGGCCAGCATGGTGGCCGATCGCGCGTCCCCACTGGCCGCGTTGAGCTTCCTAGCAAACCTCTCCACCCTCCCCTTGAGAAGGGTTTAACGCGCATCTCAACCCTCCCCTTGAGGGAGGGTCGAACGCGCATCGCGCGTTCGGGGAGGGGTCAGGCCTGCGAACCCACAGCGCGGACGACGCTGTCCAGAACTTCGTCGCAATCGTGCATCAACTCGTGGTTTGCAAACCGCAACACGCGGTAGCCCCGCTCAATCATGTAGTTTGTCCGCCGCAGATCATAATCTCGGTTATGCGAAGCGCCGTGCTGGTTGCCGTCAAGTTCGACTACCAACTTTGCAGCTGAGCAGTAGAAGTCCGCGATGTAGGGGCCAATTGGTTGCTGCCTGCGAAACCGCAGTCCATTGACCTGACCGTTACGCAGACGCGACCAGAGCTTGCGCTCGAAATCGGTAGCCGTGACTCGTAGTCGTTTTGCGAATGCCAGTTTGAATTCTTTGCGCTGCCGCGGGTTCGCACGATTCCGCGGCATGACCCCTCCCCGAAATTTGCTGACGCAAATTTCGACCCTCCCTCAAGGGGAGGGTCAAGACCAGTGTGAGCGAAGGCATGATTTACGATGATCTCTATTGCATCTTCACCTGTGTGAGGCGCATGTGCGGAGAAGTGTCGAAAATTATCGTCTCTCAAGCGTCACGTAGCTGTAGCGAAGGCCGTCGGGCGTCGCGTGCTCCGAGCGCGCGCTCTCGCGCCAGACACTCCGATCGAACAGCGGCAGGCGCGTATCGCCTTTCGCTTTCGTGTGCACTTCCGTGAGCTCGACTCGCGCCGCGAGCGGCAGCGCCGCCTTGTAGATCGCCGCGCCGCCAATGATGGCGATTTCGGACGGCTGCTCGCGCTCGGCCAGCAATAGCGCGTCTTCGAAGGAGTGTGCGACGCGCGCGCCCTCGGCCCGCCACGAACGATCGCGCGTGACAACGACGTTGGCGCGCCCGGGAAGCGGCTTCTTCGGAAACGAGTCCCACGTCTTGCGGCCCATGACGATTGGCTTGCCCATCGTGAGCGCCTTGAAACGCTTCATGTCCTCGGGAATGCGCCAAGGTATCGTACCCAACGCGCCGATCACGCCATTGTCGGCCATCGCCAGCACGAGGACGAGCGGCGCACTCATCCGTTCGCCATCTTGCGCAACGCGTCGTCCTGCAGGCGATAGACGTACCAGCCGTCGACGCGCTTGGCGCCGATGCCTTCATAGAAGTCGATCGAGGGCTTGTTCCAGTCGAGCACCGACCAATCGACGCAAACGCCGCCGGCGGCCAATGCCGTCTTCGCCAGGTGCGCCAGAAGCGATTTGCCGTAGCCTTTGCCGCGTGCGGCGGGACGCACGAAAAGGTCCTCGAGATAGATCGCGCGCTTGGCGGCGAAACTCCTGTAGATCCAGTACCAGCTCGCAATCCCGATAGCCTCCGCGCCCGCGAACGCCAGATCGCAGTTCACCACGGGCGCGGGAGCCAGATAGTCACGGCGGATTACATCTTCGCTAATATGGAACTTTTCGAGCAGTTCTTCGTATTCAGCAAGTTCACGGAGGAGCGTGAGGATCAGCGCTTCGTCGCCCAGACGGCCGCGTCGTATCGAGAATTCATCCATGAAAACAGGTTCTTGTTCGGTTGGACGGGTAGGCACCATAGGCTGCGTCCGGCTGAGCGTAAACCGGGGCCCGTCGCGTTGATCCACCGATGCGTTTGGGAGATATCACTATGAAAAGCAGATTGTTGATCTCCGCGGCTCTGTTGGCGCTTGTCGCGACCTCACCTGCGCTCGCCGATCGTAACGACAAGGACAAGTCGTCGAACGACAATGCTCCGCGACCCGCGCACGAAGCCGCTCCACCGCGCGAGCATCAAGGTCCTATGCAGACTGTAGCACCAGGCGGAGGCATGGGCGGCGGCCGTCATGAACAGGGCACAGCATCGCCTGCCGTTGCACCAACCGGTGGCGGCATGGCTGGCGCACGCCATCGCACGCGTACGGATACCGGAGCGACTGGTCCAACATTGGGCGGCACGCGGCCCAACACCATGATGCGACCCAACCGCCGTGGCACCGCGATTGCACCCACAAATTCCGGCGCGATGGCACCGCGTAGCGGCGCCATCGGCACTGGTGCGCATGTGCACAACCATGCGTTCGACAGCATGCGTCGCGCCTTCGCCGCGCCGCAGCGATTCCGCGCCGGCGTGTATGTTCGGCCGAGCGGCTGGTACTACCATCGCTGGACATTCGGCGAATTCCTGCCTGCGTTCTTCTTCTCGCGTAGCTACTGGATTTTGGATTGGGAGGACTTCGCGCTCGACGATCCGCCGCCCGGCACCGTTTGGGTGCGCTATGGCAACGACGCGCTCCTGATCGACGAATATACCGGCGAAGTCATCGAAGTGGTGTACGGGATTTTCTACTGAGCCCGGCTTCCGTCCTTCTGCGGGCTCAGGACGAGGATTGAGCACTCTTCCTCATCCTGGGCTTGTCGAATCCTCATCCTGAGCTTGTCGAAGGATGAGCAGCACGCACAGTCTGTCGCAGTCAAACCGCGATCTCGGCCTTGATCGTCGGGTGCGCCTGGTAGTTTTCGAGTTTGAAGTCGTCGTACTTGAACGCGAAGATGTCTGTCACGTCCCGATTGAGCCGCATTGTCGGCAGCGGGTAGGGCTTGCGCGTCAACTGTTCGCGCGCCTGATCGAGATGGTTGAGATAGAGATGCGCATCGCCCAGCGTATGCACGAACTCGCCGGGCTCGAGCCCCGTCACCTGCGCAAGCATCATCGTCAGCAGCGCGTAACTTGCGATGTTGAACGGCACGCCGAGGAAAATATCGGCCGAGCGCTGATAGAGCTGGCACGACAGTTTGCCGCCCGCGACATAGAACTGGAACAGACAGTGGCACGGCGGCAGCGCCATCCTCGGCACGTCTGCCGGATTCCACGCCGTCACGATCAGCCGGCGCGAGTCCGGATTGGCGCGGATGTCGCGCACCAGATTCGCGATCTGGTCGATCGTTCCGCCATCCGCTGCCGGCCATGAGCGCCATTGCTGGCCGTAGACGGGTCCAAGCTCGCCGCTCGCATCCGCCCACTCGTCCCAGATCGTGACGCCCTTTTCCTGCAGCCAATGCACATTGGTGTCGCCGCGCAGGAACCAGAGCAGTTCGTAGATGATCGCCTTGACGAACAGCTTCTTGGTGGTCAGCAACGGAAAACCGTCCGCAAGATCGTAGCGCGCCTGATGTCCGAACACCGAAAGCGTTCCGGTGCCGGTGCGGTCGCGCTTTTCCACGCCCTTCTTGAGCACAAGTTCGAGCAGATCGAGATATTGGCGCATGTGGCAAATCTGGCTGGATTCTCTGCGATATTCCAGCGGTCCCCGACAATCTTCAGCGCCCTGGAAAAATCAGGCTCACGGCGATGTACGTCGCCGCCATCGCGAATACGGCCACGTTTCCCGCGACATAAGACCAGAAGCGCTGCGGCCGGCCTTTTCGCGTGACGGGACCGTACGGTTGACGCTGTTTCAGCCGGCCGCGAAGAAGTCCCGGAATTTGCCCCGTGCGCAGGATGATGATCGTGTCCAGGAAGAGGAAAGTCGCAAGGACGGCCGCAATCAACATGGTCAGTGGCGTCGAATGCATGACGAGAACCTTCGCGAGATCGCGCCGATCAGGTTGAGAATGACGGCAGCTTCACACGCGCGCCTTTTTGAGCGCGTCGTTGATGCGGCCCTGCCAACCGGCGCCCGTGGCACGGAAGCGCTGCAGCACGTCGCGGTCGAGACGCAGCGTCACCTGCTGTTTCGTCGGCGTCTTTTGCGGGCCGCGTTGTCCACGGCTGCGATTACGGATGACTGTCACGAGTTCGGGCGGCAGAACCTGTTCCATCGGCCGCATCGCACGAATATCCGCGCGAGTTAGTTCGCGAACA
>Ga0070712_100000994_pt1 | contig 17045 bp, 19 predicted proteins | sample LARL81metaG_FD_71396 | JGI IMG/M metagenome (GOLD analysis project Ga0070712, IMG submission 71396) | Corn, switchgrass and miscanthus rhizosphere microbial communities from Kellogg Biological Station, Michigan, USA - LAR L8-1 metaG | ecosystem: Host-associated > Plants > Roots > Rhizosphere ...
GCCGAAGATGCAGGCGCTGGCGCTCTCGGCAATGCTGATGTCGCCGATGGCTCTGACGGTCCTTCCTGGCGTTTTGTCTTACACCCCCCCGCCGTTCAACATCGTCATCTCGAATGTCCCGGGTTCACGCGAGCCGTTGTACTGGAAGGGTGCGCGTCTGGACGGGAACTATCCGTTGTCGATCGCGCTGGACGGTCAGGCCCTCAACATCACTCTGGTCAACAACGCCGGCAATCTGGACTTTGGATTGGTCGGCTGCCGCCGCAGCATCCCACACCTGCAGCGCTTGCTGGGGCACCTGGAGGACTCGCTGAAGGAACTCGAACGCGCGGTGGGCGTATAACTGCGGGCGTCAGGCCTTCTCGGCGAGCACCGCCTGGGCGGCGTTGTAGCCGGGAATGAAGGTGATACCAGGGCCGCCGTGGCAGCCCGCGCTGGCCAGGTACAGTCCGTCGATCGGAATAGGTTGGCCGACATAGCCTTTCGGCCCCGGCCGGTTGATGCCGATCTGGTCGGGATGAATCAGGCCGTGGCAGTAGTCCCCACCGGGAGCGCCGAACATGGTGCCCATGTGCTTGGGCGTGAATGTGGTGTGCCTGATGATCAGGCTTTCGAAATTCGGCGCGAGCCGCGTGATCTTGTCGATCACCCGCCGTCCCATCTCCACCTTCATCTCGCCGTAGCTCGACTGGGTCTCCTCCCTGGAATCTCCGCTCCTCGCGTCCGCGGGAGGGAACCACAGCGAAAACGCCGACGCGGCGTGCTTGCCGGGCGGCGCTAGGCCGGGATCGTTGACCGACGGGATCTGCAGCGCGATGGCGGGATCTGCAGGCACAATGCCGCGCCGGCAGTCCTCCCACTGCTGCTGCAGCTCCTCCGGCGTGCTGAAGATGCCGATGTTCGACTGCATGTCGGGATCGTTGAGCAACTCATAGGGCGGCGCGAATTCCGGTATGCCGTCAAGCGCGAAGTGCATCTGCAGGTAGCTGCCGCGATGGTCGACGCGGGAGAACCGTTCCTTGATGTCAGCAGGCACCGCGGCGCCGTCGACCAATCGGGTGATCGTGAGGTCCGGTGCGATCGCGGAGACGACGACCGGCGCGGTGACCGTCGTGCCGTCATCGAGGCGGACCCCGGTGACCCGCTCGTCGGCGACGACGATCTCATCGACCTTGCTGCGCAGCCGCAGCTCGCCGCCATTGGAGGTGAACACGTCTTGCAGGTGCGACGTAAGCGCCCCGATGCCACCGCGCAACTTCTTGACCAGTAGCGCGTTCTCATCGGGGACGGCGAACCCATAAGCCAGCGCCGCAGCGGTGCCGGGAGTGGCGGGCCCCCGATAGGTGGTGTTCACTGCCAGTAGCGCCAGCATGCCGCGCAGCGCGCCGTGCTTCTCCTTGTCCGGCAGGTAGCGGTCGAGGACATCGGTGACCGACCCGAACAGCAGATCGGTAATCGTCGAACGCTCGAATTCGTTTGTTGCACAGGCATACATCTCATCGAGCGTCTTGGGAGGCTTGCCTGCGTCGAAACGCCCCAACGCCCGCGTCGGCGCCTTGCACCAGGCCATCAGGCCGGCCATCCCGTTGACCGCCTCCGCACCGTGCACCTCGTTGATGTGCGTCATCAGTTTGATCGGGTCGGTGTAATAGACGAGGGGGTCGTCGCCGACGCCGCGCAGGGACACCGACATCACGTCGAGATCGACGGTGGGCAGATCGTCGAGCCCGAGTTCTTTGCTCACCGTCGCTGACGTCGGAATCTGCACCGACCCGGCGATCTCGAACTTGAAGCCGTCGAACAGTTCCACCGTCGACGCCATCCCACCGGCGTACAGCTTGGATTCGAGGCAGAGCGTGCTCAGCCCGGCACGCTGCAGCAGTGTGGCCGCGGTCAGTCCGTTGTGACCCGCGCCGATGACAATCGCGTCGTAGTCCGCCATCGGCTGAGGCTGACACGCACGGCTCAGTTTTGTCAATATTGACGAAACCTTGGGTCACTCCGGGTCGCCGATGCCCGCCCTCAGCGTTTTCAGTGCGGCCCGGCACAGCCGGTCGAGCTCGGGCAGCGGGCGGTCGTCGCCGAGCATCCAAACCTCCATCGCGCCGAACACCGCGGCGGCGATGCAGCGCGCGGTGACCGTGATGTGCATCCGCTGGTCGGTACCTGCCTTTGGCGGGTTGTCGCCCGCGAGACGGTCCTCGATCGCGTCGGCGAAGTCGGCCTCCACCTGACGGATGTGGCGCACGATCCGGCCGGGGTCGAGTTCCTGGGCGCGCAACGACGCAATCTTGGTGACGGCCCAGTCGTCATACGGGGCCGTCATGATCGCCGCTTGCACTGACTCGATGATGGGCTCATCGGCCGAGCGCGCCGCCAGCGCACTGCGGAACCAGTGCAGGCCTGCGTCGTAGTCGGCGAACAGCAGATCGTGCTTCGACGCGAAATGGCGATAGAAGGTCCGCAGCGACACCCCCGCATCGACCGCGATCTGTTCGGCCGACGTCTCCTCGACCCCCTGCGCGATGAACCGCACCACCGCGGCGCGCCGCAAGGCTTCGCGCGTGCGCTCACTGCGTGCCGTTTGGGCAGGCCGGGCCATGTGCGTAAGGTACATCAACCCTGTTATGTCAATATTGACAAAACTCGGATCGATAGTGAGACTCCCGCTATGGTGTCCTTGTTCGTGCACGCGCTCCTCGGCGTCGCCGTCCTCGCATTCACCGTCAGGTCGAATTCGGCGATCTTCACGCGCATCCAGCCGGGGCCGCAGGTTTCGGCACTCGAGCTCTTCTATTACGTCGTCGGCGTCGCCTCAATCGCGCTGGGCTATTACTTCAACTATCACTATGTGCAGGAGTACGTGATCCCGTCGTCGAATCCCATCTGGGGTCCGGGCAGCTGGCAGGAGTTCATCGCGCTCGGTTACACCAACCCCGCCGCCAGTTCGGCGAGCGAGGATTACACGATCATGAGTCTGCTCATTTTCCCCGTGTTCGCGATCGTCGACGGACGCCGGCGCGGCATCAAGCACGCATGGCTCTACATAGGGTTCATCCTCTTCGCCAGCTCCGCTTTCGCCTGGGCGTTCTATTTGGGGACGGCCGAGCGGCAGCGTCGGCACAAGCTGTCCGACGTAGAGGTGGCCTCTCGCGCTTAGGGCAGCCGTCCACCAGACTGCACCTGTGAAGGTTCACCACCTCAACTGCGGAACCATGTACCCGTTCGGGTGCGGCGAGATGGTCTGCCACGTGCTGCTCGTCGAGACCGATAACGGTCTGGTGCTGATCGACAGCGGCTTCGGATCGAAGGATTGCGGCGATCCAGCCCGGCGGGTGGGACCCTCGCGACATTTGATCCGCCCAGTTCTGAATCCGGCGGAGGCCGCCGTCAATCAGGTTGAGCAGCTTGGCTTTAGCCGTGATGACGTGCGCCACATCATCATTACTCACTTCGACGGCGACCACATCGGCGGCATCTCCGATTTTCCCGATGCCCAGATCCACGTCACTGCCGGGGAGGCGCTCGGAGCGCTGCAGGCACCGACGCGTGGGGAGAAGTTTCGCTTTCGCGCGATCCAGTGGGCCCACGGACCCAAGATCGTCGAGCACACCCCGGACGGTGAGAAGTGGCGCGGATTCGCTGCGGCCAAGGAGCTCGTCGAGGTATCGCCGGGCATCGTGATGATCTCGCTGCCGGGACACACCCGGGGCCATGCCTGCGTGGCGGTTGACGCCGGACACCGCTGGCAGTTGCACTGCGGCGACGCCTACTTCCATTACGGGACGGTCGACGGGACAGCGGCAATGCCGCGTGCGCTCGCCGCCTTCGAGTGGACAGTCGCGTTCGACCGAAAGATGGTGCGGCAGAATCACGATCGGCTTTTCGAGCTGTACCGACGCCGCGAGCCCGACATGTTCATGGTCTGCTCACACGACCGCACGCTGTACCAGCGCGCAAAGGCCGCGGCGTAGGAGGCCCAATGCGCGTCACATCGCAAACCACCGTCGCCGCACCGATCGACACCGTGTGGGACGCGCTGAGCAACCACTCCGGGATCAGCCGGTGGGCTCCCGGGCTGACGGTGACGATGGACAGGCTCGGCACGGCGGACCCCAACGGAGTCGGAGCCATCCGGCGGATAGCCTCGCCGGGCCCGGGACCGGACATCGTCGAGGAAGACGTCACGTTCGAGCCCCCACATCTGCTCGGGTATGAGGCCCTGTCCGGAACACCCTTTCCGGGGTACGCCGGCGAGGTACGGCTGTCCGAAGCGGGTGCGGGTACCCATATCAGCTACACCATTTCCTCCACCGCAAGCTTCCCGCTGGTCAAGGCGCCCCTCGCGATGCTGTGTCAGGTGTTGCTCCGCCTGCTCGCGCGCGCATCCATGAAGCGAAACTGAGGTCAGATCTTGACGCGGTACCGCGCGGTACCGTAACTTGTTCGTCAACAAACAAGTTCAGGAGGTTGTGTGACCACGATGCGCGCCCTTGTCGGAGGCGTCGGACCCGAGTGGGAGGTCCGCGAGCTCGCGATCCCGACACCAGGACCGGGCCAGATACTCATTCGGGTCCACGCCGCCGGCCTGAATCGAGCAGACCTCTACATGCTGGAAGGCTCATACAACCCGAACACCAAGACCAGCAGCGTGTACACCGCGGGCCTTGAGATGGCCGGCGAGGTGGCTGCGGTGGGTCCCGACGTCACGTCGGTCGGCGTGGGTGACCGGGTCTGCGGGGCCGGGCTCGGCGCGTTCGCGGAGTTCGCGTTGCTCGACCGCCGTCACGCGATCGCGCTGCCGGAATCGGCGTCCTGGAGCGAGGCCGCCGCACTGCCTGTCGGATTGGCCACCGAATACGACGCGCTCGTCACGCAAGCGGGGTTCACGGCCGGCAACAGCGTCCTCGTTATTGGCGCGGCGACCGCGATCGGATTGATCGCAGTGCAGCTCGCCACGGCATTCGGCGCGTCGCTCGTGATCGCCACCACGACATCCGACGCAAAAGAGCACGCGCTCAAGGAGATCGGGGCCGATGTCGTCATCAACAGCAAAATCGAGAATCTCGCCGAGGCGGTCAGTGCCGCGACTGGCGGTGCCGGTGTCGACGTGGTTCTCGACCACGTCGGCGGAGATCTGTTCGCGCACACGCTCGGTGCCACCCGCGTCGGCGGGACCATCGTCAACATCGGGCGGCTGGGCGGCCCACTGGCCACGATCGATCTGAATCAGCTCTCGTTTCGCCGACTTCATTTGCTGGGCACGACGTTCAGTATCCGCACACCCGATGAGCTCGCCGACGTCTGCGCGGCGCTGGTGCCCGACGTGGTGCCGGCCGTGGCGGACGGTCGCGTCCGTCCCGTTGTCGACAGCGTCTTCACGTTCGACGACGCCCATAAGGCCGCGGACTATCTGCGGTCCAACCAAGCCATCGGCAAAGTCGTCCTCGAGATGAAGGAGCAGTCATGATCACCGACGATCTGCGACAGCGTCGTCTCGCGCTCATCCGCGAGCACATGGATACCGAGGTGACTCAGGAGTTCGACGCCACGCTTGCCACCTTCAACGGCCATCCGCACTACGAGATCATGGCCACGGGTCAGACCTACGACGGCGACGACGAAGTGATGGGCTACTACCTGACGACGCGCACCGCCTTCCCCGACCAACGCCATGACAACGCCCGCTTCCACGTCTCAGATGACGCGGTTATCGTCGAATTCGACCTGCTGGGAACGAATCTCGGGGAGTTCTGCGGCATACCACCCACGGGCAAGGCATTCCGGGTACCGATGATTGCCGTGTTCTTCTTCGACGGCGATCGGATCATCAACGAGCGTATCTACTTCGATACGGCCAGCCTGGTGACGCAGATCGGGCGCGGCGAGCTGCTCACCCTGGCCGGGAATGCCGGATGACTGAGTCCCCTCTTCCCCGCACGCAGGAGCAGCGCCGTATCGACGCCGAACGCCGACTCGTGCGGGCAGCCGCCGAGCTCGTCGGCGAGATCGGCCCGGGCCGGGTCACGCTCGCCAACGTCGGTGAGCGCGCCGGCTATAGCCGCGGGTTGGCTACCCACCACTTCGGCTCCAAGGGCGCCTTGATGCAACGTCTTGTGGACGCGGTCACCAGCCAGTTCCGCGATGCGATGTTCGAGGAGAGCCAGTCGGATTCGCCCATCGCCCAGTTGCGCCACCTGATCAGCTTCTACATCAAGGTGGTGTCGGACCTTCAGCCGATGAACCGGGCCCGACTGGTGCTGTGGGCAGATGCGGTGGCCGGACGTTGTGAGGACGTGCGACCACGCATGGTGTCCGCCGACCGCGAGTTCCGGGAGGAGATCGAGAAACGCATCCAGTTGGCCCAGACCGCCGGCGAGGTCGCGAAATCTGTCGACCCTCATGGTCTGGCGACAGTGATCATCGCGATGCTTCGCGGCGTCGCCCTGCAATACCTGCTCGACGACCACGTCGACCTCGACGCGGCCCGCAAGGAGATCGAGCAACTGCTCACCGCCCGGTTACAGAAGGAGCACTGATGAGCCGCATCTTCGGGCAGATCGCCCAAATCGGTTATGTGGTCCACGATATCCGCGCGTCGATGGACAATTGGGTCCAGAGCGGCGTCGGCCCGTGGTTCTACGTTGACCGTGTCCGACTGGACTACTTCCGGCATCGCGGCGTCGACTCCGACATGGAAATGAGTGTGGCCGTGGCCAACTCCGGCGATATCCAGATCGAGTTGATCCAACCACGCAACGACGCGCCGTCGGTCTACAAGGAGTTTCTCGATTCCGGCCGCGAGGGCACGCAACACATCGCCTACTGGACAACGGACTATCAAGTTCTGTACGACAAGGCCATTTCCCTCGGCTACAAGGTCGCGCAGGAAGGCTCCATCGGCGGCGAGAAGGGCCGCTTCGCCTACCTGGACACCGAACACGATCAGGGCACAGTCATCGAGATCTCCGACGTCAGCGGGCCCAAGGGCCAGTTCTTCTCCTACATAAGGCAAGTCGCGGCCGACTGGGACGGCACCGATCCGATCCGGGGGTCGGCGTGACCATCGGCTACCCCGACCTCGCCCGCAACTTCCTCAATACCTTTCACGTGACAACGGACGGCGAAGGGCACCCGGCATGAAGGTTCATCACCTCAACTGCGGCACCATGCACATGCCGACCGCCCCGATGGTCTGCCACGTGCTGCTTGTCGAGACCGACAACGGGCTGGTCCTGGTCGACAGCGGCTTCGGCACAGATGATTGCACCGACCCGGCGCGGGTGGGACCGACCCGGCACATGGTCAGAGCGATCCTGCGTCACGAGGAGACGGTCGCCCGCCAGATCGAACAAATGGGTTTGAAGCGAGATGACGTGCGGCACATCATCATCACACATCTCGACATGGACCACGCCGGCGGACTCTCCGACTTCCCAGCCGCGCAGATCCACGTCACCGCAGCAGAGGCGCTGGGCGCGATTTGGGCTCCGTCGAGGCGAGAGAAGATTCGGTACCGGTCCGCGCAATGGGGGCACACCCCCAACATCGTCGAGCACGATCCGCACGGCGAGAAGTGGCGGGGATTCGCCGCCGCCACGGAGCTCACCGAGATCTCGCCGGGCATTGCGCTGGTTTCGCTGCCCGGTCACACCCGCGGCCACGCCTGCGTGGCCGTCGATGCCGGCCACCGCTGGGTGCTGCACGCCGGCGATGCGTTCTATCACTACGGCACCCTCGACGGACGGACACCAGTGCCGCGAGCGTTGACGGCGATGGAGTCCCTCGTAGCGTTCGATCGAAAGACGGTGTTGGCCAACCATGCTCGACTCGCCGAACTCTACCAGCGCAAGGACCCGGACTTGTTGATCGTCTGCGCACACGACCCGACGCTGCTCGAGCAGGCGCGGGCGACGGCGTAGAGGAGAACAGCGATGTCCCGCAAAGCCGTGATCGTTGTCGGAGGCGGCCCGGTCGGTCTGGCCGCCGCCCTAGAGCTCGCCAGGTTTGGTGTCCCAAGCGTTGTTCTCGAACAACATGATTCGACGTCATGGCACCCGAAAACGCGCAACTTCAACACTCGCACAATGGAGATCGCCAGGGGCTGGGGCAGGTTGGTCTACCAGCGTCTGCGTGCTGTTGACACTCCGCCGGGCTGGAAGAGTCCGATCCGATTCTTCGACACCGTGGTCGGCACACAGTTCGGTCAGATCGAGACGCAGGGGTTCGAAGGGCCGGGACCCGGTGTGAGTCCGGCGCTGCCGGTGATGTCGTCGCAGGAGCTGATCGAGGCGATACTGCGCGACGCGGCCGACGTGACGGGCATGGTCGACCTGCGGTTCGGCCACCAGGTCACCGAGGTGGTTTCGGGCTGGCGTGAGTCCGACGCCGAGGCCACCGTGCAGGTGCAGGTGGTAAACACCGGCGAGGCGTACAACCTGTCCGGGGCGGCACTGGTCGCGGCGGACGGAGTCGATAGCTTTGTCCGAGGCCAGCTCGGCGTCGCGCTGGAAGGCGAACAGGGCATCAACTACTTCGTCAACTGTTACTTCCGGTCCGACATCGAGTCCTACGTGGGGGACCGCACAGGCGTCCTGTTGTTCGTAGCCAATCCGGGAGCCGCCGGCGTGTTGCAACCGTTGGACGCACGCGGGCGCTGGCTGTGCCAGATCGCCGTGCAGCCCGACCAGTGGAGACGCGAAGCATGGGACGCCGACCGCGTCCAGCAGTGGGTCCGCGGAGCAGTCGGCGTGCCCAACCTTGAGGTCGAGGTCCGCAGTGTCGGCCTGTGGCGGATGAACGTCACCGTCGCCGAGCGATTGGTCGCCGGCAGGGTCGTGCTGTGCGGCGATGCGGCACACCAGTTTCCGCCGACGGGGGGACTCGGCGTGAACACCGGACTGCAGGGTATGCACAACGCGATGTGGAAGCTGGCGTTGTGTGTCCAAGGTGTCGCCAATTGGTCGCTGCTCGAAACCTACAACGCCGAGCGCCGCGCCCCGGCGTTGCGCACGGCCCGCCAGTCATTGGAAAACCACCGCAACGTCGGGCGCATCGCTGCTGCAGCCTACAACCCCTCGGGCAGCGACATGGAAACCAGCGAAGTCATCAGGGAGTCACACCGTTACGGCAACCACCTGGGCGTCGAGTTCGGCACCAGATACGAATCCTCGGCGGTGATTCCCGACGGCTCAGAACCACCCGGCGTCGAGGACACCTATTCCGATTACGCACCCTGCGCGACGCCTGGCTGTCGTGCGCACCACGTGTGGCTGGGCAACGACACCGAAAAAGTGTCGACGCTGGACCTTTTCGGCGCCGGGTTCACCGTGCTCACCGGCCCGGACGGCGACGTCTGGCATCAGGTGGCCTGCGAAGCCTCCCGAACGCTGCACACCCCGGTGGCCTGCTACACGATCGGCGCGCCGGGTCTGGCTGACTACCGCAATGTGTTCTTCGATCAGTACGGGATCACCGACGACGGAGCAGTGCTCGTCCGCCCCGACGGGTACGTCGCTTGGCGTAGCACCACCGGGAACTCCGACGGTGCTTCCCTATTCGGCGCGGTCGAGCAGATCCTCGGCCTGCGGCACTAACACGACCTTGCCGACGTTCTCGCGCGCCGCCAGGATGCGGTGGGCCTCAGCGGCTTCGGCGAACGGGACTGCCGCGTGGACTACGGGCTCGACGACGCCGTCGGCGATCGCCCTCGACAGCGGCTCGATCCATGGTTGCAGCGTTCCGCGATCGTCCCACAGCGCAAGCATGTTCAACCCGATCACCGCCTTGGACTCGTGGAGTTGCGTGACCAGGTTGAAGCCGCGCAGCATCGACACAAGTTGCGGTAGCGCAGTGCGCAGCGACCGCTTTTCACCTTCTTGCATGGCGGAAGCGCCGTACCCGACGAGCCGGCCACCCGGACGCAGCTGGCCGTATGAGCGCTTCAGCGACTTGCCGCCGATCGCGTCCAGCACAATGTCGTACGGCGGCAAGTCTTTCCACCAGCCGTCGCGGCGGTAGTCGATGGCGCGGTCGACGCCCAGCTCGGCGAGTCGCTTGTGCTTGCCCGGTGAGGCGGTCCCGTGCACCTCGGCCCCGGCGGCCTTGGCGAGCTGTATCGCCGCGATGCCGACGCCGCCTGCCGCAGCATGGATCAGCACACGCTCGCCGGCGCGCAGCGACCCGTAGCCGTGCAAGGCCGCCCATGCGGTGGCGTAGTTGACCGGGATGGCCGCTCCCTGCCTGAAGGTGAGCGAGTCGGGAAGTGGCACCGTATCGGCCGCTTGCACGTTGACGATCTCCGCGTAGCCACCGAACCGGGTGCCTGCGAAGACCCGCTGGCCCACCCGCGCCGGATCGACTCCATCGCCGACGGCCTCGATGATCCCAGCCACCTCGTAGCCGACGACGGCGGGCGGCTTCGGCGCGTCCGGATAAAGCCCAACGCGGGCGAGGTGGTCGGCGAAGTTCACTCCCGCAGCGCGCACCACGATGCGTGCCTGCCCTGGGCCGGGCGGTGACGGGTCCGGACGTTCCTGCACTTGCAGGACCGACAGATCACCGTGTTTGGTGATGACGACCGCGCGCATGGTCTCAGACGCTAACGGGCGCGCTTTTCCGCGGGTCGGCGGATCCGGCCGTGCGGATCCGCCGATAGACAACTGCGCGGCCGCCGCCACTCGGCGCGAAAGCGACGCGCTTACCCAAGACCTGCACCATGCGTCGGCGCGAGGCCAGGTAGGCGAGGCCTTGGATGGGCATCGGCCACTCTGGCCCCGGAGGCAGGTGCACCGCCGTCACGACACGGTCATCTCGGGTGCGGCGTTCGCCTGACTGCGTCGCCGCAGCACAGACTCGAGGCGTCCCAACAGGTCGTAGTAGCGCGTCGGCGCGAGGCGGCCGAGCGTATCGAACAGATAGGCGTCGGGGCCGACGAGGATGCGCGCCTTGCCCTGCTCCACTCCGCGATGGATGATCTCGGCGGCCTTGTCCGGCTGCGTCAAGGTGATGGCGGCGAACTCTTGCACCATCTGTTCCTGGCTGCGGCCGCGGTCCTCGGGATCCTTGCGCCACCGCGCGTTTCGCACGATGTTGGTGTTGATGCCGCCAGGATGGACGTTGATGGCGGTCACACCGGTGCCGCGCAACTCTTGGCGAAGCGAATCGGTGAAGCCGCGAACAGCGAATTTGGCCGAACAGTAAGCGCTTTGGTTGGGCATACCGACCAGGCCGAACACGCTTGACGTGTTGACGATCGCGCCTTCGTCCTGCTCGACGAGGATCGGCAGGAACGCGCGGGTGCCGTTGACCACACCGTGGAAGTTGATGTTCCACAGCCAGTCGTCGTCCTCGGGAACGGCGTCCAGCACGCGGGAGGCGGTGGCGACGCCTGCATTGTTGAACACCGCGCCGATCGGCTGAGACGCCCAGTCACGCACCTCGCCCGCGAAGTCACGCTGCGCTTCGGCATCCGCCACGTCGAGCACCCGCAGCAGCGCCGGTCCGTGCAGCGAGGCTTCGGTCTCCTTGAGACCCTTCTCGTCGATGTCGGCGATTGCGACGGGGCAGCTGTGCGCGGAAAGTCGTTCCGCCAGAGCCCGGCCGATGCCGGACGCCGCGCCGGTGATAACCACCGTCCGGCCGCTGATCGTGCGTTTCGTCTTGCTCATGGGTGCTCCTCGAGTTCGGTGTGGGTGACAGGGGCGCCGCGGTGGACCGCGAATTTAACCGATGCGGTGTGGTCTGTGATCAGGTCGATGATCCGGCCCCACCCGCCGATGGGCAGATCGTGACCGAGGCCGATGATCGTCTCCAGGCGCGCTCCCGGTATCGCTCGCGCGGTTGCCGAGCCACCGGTGGGATGCACCATCCGGTCGCGATCACCGTGGATCACGAGGGTCGGGACGTCGATGTGGCGGAGTTCGGCGCTGCGGTCCCCGGAGGCGAAGATGCCCGCGAGCTGCCGGACGATACCCGCGGGACTGGAATCCCGGTCCCACGCGACCCCGGCGTACTCGCGCACGGCTTGCTCGTCGAATGGAAAGCCATGAGATCCGATGTGGGAGAACATGTTCGCGGCGCGGTTCATCGCCTCGGCCCGCGTCCGTGGCGGGCGCGACGTCAACATCCGCCGCCAGGTCGACAACGCGGGGCGGCCGAGGCGGGGCGCGCCGGTAGTCGACATGATCGACGTCAACGTCCGAACCCTGCCCGGATGGTGCGCTGCGACCGTCTGGGCGATCATCCCGCCCATCGAGATACCGACCAGATGGGCATCGGCATAGCCGAGCGCGTCGAGCAGTCCAATGGTGTCGCGGGCCATATCACCCAGGTGGTACTGGTTGCGACCCCGGAACATTGCCACCGGATTCGGCGGCCGGTACCTCATGTGGGTCGATCGGCCGGCGTCCCGGTTGTCGAACCGCGTGACTCGATAGCCGCGCCCGGCCAGCGCGGCCACGAAATCAATTGGCCATGAGTGCAACTGCTGCCCGAGCCCGGCGATCAACAGGATCGGCGGGTCAGCGGGATCGCCGGTTTGGTCGTAGCACAGTTCGATGCCGCGGCCGACGTCGACGAGAACCTCCTCGCGCGCGATCATGCCGAGGCCCGCTGCGTCTGGCCGGTGTTCGACGCGGACTTGGTTGTTCTTCGATAGACCACAGCGCGACCGCCGTGCGCGGGTGCGGTCGCGACTCCCCGCGAATGCAGGCGTTCACCGGGTGCGTACGTCGTGCCGAACTCGAACTCCCGCAGCAATGTGCGCAGCGTGACGTTCATCTCCATGTTCGCGAACGCCGCACCGATGCAGCGGCGCACTCCGCCGCCGTAGGGAATCCACGCGTAGTTGTCCGGCGGGTTGCCCACGAATCGGTCTGGATTGAACGCCTTCGCATCGGGAAACCTGTCCTCGGAGGTGTGCGCGAGCGAAATGCTGGCAAGAACGGCGTGGCGCTCCGGAATAACCCACTCCCCCAATCGGATACGCGTCCGCGTCATCCGAGCAGTGCCGTTGATCACGGGGCGGCTGCGCTGCACCTCCCAAATCGTGGCCTGTACGAGCTCGGAACCGCCTGTGTCGACCTCGGCGGTCAGCCGCGCCAGCAACCGCGGGTGCCGGCGCAGCCGCTCGACGGTCCATGCCAGTGTCGTCGCGGTGGTCTCGTGACCGGCGGCGAGCAAGGTCAGCAGCTCGTCGGCGACGTGGTCGTCGGAGATCGGCGAGCCGTCCTCATGGCGCGCCTGCAGCATCAGCGTGAGGACGTCGTTCCGTTCGTCGAACTTCGGATCATCGCGGATGTCGGAGATGAGTCGCCGAATGATCTCGTCGTAGCGCGCGCGATACGACGTCAGCTTCCCGCCCGGGCTCCACGCGCCGAAGTCCCGGCGCACGACCGGAAGCATCACGGCCAGCCGCGAGGCGTTGAGCACCATTGGCGGCAGCAGTGCACGCAGTTCGTCGAGCGCGGCACCCTCGGCGCCGAACACTGTCCGCAGGATGGCGTTGAGCGTGATGCGCATCATCGACGGCAGGGTTTCAAATTCCCTGCCCTCGGGCCACGACGCGGTCTCGCGCAGGACCTCCTCTTCGATGATCCCTTCGTAGGAGGCCATCCGCTTGCCGTGGAACGGCGGGACGAGAAGCTTGCGGCGCTCACGGTGCTCAGTGCCGTCGAGGCTGAATGTCGAGCCGGGACCAAACATCTCACCGAGCACCCCGGCCCTGGCAATCAGATCGGTGTTGGTAGTGAACAGATCCTTGATCAAGGCCGGATCACTCACCACGACGGTCTCCCCGAAGATCGGCAGCCGCAACGTGAAGGCCGACCCGTATCGCTTGGCCAGCGCGGCGACCGATTTCTCGCGGGCGGCGACGAAGCCAACGCCCTGTAGGAGCTTCGGTATCCGCGGCGCGGGCGGCAGTCGCACCGGTTCCGTGGTCGCCACAGCCATGTTTCACCTCCGGGGTGGTACTCCAAGGTACCGGTCACGGTACGCCTTTGTACCCGAACTTCACAACCCCTTTCCACACGCGTCTAATAGTGGTACCGTCTAGTACCGATATGGTACCGAGCCGTACCGAACAGACCGACGAAAGGGCGCTGCACATGTCGCGAGCAGCGGAAACAACCGATGTCCTGATCGTCGGGGCAGGACTGTCCGGCGTCGGGGCCGCATGCCAGCTGCGCCAGGAGTGCGCCGACAAGTCGGTGATCGTGCTCGAAGCCCGCGACGCGATCGGTGGCACGTGGGACCTGTTCCGCTACCCGGGTATCCGGTCGGACTCGGACATGTTCACGCTGGGCTACCGGTTTTCGCCGTGGACCGACCCCAAGGCGATCGCCGATGGGCCGAGCATCCTGCGCTACATCCACGACACCGCCCAGGCGTTCCGCGTCGACAAGCTCATTCGGCTGAATCACCTTGTGGTGAAGGCGAATTGGAAAAGCGACGAGGCCCGTTGGGCCGTCGAGGTGCATCGCACCGATACCGATGAGCGGTTCACGATCAGCTGCTCGTTTCTGTACGTCTGTAGCGGCTACTACCGCTACGACGAGGGCTTCAGCCCGAAATTCCCTGGCGTTGAACAGTTCCGCGGGCCGGTGATTCATCCACAGCACTGGCCAGAGGACCTCGACTACCGCGGCAAGCGGATGGTGGTGGTCGGCAGCGGTGCCACCGCGGTGACGTTGGTGCCCTCGCTGGCCGAGTCGGCCGCGCACGTGACGATGCTGCAGCGCTCGCCGACCTATGTCGCATCGCGCCCCGCCAGTGACGCGATCGCCGACCGGCTGCGCACCTGGCTGCCGCCCAAGCTCGCCTACGCGATCGTCCGGTGGAAGAACGCCTTACAGGCAATCGCGACCTTCAACCTGAGCCGGCGCCGTCCCGAAATGATGAAGACGATGCTGCGCAAGGCCGCGGTCAAGCAACTGCCCGAGGGCTACGCCGTCGACACCCATTTCGCGCCCTCCTACAACCCGTGGGATCAGCGGATGTGCCTGATTCCCGACGGCGATCTGTTCACCGCGATCCGCGACGGCCGCGCATCGGTCGTCACCGACCATATCGACACCTTCACTGAATCCGGCATCCGGCTGCAGTCCGGCGCCGAGTTGGAGGCCGACATCGTCGTCAGTGCCACCGGCCTGAACCTCCTCGCCATCGGGGGAATGCGGCTCGAGGTCGACGGGCGCGCGGTGGAACTGTCAAAGACGGTGTCCTACAAGGGCATGATGCTTTCGGGCGTGCCGAACTTCGCGTGGACGATTGGCTACACGAACGCGTCGTGGACGCTGAAGGCCGACCTAGTGGCCGAGTACGTGTGCCGGTTACTCAAGCACATGGACGAGAACGGCCACGCGTCGGTGACGCCCGATGCGGCGGCCGCCACTGCGGCCAGGCCGTTCCTGGACCTGGCATCGGGCTACGTCAAGCGCAGCCTTGCAGAGCTGCCCAAACAGGGTGATCAGGCACCGTGGCGGCTGCATCAGAACTACGTCAAGGACGTCCGACTGCTCCGCCGCGGCCCGATCGATGACGACGTGGTGTTCACACCGGCCGTCGCGGACGATCGGGCAAGGAGCATCGCCTGATGCGGGTCGAGTGGGACGAAAGCCGTTGTGCCCTATCCACTTTGTGCACCGGATTGGCACCCGATGTTTTCCGCGTCGACGAGGACGCCCGGCTGGCCATCGGCACCGAACTCGACGAGGCGCAGCGGCAGGCGGTTCAGGATGCCGTCGACTCCTGCCCAACGCAGGCGATCACCCTCGCCGGCTAATCGGGCGCACCGCTCGGGGCTAGCAGCGCAATAGACGCATCCACCGCTTCCTCGGTGATGTCGCTCGTGCGGCCGCCTTCCTCGACGGTGATCGCGGTGAGTTCGCGCAGACCACCGAGCAGCATGATGATGCGTTGACGGGAGACCGGACCGATACCTGCGGCGCGGAACTCGTCGGAGTCGCCGAGCGCCTGCACCATTTCGATGAAGTTCTCCATCGCGTCGCGCTGCAGCCGGCGCGCCGCATCGCCCAGTGACGGCACGTCGCGGATCCAGCTCAGCATCAGTGAGGACCGCGATTCGCCGGACGAGATCCAGGCCTCGACCGCCTGTCGCACCTGGTTTCGCCAGGGTGCGTGTGGGTCGACGGCGGCCGATATCTGCCTGACCTGCTCGGCGTTCGCGTCGGTGAGAAGCGCGACAAAGCAGGCTTCCCTGCTGTCGAAGTGTTCGTAGAAGGTGCGGCGCGACGTCCGCGCCCGCCGGACGATGTCGGCGACGGTCGTGCGCGGGTAGCCGTCCTCGGCAATGCCCGCCTCAAGGGCGTCAAGGAGGCGTTGGCGGAAGTTGCTCCTGTCCTCGTCGGCGCGTTGCTGCGCCGTCTTGGCTACCGTCACTCGATGCCCTTCATACAACAGGCATCCTACTGCGAGGGCCGGTTGTGGCCTGGGAAGCGCAACATGCGCTCTCCCAGGCCACAACCATCAGAGCGGAACCACGGTGGGGCACGGCATCAGCGGCGCGCATGGCGCGGGACCACCAGAGTTGGTGAGCATGAGTCTGTGATTTCCAGCAGCGGATAGGGTAAATAAGTTGGGGCCCTGCTTATTTAGCCGGACGCCGCCGCTTTACATGTCGCTGCAGGTGCCGTGCGAGCCCGTCCTTTCCAAAGAACCGTGCGGTCTCGAGCGCAGACGGCGAGCCCGCGAGCGGATCGGCACCCGCTCGCAGCAGCAGCTCCATGATCGTCGTCTCGTTTTTGAAGACGGCGCCTGCCAACGGAGTCTGCCCTCGATTGTTGCGCCGATCGACGTCGGCACCGCGCTCGACCAGCGCAGCGACCGCCGACTCGTGTCCGTAATAGGATGCCAGCATCACAAGGGTGTCCCCGTTGGTGTTGGTGAGGGTTGCAGGTACACCCGCGTCGAGGTAGGCGGCCAACGTTGCGGCGTCTCCGTTGCGAGCCATATCGAATATGCGTGACGCGAGGTCCAAGACTTCGGGTTCGAGCTTGTATCCCGGGCCGTCAACGAAGTGGTCT
>Ga0070712_100000998_pt1 | contig 17020 bp, 16 predicted proteins | sample LARL81metaG_FD_71396 | JGI IMG/M metagenome (GOLD analysis project Ga0070712, IMG submission 71396) | Corn, switchgrass and miscanthus rhizosphere microbial communities from Kellogg Biological Station, Michigan, USA - LAR L8-1 metaG | ecosystem: Host-associated > Plants > Roots > Rhizosphere ...
TCGATCCTCAAGACAGGGCGCTTCCCCCGCTACCTATGATCTCTCACCTGGGGATAATGTTTACCGCCGGCCTGGGCCGCTGGCTATCGCGTAGCGATTTAGTGCTCTGACCCGATTCGGACCTGACATGGTCGGTTTTGCTGCGGTGCACGGGCCTGACCTGCCAAGTCGTTTCTCATCGACAACATGATGAAATTTTATCCATGTGGCGGATGGCTTGAACGTTTTGTCCTGGCCCATTGACCAACCGCAGCCACATCCCGGTCAGGCGGCGCTTGACGCTGCTGTCGCCACGCGCCGAAGATTAGCGCCCTGCGAGGAGCATGCTGATGGCCGACGCCGCCCCGGAGACTAATGGCCTTTCTGCGTGCCCCCACAGAGCTTGCGCGCATTCATGTCTTCGATCATACGTTGACGAAGCGGGGTGATAGCCTTGGTTGTCATCGGCAACTCCTGTCTTGAGTGAGGTTGGTAGACACCTCGATCCTCAAGACAGGGCGCTTCCCCCGCTACCCACAATCTCTTGCCTGGGTTAATGGCTCAGGGCGGGTCGCCCCTCGTAGCTATCGCAAAGCGATTTAGTGCTTTGGCACCAAGTGATAGTGCCGCCTCGCTGTGCGAATGACTGCTATCGGATGAGCAGCGGACTGAAAACAGGCGCACACTTCGAGGGTCTACGGTCAAGAATGACCTACGCCAGCAAAACTTGGGTTATGTCTTGGCCCGTCTCAGAATCGACGACCACGAACACGATGCCGCTCAACGAGAGCGGGATTGGCATTGTTGAGGCTCTCGACACACCGCTCCAGAGAAAGACGAAGCTCAGGCAAAAACGGGCGAGCAGATCGCCATAGTCGATCAGGTAGCTGGCCTCTTTCATGGATCGCCCGCTGTTTCGGTGCACGCGTCTCTAGACTGCCCAGCAGGCGCAGCCGAGCGCGCCCCAGAATGATTTCAGATCGGAGATCGGGAGCCTGCTCGACCACGCGCTTGCATGGTCGTGGCCGTGGATATTGCACACATTCGCGCAATCGCAGCTCATGGCGAGCTTGCGGCCAAGCGCAGGCTGCGTCGCACGCGTAGAATCACCCCAAGCCCCATAACCACCGAAGTTGTGCACCGGTGACCAGTCCGGCATTGCCGGTGGTGGAGCATCTTTGTCGTAGGCAGCAAAATCGCCACCTGCGTAGACGACCTTCCCGCCGACGACGGTCAGATCTGACGTTATGTCGGCGATTTCATCCTCGGCGCAGGAGAAATAATCGCGGTCGGGGACGATCAGATCGGCGAGCTGGCCGACTTGAACGCGTCCTTTTTTACCTTCCTCATTGGAGAACCACGTCACATTCTCCGTCCACATGCGCAGAGCCGTTTCGCGATCAAGGCAGTTGCGCCGGGGATAGAGCTGCAGGCCTGCGACAGTCTTCCCCGTAGCGAGCCACGCCAGCGAAACCCACGGATTGTAGGAGGCAACGCGAGTGGCGTCGGTACCACCGGACACAGGGAGGCCCTTCTGCAGCATTTTGGCTATTGGCGGCGTCGCTTCCGCTGCTGCGGCCCCGTAGCGCTCGACGAAATACTCGCCCTGATAGGCCATCCGGTGCTGCACGGCGATACCACCGCCGAGCGCCGCAATGCGGTCCATGGATCGATCGGTGATTGTCTCCGCGTGGTCGAAGAACCAGTTGAGGCCTGCAAGCGGAATATCCCGATTGACGCGCTCGAATACATCAAGTGCGCGTGCGATCGTCTCTTCATAGGTCGCGTGCAGCCGCCATGGCCAGCGGTTCTGCGCGAGAATGCGCACGACCTCCTCGAGTTCGCTCTCCATCTCGGGCGGCATGTCGGGACGCGGCTGGCGGAAGTCCTCAAAATCCGCCGCCGAGAACACCAGCATCTCGCCGCCGCCGTTGTGGCGGAAATAGTCGGTGCCCTGCTTGTATTTTGTCGTCTTCGTCCAGTTCAGGAAGTCCGCTTTCTCGCCCTTGGGCTTCTGCGTGAAGAGGTTGTAGGCGATGCGCACCGTGAGTTGATCGTCCTCGGCGAGCTTCTCGATGACGGCATAGTCTTCCGGGTAGTTCTGAAAGCCGCCCCCTGCGTCAATGGCGCCGGTCACCCCGAGGCGGTTGAGCTCGCGCATGAAATGGCGGGTCGAGTTGAGCTGATAGTCGAACGGTAGCTTAGGCCCCCTGGCGAGCGTCGCGTAGAGAATGCCGGCATTGGGCTTGGCGACGAACAGACCCGTGGGGTTGCCGGCGGCATCGCGAACGATCTCGCCGGCGGGAGGATCGGGTGTGTCCTTGGTATAACCGACGGCGCGCAGTGCGGCGGCGTTGAGCAAGGCACGATCGTAGAGATGCAGGAGGAAGACCGGCGTGTGTGGCGCGACCGCGTTGAGCTCCTCGATGGTCGGCAAGCGCTTCTCCTCGAACTGATGCGCAGTGAAGCCGCCGACCACGCGCACCCACTGCGGCGGCGGGGTGATCGCGACCTGCCGTTTCAACATGGCCATGGCATCTGCGAGGCTGCGCACGCCGTCCCAGCGCAGCTCCATGTTGAAGTTGAGCCCTCCGCGGATGATGTGCAGGTGATTATCGATCAATCCGGGCAATACACGGCGCCCTTTGAGATCGATAACCCGCGTTTCACGGCCCGCCAGCGGCACGATGTCCCGCTCATGCCCGACTTGAACAAAGCGGCCGCCCTTGATGGCGATAGCAGTTACGGTTGGGTTACTGCGATCCAACGTGGCGAACCGTCCCTGATGCAGGATCAGATCCAAGCCCTCGCTATTGCTCATGAAGATTCTCCGGGATCACTCAGTTGGGAAAAGCCTAACAGACCAGTCGCCTGCGACCGCAGCGGGCTGCTATTTATGTGCTACGGTGACTGGAACGACGTACTCCGGCAGCCTTGTCGATGGAAGGCCATGCACCATTGTGTATGCATATTCCACGCCGACGCCGTAGGCGCCGCAGTGGGTCTTCACGATGTCCATAACGGCATCGTAGGTATCGCGAAGCGCCCAGTCGCGCTGCCACTCGAGCATCACAGTGAGCGCGGTGACCGGCTTTGCACCGGCCTGAGTGACGCGCTTCATGGCGTTTTCATGGGCGAGATGGCTGACATCGCCGCAGCAGTCCTCGACCACATAGACTTCGTAGTTGTCGTGAATCGCCTGGACGGTGGGTAGTGCGACGCAAGTCTCCGTCCAGAGGCCGGACAGCACGATTTTCTTGCGCCCGGTCTTCTCGACTGCGGCAACGAACTTCGGGTCATCCCACGAGTTCATTGACGACCGCTCGATCGGTTCCTGGTTCGGGAAAACGGCTTGTATCTGCGGCCACATATTACCGCTGAAGGATTTGGTCTCGACCGTGGACAGCACCACCGGCACGTTGAACACCTTCGCGGCTTTGGCGAGTACGAGATTGTTGTTGATGATCGACTGCCGATCGAAGTTGCTGACGCCAAACAGCATCTGCGGCTGGAGATCGATCATGGCAACCACGCAATTGTCTGGGGTTAGGAGCCCTTTTTCACTGCGCTTCGCCCGACCAGTCTGTTGTGCCATGATACTCTCCTCCTTTTCGAGTGTTTTGATGCGTTCACGCCGCCGGCTCGAACTTGCCCTGCGCACTCCATTCGGCTCCTTTCATGAAAGTGTCGTTGGGCGTCTCCGCGAGATGTTTGGTGTAGCTGGAAATGAGCTTGGTCGCGGGACAGCACGAGTACGTCGAGCTCCGCCCGTTGGGAACGAAGCCCCAGGCCTGCCGCACGCGTTTTAGAATTTCGGCCGAAGCGGGCGACGCGGTCGAGTTATCGTGTAGCGCGTATCCATTGACCATTACGTTCTCACAGTGCTGTAAGAAATGGGTGCTCCAAGCTTGGCCCATTCCGGGGCGGCGCGGCAGAGGCTTGGAAGCGATATGACTCATTCCCATCGGGAATAAGCCCGGCCGATGTGGTTCACCCGCGTTCGCCGAGACTTGCATCGGGTTAGACGTCGAGCCGCAGGGATCGACGCTTCGGATGAGGTGTGGGAGCACTGTTGCCTGCGGCAAATCGCTTCGAACCAGCGACAGCTGTGCTCTGTGGACTCATCACTTCCCGGACAAAGCTCACAAAAGCTCGTGCTTTCGTGCTAGCCGCCCGGCCGGCCGGGAATATCGCCCAGATCGCGGAAGCGGGTAACTCCCAGTCCCGCAGCACCTCCCTAACCGTCCCATCTGCGACCTCAGGCGTGAACATCCATTCCGTGCCGACGGCAATTCCCGCGCCGGCGAGGACGGCCGCGCGTACGCCCTCGGCGGCGCTGACCCGCAACCGTCCCTTGAGCGTGACCACAACTTCCTCGCCGTCGCGGCTGAAATGCCAGACCGCACCGCCCCGGCCGGTTTCTTCTTTCTGATCATAGATCACCGCTTCGTGCGCGGCGAGGTCGCCGGGTTCTTTGGGTTCACCAGCGCGCGCGAAATAGGCTGTCGTTCCGAACACCCCGCGCCGCCCATTCACGATACGCTGCGCTGTCAGGCTGGAGTCAGCGAGGTGCCCCATGCAGAGTCCAACATCGATGCCTTCCTGTATCAGGTCGACGTTGCGGTCTTCGAGCACGACATCCATCTCGAGCTCCGGATGCCGCGCCAGAAACTGGGGTATACGTGGGATCAGGTGAACGCGCGCGAACGTGACCATCGCGCTGACGCGCAGCCTTCCGGTGAGACTGCGCGACGCACCACGCGCAGCCACTTCCGCCTCGTCGGCTTCTTCGATCGTTCGCCGCGCCCGCTCATAGTAGTTGAGACCTGCTTCTGTCGCTGTCAGCCCTCGGGTCGTACGCACCAGCAGCTTGACGCCGAGCCGCTCCTCCAATTGGGCTATCAACTTGGAGACGGCCGGCTGGCCCACGTTGAGTCTGCGCGCAGCCGCAGAAAACGAGCCGCTGTCGACCACGGCCACGAACGTTTCCATCGCCGCCAGCCGATCCATGCTCTCCCTCCACGGCTATGAACTGAACGCCGCGCGGGCAAAGCGCAGCGACCGTCTGTGTGGCCATGCCGGGCCGGAACATCATCAATAGCGTGATGGGCTTGCTTGGTAAACGGCATCAAGCAAGCACGCAGTTAAGTACTGAGCTCATTCCGGTCAGGAATGAATCTTATGAGATCGAGGCTGCTACCCAGCTCCCCATCTTCCGCTCTAGGTTCTCCGAGTCACCATAACGGTCGGCCCGACCGCGATGCACTGAACCGGCCGGCCAATACCCAGCGCGGCGGCGCGACGCCCAAATGCGGTCGGTATCGCACGTAGATCGGACTGAAATTCGAGCCCCAACGAGATGGAGTGTATCGATGAGTCGCTTTGACGTATATCGCACCAAGTTTCCCAACGCCCGCCTGACCCGCTCGAAAACGGGCGTGCTGGAAGTGGCGCTGCACACTGACGACGGCACGCTGGTCTTCAATGGACATACGCATGAACAGTTTGTTGACTTGTTTCATGCGATCGGGTCCGATCATGACAATCGCGCGGTCATCCTGACCGGCAGCGGCGACGCGTTTATGGAGACGATTAGCCCGGAGGGCTTCGACTTCTTTACGCCGCAAGGGTACGACAAGATCTATCGCGAGGGCAGGAAAGTCCTCATGAACATTCTCGACATCGAGGTGCCGCTGATCGCCGCGGTGAACGGCCCGGTGCGGTTGCACTCCGAGTACATCCTGCTCGCCGATATTGTGCTAGCGACGCCTTCAACTGTTTTTCAGGACAAACCCCACTTCGAACTCGGCATCGTGTCCGGTGATGGCGTTCATTTGTTGTGGCAGGAAGCCATCGGCACCATACGCGGTCGCTACTTCATCCTGACCAGTCAGGAACTCGATGCGCAGACAGCGAAGGAATGGGGCGCGGTCAACGATATTGTTCCAGCCGACAAGCTGCTGCCCCGCGCCCGCGAGATCGCGGAAGGACTCGCCAAGCTGCCACCGCTCACCACGAGCTATACGCGCATCGCCATGACCCAGAAGCTCCGCCGGATCATCGACGAAGGCGTCACACTCGGACTCGCATTGGAGGGGATCAGCGCCGCCGATGTTGCGCGAGCGAGAACGACGTGAGCGGGACGCCGAAACTTTGGCCCGACGACGCGCCGCAAGACAAGTCGCCAAGCAACGCCAGCAGCGGCAAGGCACGCACCGAGTTGGTGCCTGTGGAGCTGCGGGTCAACGGCCAAGCTCGCACGATCGCCGTGGAGGCGCGCACGACTCTGCTTGACGCGTTACGCGAGGAGCTGGGACTGACCGGCACCAAGAAGTCGTGCGACCGCGGCGAGTGTGGCGCGTGCACCGTGCACGTAGAGGGTCGGCGGGTTCTTTCCTGCCTGATCCTGACGGCAATGCAGCACGGCAAACGGATCACGACCATCGAAGGACTGGAGCAGGACGGCAAGCTACATCCCCTCCAAGCGGGCTTCATCGACCGCGACGGATTCCAGTGCGGGTTTTGCACCCCAGGCCAGATCATGTCGGGCGTTGCCGTCATCGAGGAAGCGAAAGTGGGCTGGCCGAGCGCCGCCACACCCGACCTGCGGAAGCCGTTCACAGTCGCGGACCTGTCCCACCCGGAAATTCGTGAGCGGATGAGCGGCAATCTGTGCCGCTGCGCTTGCTATCCGAACATCGTCGCGGCAATCGCTGACGCAGTTCCGACGGGCTGATGGATGCATCCGTTTGCCGTTTCGAGAGTGAACGATGTAGCGCAAGCGGTGACAGTCCACGCTCGCGACCCTCATGTGGCTTTCATCGCTGGTGGGACCGACCTGATCGGTTTGATGAAAGATCGTGCAGCGCTTCCAGAGCATCTCCTGGATATCAACGGCTTGTCCGACATCGACCGCATCGAGCCGCTGCCCGGAGACGGCCTGCGCATCGGCGCACTCGCGCGCATGAGCGACGTGGCGGCCAACCTGGGGGTGCGAAGGCGATTTCCTGTGATTGCCGAGGCGCTGCTGTCGGGAGCATCCGGACAGTTGCGCAACATGGCTTCAATCGGTGGCAACATCATGCAGCGCACTCGCTGCGCGTATTTCCGCGACGAGGATGATGGCCGCTGCAATAAGCGGCGACCGGAATCCGGCTGCGCGGCGCTCCACGGGCTAAATCGCAATCACGCGATTTTTGGATGGTCAGAATTCTGCGTGGCGACGAACCCGTCCGATCTTGCAGTGGCGCTCGCAGCCATGGACGCGATCGTTATTGTCCAGGGGTCAACAGGCGAACGACGGATCGCGTTCACCGATTTTCATCGCCTGCCGGGCACCACGCCCGAGCGTGACAATGCCCTCGATCGGGGCGATCTGATCGTGGCCATCGAACTGCCCGGGTGCGTGGAGGCGCGCGGGTCTCATTACCTCAAGGTCCGCGATCGCGAATCCTATGAATTTGCGGTGCTATCTGCAGCGGCGGCGGTAGCGACCGACGGCAGCCACATTCGTTCCGTCCGGCTGGCGATGGGCGGCGTTGCGCACAAGCCGTGGCGGCTCACCGCGGCCGAGACGGCGTTGCGCGGGATTCGCCTCGACGATACCGCCGGCCTGAAGTCGGCGATCGCCACGTCATTCACCGATGCTCGCCCGCTCGCTCACAATCGCTTCAAGGTCGAGTTGGCGCAGCGCATTGCCCTGCGCGCATTGCAGACCGCGGGAGCACGCACATGAATGTCGTCGGACAACCGATCTCGCGCGCGGACGGGCGCCTCAAGGTGACCGGCGCCGCACGCTATACAGCGGACATTGCGCTCGCCGGTGCAGTGCATGCTGCGATCGTCCACAGCACGATTGCGAATGGCCGCACGTTGTCGATCGACACTACGAACGCGGAGAAGGCGCCCGGTGTGCTGACGATCCTCACGCATTGCAATATACCGCGCATGAATCCGACTCCCAAGCCCTGGAGCCATCTGCATCCACACGGACAGGGTTACCTCCCGCTCCAGGACGACCGCATCCACTACGCCGGCCAGCCGATTGCGTTGATCATCGCCGACAGCCTCGACCGGGCAACCTATGCCGGCACCCTCATCGAGGTCGAATACCAGGGGCATCCGCCTGCGCTGTTCGATCTGCGAACAGCGAAGGAGGATGCCGTTGATCCTCCGCAATTCTTATGGCCGGTGGCGTCATCGGTCGGCGATGCAGAGAATGCAATCGCAGGCGCACCCATCACGATCGAGCAGACCTACACCACGTCCGACCGGCATCACAACCAGATGGAGCCGCATGCGACGACAGCGGTCTGGGATAGCGACGGCATGCTCACGCTTTTTGAAACGACCCAGCACATCTTCGGCACCAAGGAGCTCGTGTCGATCGTGCTTGGCATTCCACTGGAAAAGATCAACGTTGTATCCCGGTTTCTCGGTGGCGGGTTCGGCGGCAAGGGCTACGTCTGGCCGCATACGCTGTTGGCGGCGCTCGCCGCGAGGGTTCTGAACCGGCCGGTACGCCTGCAGCTCACCCGCGCGCAGATGTATTCGATGACCGGGCATCAACCGGCGACCATCCAGACCATCGCACTAGGCGCAAACAACAATGGCAAGCTCTTGGGCATTCGCCACGACAGCATTTCGCCGACACCGGTATTCGACAACTATATCGAATACGCAGCGCTCTCCGCACGACATCTATGGGGTGCGACCGGAGGCATCTCGACCAATCACAAGGTGGTGCATGTGAACCGTAACACGCCCACTGCAATGCGCTCTCCGCATGAGGCGCTTGGACACTTTGCGCTTGAGAGCGCGATGGACGAACTCGCTTACGCGACCGGCAGTGATCCGGTGGCGCTACGGCTCATCAACGATACCGAGACCGACCCGCTCAGCGGACGGCCGTTCTCGACGCGCGCGATGCGCAAATGCCTGACGGAAGGCGCAGCGCGGTTTGGCTGGGAAAGACGGACGCCTGAGCCGGGCTCCATGCGAGATGGCCGGTACTTGATCGGGCAGGGGATGGCAGCGGCGATCTACACCCACTGGCGCTGGCCCGCGAAGGCGCGTGTCATGCTCAACGTCGACGGTTCGGCGACTGTCGAGGCCGGGATGCATGACATCGGCACCGGTACCTACACGGTGATGCAGCAGGTTGCCGCCGACGCTCTCGGTCTTGCGCCGGATAAGGTGATCGTGCGATTGGGCGACACGAGATTGCCCGCATCACACCCCGCCATCGGCTCCGCGACCATGGCCAATGCGGGCGCGTCCGTCCTGCTGGCGGCGAAAGCTGCGCGCGACAAGGCACTCGCGCTCGCGCTGACTGGCCCCGATGCGCCGTTCCCTGGCGCTGATGCGCACAACGTGGTGATTGCTGACGGCAGCCTGCGACTGGAAAACAGGAACCTGAATATCAGCTATTCCGAGCTGCTGGCGCGCAATCAACTTTCCTCGCTCACCGGCGAAGCGGATTACAATCCGATTGAAGAGGCGAACGGACCGAAGGCCGTCTTCAGTTTCTCCGCCGTATTTGCCGAAGTACGCATCGACGCCGAGCTTGGGCTCGTGCGTCTGAACCGCTTCTTAGGAGCCTACGATGCGGGACAGATCATCAACCCGAAAACAGCGCACAGCCAAGCGATAGGAGGCATCATCTGGGGTGTCGGACAAGCGTTGCTTGAAGAATCTGAAACCGACCCGGTGACCGGCCGCTTTCTAAATCGAAATTACTCCGGCTATCTCGCGCCGACGAACGCCGACATACCTGAGCTCGACGTCTTATTCGTGGGAGATTTTGACGAGGAAGCAAGCCCGCTAGGGGCAAAGGGCTTGGGTGAGCTCACCGCGGTGTCAGTGGCGCCCGCCATTGCGAATGCTGTGTATCACGCGACTGGCAAGAGAGTGAGGAGTCTACCGATAACAATTGAAAAACTGTTGTGAAGCTCGACTAGGCTCGGCGTGGGTTCATAAACGCATCGGCGCACGTCGTTTGCTGCACCTGCTCAGGTCTGGAATTGGCACATAGCTGCCGAGTGTCTTTATTGGCGGGTTGTCCGGAGCTAGTCAAAAGCTGACATGCGCCCTTGAAGCAGCGATCGGTCCTTGCCGGTTGGGTTAAAAGGCGGCCTGGCCTGCGGGGATTTTCTTCCGCTGCCAAACACGGCCACCTGGCGCAAAGCACGTGCTGGATTGTGCGCGGCCGCCTAGGGGGAAGATTGGACTTCAGCGCTGCGCGCGGTGGCCCGTCGATCGTTTGTTCTTGAAGAAGCTCCAAATGGCTTCGGCCGCCTCGAAATCGTGGTTCAACCTTCCAACCAGCGTCTCCACCAATGGCACTCCTGGAGCCAGGCTGGGAACGCGGTGGCCACCGCCCTCTATCCGGTACAAGACGACCGGAGCACGGGAGGAGCAGGTCGTCCAATTCGCGACAGTGACGCGCGAGTCGGCGTTGGGATCCGCATGCGGCAGCTCAGCGAGCTTGACCGCCTCCGTGCAGCCATTCACTTTTCGCAGGAAGCCGATCGTCGCATCGGTCGAGAGCGCCCGGCCCCCGGACAAAGGCAGTTTGCCGCCGTCGAACGGCGACAGCGGGTCCGCGGTTCCATTCATGATCAGCATCGGCATGGGGCTTGGCGGTCTGCAACTGCGGGCAAGCTCGACAGGCAGAGTGGCAGCGATCGCCGCTGCGGCCGCGAAGATGCCGTCCGTCTCGCACGCGAGCCGAAATGCCATCACTCCGCCGTTGGAATACCCCATGACGTAGACCCGCCCCCGATCGGAAACGCTGGTGCGAACGAGATGCGCGACCAGTGCGCGCAGAAAACCTGTGTCGTCGTAGGAGCCCGCGCCTAATTGGGCCGCTTCGGCGCTGGCGTCGTTCCATTCCCCGGCAACCGCGTTCGGATAAACGGCGACCAATCTTTCCCGCTCGGCAACAGGTTCAAAGCCCATCACAGGGACCATGACATCCGCAGTGAGCAATGACCCGTGCAGCACCAGGACCGTCGGGCGGGGACGGTCCGATTTTGCTGCCGAGACCAGATACTCGCGCTCAATACCGCCCACGAGCAGCTTCTCACGTGTGATCCCCGCTGCCGATGACATGCCCCAGGGGATGCTGATGAAACCAGCGACGACGAAGGCGCGAACGGTCGCGCCGCGCGGTCGAGATCCTTGCATGAAAGCACGTTCCTCCCACAGAGGGCGCAGCAACGAGCGCGAGATCGGCGCGGCGTTTTCAGTCCTTACTCAACAGCAGGGCGGCGCAATTATCGTCGGTTCTGCTGACCGAGGTCGAGCAAGGTATCGTGGGATCAGCGAAACTCGACCTTCTTGATCTCGTAGGCCTTGGCTCCGCTCGGGGTCACCACTTCGACGCTCGTCCCCTTGGCCTTGCCGATGAGAGCACGCGCAAGCGGTGACGTGATCGAGATCTTTCCCTTTTTCGCATCCGCCTCCGGCTCGCCAACCAGCTGCCACACCTGCTTCTTCTCGGTGTCCTCGTCCACCAGGGTGACGGTCGCTCCGAACTTGATCGTCTCGCCGGAGAGCTTGGAGACATCGATCACTTCAGCGCGCGCAAGCTTGTCCTCGAGGTCGGCGATCCGACCCTCGTTGTGCGATTGGGATTCCTTGGCGGCGTGATATTCGGCGTTCTCGGAGAGGTCGCCATGGGTGCGCGCATCGGTAATGAGCTGGATGATCCGCGGCCGCTCAACCTGCTGGCGATGCTTGAGCTCGTTCTCCAGGGTCGAATAGCCCTCCGCCGTCATCGGAATCTTGTCCATTTTATCTTCAACCTCCGAAAGGACAATAAATCCAATCGCGGGCCGAAAGGTCCTTCCGGCCACGCGATCCGAAACTCTGTCCCAATCCCTACCGTCAGGGGGCGCCTTCCGGGGTTCCCGGAATCAGCCGCCCTTGCCGCCGAAATAGCTTTGCAGCGTGCGCACGTCGAGATCCCCCCCGAGATAGGCCTTTATTCCCTGCGCGGCAGCAACAGCCCCTGAGAGAGTGGTGTAATAGGGCACTTTATGCAAGAGGGCCGCCCGCCGAAGCGGGCGGCTGTCGGCCAGGGCGGTGGCTCCCTCCGTGGTGTTGAATACGAGCTGAATCTCGCCATTCGTAATGGCGTCCACGATATGAGGACGCCCTTCCAGCACCTTGTTGATCTTGCTCGCAGGCACGCCTTGCGCTGCCAGATAGCGCTGCGTCCCGGAGGTGGCGATGATGCGAAAGCCAAGATCAAGGAGGAGCCGAATGGGCTCGATCACACGCGGCTTGTCGCTGTCCTTGACCGACACAAACACGGTCCCCGCGCGCGGCAGGCGCGATCCGCCTCCGATCTGGCTTTTGGCGAATGCGATGGCGAAATCCCGATCGATGCCCATCACCTCGCCGGTCGACTTCATCTCGGGCCCGAGCACGGTGTCGACGCCGGGGAAGCGTGCGAATGGGAAGACCGCCTCCTTGACCCCGACATGCTCAAGATGCGCCGGCTTGAGGGCGAAGCTTGCGAGTGATTCGCCGGCCATGATCCGGGCCGCGATCTTGGCAACGGGAACCCCGATCACCTTGGCCACGAAGGGAACCGTGCGCGAGGCGCGCGGATTCACTTCAAGGACATAAACGTCACCGTCCTTGATCGCGTATTGCACATTCATCAGTCCGCCCACTTCAAGCGCAAGGGCGAGCGATCGCGTCTGCCGCTCCAGCTCTGCGATGGCGGCCGAGGAGAGCGAATGCGGCGGCAGCGCGCAGGCGCTGTCGCCGGAGTGGATTCCGGCTTCCTCGATGTGCTCCATCACCCCCACAATTGCCGCATCGGTACGGTCGGCCAGGCAATCGACGTCGACCTCGATCGCGTCCGAGAGGTAGCGATCGATCAGAAGCGGACGCTTCTTCGAAACGACGAGGTCGGACGGGCGGTCGAGGGCGCCCGCAAGGCGCGCGATATACGAGTCAAGCTGGGCAGCATCCAGCACGATCTCCATGGCTCGCCCGCCGAGCACGTAGGACGGTCGTATCATCAGCGGATAGCCCACCTTCTGCGCAATGGCACGCGCCTCCTCGGGTGTGCTGGCGATGCCGCTCATGGGTTGGCGCAGCTTGAGTTTGTCGAGCAGCTTGTTGAATCTGTCGCGGTCCTCCGCGAGATCAATCATGTCAGGAGAGGTGCCGAGTATCGGAACCTCCGCTTGCTCCAGCGGATGGGCAAGCTTGAGCGGGGTCTGCCCGCCGAATTGCACGATGACGCCATGCAGATGCCCGCGCGAGCGCTCGACATCGATGATCTCGAGCACGTCCTCGTTGGTCAGCGGCTCGAAATAAAGCCGATCGGAAGTGTCGTAGTCGGTCGAGACCGTTTCCGGGTTGCAGTTGATCATGATGGTCTCGTAACCGGCTTCCTTCAGGGCAAAACACGCATGGCAGCAGCAGTAGTCGAACTCGATGCCTTGCCCGATCCGGTTGGGCCCGCCGCCGAGGATCACGATCTTGGTGTTGTCTGAAGGGGCCGCTTCGCACGCCGCCATGCCAGCGAACGGCGCCGCGTAGGTCGAGTACATATACGCGGTCGGTGTCGCGAACTCGGCGGCGCAGGTGTCAATGCGCTTGAACACCGGGCGCACTCCGAGTGCGCGCCGTCGCTGCGTGACGGCTTCGCTGCTGATCCCGGCGAGCGTGCCCAGGCGCGCATCGGAAAAGCCCATCGCTTTGAGCGCGCGCAACGCTCCCGGGCTCCCCGGCAGGCCGTTCGCCCGCACCTGCGCCTCGGTATTCACGAGCTCACGCAGCTGGGCCAGGAACCATCTGTCGATCCTGCACGAGCTGTGGATCTCCTCATCGGAGAAACCCAGGCGCATCGCCTGCGCTACCTTGAGCAGGCGGTCGGGCGTCGGGGTGCCGAGGGCGGCCCGCACGGCATTCTTGTCGTCCCCCTGGCCGACCCCTTCGATCGCGATCTCGTCCAGGCCGGTGAAGCCGTTCTCGAGCGAGCGCAGCGCTTTCTGCAAGCTCTCCTGGAAGCTGCGGCCGATTGCCATGGCCTCTCCCACCGACTTCATCGAAGTGGTCAGGATCGGCTCGGCACCGGGAAATTTCTCGAACGCGAATCGCGGGACCTTGGTGACCACATAATCGATGGTCGGCTCGAACGAGGCGGGTGTTGCGCCCCCGGTGATGTCGTTTGCGACCTCATCGAGCGTGTAGCCGACCGCAAGCTTGGCCGCGACCTTGGCGATGGGAAAGCCGGTGGCCTTGGAGGCAAGCGCAGACGAGCGGGACACGCGCGGATTCATCTCGATGATGACGAGGCGACCGTCGTCCGGATTGACGGCGAACTGGACGTTGGAGCCTCCGGTCTCGACGCCGATCTCACGCAGGACCGCGATGGAGGCGTCCCGCATTCTCTGATATTCCTTGTCCGTCAGCGTCAGCGCGGGTGCGATGGTGATCGAATCGCCGGTATGAACCCCCATCGGATCGAGGTTCTCGATCGAGCAGACGATGATGCAATTATCCTTGCGGTCGCGCACCACCTCCATCTCGAACTCCTTCCACCCCAGCACCGATTCCTCGATCAAGACTTCATTGGTGGGGGAGGCGTCGATCCCGCGCTCGACGATGTCGATGAATTCGGCCTTGTTGTAGGCAATACCTCCGCCAGTCCCGCCGAGCGTGAATGACGGTCTGATGATTGCGGGAAGTCCGATCTCGTCGAGTGCCTGCAAGGCCGCAATCAGGGTCTTGACCTGCGTCGAGCGCGGAGTTTCGAGCCCGATGCGCTGCATCGCCTCGCGAAAGAGCTTTCGGTCCTCGGCCATGTCGATGGCGTGCGCGCTGGCGCCGATCATCGCCACATTGAACCGTTCCAGCACGCCCATCTTGTTGAGCGACAGAGCGGTGTTGAGAGCGGTCTGGCCTCCCATGGTCGGAAGGAGGGCATCCGGCCTTTCCTTCTCGATGATCTTGGCGACAATTTCCGGCGTGATCGGCTCCACATACGTAGCGTCCGCCATGTCGGGATCGGTCATGATGGTCGCGGGGTTGGAGTTGACCAGCACGATCCGGTAGCCCTCGGCTTTGAGGGCCTTACAGGCCTGCGTGCCCGAATAGTCGAACTCGCAGGCTTGCCCGATGACGATGGGACCAGCCCCGATGATCAGGATTGATGCAATGTCTGTCCGCTTGGGCATTTATCGTGCGTACGTGAGGGGGAATGAGGCCGGACGGCCCAGAAAGGTCATCCGTGCCGGGTTATGCCCGATATTGGCCGGGTCACGATGCGCTGAATAGCCCGCGCGCGAAAGCTTCTCGATCATTGCCGCCTCGCTGTAGCGCGTGAGACCAAGCTGCGTGCGCAAGCGCCAGTAGTCCGAAAGGAGCGTGCGTGCGAGGCCGACCACGGCCGCGCCGAGGAAACCGTGCGTAAACCCAAACCGCAATAACGCAATTGCATCCGTTACCGCGCTGACGTGTGGCGGCAGGATGTCCCCGAGGATGAGAAGGCCATTGCGCGTGAGCAGGCGATGGAAGAGTGCGAGGGCCGTGTCAAGCTCCTCCATGCGCAGATATTGCGCGACCGAATGCATCACCACCACGTCGAAGGAGGCCTCGGGCATTGCCGCAAGCTCCTCGGGGGAGCGCACGAAGATGCGTGCATGCCGGCCGAAGCGGCGGGTAAGCCCGAGACGGACCGACTGCGCCGTCTCGCACAGGATGATCTCGGCTGCGGACGCCGCGATCAGGTCCGCGTACAGCGCCTCGCCGCATCCATAGTCGAGGACACGCGCGCCCGCCGGGACCCGCACGAGAATATCTTGCGCCACGGCGCGATAATGCACCTCGCGATGCCGCGGATTGACGTAGATCGGGTGATTGGAATTCCAGAAGGCGATCCAGTCGCCCATTGGCCCTCCCCGGGTCCCTCGCCAGGGCGAGTATAGCGCGTGCGGTCGGCGGGTTGACGGCGCGGGCTGCTTCAATATTGTCGCGCCGATGAGACTCTCAGAAAACGAGAAGGTGGAATGAACGAGCTGGTCGAATTTCTTTGCACAGGCGATCATCCGGTGGAAGTGAGCTCGCGCGAAAAAACGCGCGAAGGCATCAAAGAGGCTGTCGCGCTTGGTCAAGTTCTGGTGATGTTTACCGATACCAGGGGAGGGACCGAGATCGGCATCCCCGTCGACCCGGATCGTTCCGAGCTACGCGGACTGGAGGGCGATAACGGGCCGACGGAGATAAGGCTGGTTGGAGACCTGACCCTCGACTACGTTCCGGTCACCTGCGTCGCTCGCATCGACCTTACGACGATGAAAGGGGAGGGCCATCTTGAATTGCGGGAGGAGCAGGCCCAGCCCCAGCCCGAGGCGGTGAGTAAACAGCCGGGATGAGGAAAGCGTGCCCGGGATCATCAGGATCCCGGGTGTGCCTCGCGACGCGCCGGCCGCGCCGATAACACTATCACACCAGAGAAACCGGTAGGTCTATCAGGGGTAGGCGTTCATCGAGGCCAGAGCGTCCGGATCGATCCCCGTGGAGAAGAAGCTCGAAAACGCCACGATGATCAACGCGGCTGCAAGCAGCCCAGCGGCCACGAGCACTGTAGCGTCGGGCGATCTCCTGGTGCGGCCTGCCGCCGCTGCGAGAGAGTAGTTGAGTACATTCGCCATGGGTCCTCCTTCCAGCTTGTCACAACGCGGATCAGGTCGCATTGCGGCTTCGAGGAGTGACATAGCGAAGCCTGCGCGTTGCGAATGTGACGCCCGTCACACAACGCCGCGCTTGCCTAAAATATTTCTTAAGATGCAGTCCGGGTCAGTGCGGCTTATGTCCTCCGTGGACGTCGACATTCTTCGGCGCCACGTATTTCGCCCTGCGCACCGTCGCCGGATCCGCGCGTTCGACCCCGATCACTGCATCCCCGCGGATGGTCACCCGCTCCATATAGCGGCGCTGGGGATAATAGTCGTGAATCGCATAATGCTGCGTGGAGCGGTTGTCCCACACGGCGATCGTATGCGGCTCCCAATGC
>Ga0070712_100001003_pt1 | contig 16995 bp, 15 predicted proteins | sample LARL81metaG_FD_71396 | JGI IMG/M metagenome (GOLD analysis project Ga0070712, IMG submission 71396) | Corn, switchgrass and miscanthus rhizosphere microbial communities from Kellogg Biological Station, Michigan, USA - LAR L8-1 metaG | ecosystem: Host-associated > Plants > Roots > Rhizosphere ...
CCGATCTCCCCCGCGTCGATCAACGCCTTGACCTTGCCGTACTGGGCGGAGAGACGGAGCTCGTGGCCGATGGTCAGGATCCGGTCGCCCGCGCGGGCCGCCGCGAGGAGCCGGTGGCAATCCTCGAGGGTAGTGGCCATGGGCTTCTCGAGGAGGACGTCCTTGCCCGCGGCGAGCGCGGCCACCCCGACCTCCGCGTGCAGGTGATTCGGCACCGACACCACGACGGCGTCGAGGTCGGCACGCTCCAGGAGACGCGCGTATCCGATGTCCACCGGCACGCTCGCGAAGTCACGACGAGCCGCTGCCGCCGTGGCCTCGGTCGCACAGGCAATGGCCGCGAGCTCGGCGCCGGGCGCCTTGGCGATGGCCGCGGCGTGGTGTCGCCCCCACAGACCGTACCCGATCAGGCCGAAGCGCATGGTCATCTCCTCACTCTCCTAGCCCTTGAGGGCGCCACTCACCAGGCCGCGCACCACGAATTTCTGGAGGGTGAGGACGAGGACGAGCGTGGGCAGCAGGCCGAGCAGGCAGATGGCCATCATCAGCGTGAAGAAGACGAAGTAGTCGGAGACGAGCCCGGCCAGAACCACGGGCACCGTCATGAGCTCGGGACGCGAGACGAGGATCAGGGGGACGAGGAGCTCGTGCCAGGAAAGGATGAAGAGAATGACGCCGCAGGCGGCCAGTCCCGGCGCGGACAGCGGCAGCACCACGCGCAGGAAGGCCTGCCAGCGCGTACACCCGTCGATGCGCGCCGCGTCTTCCAGATCCGGCGGAAGGGCGGCGAAATACGGCACGAGGATCAGCACGGCATACGGCAGGAGCAGCCCCACCTCGGCCACGATGACGCCGGCGAGCGAGTTCAGGAGGTTGTACCGCCGAAAGAGCACGTAGAGCGGCACCATGAGCACGACGAGGGGCACCATGCGACTGATCACGCTGGCCTGAAGCAGCGCCTGGGTCCAGCGAAGTCGCAGCCGGGCCAGCGCATAGGCGGAGAGGCTGGCCGCGATCAGCGCGCCGAAGGTGACCGCGGAGCCCACGAGGAGGCTGTTGAAGAACGCCGAGGGAAATCGCTCCACGGACTTGGGCAGATACGACACCTGTTCGAAGATGGGCCCCTTGCTCCGCCCGCCCGAGAGAATGAGCCGGAAGTTGGCGAGGGTGTAATCGCCGGGCAGGAGCGCGCGCGTGTCCTGCTGGATGCTCTTCTCCGACTGGAGGCTCCCCAGCACCACGGGCACGAAGGGGAGGAGGAGGAAGGCGATGGCGCAGAGGTTGCCCGCCCACAGCGCGACCCGCCGGCGCCACGGCAACCGCATCATGGACGTGATCCGATCGCCTCACGCATATTCCACCCGCCGGTAAACCAGCCGCACGTAGACGAGAGCGGCCAGCCCCACCATTACGGCGAGGACCCATGCCGACGCCGCGCCCAGCCCGATGTCGAACGGCGGCTGAAAGGCGCGGCGGTAGGTGTACCAGGCGGCGACCCATGTGTCGTTGCCGGGGCCGCCCTGGGTGATGGCGAGGATCTCGTCGAAGACCATGAAGCTGAACGTGGTGCGGAGAATCAGGGTGACGGCCACCACGGGGCGGAGGAGAGGCAGGGTGATGAGACGCAGGCTCTGCCCCGGAGACGCGCCGTCCACCGCGGCCGCCTCGTAGACCTGGGCGGGAATGCCCTGGAGCGCCGCGTGGTACAGGAGGATGTTGAATGGCGTGGTCCGCCACACGTACGCGGCCACCACCGTCGCCATGGCCAGCCAGGGGTGACCGAGCCAGTTGACGTAATCGGAGAGCAGCCCGAGCTTGTAGAGCGCCCGGTTCAGGTAGCCGAACTGCGCGTTGACGATGAAGGACCAAAGCAGTCCGTTGACCACGGGCGGCACCGCCCAAGGAATCAGGATGAGGACCCGGGTGAGCCGCGAGAGCCATACCCGCTCGTCGCTGATGACGAGAGCGATGGCGAGACCGATCACCATCTCCAGGACGACCGACGCGGCCACGAACACCAGGGTGTGCCGGAGAGCGAGCCAGAACAGCGGATCCTCGGAGAGGCGGGCGAAGTTCGCCAGACCGGCGAAGGGCAGCTCGCCCGACCGGAGCTGGCGGATGCTCACGGTGTGCAGCGAGAGATAGCCCGCGAAGGCGATCGGATAGGCGAGGATGAGGAGGAGGCCCGCCAGCGCGGGGAGATTCAGAAGCAGAGCGAGGCGGCCCTTGCTGAGCTCGCCCTCTCGCATCAGGCGCGCTTGGCAGTGGCCAGCGCGGTAATCATGTTGTCACAGGCCTGGTCGGCGGTGATCTTGCCGGAAAGACACGCGGTCAGCTCGACGTTGATGGCGTCGCTCCACCGAGGATACCAGGGCTGATAGACGGCGGGCACCACCTCGGCGAAGTTGGTGGCCTTGCGGAACACGTCGAGGACGGTTGGCACGTCCGCCCACTTGGCCCACGCGCGCCGCAGGAGCTCGCTCTCCATCACGGGCGTATAGCCACTGGCAAGCATGGCGTCCTGGGCCAGCCGCTGCGCCTGGGTGTATTCGCCGTTCTTGGTGCGCCCGCCAAGATACTGGAGAAGCTTCCACGCCCACTCCCGATTCTTGGTGGCGCTGGTGAGGAAGTAGAGCATCGTGTAACCGATAGTCTTGCCGTCGCCGGGGAGGCCGAGCACGCGCCCTTTGCCCGCGATGGGCGACTGCGCCTGGTCGTTGATCAGGCTGATGTAGTAGTGATGGAGCGTGCCGAGATAGACGTGCTGCCCCGCGTTGAACGCCTTGCAGGCTGGGATGAAGCGCAGGTTGAGGGAGTTGGGATCGGCCAGCTCCTCCTTGAACGTGCTCTGCCACCACTTGAGCGTCTCCCGCGCCACGGATCCCGCGCCGAGCTGCAGATTGAGCTGCTTGTCGAAGATGACGCCGCCGCGGTTCCACGTGAGGTTGAACCACGTGCCGGGCAGCTGCTCGAAGCCCGCCCCCGCGATCCACAGGATGGGATACTTGGCCACCCCGTCCTTCTTCGCCTTGCGCGCCTGCTCCACGAGCTCGGGGTAACTCTTGAAGGGCTTGCCCTTGAAGCCGGCCTTGGCGAGGAGCTCGTCGTTGTAGATGAACACCCACGCCGTGGAGAAGTAGGGGAGGCCCCAGGTCTTGCCGTCGCGCTGGGCGGTGGCCCGAGCGAATGGCGTGAAGTCCTTGACGTACTGGTCGAGCCCGGGCAGCCCGTCGATGGGCTGGACGATCCCCTGCTGGATGTAGCTCGCGAGGTACTGGACGGGTGACAGGGAGACGTCCACCTCGTCGCCCGCTGCGAACATCGTGGTGAGCTTCGCCACCTGTGGCTCGACGTTGGGCTCGATGATCTGGTTGAGCTTGACGCCCCAGTCGTCCTCGAACTGCTTCGCGATCTGCTCGTAGATCTTGCCGTACTGCCACACCACAAAGGTGAGCCGCTGCGGGTTCCCCGACGGGCGCTGCGCCCACGGAGTGGACTGGGCAAGGAGAGCTCGCGGCGAGAGGAGGCCGGCCGCGGCCGCCCCCTGCACGAAGCGGCGCCGCGACAGCGAAGGATGGACTGACCCCGGTGCGCGCATGACTTGCCCCCTCGCGATGCGTTCGACGAACCGAGCACGCGCACGAGGCGGGATCAATCGCTGAGCCCGGCCGGCGCTGGCCCGAGAATAGACGAGGGCCAGAAATGTGGCAAGACGGCTTTACGTGGGCCCCCCCTGGCACCCGAAGATCTTCACCAGCACCAGCGACGCGGGCGCGACGCCGACCACGCCCTGGCGAGCCTGCGCGGCCGCCGACTCGCGCACGCACGCCGTGAAGGGTGCCGCCTCCAGCGCCTGGCCGGTGACGATGAGCCGGCCGTCCATCTCGATCCGCTCCAGGGAAATCGTGGAGAATCGGTCACAGGCCTGCCAGCGCTCCCACGCCAGCTGCTGGGCGGGCGAGTTTCCCATGGTGGCACAGCCCGTGGAAGCGGCCATCACGAGGACGAAACCCAACGCGGACGCTCGCATGATGTCCCCGCTTCTCTCACGCTCTCGTGAGAAAGATGGGTAGTCCCAGCTTTCGGTCGTAGGTCGGGCGATAGCGGTCGGTATTGTACATCGTGCTCACTTCGACCCGGCGCGGGCCGAGGGCGGGGTCGGGAATAGGCTTCAGCACGAAGCTGCCGTGGCTGACCGCCGTCATCAGCCCCTGCTTGCCCTCCTGGATGGCGTCCATGGCCATCCCCGCGAAGGTGATGGCAACCATGCGGTCCACGAAGTCCGGGGTGCCCGAGCGCAGCTCGTAGGTGAGATCGCTGACCACGGTCTCCTCGCCGGTGGCGGACTTGATCTCGCTGCTCAGGTCCTCCGCCACGCTCATCTTCTTCCGATGTCCGTAGGCGTCGGGCTCGCCGTACTCCTTGACCTTGTAGCCCTCCCACTCCGCGCCCTCGGAGAGAATCACCAGCGCGTAGTTGCTCGGATTGTTGCCCTTGTCGGCCATGAGGAGGTCGATGAGCTTCGGCAGGTTGACATGGTATTCGGGGATGCAGCACCGCAGCGACGTGACATACGCGGTGTAGAGGGCGGTGTGGCCGGCGTCGCGGCCGAACACGCGGAAGATGCCGATCCGCTCGTGAGAGCCCACGGTGGTGCGCTGCCGCTCGATGGCATCGATGGCGCGGGTGACCGCGGTGGAGAAGCCGATGCAGTATTCCGTGTCACGCACGTCGTTGTCCATGGTCTTGGGCACGGCCATGACCGGCGTGCCCCGCCGGGCCAGCTCGGCGGCGTAGCTGAGGGTGTCGTCACCGCCGATGGCAATGAGGTGATCCAGGCCGAGGGTCTCGATGTTTTTCTGGACCACGCGCGTGACGTCGTACGTGACACCCCCGCTCGCGGAGGTCGCGGTGGGAAAGTCCTGACCGGCGAGCACCGGCGGCAGCTTGGTCATGCGGGACGGGCTGGTGCGCGACGTGTGCAGGTAGGTGCCGCCGGTACGATCGATGGTGCGGGTATTCTGCCGGTTGAGCGGAAGCACGTAGCGCGCGCGGCTCGCGGGATCCTGGAGATTGACGTGGGTCAACCCTTCCCAGCCGCGACGCAGCCCGACCACGGTATATCCAAGCTCGCTGCTACGGTACACCACCGATTTGATCACGGAGTTCAGGCCGGGCACATCGCCGCCGCCCGTGAGAATACCGATCTGCTTCCCCGCCATGGCTCGCTCCTTAGGCACCACCGATGGTGACGCTCTCCATGATAGCAACTCAACGCGACCAGTCGACGGAAGAGGCGTAGTCTTGGCCTCGAGGTCGACCATGGATGTGCTGGTTACCGGCGCCACCGGCTTCGTGGGAGCCAACGTGGCGCGGCTGCTCGTCGCCGACGGCTACCGCGTCCGGGTCCTCGCTCGCCCCGCGAGCAGGTTGCAGGCGCTCAGCGGCTGCCCCGTCACGATCTTTCGCGGTGACATCCTCGATCCTGACGCCCTCGCTCCCGCCGTCCAAGGCTGCTCCATGGTCTTCCACGTGGCGGCCGACTATCGCCTGTGGGCGAAGGACCCTCAGGAGATCTACCGAAACAACGTGGACGGCACCCGCACCGTGCTCGAGGCCTGCCAGCGCGCCGATGTGGCCCGCGTCGTCTACACCTCGAGCGTGGGCACCCTCGGGCTCCCCAGGGACGGGAGCCCGGGCACCGAGGCCACCCCGGTGACTCTCGAGGACATGATCGGCGACTACAAGCGCTCCAAGTTTCTCGCCGAGCGGGTGGCCGAGGAGTTCGCCGCGCGCGGGCTGCCCGTGGTCATCGTCAACCCGAGCAATCCCATCGGCCCGTGGGAGGTGAAGCCCACACCCACCGGGCGGATGGTTCTGGACTATCTGCACAGACGTATGTTCGCCACCCTCGATACCGGTCTCAACCTGATCCACGTGGCCGACGTGGCCCGCGGGCATCTGCTCGCCGCGCGTCTCGGGCGGGTCGGCGAGAAGTACATCCTCGGCGCCGAGAACCTTTCCCTTTCCGAGATCTTTCGCGCCCTCGAAGGCATCACGGGCATCCGCGCCCCGCGAGTCCGGATGCCCTATGGTCTGGTCTATCTGGTGGCGCTGGCCAGCGAGGGACTCGCTCACGCCACCGGCCGTCCGCCCCGCGTTCCCCTCACCGGCGTGCGCATGGCGCGCAAGCACATGTACTTCAGCGCGGACAAGGCCGTGCGTGAGCTCGGTCTCTTCCAGAGGCCGGTGGAGCAAGCGCTGCGCGACGCAGTGGACTGGTTCGTCGACTACGGCTACGCGCCGCCGCCGCCCGCCTATGGGCCGCGGGCCGCCTGAGGGCACGCGCATGCCGGCTGCCGCCACGCGTGGTGCGCCGCCAGGTCCTGCCGGATTTCCGGTCGTGGGCGTCTTCCCCATGGCGCGTCGCGATCCGCTCGGCTTCTTCACGGAATGCGTGCGCCGCCACGGCGACCTCGTCGCCATGCGTCTCGGCCCCCATCACGTGTATCTGCTGCGCCATCCCGATCACGTCAAGCACGTGCTCCAGGACAACGCGCGCGCCTATGCCAAGAGCCCGACCGTCTCTCGCGTGCGCCCGCTCTTCGGCGAAAGTCTCACCATGGTGGACGGCGACCGCTGGCGCGGGCGACGCCGGCAAGTCCAGCCCGCCTTCCAACCCGGGCTGCACGCGCGTTTCGCCTCAGTGGTGTCGCGTGCCGTGGCCGAGCTGCTCGAGCGCTGGAGACCGCTGGCCGAGGGCGGCGAGCCCGCGGAGCTGGCGGGCGAGATGCGGCGGCTCACTCAGACCATCATCATCCGCGCCTGCTTCGGCGAGGTCTCCGCCGGGGAGCTTCAGACTCTCGGCCAGGCCCTCGACGCGGCCGTGACGCACGTCGACCGCAGACTTTGGAGCCCGCTCGGCTGGCTGGACGTGCCCTCGCCCGCGGGCGCGCGCTATCGACGAGCGCTGGGCCAGGTGGAGGCGTTCATTGCTCGCGTGACGGCCGAGGCACGCCGCGCCGGACCGCGGCCCGGTACGATGCTGGCTACCCTCCTCGAGGCCAGCGACTCTCTCACCAGCCCCGAGGTCCACGATGAGCTCAGGGCATTTCTCTTCGCCGGGCACACTACCACGGCGAGCGCGCTGGCCTGGGTCTGGCACGTGCTCTCGGAGCATCCCCAGGCGCGCGAGCTCATCGAGGAGGAGTGTTTCGCCGTGCTGGGCGGCCGCGAGCCCCGCCTGGAGGATTTGCCCAGCCTCGCCGAGACGCGCCGCGTGATCGAGGAGGTGCTGCGCCTCTACCCGCCCACCTGGCTCACCGCTCGCTCGCCCGTCGAGGACGACTCCCTCGGCGGATACGTGATCCCGGCGGGGGCGCTCGTCTTGCTGAGCCCATACCTCACTCACCGCCACCCGGCGGTGTGGGACGATCCCGAGCGCTTCGATCCGGATCGCTTCATCCCGGACCGCGCCGCGATGCGCCCGCCGTTCGCCTACTTTCCCTTCGGCGGCGGCCCGCGCCGCTGCATCGGAAGCGCCTTCGCCACCATGGAGATGCAGATGATCGTCGCCACCGTGGCTCAGCGCTACCGGCCCGCGTTGCCCCCCGGCGCCCGCGTCCTCCCCGCCCCTGGGCTTACGCTGCGGCCAAGCTCCCCTCTTCTCGCTCGAATCCTGAGCCGCTGCAAGGTGAATTGACCCAACATCGTAGCAACCCGATGCGGGAGGTGGATCCTCCGCTCGAGTGGTCAGAGAACATTCGGTGGCCATCGGCGGTCAGCACGGGAGTGCCGGCGCGGCCAGGCACGCGGAAGGTGCGGAACACATCGAGACCTCCGACGTCAGTCGCGGTCCTGCCTCACGGCCGCCGTCTCCGGCACGATCTGCTCGTCCCTCGTGTGGCCCATCACCCATAGGGCACTCGGTCCCGCCGGGGGCTTCGCTCCGGCGGTGGGCCGGACCGGGTCAACCGCCGCGGCACGCAGACCAGGGATCGCTCCCTGACGCGGGCGGGCGCGCGCGATCTCAGTCCGGGCACTGACCGGCACCGTCGCCCCTGGTGTCGGAGAAATCGTTGGCGCCTCGCTCTGTGAAGCAAGGGCTGCCGCGGGCTGGGAGGCCGGCCGAAGTGAATCCTGACGAACAGGCGACGCCTCGGGTACGCCGTGATCCAACGCCGCCCCGAGCTCACTCCTTCGCTGGAAGCCGTACGTCACCAATACCACCATCAGTGCGACGGTAACCGCTACGAGGAAAACCCTGGAGGGCACGCGAGAGAATGCCCGCCGGGGGACCTGGCTGATCGTCTTGGCGAGAGAGACAGCTTCGAGCAGGCCGAGGTTACCCAAGGCAAACCGGGCACGCCAGATGGCTCGGGGAAGAGCTGACTTTCTCTGGAGCCTCTCGAGCTCCCACCAGCACTCGCTACACTCATCGAGATGGACTTCCAGCGGGGCACGTTCCGTCAAGCCGAGGTCCCCGTCGAGGAGGGTGAGGAATTCCTTGCGAGCGTCCTTGCAGTTCATAGCAGGGTGCCCTGTCGTTTCTTCCCAGTGGCAAGGCCGGCGATGACGAGCGGGCTCCTCAAGCTGTCCAGAGATTCAACCCAAACAGACATCCCGTCAAGCGGATCTCGCCGCCGCGCGATTGACACCTCTACGACCTCGCAGTAGTGTTGGCGCTCAGCAACCACCCAGTCACCCGCGAGCCCTGCGAGGTCCAGCCATGAAGATCAGCGCGTTCCACCTGATGCCGCACCGGGAGCTGCCCACCGACTTCGAGAAGCGCTACCCGTCCGTGTGGGTGACGCCGCCCTGGTGGGAGCTGGCCGACCCCGCCCGCGTGGGGCAGTACTACAACTGGACGCTCGACGAGCTGCTCTTCGCCGCGCGCGCCGGCTTCGACGGCGTGTGCACCAACGAGCATCACCAGAATGCCTACGGCTTCATGCCCAGCCCCAACATCATGGGCGCCGTGCTCGCCAAGGCCACCAACGACCTGCCCGTGGCCATCGTGCAGATGGGCGCCACCCTCCCCACGCAGAACCCGCCCATCCGCGTGGCCGAGGAGTACGCCATGCTCGACTGCATCAGCGGCGGGCGCCTCATCGCCGGGCTGCCCCTGGGCAGTCCCATGGACGTGAACCTCTGCTACGGCATCACGCCCATGGAGCACCGCGAGCGCTATCGCGAGGCCTTCGCCCTCGTCATGAAGGCCTGGCAGGCGCGCGAGATCTTCGCGTGGAACGGCAAGTACACCCAGCTCGCCAACGTGAACCTGTGGCCCCGTCCCATCCAGCAGCCGCATCCGCCGGTGTGGGTGCCCGGCTCGGGCAGCATCAGCACCTTCGACTTCGCGGTGGACAACGAGGTCTGCTACTGCTTCCTGAGCTACTCAGGCGCCAAGTCGGCGAAGGGCATGATGGACGGCTACTGGAACGTGGTGACCAAGAAGGGCCGCGACGCCAATCCGTACCGCGCGGGCTTTCTCCAGCTGGTGACGGTGGCCGAGACGGACGCCAAGGCGGAAGAGCTCTACGCCAAGCACGTCGAGTACTTCTATCACAAGTGCCTGCATGTGCCCGCGGTGTGGTTCTCCCCGCCCGGCAACCAGGATTACCGGAGCCTCGAGGCCACCGCCCGCACTCCGATGCGCTTTGCCGTGAATCCCAAGGAGCTGCGTTACCGCGATTTCGTGGAGAAGGGCTACGTCATCTCCGGCAGCCCCGCCACCGTGCGCCAGCGCCTCCAGGAAGAAGTGGTCAAGGGGCTGCGCGTGGGCAACCTGATGGTGCTCCTCCAGATCGGCTCCATGCCGCACGAGCTCACGCTCCAGAACATGGATCTCTTCGCGCGTGAGGTCCTGCCCTCGCTGCGCCCGGTGTGGGAAAACGAGGGCTGGGTCAACCACTGGTGGCCAGAAAAGCTCCGCGCCCGCTTCGAGCCCACGCCCACGGCGAGCGCACGATGAGCGGGCTCAACGGCGCCGAGGCGCGCACGCTCCCCGTCTGGCAGAACCGCGTGAACATGCGCGTGGTGTCGAAGGGAAAGGGCCCGGCCCTGATCTTTTTTCACGGCCCGTGGGGCCTCCACTGGAATCCGTTCCTCGACGCGCTGGCCCAGCACTTCACCGTGCACGCTCCGGAGCACCCCGGCACCAGTCCCGGCGCTCCCGACGACATTCATCACCTCGACAACCTGTGGGACCTCGTCCTCTGCTACGACGAGTCGCTGGAGCAGATGGGCGTCGAGAACGCCGCCTTCGTGGGCCACTCCTTCGGCGCCATGGTCGCCTGCGAGGTGGCCGCCGCCTATCCGCGCCGCGCCGGCCGCCTTGCCCTCATCGATCCCATCGGGCTCTGGCGTGACGACGCGCCCGTCACCAACTGGATGATGCTGAATCAGCAGGAGATGCAGAGCCACATCTTCCACGATCCAGCGGGGGCCGGGGCGAAGCTCCTCTTCGCCCAGCACGAAGACGAGACGGAGCGCGTCAACGCCCAGGTCGGCCTGACGTGGGCCATGGGCTCCACGGGCAAGTTCATCTGGCCCATCCCGGACAAGGGCCTCAAGAAGCGCATCCACCGCGTGAAGGCGCCCACTCTGCTCATCTGGGGAGCCGAGGATCGGATCGCCCCACCCGTCTACGCGGAGGAGTTCGCGCGGCAGATCGCGGGGGCCAAGGTCGAGACGGTGAAAGGTGCGGGGCACGCTCCCCATCTCGAGCAGCCCGCCGCGGTGGCGGAATCGATCCGCGCCTTCCTGCGCTCGTAGCGGCGAGCGCGCCAACCAGCCGAGACGAGAACGAAGGAGACTTGCTCATGGTGGGTGCCGTGCTCAGCCTCCTGCTCCTCGTGCCGCTCGTCCTTGCCGCTCCCGCCGCCGCCCAGGCGCCCCTGGAGATCTCGTTCTGGTACGGCGTGGGCGGCCAGCTCGAGAAGGTGATCCAGAGCCAGGCGGAGAAATTCAACCACGCGCAGCCGGCCGTCAAGGTCGTGCCCTTCTACGCGGGCGCCTACGGGGCGGGCGGGCCGATGCAGCAGAAGCTCCTCGCCTCCATGGCGGCGGGCAGCGTTCCCGATGTCGTGCAGCTCGAGATCCATGCCACGTGCACCTTCGCCTCCAAGGGAGCGTTGCTCTCCCTCGATGAGCTCATGGCCAAGAGCCGTCACGATCGCAAGGAAGACTTCCTGCAGGTGCTGACCAACACCGCGTGCGACGGCAAGACGTACGGCATTCCCTTCAACCGCAGCGTGCCCATCCTCTACTGGAATCGCGACCGCTTCCAGAAGGCCGGCCTCAACGGTCCGCCGAAGACGTGGGCAGAGCTGGCCGCCATGGCTCCCAAGCTGACGCAGGACGGAGCGGGCGGGCCCGGAGCGAAGGTCTTCGGTTTCATGCCCATCAATCAATGGTGGTTCTTCCAGGCCATGACGTGGTCGAACGGCGGCGACATGCTCTCGCCCGACATGAAAAAGGCTGTCTTCGCCACCGAGGCGGCCGCGGCGGGCCTTCAGACATGGGTGAGCCTGATCGATCGCGGGTACGCCCAGGTGCGGACGGGCCCCACGGAGTTCCTCCAGACCATCCAGGACTTCGTGAACGAGAAGACGGCCATGTACTGGGGCTCTGCCGCCGACATGGGCGCCGTCTCCGCCGCCAAGTTCGAGTGGCGGGCGGCCCTCAGCCCGGGCTTCGAAGGCAAGCCGCTCGTCGTGCCCCAGGGCGGCGCGAACGCCGCCATCATGGCCAACATCTCCCCGGAGCGGCAGAAGGCGGCGTGGGAGTTCATCCAGTGGTGGACGAGTCCCGCCGAGGCCGCCTACTGGAGCCGGGAGACCGGATACGTCCCCGTGGTGAAGAAAGCGCTCGATGATCCCGACTTCAAAGCCTTCCTCAAGGCCAATCCGAACCACGCAGTGCCCATCGAGGAGCTGCAGTATTCGCGGGCCGCGCCGCCGTCGCCCAAGTACTTCCAGGTACTCCAGCTCGTGCAGCGGGCGCAGCAGAACGTCGTTTCGAACAAGGCCCCGGCCTTCGAGACCCTGAAGTCGACGGCCCAGCAGGTCGACGCGCTCCTCGCCGCGCCCTAGCGCGTGCGACGCGAGGCCGTGCTCGGCTGGGCGCTCCTCGCTCCCAGCCTGCTCCTCCTAGGAACGTTCGTGGTCGGTCCGGTGCTGCTGGACGTACCCCTGAGCTTCATGCACTACGACATGATCGCGGCCACCGGGCGCTGGGTGGGACTGGACAACTACCGGGCCCTCGCCGCGGATCCGATCTTCTGGCAGGCGGTGGCTCACACCCTGGAGCTGGCCGTGGGTACCGCGGCGCCCTTGCTCACCCTCGCCGTCTTCTTCGCCCTCGTTCTCAACCGGCGCGTTCGGGGGTGCGGCGTGTATGGCACCATCCTCTTCGCTCCCTACGTCATCCCTCTTGTGGCCTCCTCGATCGCGTGGATCTGGATGCTCTCGAGCAACGGCTTCGTCAACGAGGTGCTAGGGCTCGTGCTCCCCGTGCATGGTGTCGCGTGGCTCGACTCGAGCGCGTGGGCGCTGCCCGGCATCATGCTGGTGACGATCTGGCAGTTCGTCGGCTACTACACCGTCCTCGTACTGAGCGGCCTCCAGGGCATTCCCCACGAGATCGAGGAGGCCGCCCGCATCGACGGGGCGGGTGAGCTGCGACTGGCGTGGTCGGTCACCCTTCCCCTCCTCTCTCCCACCTTGCTCTTCTGCCTCGTGGTCAGCGTCATCGCGTCGTTCCGCGTGTTCGACCAGATCTATGTGATGACGGGCGGCGGCCCAGGCACGGCCACCATGACCCTCGTCTTCTATCTCTATCAGCAGGGCTTCGCCTTCCTGAACACGGGCTCGGGAGCGTCCGTGTCCGTCATCCTGCTCGCGGGACTCATGGGGGTGACGTGGCTCCAGCTGCACATGGCCCGACGCTGGGTCACCTATCAGCTATGACGGGCCGCCGTCTCCGCCGCGGGCTCGCCGCCCACGCCGTCCTTACCGCCGCCGCGGTCTTCGCGGCGGTGCCGCTCCTCTGGCTCGTCTCCCTCTCCCTGCAGGAGCCGGAGGCGGTGTTCCGCTATCCGCCCCGCTTCATTCCCGACCGTCTGCTCTGGAGCTCCTATCCCTCCGCGTGGCGCGCCCAGCCCTTCGCGCGCATGTACGTCAACAGCGTGGTCACGAGCACGCTGATCATCCTGGGCCAGATCGTCACCTCCGCGCTCGCCGCCTACGCGCTCACCCAGCTCCGCTTCCGCGGTCGTGGCCTCGCCTTTCTCTTCATCATCTCGACCATGATGGTGCCCATCCAGGCCACCTTCATCCCCGCCTACATCATCGTGAGTCGCCTGCACTGGATCGACACCTACTGGGCGCTCGTGATGCCCTTCGTGGCAAGCGGCTTCGGCGTGTTCCTCATGCGCCAGGCCTTCCTCGTGGTGCCTCGCGAGCTCATCGAGGCCGCCCGCATCGACGGCGCCTCTCACCGCATCATCCTCACGCGCATCCTGCTCCCTCTCGCCCGCCCCACCGTCATCACCCTCGCCGCCCTGAGCTTCGTCTTCCACTACAACGACTTCTTCTGGCCTCTCATCGTCACCAACTCCGCCCGGGTGCGCACCCTTCCCATCGGGCTCGCCACCATGATCCTCACCGAGGGCGCGCACGGCACCCAGTGGAATCAGGTCATGGCCGCCGACGTCTTCGTCATCGTGCCCATCCTCATCGGCTTCGTCTTCCTCCAGCGCCACCTCACGCCGACTGCGCTGACCACCGGAGTGAAGTAGTGCCACGGCCCCTGGTGGTGGCCCATCGGTGCGGGAGCGGAGTCGCGCCGGAGAACACCCTGGCCGCTCTGCGCATCGCCCTGCGCGACGGCGCTGACGCCGTCGAGGTGGACGTGCTGCCGAGCCGCGACGGCCATCCCGTCGTGCACCATGACGACCGCCTCGTGCGCACCGCGGGGGTCGACGAGGCGGTGTGGGATCTCGAGCTGGCCGAGCTGCGCAGGCTGGACGTCGGCCGCTGGTTCGCGCCGGCCTTCGCGGACGAGCGCCTCCCGAGCCTCGAGGAGGTGGTGAGGGCATTGCCGCCTCACGTGCGGCTGGTCTGCGACTTCAAGCACGGAGAGGAGCGCTTCCCCGGCTTCGCGGCGCGGGTGGCGGAGGTCGTGCGCCCGCTCGGCTCCCGCTTCGCCGCGCTGTCGATCCAGCACGCCTTCGCCCTCGACCTGGCCGCCCGCGTGCCTGGCGGCCTCGCCCTGCTTACCTTCCGCCGTCCCCCGCCCACGGACGAAGAAGTGCGGCAGATACGCGAGCTGCCCCCGGGCGCGGGCCTGGCCACGAGCATGCGCGCCCTCTCCGCCGCCGTGCTGGTGGCGGCGGCCGAGACCGCGCGCGTCGTCTACGTCTTCACCCCCAATCTGCCGGCCGAGCTCCGCGTCGCCCTCATCATCGGCGCAGAGGCCGTCATCACCGACCAGGTTTCCCTCGCCGTCGCGCTGCGGCGCGAGCTTCACCGTCGGTAGTGCTGGGTCATTTCGTAGGCAACGCCGCGACCACGATCTCCTTTCCGAGCCCTGGCCGGTGAGATAGACTCACCACTCGACCGCACTCCCGGAGCGACCCGCATCACGAAGGAGCTGACGGAGACCATGGACCGGACGAGCCTGCTGTCCCGTATCGATGCCACGAAGTCTCTCGAGTTTCTCGCCGCGATGATCCGCCACAAGAGCTACAGCGGGACGCCGGAGGAGAGCCTACTCTCCCGGTTCATGGTCGAGCGCCTGAAGGAGGCCGGGCTCTCCGCCGAGCTGCAGCCAGTGCCCGGCGAACGCTTCAACGCCATCGGCCGCCTCAAGGGGGCGGGCGGCGGCGCTTCGCTGCTCTTCAACGGCCACCTGGACACCAATCCCGTCACCGAGGGCTGGACGGTCGATCCGTGGGGCGGGCTCTACGACAAGGACTTCATCTACGGGATCGGCGTATCCAACATGAAGGCAGGCGACGCCGCCTACTTCTGCGCGCTCCGCACCCTGATGGACAGCGGCGTCCGTCTCCGCGGCGACGTGATCTTGAGCTTCGTGGTGGGTGAGCTGCAGGGCGGCATCGGCACGGTGACCATGATCGACAGCGGGGTCCGCGCGGACTACTTCATCAACTCGGAGCCGACCGATCTCGCCGGCCTCACCCTGCACGCGGGCGCGTTCAACTTCGCCGTGGAGCTGACGGGCATCACCCGCCACGTCTCCAAGCGCGAGGAGGCGGTGGACGCCATCCTCGCCGCCTGCCGGCTCATCCCCCAGCTCGACGCCATGACCTTCACCGGCGCCGCCAACCCCGACCACCTCTCGGTCAACCGCTGCAACGTGGGGGTCGTGCGCGGCTCGCTCACCCCCGAGTTCCACGACTGGCGGCCGCCCCAGATCGCCGACTATCTCCGCCTCTCGGGCACCGCGCGCTACGCGCCCAGCCAGTCGGAGGAGAGCGTCCTGCGCGACATCCGCGGCGTCCTCGACGAGCTCGAGCGCGCCATGCCCGGACTGAAGACGAAGGTTCTCCGCGATCCGGGCGGTCAGGCCGGTCCGCGTCCGAAGATGCTGCCCTTCGAGGTGCCGCGCGACGCCTCCATCGTGGGAGTGGTCAGCCGCGCCTATCAGGAAGTGCGCGGCGCCCCCCAACCGCTGGGCGCCGTCCGCCCCTACTGCTTCTACGGAACGGATGCGGCGCACCTGCTGCACCGCGCCCACATGCAGGGCATCGTGTGCGGCCCCGGCGGCCGGTACAACACCATGCCCGACGAACGGGTCGACGTGGTGGACTACCTCGACATGATCAAGGTTTACATGCTGTGCATCCTCGACGTGTGCGGCGTGAGCTGAAGGAGAGCGAGCCATGACACCAGGGAGCGTTCGATCGATGCGCCTGACCCGTCGCCGGTTCACCCGTGACCTCGCCGCGGCTGGTGCGGGCGCGCTGGTCCTGCCCGGTCTGCTCCGTGGCTCCGCCCACGGCCAGGCCAAGCCGGGCGGGCAGCTCACGGTGGCGCTCTACAAGGACCTCCGCACGCTCAATCCCATCATGGGGATCTTCGGCAACGAGTGGCGAAGCACGGTCAACCTCTACAACAACCTGACCCGCCTCACCGCGAACGGCGGCGTCGAGGGCGATCTCGCGGAGTCCTATAGCGCGGGCGCCAACAGCGCCACGTGGACCTTCATCCTGCGCGACGGTGTCCGCTTCCACGACGGGTCGGCCCTCGGCGCGGCGGACGTGGTCGCCACCATCGAGAAGATCCTCGATCCGAAAACCGCCGCGCCCTACAAGGCGGAGCTCGGCCCCATCGCCGCCGTGCGCGCGGTGGACCGCCGGACGGTGCGGATCGAGCTCACCTCGCCCTATGCCGACCTGCCCAAGGCCCTGGCCAGCTCCATGGCGCGCATCGTGTCGGAGCGCGGCATCGCCGACTTCGGCAAGCTCGACACCACCGTGTACGGCACCGGCCCCTTCATGCTCAAGGAGTTCGTGGCCAACGAGCGGGTGGTGATGGAAAAGAACCCGCGCTACTTTCGCTCCGGCCGGCCCTACCTCGACCGCCTCGTGCTGCGCGTGCTCCCCGACACGACCTCGCAGATCGCCGCCCTGGAGAACCGCGAGGTCGACGTGATCGGCGAGGTGGAGTCCGACGCCTTCAGGCGCGTGGCCGGCATCAAGGGGGTGAAGGCGGTGCAGGTGACGGGCGGGACCTTCAACAACATCGTGCTCTATGTCGATCGGGCGCCCTTCGACGATCCGCGCGTGCGCAAGGCGCTGCGCTTCGCCATGGACCGCCCGCAGATGAGCGATGCCATCACAGGCGGGGTGGGCACCCCCGCCGACGATCAGCCGATCTCACCCGCCTACGAGTACTTCGACAAGGCCATTCCCCTGCGCAAGGCCGACCTCGTCCAGGCGCGCCAGCTCCTGAAGGAGGCGGGGCACGG
>Ga0070712_100001005_pt1 | contig 16987 bp, 18 predicted proteins | sample LARL81metaG_FD_71396 | JGI IMG/M metagenome (GOLD analysis project Ga0070712, IMG submission 71396) | Corn, switchgrass and miscanthus rhizosphere microbial communities from Kellogg Biological Station, Michigan, USA - LAR L8-1 metaG | ecosystem: Host-associated > Plants > Roots > Rhizosphere ...
TTCGGAGTCGGCGTCCTGGGCGGAGAAGAAGCCGCCGGAGGCATGCGTCATCTCGCGCAGGATGTAGTCGAGGGTCTCCTCGCCCACGCGCCGGTACTCCGGGTCGTCCGTGGCGAGCCAGCCGTGAAGGTAGAGGGAGGCCAGCTGCGCATTGTCGTAGAGCATCTTCTCGAAGTGCGGCACCAGCCATTGGCCGTCCACCGAATAGCGATGGAAGCCGCCGCCGACTTGATCGTACATGCCTCCGCGGGCCATCTTCGTCAGCGTGAGATCGGCCATATCCTGCGCCTGTACGATGCCCGTGCGCTTCCAGTAGCGCAGGAGGAATTCCCAGTTCATGGGCTGGGGAAACTTGGGCGCGCGTCCCATGCCGCCCTCGCGCGGGTCGAACTCGCCTGACAGCGCCTGGTAGGCCGAGAAGAGGATGCCGTCCGTGAGGAGCGACGCCGAGCTCCGGAGACGTTCGTTCTGGCGTATCTGCTCGAGGAGCTGCTTGCCCGCCTCCACCACTTCGCCGCGCCGCGCCCGGTAGGCCTCGGCCACGCCCTGGAGCAGGCGTGGGAAGGCGGGCATGCCGTGGCGGTCCTCGGGAGGAAAGTAGGTGCCCCCGTAGAACGGCACGCCATCTGGAGTGAGGAAGACGGTCATGGGCCAGCCGCCATGCCCCGTCATGGACTGGACCGCCTGCATGTAGATCTGGTCCACGTCGGGGCGTTCTTCACGGTCCACCTTGATGTTCACGAAGAGCTGGTTCATGAGGGCGGCGGTGTTCTCGTTCTCGAAGGACTCGCGCTCCATGACGTGGCACCAGTGGCAGGCAGAGTAGCCGACGGACAGCAGCACGGGCTTGTCCTCGGCCCGCGCGCGCTCGAGGGCTTCCGGGCCCCACGGATACCAGTCCACCGGATTGTGCCGGTGCTGGAGAAGATACGGGCTTGTCTCCTGCGCGAGGCGGTTGGTGTGCCTGGGCTCGGTCACGGCAGGACGGAGGAGCTCAGGCCGGCTTCACGAAGGGTAGATCGGACACGTGGCCCGAAACGAGACGGTCGGCTGACTTGATGGACACCGCGCTCCCCGGCTCGAAGTGCTCACGGCGGATATAACCGAGGGCGATAGGCCTGCCGAGGGCGACGGAACGGACGGCCGAGGTGACGCGGCCGATGTCCTTGTCTTCAGCGAAGATGGGGTCACCCGGCGACGGCACCGTCTCGCCGTCGAGCACCAGCCCCGAGAGTCCGCGGTTGATGTGGCCCCGATACTTCACGCGGGCCACCGTCTCCTGGCCGATGTAGCAGCCCTTGGTGTAGGAGACGAGCGCCTCGAGGCGCGTCTCGGGCAGGATGACGCCTTCGCCCACGTCCACTCCATAGGCGGGTATGCCCGCCTCGAGGCGGAGGGCCTCGGACGCATCGGCACCCACCGGCACTGCGCCTCCTTCACGGAAGGCCTTCCAGATGGCCGGCGCATCCTCGGGCGCGACCCAGCAGTGGAAGCCCGGGGTGACCGCCTCCGCGCGCCGCGTGACACGAACGGCAGCGCCGCCCACCACCACTTCCGCGTGAGCATAGGGAGCGAGATCGAGCGCCGTCCCCGACGCGCGCGCCAGTACCTCGCCGGCCTTCGGCCCCTGCAGCGACAGAATCGCGTAGGCGTCGTCGGAGGATTCGAACTCCGCCTTCTCCGAGATCAGGAACTTGTCGATGGCCTGAAGGAATTTCTCCGTCGAACCCGCCGGAAGCTCCAGAAGGATGCGGTCGGACAGCGCGTAGGCGACGAGGAGCGAGACCACCTTACCGACGGCGTCGAGGAACGCGGCCGGGCACCCCTGCCCCGGCTGAAGCGCCTTCACGTCGTTGGAGAGCATGCCCTGGAGGAACGCCGCGCGATCGCGGCCCGTCACGGTGGCCTTGCCGAGCATGGAGCGATCGATCACTCCGGCGCCCGTCATGACGGCCCGGTGCTCGGCGGCCATGTCGCCGTAATCGGCGGGCACGAGCCAGCCGGAGAAATCCCGGAGTCGGGCGCCCTCGGAGCGGTGGAGGTCGTTCAGCGGCAGCTGATTGGACACGGGACTCATTTTGACGTGCTTCTCGCGGAAGTCAACTTGCGACGGGCGACGCTCTCGGCCACAATGGCCCGCGTGAAGCTCCCCGACAAGAAGGCGACGCGCGTCTTCCAGCGGCGCCTCCTCGGCTGGTACGCCCGTCACGGCCGTGACCTGCCGTGGCGCCGGACGCGCGAGCCCTACCGCGTCCTTGTCTCGGAGATCATGCTCCAGCAGACCCAGGTGGATCGCGTCATTCCCAAGTACCACGAGTTCCTCGAGCGCTATCCCACCTTCGAGGACCTCGCCCGGGCCCGCGCGCGCGACGTGACGGATACATGGCGTCCCCTCGGCTACTACCGGCGCGCGCGGAGCCTGCACGGCATCGCCCGCGAGACGGTGGCCCGCTACGCCGGCCGCCTCCCTGATGACGGCGCCGCCCTCCAGCGCCTGAGCGGTATCGGACGCTACACGGCGGGCGCCATCCTCGCCTTTGCGCACAGCCAGGACGCCGCCCTCGTCGATACCAATGTCCGTCGCGTGCTCGGCCGGGTCTTCCTCGGCCCGCGCCGGCTCAAGCGGCTGCGTGGTCAGAAGGCGATGTGGGACCTCGCGGAATCTCTGATACCCGCCGGACGCGCCTATGACTACAATCAGGCCCTCATGGACTTCGGCGCCACCTGGTGCACGGCGCGAAAGCCCAGGTGTCCGCGCTGTCCCATGAAGGCCTTCTGCAGGAGTTACGACGATGGCCAGGCTTGAAGGCAAGGTGGCGCTGGTAGCGGGGGGCGGCACGGGCATCGGCCGGGCCACCGCGGAACTCTTCGCGGTCGAGGGCGCCAGTGTCGTGATCTTCGGGCGTCGGCCCGAGCCTCTCGCCGACGTGGTGGACGCCATCCGCAAGGCCGGCGGCACCGCGTCGGCGGTGAGCGGCGACGTGGGTAGCGAGGCGGACGTGTCCCGCTTCGTGGCCGCGGCTCGGGCCGAGCACGGCGGTGTGGACGTCCTCGTCAATTCCGCGGCGGTCCGCCTCCGCTCCCCGCTCCTCGACATCAGCGCGGCCGAGTTCGCCGAGGTGCTCCGCATCAATCTGGTCGGCGCCTTCATTCTGACCAAGACCGTGGCCCCCCTCATGCGCGACCGCGGGCGCGGCAGCATCATCCATATCGGCTCCGCCCTCGGCACGGTGGCCGCTCCCGACTTCTCGCCTTATGTCGCCTCCAAGGGCGGCCTCAACCAGCTCGCGCGCGCCGCGGCCGTCGAGCTGGTCCAGGACGAGATCCGGGTGAACGTAGTCGCTCCAGGCACCATCGACACCGCCATCGGTATGGGCGTCCCCGAGTTTCGCCGGCACCTCCTCAAGCACCGCATCCCCATCGGACGCGCCGGCCACGTGGATGACATCGCGCAGGCCTGTCTCTACCTCGCCTCCGACGACTCAAGCTACGTCACCGGCGCGGTGATTCCGGTGGATGGCGGCTGGACCGCGTCCTAGCGAAGTGGCCGGTCCCGTCGAGGTCGTCGCGGCGGTTATCCAGCGCGGCGGCCGCTACCTCATCACCCGACGGCTCAAAGGCACTCATCTGGCCGGGCTCTGGGAGTTTCCCGGCGGCAAGACCCTGCCCGCGGAAAAGCCCGAGGACGCGCTCAGGCGCGAGCTCCAGGAAGAGCTGGGGGTGGCCGCCTCGGTTGGCGACCTGATCGAGGCCGTGACCTGGACGTATCCGGAGAAGACGGTGCGCATCCTCTTCTTCCGCTGCACGGTCCACGGAGAGCCCTGCCCGCAAGAGAGACAGGAGATGCGTTGGGTCGAGGTGGCCGAGCTTCCCCACTACCCATTCCCTGCCGCCGATCTCCAGTTGGTCGAGCGCCTCGCCCGCACCGGACTCGCTTCTTGACGGCGACGAGCCCGCCCGCATAGGATGCGGGTGCGTGACCCCCACGACTACCTCTGGAGGACAGTGACCATGCTCAAGGGCCTCAGGATTTCCCTGCTCGCCGCCGTCGCGGCCGCGATGCTCGTCGTGCCTGCGTTTGCCCAGGCGCCGATCAAAATCGGCGTCCTCACTCCGCTCTCGCCTCCGGGCGACGCGGGAGCGGGACAGCTCATCGTCCGGGGCGCCAAGATGGGCGCTGACGAGCTGAACGCCAGCGGCGGTATTCTCGGCGGGCGCAAGATCGAGCTCGTCATCGAAGACGACGCGGGCACCCCGGAGAAGGGCGTGGCGGGCCTGCGCAAGCTCGCCTCGCAGGACAAGGTCTCGGCCGTTATCGGCCAGTTCCACAGCTCGGTGATGGAAGCGACGCAGGACCTCGCCGAGCAGCTCAAGGTGCCCATCTTTTCTACCCAGGCCTCGGCCAAGAAGATCACCGAGAAACACTTGACCTATACGTTCCGTACCCACGTCATCGATCCCGACCGCGTGGCCCTCTGGAACAAGTGGATTGTCGCCCAGGGCTTCAAGCGGGTGGCCATCCTCGCCGAGAACACCGACTACGGCATCGGCCTCTCTGAGGAGACGAAGAAGCAGTTCGCGTCCTCGGGCGTCAAGGCCGAGCTCAAGAGCATCATCTTCGACCGGGCGGTGGTGGACCTGACCCCCCAGGTTCTCGAGATCAAGAACTGGAAGCCTGACCTCCTCATCAACATCGGTCTGGGCACGCAGATGTACATCATCATCAAGCAGGCCTTCGACGTGGGGCTCATTCCCGCCACCCCCATGCTGATCTCCTACGACGCGCCGGCCCGGGCGGAGTACTGGAAGAACGTGGGCGAGAAGGGCGCCTACGCCGCCTTCATCGTCTACTACCACCCGACCATGAAGCTCACGCCGCGGGGCGAGGCCTTCCGCAATCGCTACCTCGACCAGTTCAAGGAGCAGCCGGTCTACGGGGCCCTCAACGCTTACGCGCAGGTCATGCTGCTCGCCGATGCCATGACCGCGGTCAAGAGCGACAAGACGGACGATCTCCTGAAGTCCCTCCTCGCCAACAAGTTCACGGGCTGGAACGGGACCATCTCGTTCGCGCACGGGGAGGGCCCGTACTGGCAGCAGTGGAGCCCTCCCATCCTGTTCCTCCAGTACACGAAGGCGGAGATGCCCTTCACCGAGGCGAAGATCATCTTCCCGCCGGATCTGAAGAACGCGGATCTTACCCCGGCCCCCAAGCGTTAGGGCCGGTCCCGGACTTGAAGCGCGGAGCCGCCTGAGGCGAGAGCGTGGACGCTCACCTCCTCTCGCAGTACATCCTGTCGGGACTGGTCATCGGGGCCATCTACAGTCTGATGGCGCTGGGGATCACCTTCATCTACGGCATTATGAAGATGATCAACTGGTCCATGGGCGAGTTCTACATGATCGGGAGCTACATCCAGTACGCGCTGCTCGCCTCCGTGCTCGGCTGGGATAAGTGGTGGCTGGCCCTCCCCGTGGCCATGCTGTCGGTCTTCCTCCTCGGGGTGGTCGTCCAGCGCTTCCTGCTCCGGCCCATGTACGCGGGGGGAGTGGAGCGGCGCGACGAGTACGCGACCATCATCACCATCGCCCTCATGGTCCTCTTCCGGAATCTCGCCATCGTCATCGGCGGGCCGAACCAGTACTCGCCCAAGGACTACGCGCGGGCCACCGCGATCCTCACCCTGCCCATCTCGGGCAACCGCATGGTCGCGCTCGTCGGCACCGTGGTGCTCCTCCTGCTCTTCTACGTGCTGACCAGGAAGACCTGGGTCGGCCGGGCCTTCCGGGGCGCCGCCCAGAATCGGGTGGGCATACAGACGGCGGGCGTGGACGTGCTGCGACTCGACATGCTGGCTTTCGGAGTGGGCGTGGCCCTCGCCGCGGCGGCGGGCGCGCTTCTCGCCCCGGACTTTCTCGTCTTCCCCGAGAACGGCGCCATCACCACCTTCAAGGGCTTCGAGATCATCGTCATCGGGGGGCTCGGCTCGCTTCTCGGCAGCGTGGTCGGCGGGCTTCTCCTGGGCCTGATCGAGGCGCTCGGCTCGGTCTTTCTCTCGCCCGCCTACAAGGACCTCTACGGCTTCCTGCTCCTGCTGGGCCTCCTCGCCTTCCGGCCGACCGGCCTGTTCGGCGAACGCGAACGCACCGTCTAGGCCGCTGAAAAAGGCCCATCTGCATCATTTAGCAACGGCGTTGGGCCGCCCTCGGCCGCACGCTCGACGTACAGAAAGTACGCCCTCGCGTGCGGCCGTCGGGCGGCGCCTCGCATCTGGACCTTTTTGAGCGGCCTGCGGGCTGTCGGCGCTCTGGCAGACAGCCGGATCAGTCTTCGGGGCGTCGCGCGGGAAGGAGCGGGGCCAGGCTTGGCACCAGACGCGTGAGCCGCTTCCAGGCAGCCGCGCAGAGGCCAAGGAGACCCGCAGGGTAGGCCCGTGCTACCACGATCACGAGGATGGCGAAGAGCACCATCCGGATCTCTCCCCAGCCGCGAAGCTCCTCCGACAGTAGCTCTATGAACACCGCCCCCAGCACCGGGCCGCTGAAGGTCCGGAAGCCTCCGGCGATGACCATGATGATGATCATGGCCATCTCGTTGAACTTCATCGGGGTGGGCGACAGCAGGCCGATGTAGTGCCCCTGGAAGCCTCCCGCCACCGCGGCGAAGACGGCGGAGATGACGAAGGCCGCGCGCTTCCACTTGAAGGTGTCGAGGCCCATCACGGTGGCCGCTTCCTCGTCGTCGCGGATGGCCCGCAGATAGGAGCCGACCCGGGAGTGGACGATCTGCCAGATCACGAGGAGCGAGGCGAGGGTGAGTCCGAGGAACAGCAGGTAATACGGCGTGGGCTGGGCGCTGCCGAAGAGGAGGCTGGTCTTGAGCCCGAGGTCGCCGCGGGTGATCGGATACTCGACAGCCACGAGCAGCCGCACGGACTCCGCGAAGGCCCAGGTGGCGAGGGCGAGGTAGATCGCCCGCATGCGAAGGCAGAGCGTGCCCAGGCCGTAGCCAACGATGGCCGCCACCACCACCCCCGCCCCGATGCCCGCCAGGATGGGTACCCCCGCATACAGGCCCAAGAGGGCCGAGGTATAGGCCCCGATGCCCGCGAAGGTGTGGTGGGCGAGCGAGAACTGTCCTGCGTAGCCGGCAAGGAGATTCCAGCTCGCGGCGAGGATGATGTAGTAGAGGCTGATGATGAAGATGTGGGTGTGATACTCCGAGACGGCGAGGGGCAGCCAGGCCAGCGCGGCGAAGGCGAGGAGCGACCAGGCGATGCGGCGCGCGAGCGGCGACATTCGCTCAGGCGCCCAGGAGAGCGTCGCGCACGATGGCGTGGAGCTGATCCGCGAAGTCCCGGCGCGGCCCTTCGCGCCGGACTTCCCCGCGCTCGATCATGTAGAGATAGTCGGAGACCTGAACGGCCTTGTTGATGTTCTGGTCCACGAGCAGGATGGTCACGCCCTGCTCCCGTACCCCGAGGAGCTGGGCGTAGACCTGCTCGACGATACGGGGAGCCAGCCCCGCCGACGGCTCGTCCACCAAGAGGAGGCTGGGCTCGGTCACGAGCTCCTTGGCGAGGGAGAGCATCTTGGCCTCTCCGCCCGAGAGCGTGGTGGCCCGTCGGCGCCGCTTCTCGCGCAGGCGCGGGAAGGCCGTGTAGGCGCCCTCCAGCCTCGCCGCCACCCGCGCCCGGTCCTGCTTGATCACCCACGCCCCGAGCTGGAGGTTCTCCTCCACCGTGAGCTGGGGAAAGATGTTCGCCCCCTGCGGCACATAGCTGATGCCAAGCCGCTTCACCTCGTAGGGGGCGAGGGCGCTGATCTCTCGCCCCTCGAGCGCGATCGTGCCCCGCCGTGGGTGAAGAAAGCCGAAGATGGTCTTGAGGAGGGTGGACTTCCCCGCCCCGTTGGGGCCGATGACGCCGGTGATGGAGCCGGGGGCGACGCGAAGCGTGATGTCGCCGAGGATGTCGATCCCCTCGACGTAGCCCGCCGCTACGTGCTCGAGCTCGAGGCGCGCCACCTATCCGCCCAGGTAGGCCTCGAGGACCACCGGGTCGTTCGCGACCTCTTCCAGCGTGCCCTCGGCGATCCAGCGGCCCTCGTCCATCACCGTCACCTGCTGGCAGAGCCGCCGCAGCTCGGCCATCTCGTGAGAGACGATGAGGAAGGTCACCCCCTCGTCGCGATTCATCCGGATGATGGCCTCCATGATGATGTCGCGAATGGTCGGATGCACCCCCGCGAACGGCTCGTCCATGAGGATGAGGTGGAGCGGGTGGATCATGAGGGCGCGCGCGATCTGGACGAGCATGCTTTGTCCGCCCGAGAGCTCGCGCGCCTGGGCATGGCGCATGCGGTCCAGGGTCACGAAGTCGAGGAGCTGACGTCCCTTCTCGCGGATCTCCGCCAAGGGCCGCCGGCTTCCTCGGTCGAGGGCGGCGAGGGCGGGGAGCAGCACGTTCTCGAGCACCGTCATGTTGCCGAAGAGCTTGGAGATCTGGAAGGTCCTCGCCACTCCGCACGCCGTGATCTGGTGGGGGCGAAGGCGATCGGTTCTCTGGCCACACAGATGGATCTCGCCCCCGTCGGGACGGTAGAGGCCGGAGAGCACGTTGACGGTCGTGGTCTTGCCTGACCCGTTGGGGCCGATGAGGCCGCGGATCTGGCCGCGGGGCACGGCCAGGGACAGCCCGTCGACGGCCACCAGCCCGCCGAAGCGCTTGGTCATTCCCCGCGTCTCCAGCACCAGGCTCCCCGTGCTCATGGTCTCCGCACCCATTCCTTGAGCGCCCCCTCGTCCATCTCCACTCCGAGCCCCGGCCCGTCGAGGGCAAGGATGGTGCCGTTGGCATAGCGGACGGGCTCGCGCACCACGTCGCCCTTCAGGAGCAGGGGCCCGAAGAGCTCGCATCCCCAGGTCACGGGCGCGGCGGCGAGAGCCACATGGAGGTAGGCGGCGGTGCCGAGCGACGTCTCGATCATGCAGCCGACATAGCAGCCCAGGCCTGCCGCTTCGGCGATGCGGGCGATGGCCATGCTCCCGCTGAGGCCGGCGGACTTCGTCAGCTTGAGGCCGAGGATGCTCACCCCGCCGAGGCGGGCGATGGCGAGGGCGTCCTGGGGAGAGAAGCACGACTCGTCGGCCATGATGGGCACGTCCACGCGCCGGCCGATCTCCGCCATGCCATCCAGATCCCAGCGCGGCACGGGCTGCTCGACGAAATCTATGTCGAACGGAGCGAGAGCGCGGATGGCGGTGAGCGCGGTCGGCCGGTCCCAGCCCTGATTGGCGTCGACACGGAGAGAGACGTCGGGACCGAGAGCCTCGCGGAGGCGCCGCACGCGCCCGACATCCTCCGCTAGGGGACGGGCCGCCGTCTTGATCTTGAAGATGCGGTGCCCACGCGCGACCTTAGCCTGCGCCTCCTCGATCTCCGCTCCGGGATCGGCCACGGCCAGGGACCAGGAGAGCGGCACGCGATCGCGCACCCGGCCGCCGAGCAGCCGGTGCACCGGTACGCCGAGCGCGCGTCCGTTGAGATCCCACAGCGCCATCTCCACCGCGGCCCGCGCGAATGGGTTGCCCTGCACCCGGCGCGCCATCTCCCGGGCGACCGGCTCGATCCCCGCCGCGTCGCGCCCGACCAGCCACGGCGCCATATAGCGCTCGATGGTGGCCGTAATGGATTCCGAGGACTCCTCGCTCCACGTCGGCCCGCCCAGGCACGCCGCCTCGCCCCATCCCACGAGCCCGTCGGCTGTCTCCAGCCGCACGAAGACGAAGTTCACCGCCTCGAGCGTGGTGAAGGACATCTTGTGCGGGCGCTCGACCGGGATGTCGGCCTGGATCACCCGCACGTCGGCGATCTTCATGCGGCCATCTCGTCGAGAATCGCTTGCCCCCGTTCAGAACGCATTGGCTGTTGGAGGACGCGACCGGCCCTGGAGCGGGCCAGCGGCGATGCGTCAATATCCATGCTGCCCGCGCGGCCGTCAAGCACGATCTCGGTCGCGAGGACGCCGGGGGCATGCACAAAAGCCGGGCTCGGACATTCCTTCAAGGAGGGAGCGCGGAGGTGCGGGCCGACTCTCGCGAAGACTGAAGGGTGATCGAGCCGCCTATGGTGCCGCCCCCACGATGGGGGCGCGGGAGGCCCTGCTCATCCGGGGCGCTAACTCAGGCGGGCCGCGGCGGCAGTCCCGTGCTTACCGCGTCGTGAACCATGCGAACGAGCGTGGTGATGTCGAACACCGGTCGCCCCGTGGCGGCCTGGATGTCCGCGCGATACGGCGGCATATTGGTACATTCGAGCACGATGGCGCCGATCTCCGGATGCGCGTCCACGAGCCTGCGCGCCACTGTCAGATGCTCCTGGCGGGCGATCTCGACGTCCATCTCCATCTGGTTGTCGAGCATCACACGCGTGAACTCCTTCTCCGTCTCGAGGCCCGCGACCACGGTGGGGATGTCCCGGGTGATGCCGGCCCCCGCGAAGTGGTCGGGGCGGAGCGACGAAGCGTCCACGGTCATGATGCCCACCACCTTGCCGGGGGGAAGCATGCGGTAGACGAGGGGCACGAGCATGAGGCTCGAGGTGAAAACGGGGACGGAGACGGCGGCCGCCATGTCAGTCTGGTACATGGCGAGAAAGCCACAGTTGGTGGTGATGGCACGCACTCCCTCGCGCTCGAGGGCGCGCGCGCCTTCGATGAAAGTGGGGAGGAGGGCCCGCTGGCCGTGGCGCACCACGAGATCCGGCGAGGCGCCGCGCACGCGGTGGTAGAGCACGGGGAAATCGAAGGTCGAGGCATTGCCCATGTCCCCGGGAATGCGCGGGAACTGGGTGTCGAGCATGAGAATGCCCACGGAGAAACCGTAGATGTTCTGGCCGCCTCGTACTCTCATGGTGGGATCCTCAGGGTGACGGTCGATCGGGCTAGTTCAGCTGGGCGAGCTTCTGGCGTGCTCTGCGGAGATGTCCCTTGACCGTCTCGTGGTCCTCGGCGTCGGGAAATTCGGTCAGGTAGCGTTCCCAGTCGCCCAGCCCGCGCCGGACTTCGCCCAGATTGCTCCAGGCCACGCCGCGGTCGCGCCACTCGCCGGCCGCCTTCGGATCCAGCACGAGGAGACGGTCGATGGCGCCCACCACGCGGTCCCATTCCTGGCGTCGCCAGTAGGCGCCCTTGAGATTGGCCAGCATGCGTGTCAGGAGCTGCCGCCCCGACACCGGCACATAGTGCTCGGGCCGGAGAGTCACCGGGCGCCCCACCACGCTTCCGACCAACTCCTCGCATTCCTCGGGCGTCACGAGGGCGCCCCCGTTGAAGGGATCGAGGAGAATCTGCGAGTCGTCGAGGCGGGCCCCTGCGATGAAGTGGCCGGGCAGCCCGATGCCCTCGATGGCGAGCCCGAGGCGCTTGCCCACCTCCATGAGCACGAGGCTCAGGGTGATGGGAATGCCCTGGCGCCGGTCCAGCACGTCGTTCAGGAAGCTATTGCGCGGATCGTAGTAGTCGTCGCGGTTCCCGGTGAAGCCCTGCTCCACGAAGAGATATTCGCGAAGGCGGTGCAGGCGCCCGAGGGCGTCGGGAGAGCGGCGGACGCCGTCCACCGACCGGGCGAGACCGTCCAGGCGCTCCAGATAGGCGTCGGCGTCGAGCCGCGGATACTGCCAGCGGGCGATGGCCAGCGCGGCCCGGGCCAGATCGATGCGACCATCAGGTCGCGAGACCTGCGCGGAGAGTTCGAGAAGCGAGGGATCCGGGTCCATCAGCAGCCAGGAGCGTGATGGATGCCGGTCGTCTTGAAGGCGGCCTGCTGAAGCTCTTCTGCGAGAGCGAGGGTGCGCGCGGCCGCCCGACGGGCCAGCTCCTGCGCCTCGTCCGTCACCGCGAAGCGGAGAAGGAGCGAGCGCCCGAGCTGGTGGTGGAAATACTCGTCGGGCTCGATGACGTCGCGATAGAGGGTGGCCGTCACCTTGTCGCCCGCCCGCTCGCAGAACTCGATGAACTGGCGGTTCTTCACCACCGCGATGGCCTCCCGGGTGAACTGCCCCGCCGCCACCCGCTCCACGGTGGTGGTGAGCCGGTCGAGAAACTGGAAGAGCGGCCCATAGCCCTTGGCCACAGGATTGAAGCTCTTGGCGTCGAACCCGAGCTCGCGCAGCCGGTCGGCGATCATCCGGTAGTGCTTGGCCTCGTCGCCCGCCTGCCGGGCGAAGGCCATCTTGACCTCGACGTCGTCGGTGGCCACCAGCCAGCGCGAGGCGATCTCCGTGGCCTCGATCTCGTTTTTGAGGGCGACCTTGAGGAGGTTGAGGACGGTCAGCTCGCCCTTGACCTCGGGCTTGAGGGTGGCGTCCGGATCCAGGCGCTTGAGCACGGTCTGGTTCCGCGCGTCGAGGTCGCGGACGAACTCTTCGCTCGTCATGCCGTCACTCCGCTCTTGAGCAGCTCCGGCAGCTCTTGGGTCAGCGTCTCCTTGGTGACCACCCGGGCGCACCGCGTGTGGAGCGGCTGGGTGGCGCGGGCGAGGGCGTGGGTGGTGAAGCCCAGCACGGGCGGACGCCGGGCCGCGGCCTCCAGCACGGTGAAGAAGGCTTCGTAGTCCCAGCCGTTGGTGGTGAGGTCGAGAATCACCAGATCGGGGCCGTCGGCGAGCGCCGTCTCGAGCTCGAGGGGGGTGCGGGCGAAGCTGAGCGGGGTGCCGACCATCCGGGCCGTCTCTCTGATGCGTGCCACGAAGAACAGGTCCTTCACCACTCCCACGACTTTAATCGTCCTGCTCCTGGATCCCCAGCCAGTACTTGTTCCACTCGGCCAGATGGGTGAGGGTCGAGAAGTCGCGCATCCGGTCGAGATAGACGCGGCCGTGGAGGTGGTCGGTCTCGTGCTGGATGACGCGGGCGAAGAATTCCTTGACCACCCCGTCGATCCGCGTGCCCTCGCGATCGTACGCTTCGATCCTGATCGCGGTGTGGCGCGGAACCATGCCGCGCATGTCCGGGACGGACAGACACCCCTCCCAGCCATCCTCCAGCTCCTCGGTGATCGGGGTCACCACCGGATTGATGAGCACGGTGAGCGGAATGGCGGGCGCCTCCGGGTAGCGGGGATTGCCGAGGACCTCGATGACGCAGATCTGCTTGAGCACGTGCACCTGGGGCGCGGCCAGACCCGCACCATTGTACTCGCGCATGGTCTCGACCAGGTCATCGATGAGGCGCTGGGTCTCGGGCTGCCGGATCTCGTCCACGGGAACGGGCGAGGACTTTTCGCGCAACACGGGATGTCCCAGGCGGGCGACTTTCAGGATGGCCATATCATTGCTCCTCTGCCCCGGAGTGTAACACGGCCTCCCTAGCCTTCCCGGAGACTCAGGACATTGTAGGCGGGCACGGGCTCGGCAAAGCCCTTGAGGGTGAGCTCACCCACCGACTCCGCTGTCACCAGTGCCTGCACGGAGGTCAGGAGTGTCTTCGCCATGAGTACCTGCCCCGGCTTGGCCTCCGCACAGAGGCGGGCGGCGAGATTCGAGACGGGGCCGATCGCGCCATAGTCCCAGCGTCCTTCGAAGCCGATGGCGCCGATGGTGGCGATCCCGTGCGCGATGCCCACTCCGAAATGAAGATCGTAGCCGCGCCGGCGCCACTCGGGCACGAGGGCCTCCACCCGCCCCCGCATGGCGAGGGCCATGCGCACCGCGCGCTCCCGCGAGTCCGCCATCTCCACCGGGTCGTTGAAGAAGACCATCAGCCCGTCTCCGGCGAAGTGCTCGAGGGTGCCTTCGCACTCGAGGATGAGCCGGCCCATCTCCCGGTGGTACTCGTGGAGCACGCCCATGACCTCCTCGGGCGGGGCGGTTTCCGCGAAGGCGGTGAAGCCGCGCAGGTCCACGAAGACCACGGTGATCTCCCGGCGGTGGCTCTTGAGCGGGTCCTCGGCGCCCCCGCTCACGATGAGCTCGGCGAGCTGCGGGGAGAAGAAGCGTTTGAGCCGCCCCAGGCGCTCGAGCTGGGCCACCTGCGTCCGCACGCGCTCCTCGAGGTTGCTGTTGAGATCGGCGAGCTCGGCTGCCTGAGTCTGCACGGTGGTGTAGAGATCCTTGATACGGAGGAGCGAGCGCACGCGCGCCGCCAGCTCGGCCATGTTGACGGGCTTGGTGAGAAAGTCGTCGGCGCCGGCATCGAGCCCCTTGATGCGCTCGCGCGCAGGGTCGAGGGCGGTGACCATGACCACGGGAAGCATGGCGTGCTCGGGATTGGCGCGGATCCGCCGGCACACCTCGTAGCCGTCCATCCCCGGCATCATCACGTCGAGGAGCACGAGATCGGGGTGCTCGGCCTCCACCTGGTCGAGCCCTTCTTGTCCCGAGGCGGCGGTGACGGTCTCGTATCCCTTCGCGGAGAGGAGATCCACGAGCATCTTCACGTTGTGCGCGGTGTCGTCGACGATGAGGATCTTCTTCGGATGCATGCCGTGACGCTAAGCCCCGGACACCCACGTGTCAAGATCCCGACGGGGCAGGCGTTCTTGACTTCCTCGGAGGGCGGTTGCTAGCATGCCCCTGCATTGTCTTCAACGCCCCGTCAAGACGCTGGCTACCTTGCCGACCCCGCCGCGAGCGCTCCTGCGGCAGCTCCCGGGCTGAGCGATCGTGGCGCCCACCTCCTTCTCTTGTACACGCCGGTGGGACGCCTGGTACGCGCGGTGGCGCGCATGCGGTCCTCCGTGCATTTCAAGCTCCTTGCCGCCTTCATGCTCGTGGCTCTCCTCGTGGCCGTCATGGGCGCGATGAGCCTCGAGATCATGAGCCGCATGGCCGCCCAGAGCGAGGGGATGCACCACGCCCACGAGCGAGTGACCGCGGCGCGGCAGGCCCAGCATGCCCTCGCCCTCCAGATGAACTACACGGCCATGGCCCTCATCCTCCGCGACGAGGAAACCATCGCAAGCATCCTCAAGGAGAACAACCGCCTCAATACCATGCTCGCGGAGATCGAGAACGCCGCGCCTGCCGAGGAGCGCGAGATCATCCAGCGCATCCGGGGCGCCCAGGGCGACGTCATGGCCACGGTGGCCGACGTGGCCAACCTCGTCCGCGACGGCAAGGTCGACCAGGCCATGGAGCTCCAGCTCAAGTCCGGCTACCCGCTCTTCCGGCAGGTCGAGGGCCTCGTCGAGTTGGTCGTTCGCATCGAGGAAAAGAACATGGCCCAGCAGCGGGCGGCCACCGCGCGTGCCAATCGCCACGCCTTCTATCTCATGGGCGGCCTCGTGATGGCGTCTCTCCTCCTTGCCCTTCTCCTCGGCTTCGTCACCTCGTGGTCGTTCATCCTTCCCGTTCGGAAGGCCCAGGCCTTTCTCGGTCAGGTGGCCAAGGGAGACTTCAGCACCACTGTCACCGTCGACAATCGCGACGAGTTCGGCGAGCTCGCCGCGCAGATGAACCGGATGAGCGCCCAGCTCAGCGGCCTCTACGAGGAGCAGCGGGAGGCCGCCCGTCAGCTTGAGACGCTCAACACCCAGCTGGCGCGGGCGAGCCAGGCCAAGTCGGAGTTCCTCGCCAATATGAGCCACGAGCTCCGCACGCCCATGAACGCCATCCTCGGCTTCACCGAGATGATTCTCGACGAGATCTACGGCGAGGTGCCCCCGGAGGTCCGGGGCCCCATTCAGGACGTGCGGACGTGCGGTCAGCAGCTCCTCCGTCTCATCAACGACGTGCTCGACCTCTCCAAGATCGAGGCGGGCCGGATGGAGCTCTCCCTCACCGACTATTCCGTGCCGGAGGTCGTGGAGACGGCCCGCACCTCTCTGCGCTCGCTCGCCGTGGAGAAAGGTCTGGAGTTCACCGCCGACGTGGAGCCCAAGATGCCCCTCGCTTACGGCGACGGGAAGCGCATCACCCAGTGCCTCACCAACCTCGTGGGCAACGCCCTCAAGTTCACCAAGCAAGGCCGGGTGGCCATCCACGCGCGCCGCGAGGGCGACGAGGTCATCTACAGCGTCGCCGATACGGGCATCGGCATCCCCGCCGACCACCTCGACCAGATCTTCGGCGAGTTTCGTCAGGTCGACGCGAGCATCAGCCGGGAGTTCGGAGGCACCGGGCTCGGCCTCAGCATCACCAAGACCTTCGTCGAGCTCCACGGCGGCCGCATCTGGGTCGAGAGTGAGCCCGGCCGCGGCTCCACCTTCTACTTCGCGATACCCCTGCGGGTGGCCGAGGCCACGGAGGTCGTATGAGCCAGAAGAGAATCCTTCTCATCGAAGACAACGAGTTCAACCGGAAGATCGTCCGCGATCTTCTCGCCCGCCAGCCCTATGACCTGCTCGAGGCTAACGACGGCGAAGCGGGGGTGGCGGCGGCCCGGCGCGACCGGCCCGATGTGATCGTGATGGACATCCAGCTCCCCAAGCTCTCCGGCCTCGACGCCACGCGGGCCATCCGGGCCGATCCCGACACGGCGAAGATCCCCATCATCGTGGTTACCTCGTTCGCCCTGTCCGGCGACGACAAGAAGGCCATGGATGCGGGCGCCTCCGCCTATCTCGCCAAGCCGTACAGTCCGCGTCAGCTCCTCGACACCATTCGCAAGATGGCGGGCGACGCGTGAGATCCAATTCCCGGAGGGAGAGCGCCATGATCAGAGCCGGCCGCTGGTTCGCCGCGGGAGCCGTCTGCTCCATCGCCGCCCTCGCCCTCGCATCCAGCGCACGGGCGGGCCAGGAAGACCAGTTCACCCCGGAGTACAAAGAGCTTCGGAGCGCGATCGACCCCAAGCACACCCCGAAGATCGTGGCTCCCGCCACGGTCAAGCGCGGGCAGTGGTTCGACGTGACCATCAGCGTGGGAGAGGGCAGCGATCATCCGTCGCTCGGCGAGCACTTCGTCCGCTACATTGCGCTCTACATCAACACCGCGGAGATCTCCCGGGTGTATCTCCACCCGGTCTTCTCCTTTCCCAAGGTCACCTTC
>Ga0070712_100001006_pt1 | contig 16980 bp, 6 predicted proteins | sample LARL81metaG_FD_71396 | JGI IMG/M metagenome (GOLD analysis project Ga0070712, IMG submission 71396) | Corn, switchgrass and miscanthus rhizosphere microbial communities from Kellogg Biological Station, Michigan, USA - LAR L8-1 metaG | ecosystem: Host-associated > Plants > Roots > Rhizosphere ...
GCGAGAGTGGCAGCGGCTTCCGCCGAGCGCGCCCGCACGGTGATCAAGAGGTTCTCGGAGGGGTTGATCGGAGGTTACCGCGCACCCGCATTCGTCGTCACGCCGAAGCAGGGTGGAACGCTGGTGGCCGCCGGCACCTACAGCGTCGGCACCAGGATCGCTGAGATCTTCCGGATCGTCCACTTTGAGGGCTCTCCTCCTCAGATCTACGTCGAGTTCGATGGCATCCCGTGCGCGATCTTCAAGATGCCCTTCGGAGTGTTCATCCGGTTCGAGCGAGATGCACCCTACGAGCTCGTCCGCAAGTACACAGCACCCCTGCTCACCTTGATCCCGCTGCTGTTCGAGATCCTGATGGCTATCCCCGGGGTCGTCGACGGCGGCTTCATCGGGCTCGTGCGGGCACTGCTGGGTCCTGCCGAGGAGGCCGCTGCTTCTGCTGTGCTCGAGGAGCTCGGTCTGGACCCCGACAAGGCAGGCTGGTGGCTGCTCGCCGCGAACCTGCTCACGCACCGGGCCACCCGCCGCGCGCCGGAACGTCCAAAAATTCGCGGGCACGGGGAGAGCGCGCTCGACGAAGCCGGAACGCAGGCCACTCATACCGAGCTCGCCGCCTCCCGCCGCGCGGCCATCACCGGCAAGGGCACCGACGTCGCCGAACGCAAGGGCCCGGCGGCCGTGAGCAGCCGCGCTGAGCCGACCACCCCGCGATCGAAGCCGCCCGCCAACGACAACGCCCCCATCAGGGGCACTGCCGCGCCCGCCAACGACAACCACCTCGCCGAGCCCTCGCTGGCAGAACTCGAGAAGCACGCCGCGACGGCCGAACAGGCGCAGCAGGTCGCCACCGAAATCGCCCAGCATTATCAGATCGCGGAAGAGGTGAATCAGCAGGCGGTGATGGCCGCGCGCAAGGTCGCGTCCCCCGGCCCTGGGCTCGGCCGCATCCCGGCTACCACTCGCGCCGCCACCGTCGCGAGCCGCGGTGTCGCGGCGAGAGGGACCGGAGGCCCGCTCGGAGGTGGAGCGCCGCGAGCAGGGCGTCAAGCGGTCGGCCGCACCGTTCTCGATCCTGCCCTCGCCGCGAGGAAGGGCATCAACGCGACGATGAAAGAATGGATCGAGGACGTCGCCGCGGAGTGGCGCAAGCAAACTGCGCGCTTCAAAAAGGTGCCCGGGTTGTCTGCCCGGGAAAAGGGGACGAGGGCCCACGCGGCCACGCAACGCGCAATCAAACGGCAGCACCCTGGCACCATCGACGAAGAGATCACCGGCGTCAAAAGCAGCCGAACATCCCGAAGGAGCGACCTGGAGCAAGCGTCACCTAAAGACGCCGTGGCCGAGCTCAAGCCCTGGGCCTGGCGAATGCCGGGTGGGAGGCTGGCGACAAGCCGCGAGGCGATCGAGTCGGGCATCGAAACACTCCAGATCCAGGCCTACGGAATCCTCGACCGCGACATCGGGCGCCCCGTCTTCGTCATCACCGGCAACGGAGACGTGTGGACACCGAAACCGGGCGGCGGATGGGACCTGATCGGTGAACTGAGTGACTGATCAGCAGACCTCACGGCCAAGCCCAAGCAGGAGCTTGCCGGCACAGGGGCGCCCGCCATGGTTCTGGGGTGCGGGCATGGGGCCGTGGGTGCACAGCGTGCCAGACACGGCGCTGCAGAACGACCGGATCTGCGCGTCGCGGCAAACCAAGCCGGACGGCGGGGACCTGCGCCAGAACGGCGGTTCCAGTGCGCAAGGTTTCGCGGCTGACTGCCACAGATTGTGATTGTCTATCCTTTGTAGTCCGCTATAGCGCACCCGCTGAGGGCCAGGCCGTGTCGGGTGATAAAGGTGACAGTCGCGACCGGTGATGTGGGGATTAGCTGGACTAAGCGGGTCCGGCCGCCGCCGGGCCAGGGTCGGCCTCGGTACGCTCTGTCCATGAGTACCTCGTTTTGCTCCTGAGCGGGGTTTCATCCGGGCTGGCCGCGCGCGAGGAGCCCGCTGTTAGGGGCAGGGAGGTCGCACGTGTGGGATGGCGTAATCCGGTAGCTCGGCCTTGCGCGGGCGGAGGCCGCCGGTCCGCATCGGTGCCGGCGTGAGCCCGCCCCGGCACCATGATTCGACCGCCGCCCTCAACCAGGTGCTCAGCGAGGTCATCGACGCGGTTCTGGACGTGAAGCAGGCCCACCGAAGGGTTCCCGAGACGCACGCCCTGCACGCGGTGCTCGACCAGCTCCTCGACGATCTGAGAACCTGGGCCGGGTTGCTTGCTGACCAGGAACAGGCACTCGGCGTGTCGCCGCTGGCGAGCATGCCGAGCCCGGCCAGCCGAACGCCACCGCACCGCTGGCATGGGGCCGCCAGCAACGAGGAAGTCCGCCGTATCGTCGGCGAGCATCTCGACCGGCTCGGGCAGCACCTGGCCGCCGCGCTCGCGGAGCAACAAGATGACACGGTGCGAACGGCCCTCGCCGAGGTCGAGCGCGGATTGCTGCTTCACAGGCGGGCGCTCAGCGAGCGCTAAGGCGTGCGCTGCCGAGCCTGGGACTCGCCTGTCGCCGCCGGGCCTTGTCGGCCTCACGGTAGAAGAGTAGCCATCGCTTGTGGACAGCGGCCAGGACTGTCAGTCGACGGGCCCTGGGCGGAACGGCCGTTACTGAGCGTGAACGCCTGCTCCGTTCGCGGCCCGCCAATAACCGCCATAAAGCGGGCATAACGCCGAGTATTTGTTTCTGGTGATGTGTCACGGCGCTGTTCCAGTGGGGCGCAGAGCCGCCTGTTCTGTCGCCTGTACCAGAGACGGCCGTGGCTTGGCCAGGCAAGCCGGACAGCAGTGGTTGGGCAGTCGCCAGAGGGCTTGCGTCGGTGACATGTGGCTCTTCGGCGAGGAGGCCTGATGGCAGCTGGTCCCTTCGACCCCGTGGCGGCCGCCCCTCCCGCCGGTGTGAAGTGGCCGGCCCGCACACCGGTGGTGACGTTCGCCAGCGGCGGGCTGAACCTGCTCGGCGTGCTTCATGTGCCGGCCGGGCCGGGCCCTCATCCGGTCGTGGTGTTCTTGCCGGGATTCCCAGTTATGAGCGCAACGTTGATCTGGCGCAGGTGCTGCGGCGGGCCGGGCCCACTCCGGCACGCCAGCCCACATCCGGTCGCACAGATCCTCGGTCTTGTACAGGATCTCTTGCTGTTGGGGTCGGCGTCGTCTCGGACTGGGACAGGATTGGCATGACGGCGCGGAGCCCGGCCGGGGCTGCTTTGCGTTGTGTCGGTTGGAGCAGGCGAATTACCTGACGGCCGCGCGGCACCTTGGTGGCTGTCGAGCCGGGTGCGGTCCTAGCCGTAGGGGCTCTATAGCGGCGTGTTCTGCCGCTGGGGACACTGCGCGGGGTCGGGCCACGTGTGGTTCCCGCGAAGGGGGATTGCTATGAGGCGAGTCGGAATGATCGCGGCGGGGCTTCGAGCCTTCTGGCAGCCGACGCCCCATGGTGTAAAATAGCTGATCAAAGTCGGCGCGGCTGGGTTCGTCGCAGGATCTGTCATCCTAGCCGAACCGGTTAGCACCGCAGCGCGTCTGATTTGCCAGATATAGGAACATCTGAGTCTGGTGGCGGGGGGAATTGAAATGATGGCCACCCATGATCGCGGACCTGTTATCGATCCATCTCCGGTCGGCCGCAGTCCCGATGATCCAGGTGCCGATGGCGGCGTGCCGGTGACGGCTGCGTTTCCGGCACGGCGTGGCCGCTGATGTTCGCCTTCCACGCCATATCCGAACTTTCGGGGGGCGAGCGCGACGGCATTCATCTCATCTGGTCGCCGCCGTTCCCGACCGGCCATTCCCTCGACGGCTTCACCATCGAGCGCCGGGTCGCCGAGCGGCAGGACGGCAGCCAGTGCTTCACCCTCTCCATCGACGACCTCGACCGGGTCAGGCGGCTCGGCGTGGTGCAGCTGCCGGACGCGACCGTCTGGGCGACGCCCCGCGAGCAGAAGGCGCCCGACAAGGGCAACTGGACCCTGCGGTGCGATCTCGTCCGCGCCCATGTCGCGGTCGATATCGCCGCCAGTCTCGGCGTCGCCGCATTCGCCGCGCGGGCCGATGGAAAGGTCGTCGACGGCCGCGGCTTCTCGGGCAGCGCCTGCCACCTGCGCGGCGCCGACATTGCCGTCGTCTGGGTGGTGGTGAGATCGCTCAAGGCCGAGGTCCGGATCTGCGGCGAGCGCCGCGACAAGCCGGTCTGGGACGGTGTGAGGACCATCGTCAAGGGCCTGCAGATGCCGTTCCGTGCCGCCGACCCCGGCCTCGCGACGCTGGCCGACGAGCAGGCGCGGGCCGAGCTCCAGGCGAAGCCGGGCCCGCTCGACGGCGCCTTCGACGACCTTTCGCGCTACGCCAATGCCGCGCTATCCCGGCCCTTCGCCGCCCCGGCCTATCGGGTCTCGGTCAACGATCCGGCGGCGCAGGCGAACCGCTGGGACATGCTGCCCTTTGGCCATGTCGCCGCGCTCTGGGTCTCGCCGCCCTGGCGCCGCGCGCTGGGGCTCGGCTTCATCGACACGCTTGATCTCGTCCCGGGGACAGCCTACGACTACCGGATCCGCGGCAAGGTGCCCCGCGCCGACCGCGACGAAGCCCGGAGCGATTTCCACACCGTGCCGCGCGGCTACCAGCTGCCCTGGCACTTCTTTCTCGGGCCGGTCGGCCTGCACGTCCTGCCGGCCCCGGTGGTCGAGGCCGACACCGGCGCTTCGGGTCCGCTCACCGCGCTCCGCAAGCTGATCCGCTTCGAGCAGCTGGTGATCGACCTCCCGGCGCAGACCGACCGGATCCTGCTTGACGGCCGCTCCTCGGGGCCGGCCGACATCATCGGGCGGCGCGGCGGGGCGGTGGTCGCCACCCTCGCGGTGCCGCTCGGCCCCCGCACCGTGCTCGACTTCGCCACCCCGGTCGACGAGGTGCTGGTCAAGGCCGACGGCGCGCTCGCCGGGATCGTGCCCGCGCCGCTGGCGGCCGGGCTCGACCCCAAGGAGCCGGTCGAGATCACCACCGAGATCTACGGCGTGGTCTTTGCTCCCGGCAGCCCGCCGCCGCCGCCGGCCGGGATCGCGGTCGACAACCTCGCCAGCGCGCTGCGCGCTGCGCGCCGCAGTCAGCGCGACGACCAGCTCGGCTTCGAGATCGCCTGGGATCCGCCGCCGAGCCTCGATCCCGCGCTCCTCGCCCTCTGGCCGCCGGACGCCCAGTCGGCCCCGCCGACCGAGGTCGCGGGCTATGTACTCGAACGCTCGGCGGCCGGCGGACCTTTCGCCGGGCTGGAAGGTTCGGACGGGCTGCACTTCGCGTCGCGCAACGCCGAGCCGGTGACCGAGGCCCCGGCACCCGGCGCCGACCTGCTCGCGGTGTTCCCGCCCGCCGACCATCTCGGCATCGCCTCCGACCTCCGTGCCCGCGCTCTCGACGTCATCTACGAGGCCGAGATCCCGCTCCGCACTCAGGTCCGCTACCGCGTCGCCTCGCTCGACGTCATCGGCCGCCGCTCGGCGCCCCTGGTGTCCGTACCGGTCGAACTCAGGAAGCTGACCCGCCCGCCAGCGCCGGCCGGCCCGCCTACCCCGGCGCTTCCGGCGCCCGCCGACCTGCCGCTCCTCGCCGAACCCGGCGGCGTCGAGGTCCGCCTGCTGCAACAGGGCGACCCCGATCTCACCGACGCCGACCGTACCCGGCTCGCCGCCGAGGGCGAACAGGTGATCCTGCGCTGGGGCTGGGGGCCGGAGCAGCGTGCGCTCGACCCTCATGTGACCGAGTTCCGCGTCTACGACTTCGGCGGAAGGCTCGTCGAGATCCACGCCACCCCAACCGGCGCCGCAGTGCCGACCGGCAGCGGCACTTGGCGGCTCGCCTGCGGCTTCTCGCGCCCGGTGACGGCGAACGAATTCGCTGGCCGCAAACTGCTGCTCGGCAGCGCCTTCCGCATCGTCGGCCATCCCGCCGGCACAGCCGCAGATGTCGAACTTGCGCCGGTTGGCCCCGGCACGACGATGCCGGCCTCGAGCCCTTTTACCCTGATGCGCACCTCAGGCGTCGACGAGGACCCGGCCTACTGGGATACCCGCCAGACCGTGGTGCCGCGCGGGCCGGTGCCCACTGACGCGCAGGCGGTCGAGAGCTACGAGGCCGCGCTGCCCGCGGGCTGGATCGCCACCGGCCCGGCGCTTGCGGCCCAGACCCGCAGCTTCGGGGTCAGCGCCGCCGATTCCGAACCCTATATCCCTGACCGGCGCCAGGCGGTCGAGGCGGTGCCGCGGCCCGGCAACGAAAGCGCCGTCGCCCATGCCGAGGTGGTCGCGCGCCACCGCGGCCGGCCCGACCTCACGATCGCCGATCTCGCCGACGTCGCCCCGCTGGTCGCGCGCCGCGCAGCAGGCGAGGCGGTGACCATCACCTTCCGTCCCGCCGACCTGCTGCCCGTAGGCGTCGCGCCTAACGCGCGGATGCGGATCGAGCGGTGCCCGGCCTCGGCGGTGCTGCCCCGGATCGTGATCGAATCCACAACGATCCAGCTCCGGCTCGCCAACGGCACGCTCATTCCTTTCACGCTCTCGCCCGCCGACGACGTGGCGCTGCGCGCGGGCGCCGAGGCCCGGGCGATCCCCGACCGCTTCCTCGCCGCGGCGGCGCAAAGAATCGGCCAGATCGACGACTACCAGCCGGTCGCCGACGCCGACCCGACCCGCGACCTGCGAGACCCGCTGCCGAACTCGCCGACGCGCTGGGTCTACCGGCTCCGCGCGCTCGATGCGGCCGACCATGCCTCGGTCGCCGCGCAGGTCCTGCAGGCGGTGATCCGGGTCCCAGCGCCGGTGCCGGCGCTGGCGCCGCAGTTGCTGTCGCTCGGCGTCGAGGCCGGGACCGCACGGGTCAGGGTGCAGGACCGCAGCGACGGCGCTTCGGCGATGTTCGTCGCCACATCGGCTGATCCGCGGCTGCGCCCGGCGCGGGCCGACCTGTCGACGATCCGCAACCGCCCCGATTTGCCCCGGCTTCAGGCGCTAGTGGTACGCGACGACCGCGGCAACCGGCTGACCCTGACCCCGACCGCACCGGGAGCCGATGGCACCGCCGAGCTCAGCTTCGCCGCACCCGACGGCACCACGTTCAATGTCTGGGCGCTCTCGGTCTCGGCCGACGGCATCCCATCGCGCTTGGTCGGCCCGCTGACCGCGCCGAGCGGCTTCCCGGTGGAGGTCGATTGATGCTGACTGCGCCGCTCACACCGCCCGCCGACTGGACCTGGACCTATAGCCCGGCGACCGACCTGCCGAAGGAGCTTCTTGGCGCCTTCCCCTCGACTGCCGGCACCCCGCCTGCGCCGGGGCTGCGCAAGCCCGAGGTGCAGCCCGAGGCGGTGATCGGCAGCGGCAGCACTGCGGCGGCGCTGGTCATCCCCTTCGCCGGCCGGGTGCGCCACGGCGGTACCCAGCCCATGCACTGGGTCTGGGGCCGCGGCGCCGATCTGGGGATTTTCCCCACGCTCTTCACCCGGCTGGCCTTCGGCAACCCGCTGATCGCGCTGCGCTTCACCAGCTCCGACACCGCCCAGGCCGAGGATTTCCCGGGCGAGGGACTGGCCCGTGGGGCAGCGATCACACTCAACGCCGGCACGCCGGTCACGGTCACCGAACTTGCCGTCGCCGCCGTCTTCCCGCGGCAACCCGGCCTCGACACGCTGGCGGTGCTCCGAGCGCTGCGCACGGCGCTGAACGACGCCGCCGCAGCCGATGCCGCGCTCGCCGACCTCGCAGCGTCCTGGGCCGGCTTCGTCGGCCACTTCGACGCCATCGAGGCGCCGCTGCGCCTGCTCGAACCCGGCGGCCGGCCGGTCAGCGGCCGCCAGATCACCGTCACCCGCGCCGCCGGCCCGGTCACCGCGACGCTCGCACCTGCGCATCGCGGCAACGTGCTGGCCGCCACCGGACTGACCCGCGCCACGCTCGGCGCCGGCGCCCGGCTGGTCGCCTCCGCCGCGGGCGAAGAGGTCGCGCTCGCCACCCCCGGCGGCCCGGTGCCACCGGCGACCGGCCTCGACCTCGCCGGCCAGCCTTCGCATCTCGACCTCGCCCTGCTCACCGACTGGTTCGGTCCGCAGGGCTCTCCCGCGCTCGGCCGGTTCAGCCGCGGCAACCGGGTCACGCCCTTCGTCAACGGCCCGGCGTTCTTCGACGTCCTGTTCCGCGAACTGCACGCCTACACCCCCGGCGCCGCGGTGCCGCCGGTGTTCTACCTCGCCGGCTTCGCGATCAGCCACGACACCAAGTTCGTCCCCGCAAGCGCCGGCCTCGCGCACCGCACGCTCGAGGATTTCTGCCGCCAGTTCGCGACCGACGGCGGCGAGGCGCGGTTCCTGGCGCTGCAATTCCTGCAACTCGACCCGGATTTCGTCGAGACCGTCGAGAACGGCGCCCTGATCGCCGCGCTGATCCTCGCCATCGCCGGCGGGCTCCTTACCTTCGCGCAGGATTCGAAGTCCTGGGACCAGGTGAATTTCTGGGGCCATACCCAGGCACTGGCGGTAGCGCTGTTCTTCGGCGCGGCGAAGATCACCGACCTTCTCGACAAGCTGGAGCCGAACAAGTCCGCCATCGACGCCCTAGCGGCGCTGCCGGGGGTGCTGGCCAGCCTCGATCCCTATCCGGCCGAATGCCCCGACAACCCGCTCTGCCAGGCGGCAAACGAGATCGTCGCGCTGGCACACGAGGGCCAGCAGCGGTTCAACGCCTTCCACCAGAAGATCGCGGTGGTCCGCAACGATGCCGGACTGCACGCCTATTGCGGCGGCATCGACTTGAACCCGAACCGGCTGGACGACCGCGACCATGGCGTCCCGGGCCCCTATCACGACGTCCATGCCCGGCTCGACGGCATCGCCGCGGGCGAGATCGCGACGACCTTCAGCGAACGCTGGAACCGCCCCGCGGCGCCCGCCGATCCGGTCCGCCCGACGCTCGCGCTCGACGCTGCCGGCGCTTTCATGGGACTGCCGACCGACGGCCCGGACATCGTCCAGGTCGGGCGCACCTACTATGGCCCGGACCCCTCCGACACCGTCCGTCGCTTCCCCTTCGCGCCCGAGGGAGAGCGCACCATCCTCGACACCACGCTCAAGGCCATCGCCCAGGCCCGGCGCTACATCTACATCGAAGAGCAGTACCTCACCCCGCCGCCGGAATATGTCCATGCGCTGGAAGCCGCGGCGAACCAGGTGTCCGGGCCGCTGATCATCGTCATCCCCTCGGTTCCCGACCAGCCGTTCGGTTTCGCGCCGCGGACCGGTTTCGTCGACCGGATGGGCGCGGCCTGGGGCGACCGGCTGAGGGTCGGCAGCCTGCGCCAGCACTTCTATCGGGCGCAGACCAACCGCACCACCGCGGTCGGCCGGCTCCAACTGACGGCCGACGTCGCCGAGGGCGACAACACCGCCAAGGTCGGCCCGCCCTCCCGCCTGCCGGGGCCGCCGTTCTGGATCACCGTCGGCACCGAGGCGATGTATGTCCGCGACACGGTGCCGGAATCGACCACCGCCGCCGAGGCCGAGTTGCGCGTCGACCGCGCCGACGCGACCAACCTCTTCGACGACCAGAAGGGCACCGTCCGGGCCGAACACAAGAAGGGCGAAGCGGTCTGCGCCGGCACCTTCCCCGGCATCTACGTCCACGCCAAAATGATGCTGATCGACGATGCCTTCGCCGCGATCGGCTCGGCCAACATCAACCGGCGCGGCTATTTCTCGGACGGCGAGTGCAACATCTTCGCGATCCGTGAGGCGCTGTCGCACGGCGAGAATTGGATCCGCGACCTGCGCAAGAAGCTGTGGAGCGAGGTGCTCGGCGTGCCCGAGGCTTACGGCATGGCAGCGTTCGATGACCCCGTCGCCAACCTCCAGCTCTTCGACCGCAAGTTCGTCACCGGCAGCCGCTTCTCGCCGTTCCTCGCCCAGCCGTTCCGCACCGATTTCGACGTCCAGGCCGCGTTCACCGCCAGCACCTCGAAACTCGGCGGCGTCGGGTTTATCGCAAAGGTCGGGCAGGCGCTGCTCGAAGCCGCGGTCGGAACCAATGTCGATGCCATCTTCGACGCGATCATCGATCCGTCAAGCCGGGTAGTGTCATGAAGTTCACCGACCTACTCTCCGGGTTCGGATCGCGCTGGCCGGTGGAGCTGGTCAACACCTCCTGGCCGCCGCCTGACGACGTCACCGGGCTGCTGGCGCAGATCGACGACGCGATCGAGCTGCACGACGTCGCCGCCGACGTCGGCGCCGACGGCACCCTGACGCTGACTGCGACACTCAAGATCGCCACCGGCTCCGCCCCAGCCGACACACAGCTGGTGAGCCGGCTCTTCCCCTCGATGCAGTTCGTGTTCCGCCCCGGCCTCGACTGGTCCAGCGACTTCCGCTGCTCGATAGCCCCGGACCGCACGGTCACGGTGCAGATCGACACGCTGACGCTCGACGTGCTGGTGCCGCCGGACTTCCTCGCCGCCCATCCCGACGAGGCGCAGCGCGGCGCCGACACCAAGATCGCGCTCTCGGTCTCGGCCGATCCGACCGTCATCACCCGCGACTTCGCGCTGACCTTCGAGGCCGACGGCTCCTTGCGGCTTGAGCCGCACCTGCCGATCTCGGTCGGGCCCTGCCGGCTGATGGGCGTGCCCTGCCGCGCAGTGCACGAGATCGTGCTGATCGGCGCCCCGGCGCGGGCCAACAAGATCTACGACTGGGTGGTCCGGCCGCTGAACCCGGACCTGTTCTTCCTCGACTGCGGCGGGCTCGGCTTCGGCGGCATCGAGTTCGATTTCGAGACCGCCGACGGCAACCTCGCCGAGATCCGCAAGGCCGCGCATATCCGGCCTGACGCCGAGCTGGTGATCGAGGACGCCGTGATCCCAGCGGTGTTCTTCCCGCCGCTGCCGCAGCACGGCACGCTGGGGCTGCGCCGGACGCTGGCCCCGGGCGAATCGCTGGAGCACAACCTCAGCTTCCAGGACGCGCCGGTCCAGTTCGCGCTCGGCAACTCGGCTACGCTGTTCTTCGACCAGCTCTATTTCCGCACCCCGCCCGAGGACGTGCCGCTGATTTCGGGCCTCAGCCTCGAGGCCGGGATCGCGGTCTCGTTCGGCGATGACGGCAACGATGACTGGGATTTCAGCATCGGCCTGATCGACGGCGACGTGCTGCGGCTCAGCATCGCGCGGCAGCTGCCAGAGGCCGGCACCGACCCGCTGCCGATCATTAACCTCGACCTCTGGTTCGCGGTCGTCGATTTCGTCCGCGCCCGCTTCGGCGTCTCGCTGACGGCGCTGCAGGCGGCCGAGGTCGATGCCGGCAAGGCGCTGCAGGTGCTGGGCGACATCCTGATCCGCGAAAAGCCGGATTCGAAAGCCTCCCCAGTGCAGGTCGAGACCGAGGACGGCAAGCCCTTCGAACTGGCGCTGGTCGATGCCGGCTGGGACCGCGGCTCGATCTCGGGCTCGATCCTGAAGCAGCAGGACCTGACGCTGAAGATGGGTCCCTTCGCGCTGGAACTGCACGAGGCCGGCTTCGTCGCCGAGGACGGCGCCACCTACATCACGCTGTCGGGCGGCATCCGGCAATCGACCGACCCGTTCACCGGCCGGGTGTTCTTCGAGCGCCTGCGCGGCCGACTCGCCGGCAACCCCGACGCCCCGGGCTTCAAGCTCGGCGGCTTCGGCGCCTCGCTCGAGGTCAAGGACACCGTCACCATCGAGGTCCACGGCAGCTTCCGCAACGATGTGCTGCCGGACGGCACGCGGCTCAAGGAACACGGGCTCAGCGGCAAGCTGACCATCCACGTCAGCGGCGCCGAATGGGGCCTGTCGCTCGACGTCTACTGGGGCGAGCGGATCCCGGTCACCGATCCGCTCATCGACTACCTGTTGTTCCAGACCGTGCTGTTCGGCGCGATCCCGGCCGGCCCGCTGGAACTCCGCCAGATCGAGGCGCTCTACGCCGACAGCCTGCAGCCGAAGCTCTCGACCGAGCCACCCGCGGTCGGCCAGCTGAAATACTACCCCTGGCTCAAAAAGGCACGTCCCACCGCGCTCCCTGAGGACCGCGGCCTGACCGCCTGGAAACCCGAGAAGGACGCCTGGGCCTTCGCCGCCGGCTTTGCCGTCAGCTTCACCGGATGCGGCGAGGTGATCCAGGCCTCGGCCTTCGCGCTCGGCTTCGAATCCGAGACCGAGCACGGGCTGATCGTCGTTCTCGAGCTGATGATCCTGGGCAACAAGAAGCCGATCGCCATCGGTGTCTTCGAATACGATTTCCGCCGCGACGCCTTCATTCTGCAGATCATCATCGACATCAAGCTGCAGGACCTGATCAAGAACTTCCCGCAGCGGCTCAAGGTTCGGCTCGGCGGCACCATCACCATCGGCAACCGCCCCGGCCTCATCGCTATCGGCCGGCTCGACAGCCAGGACTCTTGGATCGGCGCCAATATCGAGATCGCGCTCGACAGCCTCGCCACCCTCAAGATCCGCATCGCGGTCTGCTTCGAATGGCTCGAATCCGAATATGTCGGCGGCGGTTTCGTGTTCTCGATCAGCGTCGAAAGCCAGCTCGGCCCGATGAAATTCAAGGGCTGGGGATCGCTGCTGGTGCTGCTGCGCTTCATGCTGTCGGGAACCAACGACTTCATCGCCCGGATCGCTTTCGAGATGGGCTTTGCAATCGTGCTTTTCGGTTTCCTCAGGTTCGGCGTCTCGATGAACCTGCTGGCCGACTGGCTGGCGCATGTTCCGAACTTCTTCGTGTTCCGCGCCACTTTCCGGCTCGAAACCCCGTGGTTCATGCCCGATTTCTCGGTGACCGTGGAATGCACGTCGGGCAGCCTGGACCCGCCGGCCCGGGCGATGCTGACGGGCGCACTGCTTGACGCCTCGGCGCGTGCGCCGGACGGGACGCGCGCGATGCGGATCGAGCGGATCGACGGCCTGGCCGGCAGCGCCCAGCCTGAACTGACGGCGCTCAACAGCCTGCCCGCCGAGGCCACTGTCTCGGTCGGTTCGGCGGTACCAGTACCGCTCGACGCCGTCATCGAGGTCCAGTTCGCGCCGATGCTGGCCGACCGCGTCGGCATCGGCCAGACCAACCCTGACCTCGGCCGCCAGACCACCGGCGACGGCGCCGTCGCGGTCGAGTCGCTCTACGAGTTGATCGGCGTCCAGGTGCGCCGGCGACCGCTGGGCACCGCCGCCTGGAACGTGATCGAGGACTTCGCCGGCCCTGCCGATCCCCGCAAAGGCCGCTGGAGCTGGGATCTCGACACCCGCACCGGCGGCGAGACCGCGCCGAAGAAGCTGCTCTACAACGGCTCCACCCCGTTTTCGGTGGCCGAGGACAACCCGCTCGCCGACGCCGAGATCCTCGAGGAAAACCCCGCCTTCCCATGCTGCACGCTGAAGGAGCCTGACGTCGCCCGCCTCGACTTCTGCGACGAGCTATTCGGCGCCCGGCCCGCGGGCTTCACCCGCCAGCTCGACTTCGTGCGTCGCGGCACGCCCTCACCGGTCCGCGCCCGCATCGGCCCCTGCTCGGTCCGCCCCCCGGTGCCGCCCGGCGCCGCCTGCGACCGCGTTGCCGGCTTCATCGCCGGCCGCCCGATCTCGCTGAGCTCCGAGGAGGATCTCGCCGAGGTCACCATCAACTTCGCCGCCGTCGCCCGCCAGATGACCGTCACCTTCCTCGCCCGCGACCGCATGGGCAACGTCACCGAGCGGATCGTCAAGACGCTCTCCGGCAACCTGCCCTTCGGCATGCTGACGGTGCACCCGGCCCGCGTCTTCACCAGCCTCGACATCCTGATCGCCATCCCCGACAAACCCGAGGGGACCACCGATCCCAAACTCGTCCAGACCCTTGAGATCGACTGGATCGAATGCCTGCTCGAGGCCGACCGCGCCCATGCCGAGGACGACCGCAAGCGTTGCGACCGGGTCGACACGGACGGGCAGGGCGTCAAGGCGCCGTTCCTGCCACAGCAGGAATACGAGATCCGGCTGACCACCCGCATCACGATCCGCCATACCAGCACCAACCCCGAAACCCGCACCATCGTCGAGCGCGCGGGCTTCGTCACCGCCGGCATCCCCGGCCTCAACGAAACCGCGGAACCGGGCCTCGAACTCCGCCGCTACATCGTCAGCCACCCCGCCGGCGGCCGCGGCCGGGTCTACCGCGACGAAAGCGTGCACCTGGTGCTGTCCTCGGACCTGAAACTCTTCGGCCCCGGCGCCAGCGGCGATGACGAGGCCGGGTTCCGCTACCCGATCACGCTGACCGTCGGCACCCGCCTCGACTCGCGGCCCGAGGCGGCGCTCGAGCGCTCCTCGTTCGAAAGCAACGACTGGTTCCTCGACCACCGCGGCGGCAGCGGCCTGATCGTGTTCGAGGTGCTGCACGACCTGATCCTCGCGCTGAACGGCCGCGGGCGGACGGGCCGCTATCAGGCGCTGTCCTCCGGCTCGCCTGGCACCTGCCCGCCGGACGACACATGGGTCGAGAACCGCCCGCGGCTCGGCGTCGATCCGTTCGACGCCTCCGGCCGGCCGCTCTGGCAGCCGCGCGCCGGTTACCATGCGGCGATGCGGCCGGCGGGCGCACCTGTGGTCCAGCGCGCGCCCTTCGAGGCCGCCGACATCAGCGCCTTCCGCGCCATCACCGGAAGCTGGGCGGTCGAAGATGGCCTGCTCAAGGCCACGGCCCCCGCCACCGGGCGTTTCGGAGAGCCCGACTGGGATTCCTTCGCCCTCCAGCTGACCGGCAACGTCGACCCCGGCGGCAGGCTCTCGGCCGCGGTGCTGATCGACGCCGCGAATCCCGGCGGCGGCCTGCGATTCACCGTCGCCGCGAATCCCGACGGCTCGGGCACACTCGAAGCCGATTCCGTTTCCGGCGGCGCCTCGCTCGGCGTGCAGCCCATCCCGGCGCTGCCCGCGACACTGAGCCTCAGGGTCGAAACCTTCGCCGACCAGATCCGCGCCAGCGTCGCCGGCGTGACCCTGTCGATCGACCGCGGCACCCGCAAACCCGGCCTCTGCGAGATCGGCGCGGCGGCTGCAGGGATCTTCAGCCTCACTGTCCGCGGCCTCGAAATGTACGGCTTCGACTTCGACACCAGCCGCTACGAAAGCTTCGCCGCGCATATCGCCTCCGCCGACGGGCTCGCCCAGCTGCCGATCGTCGGTGCCGAGGAAACCCTGGCCCAGATCCTGTCCCGGCTCGGTGGCGAGATCGCCGCCGCGATGCAGCCCGAGGCACCAGATAGCGAACGCGAACGGGTCTTCGGCGAGGTCGTCCGCAGCCTCGCAGTGCCGCTCCGTGAGGCTCCCGACCGACTTCACCTGGAGCTCGCTACCGGCGACGCCGGCGAGCGCTGGTTCGTGCTCGAGGGCGCCGAGCCGCTGGACCTTGTCGAGGAGGTGGCGCTCAGGCTCCGCCGCCGGGTGCCACTGCCGCCGATCGACCCGGGCCTCGCCGACCGTGTCCGCTTCCTGCTGGCCGATCTCTTCCGGCCTCTGCCTCTGCCGCTGCCGCCGCCGTTCGACGGCACAAGGCGGATCGCCGCGGCACCGCTCGCCCGTCCCGTGGCGATGCTCGGCCCGCGCTCCCGCGCGGCGCTCGCCGATGCGGCGGCACCGAACCTGCGCCCGCTGCCGGGCCGGCGGCCCTTCGTCTCGGTCGCGCTCCTCGGCCTGCGCTTCGTCATCACGATGCTGGCCACAGGCACCACCGTGACTCGGCCCGCGACTGGCCTCTCGCGGCCTGACCTGCGCGCACTCGCTGGGATCACACTGTTCTTCGACCGCGTCGGCCAGCTGGTCGACTGGACCCGGCCCGACGACAGCGAATTGCAGGACGTCAGCGTCGTCACGATCCAGAACGCGACCGGAACCCAGGCGCTCCTGATCCCGCGCGCACCGCTTCCCGGGGGGGACTACCAGCTCGACTTCACGATCACCCGGCGCTGGTTCGACACCACTACCGCCCCAGGCCCGGACAATGCCTACCAGGGCCAGGGCAGCCTCGACTTCACCCTTCCCTGACCGTTAACGAGCGGCGTGCCATAACGCCGGGCGTCAGCAGCTCAATGCGTCAGGTACCGCGTGATAGCCGCGCTGGCATACGTGCCGCCGGCTGCAGATCCGGTCGACAGAGGGCGGTACTGCAAGCGAGCATGCGGGGCCAGATCAGCCCGTTATGTGCCGCCCTCGCTGCCGAAAGTGAGGGCTAACGAGCAGTACAGATCGGCGGTTACACGCGCGCTGGCGCCAACTGAGGGTTAGTTACCGAGTGTCACCCGGTGCTTGGCCGCGCAGGCGCGGCAGTCGCCGTGTCACGATGAGCCATGCGTGTTCAGCGGTTTGATGTCCAGATCGCAGCCGGTCCCCGAGGCCACGCGCTGATCGTGGTGCCCTTTGACCCGGATACGGAGTGGGGCGTGAAGGCCGTGCATCACGTGAGCGGCACGGTCAACGGCTGCCGGGTGCGGGTGACGCTCGAGCCGGGCGACAGCGGCTGGGGGTTCACGATGAACCCGACGAGAATGCAGCATGCGGGTATTGCGGCCGGCTCACAAGTGCCCGTGGAACTGTCGCCCGAGGGGCCGCAGCGCGGTGATCTTGCCGAGGACATTGCCGCCGCGCTGGAGGCCAGCCCCGCGGCCGGCGCGTTCTTCGACACGCTCGCGCAGTTCTACCGCAATGGCTACTTGCGTTACATCGACGCTACGAAGCGGCGGCCGGACCTGCGCGCGGCGCGGATCGCCGAGGTCACGGGCCTGCTTGCAAGCGGGATCAAGGAACGGCCGCGTTCCTGACCTGAGTTCTCTGCTGGGCAGGCCTGCTGCCTGAGTTCGCCCCGTGCGCCCGATTAGCCGGGGCATCTGGCTAACTGGCGCGGATGT
>Ga0070712_100001010_pt1 | contig 16939 bp, 16 predicted proteins | sample LARL81metaG_FD_71396 | JGI IMG/M metagenome (GOLD analysis project Ga0070712, IMG submission 71396) | Corn, switchgrass and miscanthus rhizosphere microbial communities from Kellogg Biological Station, Michigan, USA - LAR L8-1 metaG | ecosystem: Host-associated > Plants > Roots > Rhizosphere ...
GACACATTCAAACCATAAACCACAAAGGACACAAAGTAACGCGAAGGGCTACGAATTCCCTCGTGTTACTTCGTGTCCTTTGTGGTTAAACCATTACATGATCGCTGTCGGAGGCGCCGGTTCATCGGGACTCCCCGCATTGGCCAGCGGCACGCGAATCATGGCAATAACCAAAACGACCAATGCCGCCAGAGCAGCCCAGAGCGGCGCAGTCCAATGCGCGAGCGTCACATCTTTTCCCGAACCGACCAAGCCTGCGATGACCAGCCCACACAGTGCTTCTCCTGCGATCAGCCCCGAGGCGGTGAGCACGCCTGCATTTTCTACCCGTGCCTTCTGGGCGTCGTTGAAGCCGCGGCGATCGCGGAGCTTGTCGGTCACCCAGCGAATAATGCCGCCGACAAAGATGGCAAAGGTCGTTCCCAGCGGCAGATACATTCCCACTGAAAACAGCATCACGCTTTTCACTTCGATCAAGATCAGCCCGATTCCGAGCAGAATGCCCACGACGACCAGCGGCCACGCCATCTCTCCGCCGACAATGCCTTTCGAAAGCATTGCCATTAGGCCAGCCTGTGGTGCAGGCAGCGCATTGCTGCCAAAGTGATAAGCGCGATCGAGAACAGCAAGCGGCACAAACAAGACCAGCGACGCCACAACGATGCCGAAAAGGTCGCCGATCTGCATCTTCGATGGCGTTCCACCGAGAATGTGGCCGACCTTCAAATCCTGCAGCATTTCACCGGCAACTGCCGATGACACGCAGACCACAGCAGCCACACCCAGCACCGCGGCCACACCGCCGGTCCCGGAAACGCCCAGCGCCACCATGAGGAGCGCCGCGATCAGCAGCGTGCATAGCGTCAGCCCTGATACAGGATTGTTTGACGACCCAATCATTCCCACGAGATTTCCCGAGACAGCGGCGAAAAAGAACCCGACAACGACCATCACACCGGCGGCAACCAACGACCCGGAAATAATTTTGGACGTGGTCAGATTCCCCGCATTGCTCATGAAGTAGTAGTAGAGCGCGATCATCGCAATGAAAACGATTCCCACGCCGGCGAACACAGCCTTGGCTGGAAGATCGCGGTCGATGCGGCTGGTGGCTTCATGCGCCGCAGCCGATTTCTTGAGATCCGAAATCGCACGCCCCAAGCCCACTCCGAGTTGCTTTCGCATCTTGAACAATGTGTACGATGCACCGACCAACATGCCACCCACCGCAATCGGCCGTACGACCGAGTAGTAAATCGCTCCGGCGAGCAGGTCCCAGGAAAGCGTCTGACCTGCAGGTTGAGCCGCCTGGATGTACGGACCGACAATGAATGTGAGAAGCGGAACCAGCAATCCCCAGGCGAGCACTCCACCGGCAAAGTTCAAGGCGCCGAGGCGCGGACCAATGATGTATCCAACGCCCAGGTAGGCTGGGCTGACATCCGGAAGGTTGAATAATGTCGCGCCACCGGTCACCGTAGTCGCAACGTTGGGATTCGTACCGGTGCGCAACAGAAGTCTTTTCCCGACTTCGCTGATCTTCACATGCAGCGTGTTACTTGCGCTGAAAACATTGACCGCTCCCAGCAGATACATGAATCCGCCAAAGCCCATATTGGCGAAAAGAATCTTGGCCGCTTTCGCGCCCTGTTGCCCTGCTTTATGAATCTCCGATGCAGCTACAGATTCGGGGTAAGGAAGTTCGGGATCTTCCACCATGACTCGCCGAAGCAGAGTCACGAACAGGATGCCCAGGGTACCTCCTATCACCATCAACGCGACGGAATTCCAGTACTTGTCATGCGTGAGGCCAGGCCACAAACCTGCCATGACGAATGCCGGAATCGTGAACACGGCGCCTGCCGCTACCGATTCGCCAATCGATCCCACGGTTCGTGCAATGTTCTCTTCCAGCAACGAGCCTTTCATGATCCGCAACAGCGCCATCCCGATGACAGCCGCGGGATAGGTCGCCGCAATGGTCATGCCGGCCTTCAATCCTAGGTAAGCATTGGCCGAGCCGAGGATGGCAGTCATAACCAGCCCAATTAGCAGGGCACGCAGAGTGAATTCCTTCATCTGCATGGTTTCTGGGACGTAGGGTACGTGCTTCTTCTTGGCGGGAAGTTCTGTAACTGTGCTGCTCATGAGTGGAATCCTTTTAGGGCGTGGGATGGAGACTATTCAATCCGTGTTGCCTCGACGGGCACATTCTAGATAGCAAATCAGGAGAACGGCGCACGTTAGCACGCACACAGGGGACATGACAAGAACGATTTCTTCATCCAACTGTTACACTTCGGCGCGGAACGTAGCCCCAAGTTCCTCCCCTAGGCCGAAATAGTGGCGGAAGTTATAGACCAGCGGCTGCCACTTGCTGGGATCAATATAGTTCTCTGTGAGCACGAAATCGCGGCGGACGTGAACTCGCAGAATCTCGACTTCCGCAGCCGATCCTCCTCCCAACTTTTGAAGCCGTGAGTCTCCTTCGAGCTCATGAACTTTCCGCACAACTGCCTCCATCTGGACTGGACATTCCTTCACCCGAGGCACCGACACCGCTTCACTCGGCCAAGCGTTGAAGCCACCAGCCTGAAACTTGTCTTTCTCAAAGCGGAATTTTTTCCTTTTGTCTTCCGGAACTGGGTTCTGTCCTGTTAACGGCGCCAGCGTTTCCACCTGCTGCCACATTTCCGGCGAGGGAAGGTTCACAACACACTCCGGACGTGCTCTGAGATTTTCCAGGGTTTTTGTGTCCGCCAGAAGTCCGAGAGTTATCGTCCATCCAAGCGCCCAAAATGACGAGCTTGGAGCCAAATTGGGCGATCCATCTTCATTGTTGGAACTGACCAGCGCCACCGGTGTTCCGAAGTAAAGAATCTTAGGAGATATCGTTACGAATCCATCGTTATCTGCTTGATATGCTCGACTCATAATTCATTAGGATGACCTGTTCGCCAAGGCGGATGGATCAATTTCACTTACTAATTATCCGCGCCCTCCGCGTTCCGCAATCAAGAGCATCGCCTTTTTGCTGACCCAATTGTGGTATCTCTGCCCGTGGAATTGCTGGCCCCATCCTAGCGGCGTGACGTCTCTGTATTCGTGCAGGGACTCATCCGGCACAAAGTGCAGCTGTTTCCGTATAGACGCCCGAGCATTCGGATCAGCGCCGCGATCAAGAAGCAAGCGAGTGAATGCACCATCCCTCTGCCGCCCGCATAAATAAGAGTTATTTACAACACAACCGAACAGTGGCGTATGCCCGCCATACCCATCCTTGTCGATCTCAGCTCGAGCATTCACGTCGGCACCATGCTCGATCAGCCAGCGGGCGATTTCGATCTCGTCATACTCCACGCAAATATGCAACAAAGTTGTCCCATCCAAAGGCGTGCCGTGCAATCCGTACGACAAGTCCGGGCCGCATCCCAATTCCGGCGGATAGATTTCCGCCAGTGAGAACCGGCGGCTGACCACTGACGTATCACGCCCGAAATGTTTTTCCAGCAAGTCGATGCGTCCGCGATGCAACGCCATGACCGGCGTATCCGGCAACTCAATTCCATGTTTCGCGACAAGTTCGAGGCAACCATGCTTTCCCTCGGGATTACGCGAGTACGTCTGCAAAATCAACGCCACCGGTGCGAGTCGATGGCCTTTTTCGTCGGCCAGTTCCGCGCCAAGTTCCAGTTGCAATGCCAGACCAGAATCATCCAAGGTCTCGCACGGCCCCATCACGATACCTGGAGTGATGCGTCCTCCCATCGCTTGCAGGCGGCGCGCCGTTCCGATCTTTCCTTGCAGGCAGGCTCGGCTGAAGGCATGTTGCACGTCCTCTGCGCCAAGTTCATGCAGCATCTGGATGATCGCGTCTTGTCCAATATTCGCCGCATAAGTCATCGGCGGCCCCCAATTGCTGTCCGGGACTCCAGTAGCGGACTCGTGTAAGAGCTTGGGATCTTTCACAACAAGCTTGCGAAGACCGTCAACATCACCACGCCAGATCCCATCAATCAGCCGGCATGCTGTGACCATGCGCGGCCAGCTTGCGATTCCATACATTCGCGCCAGCACGAATTGGGCATCGGCCAGCTTGCCTGACGAGGGTGGGCCAGCCTCAGATCGGTGCTTCTGCCACAGTTCCAGCGCCCGCGGCTCTCCCTGATGCAGGTCCTGCAGCAGGTCCTTGGCTTGGATTCGGAGTTGTTCGAGGTTAGGACGTACAGGGAAATGACGATCGTAGAACTGCTTCGGCATCACGGACCTCCTTCAGGTCATGCCCGGGTCCGCAGCAGCGGGCGAAAAGGAGGTTCGTCAGAACCTTAGTTTTTGACAAATCCTCAGGTGGACTCGGTCCTCTCCGCGGACGGGGGGGCGTCCTGTACGCCGATGTCGAGTATACTCCCTGCGCCAAGATGCGCCATGAACCATGGTGCCCTCTCCAGAACCGAGCAAAGAGGTAAAATAAGAGAATCAGTTCATTGGGCCCTCGCCACTCTTCGTCATTACCGAGGTGATCGAATGAGTACCTCCCCCGTGTCCAGCTTTACCCATGCCTACATGTGTCATGATTGTGGCAGCGAAGTCGGATTTCGTTCGCGAAGACGTAACTTCCTGGAGCGTTTCCTCCTACCCATGATGCTGTTGCAGCCAGTGCGCTGCGGGGAATGTTTCCGCCGCGACTACCGGCTGATCTTCACCGCCGTGCGGGACCGCTTGTCCGAAACGCGCAAAATCCCGTCCGCAAAGCAGCCTGCTACGGCCAACCGGAACGTTGCTTAGAGGCAGGGCAGCCGCTTATACTGATGTTTTAGCGACCGCGGATTTTATCGTGTCCGCGGAGCCCCGAAGGAGGCTGTCTTCAGCAGTAGTGAGGACCGAATCCGCTCGAGTCAGGCCTTAGTGGCCGTAACTGGGCCTGCTGTTGTGTCCGGCCATCACATCTCTTGTGCGGCCAAACCATGGTATTACCGCGCGGCCGAAAGCGTCTTTACTGTTCTCTTTCCCTCCAACTGCCGCATTTGCGGTTTCCCTCTCCTGAACATTTCGCGGTTGCCCGTCTGTCCTGAGTGCCTTGCATCCGCTGAACCAATCAGCGGGAAAGTTTGCTCCATCTGCGGAGAGCGGGTGCTCTCGTCTTACGCCATTTGTGACGACGACGGATTGTTGCGATGCCCCGTGTGCCGTCGCGTGGACCGTCCGTTTGAGCGCGCCGTAGCGTATGGCAGCTACGAAGGTGCGCTTCGCGAGCTGGTTCACCTGCTCAAGTACAACGGAGTGCGTCCCGCGGCGAATGTGTTGGGGCGCATGTTGGCCGACGCCGTGGCCGGACTTGAATCTTCTTTCGAACAGTCGACCGTTCTGGTTGTGCCCGTGCCGCTATTCAAAGGCAAGAAACGGCAGCGCGGCTTCAATCAGGCTGAGGTGATTGCGCAAGCTGTCCTCAAAATTCGCGCCGCCGCGCGGCATTTGCAACTCGCAGAAGTCCTCGTGCGCACTCGAGAAACCCACTCCCAGATCGGCCTTACCAGCCATCAGCGGCGCGAAAACCTGCGTGGCGCGTTCAAGGTTGCGCGTGCCCAGGAAGTCACTGGCTGCGAGGTCCTTCTGGTGGATGATGTGTATACGACGGGAACGACCGCCACAGAATGCGCGCGTGTCTTGCGCCGGGCAGGAGCGTCAAAGGTATGGGTCGCGACCGTGGCGCGGACCCTGAAGCTTGCATCTAAGTACCAGGAAGAGCAGGGGTTTGATGAACCCGGTTTCAAAGGTTCAGAGTTTCAAAGTTTCAACGTGTCCGGCAAGTCTGCCGCCACGCTGGAGCCAGAACACCTTGAAACTTTGAAACTTTGAAACCTGATTTCTTATGTCTTTACGCATGGAACACGACGCAGGATCCCGGCATGCCGCCGGCATGTATTCGCCGGCGGTTGCACCGCACCGGGCTGGAGACGGTCACGCACTCCTGTCGCCCGTTCTCGTTCTGAACGCCTCTTATGAGCCGATCAACGTTTGTGCGGCCCGTCGTGCGCTCGTCCTCGTTCTGAAGGGCGTAGCCATGACCGAAGAAGAGAATGGCCACTTCCTGCATTCGGCGCGCGTTGCGATGCGTCTGCCTTCCGTGATTCGTCTGCTCGAGTACCGCCGCATCCCGCATCAGAGCCGCGCCTTGTCGCGGAAGAACATTCTCCTTCGCGATCGCAATACCTGCCAATATTGCGCCACAGTTTTGCCCTCAAGCGAGTTGACGCTCGATCACGTGATTCCGCGTTCCCGCGGAGGCCTGTCCACCTGGGAGAATCTCGTCGCCTGCTGCCATCCCTGCAATCGCCGCAAGGGAAACCAGTTCCCCACGGAAGCCGGCATGAAGTTGATGCGCGAACCACGGGCTTTCAACCTCCACACCAGCCGCCACATCATGCGACTCATGGGCCGGTCTGACGATAAGTGGCGGAAGTATCTGTTCTATTGAGCTCTCAGCCGTCAGCTCTCAGCTCTCAGGAAAGGCCTAGAAATAGAACTACCTGCTGACTCGCCCGTTCAGTGACGGGCGAGTAGGTTTCGCATTTTGCTGATAGCTGACGGCTGACAGCTACTTTTGAGGCGGGTTCTGGTCCGGCGGTTTTTGCTGGTCCGGAGCCTTCTGTTGCGGCGCTTTCTCCACTTCCTTCCCGTTATACAAGATCTTCACATTCGAGCCGAACCGCTTGTAGTCCTCGTACTTCACGACTTCGCGGATGTGCACGTCTTCCATCTTGAAGTGCAGTTCATCGTCCGCTTTCGTATAAACCGGAAACCAGTACGCACCGTCAATCTGTTGCCGCCACGTGGTGAACTTTGGAAACAGATTTTCCTGATCGCCGCGTTTCTTGACTTCATTGCACGGTTTTCCGTTGCACAGATCCGGCACAGTCTTGCCGTATGTCTTCACAATCTGGAAGTCGTGATCGTCGACCCAGACGCGTCCCTGAAAATAACGCTTCTTGCCCTCTATCTTCTTCGGAGCAATATCAAAGACGTAACAGTGCAGTTCGTCTTCCTGCTGCTGCCCTACATAAAGGATGTTGTATTCAGGAATCTCCGCATCCGTAAGTACGAAGGGCAGCTTGTGCCGGATGTCGTCAAGATCTTCCTGCGACATAAAAATCCTTTGCAGGCTCGACTGCGGCGCGAACACGACGTTCTCGAGGCGCTTGCCCTTGTCGTCAAACAGCACGTCGAATACTTCGTGGTATTCACCATCGACCGTTTCGCCGTCGACGGTCTGAACTCTTACGTCCTGACGATACGTGTACTGCTCGCGCGCCTTGGCAAATTCGGTCTCTTTCGCAGCGAAGCGCTTTATGATTTCGTCGGGAGTGGTGCCATTGGGTTGCGCTGTATCTAAAGGGCCCTCTTGTGAGAGCGCGAACGGACCCAATCCGCAGACCAGAAGTGCAAGCGTGAGCAGAAAACGGCTCGAGCGAATCATTGTTCTAGTGTATCGAATCCCGGACTAGCGAATGCGAAGGACTTACAGTGTGATTCCGGGAGGCGGAGAGACGTTGCCCCAAAAAGAACGGGGCAGACACCGCGGCGACCCTTCCCTCCAACCCCTCTCCGCTCAGTGAGGCTGGAGGGAGGGTGCTGCAGTTCTGCCGCACTCTTGGATGCCTTGAGGAATAAGAGGTTGCCGTCCAAAGCAAGTTTCAAGGTTTCAAGCTTTTCAAAGACATCGGTCTTCATTCATATCCGTTACCCAAGCGTTGTCATCCTGAGGAGGGCGTATTTGCCCGACGAAGGACAAGGAATTTGGAGGTGTTAAACTTTTCGGTTTGCCAAAGGAGTCCCCATGCGCCGTCTTCTTGCCCTCCTTATGTTTGCCCTTGCACTTCCGGTCGCTTCCCAGACCAAGCATCCCTTCACCTTCGAAGACATGATGAAGCTGAAGCGAGTGGGCGATCCCCAGGTCTCGCCCGATGGCAAGTGGGTCATTTTTAGTGTGGTCGATGTCGATCTCGCCGCGAACTCGAAGACACCACACATCTGGATCGTCCCCACCGCCGGAGGAGAGGAAAGAGAAATCATCTCGGATCAGGACGCCGATCGTCCCCGCTGGGCGCCCGATGGCAAGCGCTTCGCCTTCATGTCGACGAAAGATGCCGGCTCGCAAGTCTGGATTGCCGAGTTCGATCCCGCGGCGGGTGCTGTGATCAGGTCGACAAAGCTGACGTCTATCGTCACGGAGGCCAGCGGCGAGCAGTGGTCGGGGGACGGCAAAAACATCCTGTTCACTTCCGACGTCTATCCCGAATGCGACGGCCCTGCTCAAGCCGAAACCGACTGCAATGCACGAAAGGTGAAGTCGGCCGAGCAGTCAAAGGTTAAAGCTCTGATTTTCGATCATCTACTCTACCGTCACTGGAACGCCTACAAAGAAGGCAAGCGCACACACATCTTCGTGATTCGCGCACCGAAGGCATCGACTGACGCGGGCTCCGATGGAGAATCGCTCATGGAAGATTTCCCGCGCGACCTGACCAACGGCGACTACGACGCTCCGGTCTTCTCCCTCGGCGGACAGGATGACTATGCTTTCTCTCCCGACGGCAAAGAAATTTGCTACGCCTCGAATCACGACAAGAATCCGGCGGCCTCGACGAACAATGATCTTTGGATCGTCCCGGTCAGTGGAGGGAATGCAAAGAACATCACCGCTGACAACCCGGCGAGCGACAGCTCGCCGCTCTATTCCCCCGATGGCAAGTACATCGCCTACCGCGCCCAGCAACGTCCCGGATACGAGAGCGACCGCTTCCGCCTTGTGCTGTATGACCGCAAGACAGGCCGGAAACACCTCCTCGCCGCAGGTATCGACTCAACGTTGACCGATTCGTGGGTGGGAACCTTTACTTGGGATCGAGACTCATCGCGAATTTACTTTGGGGCCGAGCGCGAGGGTAATTCGCCGATCAGCGTGATCCGAATCAGCCCTCGATTCCTCGAGCAGGACTACGCTGGAACAGCCCAGCCGGAAATGCAGGAAACAGTTGCTCCCGGCTTCAATGATGATTTTGCGGTAACTCACGATGGCACGACATTGCTCTTCACACGCATGTCGTTGCAATATCCAACCGAAATTTACAAATTAGTCAGCAAGGGTTCGCCCGTGCCACTTACTCATTTTAACGACGTGCTCTTATCTCAGGTCGAAATGTCTCCGCTAGAATCCTTCTGGTTCACCGGCGCTCACAACGACAAAGTCCAAGGCTTCCTCGTCAAGCCACCCAACTTCGATGCCTCGAAAAAATATCCCGCGAAGTTCCTAATCCACGGCGGCCCGCAGGGCGCCTGGGGAGACGACTGGTCCTATCGCTGGAATCCCGAACTGTTCGCGGCGAACGGATACGTCGTCATCATGATCAACTTCCATGGCTCAACTGGATACGGGCAGAAGTTTATCGACGCCATCAACGGCGACTGGGGCGCCGCTCCGTTCGAAGACCTGATGAAGGGCCTCGACTACGCCGAGCAGACGTATCCGTTCATCGACAAAAACCGCGAGTGCGCGCTCGGCGCCAGCTACGGCGGATACGCGATAAATTGGATCCTAGGCCACACCGACCGCTTCAAGTGCCTGGTGTCCCACGATGGCATGTTTAACGCCGAGTCAGCCTGGGGGACCACGGAAGAACTCTGGTTCAACAACTGGGAGTTCAAAGGCACGCCCTACGACAATCGTGAGATGTACCAGAAATGGTCGCCGCATCAGTACGCGAAGAATTTCAAAACGCCGACCTTAGTCGTCCACGGCCAGCGCGACTATCGCCTCGACGTAAGTGAAGGCTTCCAGCTTTTCACCACGCTCCAGATGGAAGGCGTCCCGTCGAAGATGCTCTACTTCCCCGACGAAGGCCACTGGGTTCTAAAGCCGCAAAACTCCCAACTCTGGTACAAAACGGTAAACGACTGGGTCGACCGCTGGACGAAATAACTTCAGCCTGTAGCAGTTCAGGCCCTGTGTGTGTGCGGGGGCGCCCCGCCCGCGTTCGTCCCGTTAGGGACGATTGATAATAACCCGCCAGTTCCACTGGCGGGTTGGGTTGCAAGAAGTTCGACCGCGTGCCGTTGGCACGCCTGAACCTCAGCTGCTCAGTTTCAGGCTTCCTCCTGACCTCTGTTGACCGAACGACGGCCGCACACATCTCATCGCATCGCAACTCCGCTACCAGGTTCCCGTAAGGGATGCCCCGCCCGGCAAAGTTCCCCTCCCCGACGATCCGATCCCCATCGACGGCAGCACCTGTAGCGGAAAATCAAGCATCACTCCGGAGCCCGCAGTCACCCCAACATCTAGCTCGACCGGCGGATCGAATCCTCCACTCGCCGGCACAACATTTGCCAGCCCGTTGATGTCCGTGCTTGTGAGACTTTGGATGGCGCTTAAGATCACTGGCGTCCCGGAATTGTTGGCGTCGTTCTCTCCCCTGCCACCGTCTCCCGAAGATCCCTGCGGCCGCAAAACCATTGTTAGAAAACTGATTGGCGCCGCGAGCACCGGATTCGGCGGCGACGACGAATTTGTCACCCGAACTACGATTGGTTGAAACGCCTGCCCGGTTGAGATCTGCCCGGCTCCGGCGACAGCCTGCAGATTCTGCTGCGTGAGTGGCGTCACATAAAAGTTGAACGGACTGCATGGCGAACCGCCCGACACGCATGTCATCACTTCCACCTGTGATGCAATCTCACTAACGCTCAGGTTCACCGTCGCGTATCCGTTGACATTGGTTTGCGCGCTAGCTGCACTCAACGTGCCCGACCCGGCGACCAGGAAATAAATTACCTGAACGTTGCTTTGCGCAGATCCATTGCTCAATACCCGAGCTGTCAGGGGAACAGTGATCGTCGCGCCTTCACTGGCTTGAGCCTCCGGCGCCCGCCCCGAGCAAAGCATCGGTGACGGAGCCGTCGTAGTCATACACGATTCCGACCGGCGCGCCGACAGTCGAAGGTTGAATATCCGCCGGCATCGAAATCGATCCATCTGCATTCACTGTGACGTTCGTCCCATTCACGTCTTCGGCGAGCGACCCTCCGTTATTCGCCACTACCGCGGCAGTTGAAACCGATGTCCAGACGCTGAATGCCCCGGCGACAAAACTGTTTGCCGACGAGTTGGAAAGCAGCGGACTCAGATTTCCTTGGTCCGTGTAATAAGTAATGATTCCCTGCGGCCAAGTCAGCGCTCGCCCCGTTACCCCTGGATCAAAGTAGCTCGTCCCGGCAACATGCTTCGGCCCGCCAGCTCGACACATCAAAACGCCCAGCAAAACAATTCCCGCGGCAATGGCCAGCCGGAGGAGGAATGGGCGAGTTGTACATGCCATGCAGTTTTTCATGGTCACATCTCTCGGCACACTCATTCCTCCTCACTGGCACGCCGCACCGCCAAGGCGAAATCGCTGAAAGGAACTCGCGACCTCCCACCAAGGTCGGGATCTTTCCGAAAGCTTGAAATCTGTTGTGAGGTAAGCTGCACTTTCCCCGACGCATCGATCGCAAAACGTCCCAGCGCTCCTCCGACCCAACTGGTCAGCCCCAGCTTGCTGGCCGGATACAGAAAGAGCACGACTCGCTCACCGATCCGGTAACGCTGGCCCATCGACCACAGTCCGGCCCATTGCGAGATTGTCAGGTTTCGCCCCGGCGTTGCCCCGCGGATCGCGTTCTCGACTCGGAAGGTGATCTCGAGCGTTGCGACGGTTTGCCCGGCGTGTCCCGGCAGTTGCTCGATCCGCGTCACCGTGCCCGAGAAGATCATTCCCGCAGCGTCCGCGAACGCAGGTAGTCCAGAAGAGTCCGGATTTGAAATTGGAAAGCGAGGGTAGTGCGTGACCGGTCGACCGACGCGGAGCCGTTCAATTCCAGGTTCCGGCGCGGTCCTCGTAGTCTGACGAGGCGCCACCGTCTGCGCCAGAACGGAACCGTGCAGCAACATCAATGTGAGCAGACCAGATACACATCTCCCGAACATGGGGAGACCTCAATCCTTCAGTCTGCTCGGAGGTACCTTGGGAAACGTGCCAGAGTACGCCGAACGCGAAATCAAAATCAGTGACAGCGGTCACAGAGCCGGTGGATAACGAAATATTTCTGCGTGCCTCGCCCATTGTGGGAATTGCCGTGCAGCGCTTCGAAGCTTGGACAAACTTCAGCTTCGCGATCTGGGGGAAATACTTACAAAATTCGCTTGACGCTTTCATCCACTTGGCATACCCTCCCGCCATTTGGCGATGTGGTCGATGCCTTGCTTCGAAGCCGGGAGTTCACGCAGTTCGTCCGTCCCACGACGTGCGCATGATTGTCTGAAGTCAAACTCCGGAGCTCTGCTCTCGCTTATCTTGTTCTGTGCCAGCCCCGCTCTCGCTCAAGACCCCGGCAGTCTCGCGACCGAATTCTTCGGTAAAGGCGTCGCCATCGACGTAATTGTGCACGATCCCTCGGGCGAGCCGATTGCTTCTCCTGCAACTGTGATCCTGCTGCGCGGGACCATTCCCGCTGGACAAACGCAAACCACCGCCGGCCGCGCGGAACTCGTCGCCAAAGATCTCGGCGACTTCTCGGTCGTGGTCGAGGCTGCCGGGTACGCGAGCACTCGGAAAGACGTTTCGATTACTACGAACGGCAGGGCCGAGATCGATGTCTACTTGCGCGCCGCGTCGGCGAACGCAAGCAACATTCCTCCTCGACCTATGCTCGCGCCAAAAGCAAGAAAAGAAGTCGATGACGGACTGCACGCTCTCGCCTCCGATCACTTGGGGGTCGCCCAAAAGCATGCTGCCCAAGCCATGCAACTGGCGCCCGGACACCCTGACGTTCTCTATCTGCAAGGCATCGTTTTCCTGAAGCAACGCGAATGGGCCAAAGCGCAGGAGAGCTTGCAGAAGGCCACTCAACTTGATCCGTCGGATGCCAGCGCCTTCGGCGCGCTCGGCATGGCCCTGTGTAATCAGGCAAAGTACGACGCGGCAATTCCGCCGTTGGAAAAATCGCTGCAACTCAATCCGGCTCCCTCAGCCTGGGACACCCGCTGGGCACTCGCGAAGGCCTATTACCAGCAGGCACGCTACGATCAGGCGCTGCCCATGTCACAACTCGCGTTCTCCTCTTCTCACGGGAAGGCTCCAGAAATCGCGTTGCTGGTCGCGCAATCGCTGACGGCCGTAGGCCGCTACGAAGATGCCGCTAAGACGCTCCGCGAATTCCTCCGCGATTATTCCAATCGCCGCGAAGCTGCCATAGCCCGCCGCTGGCTCGACGGTCTGGCAGCCAACGGAAAAATCCACTGAAATTGAATTTGCGGGGCGCCTTCGTTAGCTTTGAATCCCTTGAACCCTAATATCCTGCATTCCGATCCCCGTTTTGCCGACCTCATCAAGAGAGTGGGCCTGTCACAGTAAGCGATCAGGAAACGAATCCTACGGCCGTCCCGTGATCCTAACTTCACCGGTCTGCGCCGGAACATCAACCAGGATCACCGTCCCCTTCGTCCGATCAGTAATTTTCGCGGCGAGCGTTTTCCCATCTCCAATTGCCAACAAATCCTTCCACGCTTGTGGCACTTCCACCTTCAACGTAAGCGGCACATCGTAGATTTTATTGTCCATCGGCCAGGTCACCGCGATGGTTAAAGAAGTCGCATCGCTCTGCGCAACCCGGATCCCCGCCGCCTTGCTCTCCTGGATATATCGCAGTACGTCGCCGAAGGTCGCGGTCCAAATCTCAGAATGGCGTTCGTAGTAGTCCGCCAGTTCATCGAGCGTCTCAGGAGTAATCGCAAGCCAGTCTCCTCCAACGCCATGAAAGCAGTACACACCCCAGTTGTGCGACTGCAATGCGGGCCGGGCCATTTCCAGCAAAGTGGGAAAATCCTTATCCGCCGTGAAGCCAAGATCGGTGACGGCAAGAACATTCACATCCTCAGGACCCTGTGGCGAACCTCCCTCGTAGGCGCGTGCACCGAAGGAATTCTCCGCGATATACCGCGCATACAAGGCCGCGTTCCTGACTTCATCAGCAGGTTTCCCAAAACTCATGTTCCCGCACGGATAAGCGAACGTCAGCCCGCGTTGCGAGCCGGTTGCCTGCTGAATCTCGCGAGCTGCATCCTTGATTTCCGCTTCCATCATTTGCGGTGTGTAGTCCTGCGAATGCGGCGTGATCTGCGGCAGCAGGCACGGATGATGCACCGTATGATTTCCCAACTCGTTCCCATCCGCGGCAAGCTGCTTCCACTCGGTCTTGCGCTTCTCCCACGGACCCATCGCAGTCGCGACAAAGAACGTCCCATTCAGATGATGCTTCTTCAGAATCGGTCCAACATGGTCGAGATCAGAATCAATGCCATCGTCGAAGGTAAGCGAAATTGCCGCCGCACGATCCTGTGGCCAGCGAGTAATACTGACTTTCGGCGCAGAATTCTGCGCCAGCGCCGAACCCAACAACGCCAGTATCAACGCCAAGAATACGCATGATCTCGTCATCAGGGGTTCCCTCGTCGCGAACGAATTACTCTAACTGGGACTTGCCTGCTCGGCGAGTTGTTTCTTGGTAAGCACCTCGCGGGCGGGCGCACCGGCTCAGTATTGAGGATGGAGTACCGACTCCTGGTGTAGACTTTTCTGGCTTGGGAGGACTCACCAATGAAAAAGCTCATCGCTCTAATCCTACTGTCGCTGCCGTTGATCGCATTCGCGCAGGATAAGCAACCGCCGACACCCACCACGCTCCGCGGCGTTCTGCTCGAGCAGCTAAAAACCACGCACAATAATAAAGACTGGTTTGTTCCGGCGAACATCGCGGTCCAAGGCTTGACCGCCGAGCAAGCCACTTGGACCGACGGCAAAGGCAATCATTCCATCGGACAGTTGGCATATCACCTCGTCTTCTGGAACGCGCAGTCGCTTGCGAAATTCAAAGGCCAGACACCGGCGAAGTTCAGCGGTAACAACGATGAGACGTTCAACGATTTCGACACGAAGAAGTGGAACGATACGGTGCAACAACTCGATAAAGTGATGACCGACTTGGAAAAGTTCGTGGAATCAGCCGACGAGAAAACACTGGAAAAGAACGCTTCCACGATCGCGCACATCGGTACTCACAACGCGTACCACATCGGCCAGATCATCTACATCCGCCGCCTGCAGGGCTCATGGAATCCCGAGAACGGCGTGAAGTAAAGGCGATGCGCTAAGTGGCCCACTCAAGCCCGATGTTGGCTTGAGTGGGGACTAGCGAAGCACAAGGACCATCGTTCTCCCGGAGCCACGGTCGAGCCAGCCCATCCATCAGCGACCAGCCCCCCGAGTCATGCTCTTCAAGGAACGAACTTGTATCCCATGCCGTACACCGTCCGAAAGTATTGCGGATGTATAACATCAACCTCGAGCTTGTGCCGCAATTTCATCACGTGATTGTCGACAGTGCGCGTGCAGGGATAGTTTTCATATCCCCAGACCTCGTTCAGCAAGTCGTCGCGTGAAACTGCTCGATTCGGATTCGTTATGAAGAACCTGAGAAGCCTGAATTCCAGCGCAGTCATACGTACCGGTCGACTGGATCGACGAACCTCCATCGCGCCAAGGTCCACCGTGACTTCGCCAAAACGCACGAGTTTCTCCTTCTCCTGCGTGGGCCCCGCGTCTTCGGATTCTCGGCGGACTTTCGCCATCAGTTGCTCCCACGTCAATGGGAGAATCAACATCCGGCGCGGCCCATCCTTGCGGATGCCCCCGGCTGATACCCTGGCTTCGGTGCTGGAAAATGGAATGAGTGCTACCCGGAAGTCTTCGAGCTGCCATTGGCTTTTATCCACAGGCCATTCCGACGGATATTCAGTCGAGAATGATCTCTGAAAAATTGCCCGCGCCTCAGACTCGATCATGGAAGCGCTATCGGTCTCGAAGACAGTTGATGTTTTCGTTGCCATGCAAAGCTCCCCCCCAAAGTGAGCCAGTGAGCCGGTGCTTCGCCACGGTCGCGCAACCGGCGCCTCTGTTTTTTACAATGTCATTTCGTTCGACGTGGAAGGTCAATCCACCGCTTCTTTTCCTTCTCTCATTTCTTCGTAAACGGCACATTTCCGTCTAACCCGTTGATTTATCAGTGAATCGAGGAAGACATTTCCTCGAAAAAAGGTGAAAGGTGATAGACTCCGAGCCCATGCGGACGATCAGGCACGCATTGGTACAGTTCGGCGTGTACGAAGTCGACCTCGAAGAAGGCGAACTTCGCAAGGCCGGCGTCCGGATCAAGGTGCAACAGCAGCCGTTCAAGGTCTTGCTGGCCCTGCTGGAACGTCCGGGCGAACTTGTCACCCGCGAGCAGTTGCATGACCGAATCTGGCCCGACGCGAGTTTTGGGGACTTCGATCAGGCAGTGAACGTTGCCGTTGCGAAACTCCGTGGTGCCTTGGGCGACACCGCCGAGAATCCAAGGTTCATTGAGACGGTTCCGCGGCGGGGGTATCGGTTCATTGCCCCCGTGCACTCGGACAACGGTTCAGATGCCGAAGCCCAAACTACGACTACAACATCTCAACTGCACCTGAGCGCCCCGCGCTCGAAGTTTCCCGCGGGCAGGGGCGCACTGCTTCTGGGTGCGATGGTTGCACTTCTTGTAATTCTGGTAGCAGCCATTCTTCTTATCAGTCCCACACGCACCGCTCTGAATTTCCATCGTATTACCTACGGAAAAGGCGCCATTCGTTCTGCCCGCTTCGGGCCTGGCGGCGATACGGTTCTCTACAGCGCTGCCTGGAACGGGGCGGCCCCGCAGGTTTTCTGGGCGCAAGGCCAGCGTCCCGAATCGCGACCTTATCCTCTGCCGGATGCCGACATTCTCGCCGTTTCTCCGCAAGGAGAAATGGCGATCCTGTTGAATCGTCGTGCGG
>Ga0070712_100001012_pt1 | contig 16927 bp, 13 predicted proteins | sample LARL81metaG_FD_71396 | JGI IMG/M metagenome (GOLD analysis project Ga0070712, IMG submission 71396) | Corn, switchgrass and miscanthus rhizosphere microbial communities from Kellogg Biological Station, Michigan, USA - LAR L8-1 metaG | ecosystem: Host-associated > Plants > Roots > Rhizosphere ...
ATGCCTCGATATGCGCGCAGGCGGCCTCGTTCACCACCGGACCGATCTGGGTGGCGGGATCCGTGGGGTCGCCGACCACAAGTGATGCGGCGCGCTCCGTCAGCTTCTTGGTGAATTCGTCGAGCACCTCGGCCGCAACGACAAGCCGCTCGGTCGACATGCAGATCTGCCCCTGGTTCATGAACGCACCGAAGACGGCCGCATCCACCGCATCGTCAATGACCGCATCGCGAAGCACCAGCAGTGGCGCGTTGCCGCCGAGTTCGAGCACCACGCGCTTAAGGTGTCTACCGGCTAACTCTCCAATGATGCGGCCAACGCGCGTGGAACCGGTGAAGTTTATGCGCCGTACCGCGGGGTGCGCCACGAGCCGTTCGACGATCTGGGGACCATCTTCGACGGCATTGGTGATCAGACTGATCGCGCCAGGCGGCAGGCCAGCGTCGTGGAGTGCGCGGGCGATCTCGGCGTGGGTGGCCGGGGTCTGTTCGGAGGCCTTGAGAATCACCGTGTTTCCATACGCGAGCGGCATTGCCACCGATCGCACGCCAAGTATCAGCGGTGCGTTCCATGGCGCAATGCCGACGGTTACGCCTGCGGGTTGGCGAAGGCCCAGAGCCGTCAGGCCTGGCACGTCGGATGGAATCACCTCGCCCACCATCGAATAGGCCTGTGCGGCAGCTTCCCGCAGTATCGCAGCCGAATCAAGAACGTTGAATTGGCACCACAGCGCGACCCCACCCATCTCCACGGCTATCAACGCCGCGACATCTGCGCTGCGTTCCACCAGCAGCTGGGCGGCCCTCTCCAATATGGCCCGCCGTTGTGCCGGACTGGTGGCCGCCCATTCATCCATCGCATCTGCCGCGGCGTCTACGGCGCGGTCAACATCGGAAAGAGTCGCCGCGGCCACCGTCGCAATTGGCCTACCAGTGACGTTCGAAGTGGTTTTAAAGGTCCGGCCGGAGCTCGCCGGGCTCCACCGCCCCTCAATGAGTAGCTCAACATCCCAAAGGTTTTCGCTCACGGCGCAGCTCCTAGCTCTGGTAGGCCTCGAATCCCGAATGGTGACTGCGGAGATGTCGCTCGGGAGCCACGTCATCGACGGCCCAGCCCCACAGACTCCACGACGCCTGCTCCCTCGCGGGCGGAGGATGACTGGCAACGGGGCGAGTAGTCAAGAACGCGGGTGTACGCGTCGATCTGACAGATGCCGGTGCCGACGATCCGCACGAGTACCTCGTGGGGCCGAGGATCATCGATGCGGGCCCCAGCCGAGTCCGCCGCCAGCGCCAATGACAGCCACTGAGCGACTGTTGGGTGTGGGATGAGTGGCCATCGTGAAGTCCTTTCGACAAGGGATTATTGCCCCAGCTTCGGCCGGTCCGGCAATATGCCACCAGCGTAAGTCCCAAGATGTCGCTATTACAACGGTATAGCGATAAAAAAGCGGATAGATGTGAATGTGTACAGTCCACGCGATCGCCCCGGAGCCTGCGGTCGTAAGCCCGGTTCGGCCGCGGTGGTGGGAGCGCACCAGTGATGGCCGACGGGGCCGGATCGTGACGGGCACTGTGGAGGTCACCGACGCCGCAACTATCCGTCTTGGTGGCGGTTAGACTGCATCGTCGACCGCTCGAAGGCTCAACGACACCTCGCGGAAGTCTTCTAGGGGGCTGAACTAGTTCGGCTCGTTGAGTATTTGGTCGATGAAGTCGATGGTAACGGGCGTGAGGTTTACGCTATGTCGGTTTCGCTCCAGCACGGATGGTTCCTAGCAATTGTCGCCATAGGCTCATCCTCTCCGGTGTCGGATCTCAGCTGCTGGTGCGCGAGTGAACCAGTACCCCCGGCGGACACATTGGCCTCCACGCGAATTGGTCAGGTGATTCCAGCGGGTTAGCCAACGGGACCGGACCCGACCGGTCCACGCGAAGACCCTGGCGTAGGCGCGAATATTGTTATTTCATTGACCTACCGAGATACCGGATTTAGGGTTCTAACCACCCACTCGTGCCCGGGCAGCGCCTTCGCGCGACGCCGGGTGGGACGGGCCAGGTTGTGCGGAGGAGGTTTGAATGACCGGCACCGTCAGGGCGGCCTACCAGTGGTACGCGCGGCGATCAGTGGCGCGTGATGCTTCCCAAATTGTTCGACGATTTCGAGCCCATATCAGTGCGCAGCTGGGAGGAGGGGCGGGTCTAGATTGTCTGGCCGATTTCACCAAATCCGATTCCGAACTTTGGGACATAAGACCAGCTGCCGTTGTTGGTTATTGAGTGAGAGGGGTTGTTGGTGGGTCTGCATGGATTGACCTCAATCACGTTGGGGGTGCCCGATGTTGAGGCGGCTAGCGCTTATTATGAGGAGTTCGGGTTGGCGCCGTTGGGGCGGTCACCGGATGGCAAGCAGCGCCGTTTTGCCACCTTGGAAGGTGGTGAGCAGTTGGCGATCACCGAAGCTGCGCGGCGCCGCTTGTTGGAGATTGGTGTCGGCGCTGATGATCCCGATGACCTGGATCGAATCGAGTCCAACCTTGCCCGCCTGGGCGCGGAGTTCCGCCGCAGTGGTGAGGAGTTAGTGGTGGATGATCCGCACTCGGCGTTGCGGGTGTCGGTCAGGATCGCGCCACGTATCGTTCAGTCGCCCGCCAAGGCAGAGCCGATGAATGGACCGGGTCGCCCGGACCGGGCCAACGGCCGGGCCCCGGCGATCGAGCGCACCAACAAGGTGCGTCCGCGGCGGCTGGGTCATGTGGTGGTGGGTTCGCTGGATCAGGAGGCCTCCCAGCACTTCTTCACCCATGGGCTGGGTTTCAAGGTCACCGACCACGTCCCCAGCCTGGCGTCGTTTTTGCGCTGCTCCACTGATCACCACAATCTGCTGCTGCAGCAGGCGCCGTTGAACTTCCTGCACCACACCGCCTGGGAGGTCGACGATGTCGACGAGGTGGGTCGCGGAGCGCACGCGATGCTCGAAGATCATCCCGAGCGCCATGTGTGGGGGCTGGGCCGCCACCACATCGGGTCCAATTTCTTCTGGTATCTCAAGGACCCGGCCGGCAATTTCTCGGAGTACTACGCCGACCTGGATTGCATCCTCGATGACCAGTTGTGGAAGCCGTTGGTGGTGGAAGGAGCTCGGGGGATTTACAACTGGGGACCGCCGCCGCCGCCGTCGTTCATCGAACCCGACGATCTGGCGGCGTTGATGACCGGCGCGCACGCCCCCAAATGACGACCAGTCAACCGTAAGGAGTTTTCATGCGCATCGCATCGCGCCTCGGGCGTGCGGTCATCGTTGAGGGCAATCTGTGTGCCGACATCGCAAACGCCTCCAAGGGGGCGGTTGGCCACCGCATCGATGACCTCTACCAGAATTGGCCGGGCTTTGTGCAGTGGGCCGCTGAATCCGCCCCGGCCCCGGATCAACCGTTTGAGGTCAGTGAGCTTGATGCGCCCGTGCAACGTCCCCGGCAGGTCTTTGGGATCGGGCTGAACTATCTCGATCATGCCGCGGAGTCCGGGGTCAGCGTGCCGTCCTCGGCGACGGTGTTCACCAAGTTCCCCACTTGTTTGGTCGGCCCGACCGCTGCTGTCGAGTTGCCCAGCACGACGGTGGACTGGGAAGTCGAACTCGTCGTGGTGATCGGCCGCACCGCCGATCGGGTCAGCGAGCACGACGCCTGGGACTACGTCGCCGGGCTGACTGTCGGACAAGATATCTCGGAACGCACCGTTCAATTGGCCGGACCGGTACCGCAGTTCTCGCTGGGCAAGTCCTACCGTACGTTCGGTCCGATCGGGCCCTGGCTGGTCACCCCCGACGACCTCGAACGCCGCGACGACCTCGAGTTGCAGTGCTCGGTGTCCGGCCGGGTGCTGCAGAAGGGCCGAACCGGGCAAATGGTCTTTTCGGTGTCCGAGCTCATCGCACAGATCTCCCAGGTGTGTCCGATGCTGCCCGGGGACCTGGTGTTCACCGGCACCCCACCCGGTGTCGGTATGGCGCGCAAACCCCAGGAATTCCTCCAACCCGGCACCACCCTCATCAGCGAGATCGAGGGCATCGGCAAGCTCACCAACCCCATCGTCGCCGGCCCGGACCATCCCCAATCGGCCGGATAAACCACCCGATGGCGGGCCAACTCAACCCCACCCCAACGCCCAACGCAACCGACACTGCACTCGCCGGTGGCACCGACATCGCCGAGTTCGGCGCACGCACATACGGTTACCGCGCTAGTTCCTACCTGGACCTGTGGCAATGCGCAGTTGCCAGACTCGATGACCATCGGCAAGCGGTGTGGACATTTTCCGGCGTGCAATCGCCGAGCCCGCACTGGGCCACCCGAGCCGGAGTGATTCCACACGTGCGGTGGTTCGACGGCGCACACGTCAGCTACGTCGCGCACCTGTTCGCGGGCCGTCATGCCGACGCCGCCGCAAGCTTCGATGTCCAGGAATGCGCGGGGTCACAGCGGCAGGCGCGCCACCTGACCTGGGCGCAGCTGCGCGCCGAGGCGCAGGCGCTCAATCCGCAGGCCAAGTCACCATCGAAATTCAGCGCCACGATCACATCCCCGAGAGGCACATCATGACCGGCCTGAGCGGCAACCTCGTTGCATCGAAAGTCCGCTACCCCGACCGTGTTGCGTTGCACTATGACGATTTGCGGTTCACCTTCGCCGAGTTCGACGCAGCGGCTGGCCGGGTTGCGACGCTGCTTGATAAGGCGGGAATCGAGCCGGGTGATCGGGTAGGTGTGATGTTGCCCAACACTCCGGCGTTCGCGATCGCGTTCTACGGCATCATGTTCCGTGGCGCCGTCGCGGTTCCGATGAACCCGCTGCTGAAGGCCCGCGAGGTGGCCTATTACCTGTCCAACAGCGGAGCCAAGGCGCTGTTCGCGGCTCCACCCATCGCCGAGGAGGCCGCGTCGGGCGCCGACGAGGCGGGTGCTCAGTGCTGGATCGTCGACGACGCCGAGCTGGCGAAACTGACCGCCGACCTGCCCGAGCAAGGCACCCCGGTGAAACGCAACGACGATGACACCGCCGTCATCCTGCACACCTCCGGCACCACCGGCAAGCCCAAGGGTGCGATGCTCACCCACGGTGGTTTGGGACGCAACGCCGAGGTTTGTGCGCGCACGCTGGTGGAGATCGGGCCGGACGACGTGGTGATGGGCTGCCTGCCGCTGTTTCATTCCTTCGGCTTGACGCTCGGGCTCAACTCCGCGGTGTTGGCCGGTGCGACGTTGACGCTGATCCCCAGGTTCGATCCGGGCAAGGTGCTCGAGGTGATCGAGCGGGACGGCGTCACCGTGTTCGCGGGGGTGCCGACGATGTATTCAGCCTTGCTCAGCGTGGCATCGGAGGCCACGCCGGAGGCGACCCGGAGTCTGCGGACCTGCGTCTCCGGTGGTGCGGCCCTGCCGGTCCAGGTGCTCTCCGACTTCGAAAACGCTTTCGGCTGCGTAATTTTGGAGGGCTATGGGCTCTCGGAGAGCTCTCCGGCGGCGTCATTCAATCATCCCCATCGGCCGCGCAAGGTCGGATCGATCGGCACGCCGATCGAAGGGGTGCACATGCGGGTGGTTGATCAGAACGGAGCCGAGGTGCCCCAGGGGGAGCCAGGCGAGGTCCAGATCCGCGGCCACAACGTCATGAAGGGCTACTGGAACCTGCCCGAGGCCACCAAAGACACGATCACCCCCGACGGGTGGTTGAACACCGGAGATGTCGGACGTGTTGATGAGGACGGCTACTTCTACATCGTGGACCGAACCAAGGATCTGATCATCCGCGGCGGCTACAACGTCTATCCGCGGGAGATCGAGGAGGTCCTCTACGAGCATCCCGCGGTGGCCGAAGCCGCCGTCATCGGCATCCCGCACGACTCGCTGGGCGAAGAGGTCGGCGCCGCCGTCGCCCTGAAGAAGGGGGAGAGCGCCGACCCGGACGAGCTCCGCGACTACGTCAAGGCGCGGGTGGCCGCCTACAAGTATCCACGCCAGATCTGGCTGCTCGACGAGCTACCCAAGGGACCCACCGGCAAGGTCCAGAAACGCGACATCACCGCTCCGGCAAGTGAAAGTACACCATAACCATGGAGAGTCCGACGACTAAACCCGACGAGCTGGCCACACCGCTCGACCTGCTGCTGACCAGCGCAACCCGTTCGTTCGCCCGCCGGATGATGCCCGACGCGACCTGGGCCCGCCTCGGCGTGAGCCTGGCCAAACAGCCCGGCGCGGTGGCCAACTGTACCGGCGCGCTGGCGCGCGAGCTGGGCAGTGTTGTCGCAGGCCGATCGCATTGCGCCCCGGGCAGGGCCGACAAGCGCTTCACCGACCCTGCGTGGCAACACAATCCGCTGCTGCACCGAATCATGCAGGCCTACCTAGCAGCCGCCGAAACCGCCGACGAGTTGCTTGCCGACGCCGATCTCGACTGGCGTGACAACGACAAGATGCGGTTCGTCGCCGACAACCTGGTGGCGTTGCTGGCGCCGAGCAACAGCCCGCTGATCAGCCCGCTGGGCTGGAAGGCGCTGATCGATACCGGCGGCCTGAGCGCTGTACGCGGGGCGAGAGCCTTTGCGCGAGACATGCTCTCGAAGCCCCGAGTACCGGCGATGGTCGAGCCCGACGCGTTCGCGGTGGGCGAGACCGTGGCCACCACCAAAGGAACGGTGGTGCTGCAAACCCCGGTGTTCGAACTGATCCAGTACGCGCCCCAGACCGCGAAGGTCCGCACGGTTCCGCTGCTCATCGTGCCGCCGGTGATCAACAAGTTCTACATCATGGATATCGCGCCCGGGCGCAGCATGATCGAGTACTTCGTGGCGCAGAATCAGCAGGTGTTCATCGTTTCCTGGCGCAATCCCCAAGCCCGGCACCGTGATTGGGGCTTCGACACCTACGGTGCGGCCATCGTCGAGGCAATGGACGCGGTGCAGAACATCGCTGGGACCGACAGCGTCCACCTGCTGGGCACCTGCTCGGGCGGGATCCTGGCGGCGATGGTCGCGGCGCATCTGACCGAGATCGGTGAGGCCGATCGAATTGCTGGCCTCGCCTTGGCCGTCACCGTGCTGGATCAGACCCGGGCGGGGTTCGCGCCGGCGATGATGAGCGACCGGGCGGCGCAGGCAGCGATCCGCGTTTCAGCCAGGAAGGGCTATCTCGACGGACGCGCCCTGGCGGAGATGTTCGCCTGGCTGCGGCCCACCGATCTGGTATGGCGGTACTGGGTAAACAACTACGTTCAGGGCCGCCCGCCCGCCCCGTTCGATGTGTTGTTCTGGAACGCTGACGCCACCCGGATGGCCGCGGCGCTGCACCGCGATTTTGTGCTGATGGGGCTGAACAATGCGCTGCTCACCCCGGGCGCGCTGAGCATGCTGGGCAGCCCGGTCGACCTGACAAAGGTGACCATGGACGCCTACGTCGTCGGCGGCCTCTCCGATCACATCTGTCCCTGGCAGGCGACCTATCGCAGCGCGCGGCTGTTGGGCAGCAAGGACAACCGCTATGTGCTGTCCACCAGCGGCCATATCCAGGCGCTGGTCAACCCGCCGGGCAATCCGAAGGCGTCGTATCGGGCCGGTCCCGTGGAGGCCGAAGACCCGGCGCAGTGGCTGGAATCCGCGCAGAAGTTGCCCGACTCCTGGTGGCTGGATTTCCTGCACTGGCTTGGCGAGCGTAGCGGCCCAGAGGTCGACGCTCCGAAAACTCTTGGTGGGGAAGGCTTCCCGCCACTCGGACCGGCGCCCGGCAGCTACGTGATGGAAAAATAGTCCATGTTGCCCCTCCGCAGTCTTGAGCCAGCAATGATGCCGGCAACCCCACTTGGTGAGCAACAATATGTGGCCACCGGCGCGCAGCGCATCCGGGTGAACATTCGGCACGGATCCGGCGTGCCGCTGGTGCTCTGTAACGGCATCGGTGCCAGCCTGGAGGTGCTCGATCCGCTGGTAGAACGGCTGGATCCGGATTCGACAGTAATCCGATTCGACGTTCCGGGAACGGGGGGATCCCCCACATCGGTTGTGCCCTACGGGTTTCCCTACCTTGCCTGGGTGCTGGGCCGGGTGCTGTCCAAGCTGGGAGTCAGCGTGGTGGATGTGCTTGGGATTTCGTGGGGTGGGGCGCTTGCGCAGCAGTTCGCGTTTCAGAACCCGCGCCGATGCCGCCGCCTAGTGCTCGTGGCGACTGGAACGGGTGTGTTGATGGTGCCCGCCCATCCACGGATTCTGGCGAAAATGCACACTCCACGCAGGTTCTCGGATGCAAGCTACGCCGCGTCCATCGCCGGTGAGCTATATGGTGGCACTGTCCGTACGCACGCTGAAGACGTGGCGCGACTGTTCGCCCAGCAGTTGCACGCGGGATCGAAGATGGGGTATCTGCACCAACTACTGGCGGCGTCGGTCTGGACCAGCCTTTTCGCGCTGCCCGCGGTTCGGCAGAACACATTGATCGTGACGGGTACAGATGATCCGCTCGTCCCAGTGATCAACGCGCACATCATGGATGCCTTGCTGCCACACTCGCGGCTGCACCTGCATTCGGGCGGACACATCGATCTCGTGCACAACGCGGCGGAACTGGCGCCCGTCGTCGGCGCGTTCCTGCGCGGACCCGGGGAACGTCCATGAGCGACAACAACATCGACATCTCCGAGTTCTAGCGCGCCAAGCCCGGCAAGCGGTTGTCCGGTCTGACTGCATCACAACCGAGAGGAAACGACGAGCGGTGCCGTACAAATACACTTTCGAGGACATCCAGGACCGCCCGGTCGCGGTGATCGGAGCCGGAACGCTGGGTCGCCGCATCGCGCTGATGTTCACTTCCCGCGGCGGGACCGCGCGGATCTACGCTCGCCGGACCGAACAGCTCGCCGCCGCGGCGCAGTACGTGACCGAGACCCTACCGAAGGTTGTGAAGGACCGGGGGTTTGGCGAGTTGGGCGTCGTGACGGCCACGACGTCGCTCGCCGAGGCATTGGATGGCGCCTGGCTTGTCGTCGAGTCGGCCCCCGAAAGGCTTGAGATCAAAATTCCGCTGTGGGGCCAGATCGACGAGGCGGCGGACGCGGATACCATCTTCGCGACCAACTCGTCGTCGTTCCCGTCACGTCTGATGGCCGAAAAGGTGCGGGATAAGACGCGGCTGTGCAACATGCACTTCTACATGCCTCCCGAGGTCAACGGGGTCGAGCTAATGTCCGACGGCGAGACCGACAGAGGCCTGCTCGACACGCTGCTAACCGTGCTGCCCGAGTTCGGCGTCCATCCCTTCGAGGTGCGCCAGGAGTCCACCGGCTTCATCTTCAATCGCATCTGGGCAGCCATTAAGCGCGAGTCGCTGGCCGTGGTCGCCGAGGGCGTGGCCCGTCCGGAGGATATCGACGGGATGTTCAAAGTCAACCGGCGCGTGCTGGACGCGCCGTTCCGGTTGATGGACCAGATCGGCCTGGACGTCGCACTCGACATCGAGAACCACTACGCCGAAGAGTTTCCGCATTTACCCAAGAACGTGCGGGACTTATTGCAGGGCTATGTCGATGCGGGCAAGCTCGGCGTCAAGAGTGGCCAGGGTTTCTACACCTATCCCAAGGCCTGAACCACACAGGGCCAGCCCCAAACCGGTCACAATCGTCGCCCCTGATGTCACCGGTGTCGGCAAGATGTTGGCGAGCACGACCGCATCGGCAGAATCCGACTTTGTCCGAGCCACCGAATGACGCTCCCTGTAGTGCGGGACGCCGGCGGATTGGTGGCATGCAGAGCCCAAGCCCTCGCGCGCCGTTCATGCCAGCAAGACCTCGATTGATGAATAAAGTGAAAGCACTATATTGTCGACATGAAATTGAAATATCGATCCTCCTGCGCGGGACAACACTTGAGGAGCCATGGCGAAATTGATTGCCGCGACACGTGCGACGGACGGCCATCTACATCGAAAGTCAGTGGTGCGGTGTTGTCGAACAAGACGAATGTCTGAATCAAGGCGCTCCACAACATCCGGTACACCGCCGTATTCCGCCTGATTCGGCGGCGTCGGCCCAGGGCACGGGAAGTGGCGCCCGACCGAATTTGCATCGAGCGCGACGCCCGTACCGGAGGTGTCGGCGAGTGAAAGGATGACGCCGTGGCGGAGCGTGTCAGGTTCCCCAGCACCAGCGGACCCGCCCTGGCGGGTCTGGTCGATCTCCCCGAGCGCGAGGTCCGCGGATGGGGCGTCTTCGCCCATGGCTTCACACTCGGCAAGGACAGCCCGGCTGCGAGCCGGATCTGCAAACAACTCGCCAGCGAGGGCATCGGCATGCTCCGCTTCGACAACCTCGGCTTGGGCGACTCCGAGGGTGACTGGGGCGACGGCTCGTTCTCGCACAAGGCCGCCGACACAGTCCGCGCGGTGGAATTCATGAACGGATCGGGCCGCGAAGTACGCTTGCTCGTCGGGCATTCCTTTGGGGGCTCGGCCGTTATCGCCGCCGCGCACGAATGTCTTTCAGCGGCAGCGGTGGCCAGTATCGGCGCGCCGTACCAACCGGCCCACGTCGAGCACAACTACGACGCCTTAGTCCAGCGGATCGAGGCCGACGGTGAGGCACCGTTCCTAATCGGCGGCAAGGCACTCACGCTCAAGCGGCACTTCCTTGAAGACGTCCGCGCCGCCGATCTCCGAGAGTGCATCCGGACCCTGCACCGGGCGCTGATCGTCATGCATTCGCCGACCGACAATACTGTTGGCATCGCCAATGCGAGCGAGATCTTTCGCGCCGCGAGGCACCCCCGCAGCTTCGTATCGCTGGAAGGCGCCGACCATTTGCTTACCGAGAAGGGCCAGGCGGCTCGGGCGGCTCGGATCATCAGCGCCTGGGCCGACCCATATCTGTGAGTTGCCTCAGTCGAACGTTGTGGCCGGCCACGTTCCGAATATTATGCGAGCCTGCAATTTCCCTGTGACTCAACCGTTTCAACGTGGTGCGTCAACACTTCCGGACGCGACTCGAAGGCCTCGGTAGGCCGGGAGGGCTGGTCGTTAAGTCGGGGATCGGCTAGCGTGTCGGCATCGAGCCCGGAACTCCCGGGGCCCAAGTGCAATTCGGCGGAATTCGCCGGCGCTCTGCGCACGATGCAGAGCACCTCGTGGTCGGCGGCACGTCGGGTCGCAGCAAGGCCGAGCCGATCAGGCCGGACGAACGCGCCATCGCGACAACGGCATTGGCCATATTCTCACAGTCCTAGATCCCCCTCGAAAGCTCCCTCTTCGAGTCGGTGCTTCACTGTGGTGAGAAAGCGGCCGGCATCGGCGCCGTCGATCAGCCGGTGGTCATAGGTCAGCGGCAGATAGCAGATAGAACGGACCCCGATCGACTCGTTGCCGCTGTCGTCGACGACTATTCGCGGTCGTTTGACGATGGCCCCAGTGCCCAACATGGCGGCTTGCGGCGGCACCAGGATCGGGGTGTCGAACAATGCGCCCTCGCTGCCGATGTTGGTGATGGTGAAGGTGCCACCGGACAACTCATCGGGTTTCAAGTTGCCCGACCGGGCGCGCGCGGCGATGTCGGCGATCGCCCTGGCCAGCCCGGCCAACGACAAGTCGCCGGCGTTGTGGATGACAGGGGAAAGCAGGCCCTGTTCGGTGTCGACGGCGAACTCGAGATGCTCGGCGTCGTAGTAGGTGATCTCCTTGGCTTCCTGGTTGTAGCGGGCGTTGATGTTCGGGTGAATCTTCAGCGCGTCGATCACCGCGTTCGCGATGAACGGCAGGAAGGTCAGATTCACGCCCTCGCGCTCGGCGAAAGCGGGCTTGGTCTTGGCGCGCAACCCCACGATCCTGGTCATGTCGACCTCATGTGTCTGGGTGAGTTGCGCTGTGGCCTGGAGGGATTCGCGGGTCTTGGTCGCGGTGATCTGACGGATCCGGCTGGCTTTCTGCGTGGTTCCCCGCAGGTGTACCAGCGCGGGTGCCGGGGTGGGCGCGGCCGCACGAGCTGCCTTGCCCGAATCCGCGGCAGGCGCCGCGGCGGGAGCTTGCGCTGGCGCGGGCGCCTTCTTGGCCTCTTCTATCTCCTGGGCGGCGGCCAGCACATCCTGCTCGCGGATGCGACCGCCCGCACCGCTGCCATTGACCTCCGCGAGGTCGATGTTGTGTTGTGTGGCCAGCTTTCGCACTAGCGGTGTCACATACGGCGCGCCATCGCCATCGGTCACCGCCGCGGGCTGCGCCTGTGCCGTCCCGGGTTGGGGTGCGGGGGCCGGTTTGGCCGCGACGTCGGCCCTTGAAACCGGCTGAGGTTCGGGCTTGGGTTCAGGTGTGAGTGCGGGCGGGGGCATGGAAGCAGACGCAGCGGCGGCGTCGGCACCGACGCCGATCCGCGCCAACTCGCCGCCAACCTCGACGGTGTCGTCCTCCTGGGCGATGATCTTTTTCAGCACACCGGCGCCCGGCGAAGGGATTTCGGTGTCGACCTTGTCCGTCGACACCTCCACCAGCGGCTCGTCGAGGTCGACCGTGTCGCCTTCCTGCTTGAGCCAGCGCGTGACCGTCCCCTCGGTGACGCTCTCGCCGAGTGCCGGCATCTGAACAGAGAAGGCCATCTTGTTGACTCCTCGATCGCTCGTGGTCGGCGCAGGCCGACGTCTGGATTACCACCTAGGGCAGGTGCTGTGTTGGCGGCATCCGACACCGTTCGAGACGCAGAACAGAATCGCGAGCGGTGAGGCCATGGTTTTGTCGAGCGTGTGTGACCGTTGTCGGCGTCGCCGCCGCGGCGCGTATTTCGCCGGGTCGCGCCTTCAGAAGAACACCGATGATCATCACGTCGCCGGAAGGTTCACCAACTCGGCAGGCCGAGCCGAGTGCCGCCCGGGAGCGCCAAGCGCGATCTGAACGGGTTTCGCCGGTTTGTGGTACAACTGTGCCGGAAATTCCGTGCCCATCCCAGTTGCCTGCATGCAACCGCACTGCTTTCTTCAGCTGCGATCACCGCGAGGTCGTCGCAGGAGGCCTGAGCCAACCGAGTGCCCACCGCGGCGTCCTCCGGAGTGTTAACCGTCGTTTAGGCCACCACCATCCCGCTGGGGTGGTACGAACCCAACGAGGTAGTGCTGTGCCGCACACCCACTCAAACACCACATCGTCGCTGGGTCTTATTTTAACGATATTTATGCCTAGTCTCGCCATAATTTGAGCGTGTCGGGGTGTAGGGCAACGAGTGCAGGTGGCCGACGCCGATCCGAATCGTGACCGGTTTTCGTCTTTCAAGTCAGCCTTGCCGACAGAGCGCATGGCCCACCGCCTGTACGGTGGTTAACCCGGGTCCGTTTGCATCGATGGCCGGTTCAACGGGTCCGCACGGCCATCCCAATCAGAATTATTGTTATTGTGCTGTCGTATCGATATATTGGCGCGAGGTCTTGATCGTGATGACTAACCACCTCGCAACCGCAAACACCAACGACGAAGGACCGCCATGACAAAGCTCGCCGTCATCTACTACTCGGCCACCGGACACGGCACGACGATGGCCCAACACGTCGCCAACGCAGCCCAAGAGGCCGGTGCTGAAGTACGCGTGCGCCACGTCGCCGAAACTGTCGACCCCGCATACTTCGCCCAAAACCCGGCCTGGACGGCGAACTACAACGCCACCAAAGACCTCCCGGCCGCAAGCGGCGACGACATCGTTTGGGCCGACGCGGTGATCTTCGGTTCACCGACCCGATTCGGTTCTCCCGCGAGCCAATTGCGCGGATTTATCGACTCGCTGGGCGGGCTATGGCAGCAAGGTCAGCTCGCCGACAAGGTCTACGCCGGGTTCACCTCGTCGCAGACAACACACGGTGGTCAAGAAACCACCCTGCTGAGCCTGTACATCTCGTTGATGCACTTCGGTGGCATCATCGTGCCGCCTGGCTACACCGACCCCCTCAAGTTCGCAGACGGCAACCCCTATGGCGTCAGCCACATCACCGGAGCCGACAACGCCACACCGGTCAGCGACATCACCGCCGCGGCACTACAGCATCTGGCCAAGCGCGTTGTTGCGATTGCCGGCCGGCTCGGCAAGTAGGGCCGTGACCTCGGCCATGGTGAGCAACGACGGATCGGCGGCTTCAGCCCGGCCCTGTCGGCGCCGAGAAGCCCGGTCTGAGCGGTGATTTCCGCCCGGGGGGTCAGACCGCGACCAGGGCAAGGGGCGTAGCGAACCTCGCTGGGCCGTCGGCATTTTCAAGCGCTCCGGAGGTCGTGTCTCAACTGGCCGGTTCCGGTCATTCGCGATCCGCGGAGAGCCGGGTCGCGGTGGCATGCTCTCGGACAATTTCTCGAGTTCATGTCATCCGTGACATCGACATGACATTTCAACCGAGAATATGACATCGGATTTAGGTAGTGCCCGTGACTCACTATGACGTCGTCGTTCTCGGCGCCGGCCCCGGCGGATACGTCGCGGCCATTCGTGCCGCCCAACTCGGACTGACCACCGCAGTCGTCGAACCCAAGTATTGGGGCGGGGTGTGCCTCAATGTCGGCTGCATCCCGTCCAAGGCGCTGCTGCGCAACGCCGAACTCGCACACATCTTCACCAAGGAAGCCAAGCAGTTCGGCATCAGCGGTGAGGCGACGTTCGACTACGGGGTCGCCTTTGACCGCAGCCGCAAGGTCGCCGAGGGCCGAGTCGCCGGTGTGCACTTCCTGATGAAGAAGAACAAGATCACCGAGATCCACGGGTACGGCTCGTTCACCGACGACCACACCCTGGAGGTCAAGCTCAATGAGGGCGGCACCGAGACGGTGACGTTCGACAACATCATCATCGCGACCGGCAGCAGCACCCGGCTGGTGCCCGGCACGTCGCTGTCCGACAACGTGGTCACTTATGAAGAGCTGATCCTGTCGCGCGAGCTGCCGTCGTCGATCGTCATCGCCGGCGCCGGCGCGATCGGCATGGAGTTCGGCTACGTGCTGAAGAACTACGGCGTCGAGGTGACCATCGTCGAGTTCCTGCCGCGCGCGCTGCCCAACGAGGACGCCGAGGTCTCCAAGGAGATCGAGAAGCAGTTCAAGAAGCTCGGCGTCAAGGTCCTCACAGGCACAAAGGTCGAGTCGATCAGCGACAATGGCGGCGAGGTCATCGTCACCGTGAGCAAGGACGGCAAGAACGACGAGATCAAGACCGAAAAGGTGCTGCAGGCCATCGGCTTCGCCCCCAACATCGAGGGCTACGGGCTGGAGGCGGCCGGCGTGCAGGTCACCGATCGCAAGGCCATCGGCATCGACGACTACATGCGCACCAACGTTCCGCACATCTACGCGATCGGCGACGTCACGGGGCTGTTGCAGCTCGCCCACGTGGCCGAGGCACAGGGCGTCGTCGCGTCCGAAACCATCGGCGGGGCCGAGACTTTGCCGCTCGGGGACTACCGCATGTTGCCGCGCGCGACATTCTGTCAGCCCCAGGTCGCCAGCTTCGGCTTGACCGAGGAGCAGGCCCGCGACGAGGGCTATGACGTGAAGGTCGCCAAGTTCCCGTTCACCGCCAACGCGAAGGCGCACGGCGTCGGTGACCCGAGCGGTTTTGTGAAGCTGATCGCCGATGGTAAGCACGGCGAGCTGATCGGCGGGCACCTCATCGGGCACGACGTGTCCGAGCTGCTGCCTGAGTTGACCCTGGCGCAGAAGTGGGACCTGACCGCCAACGAGCTGGCCCGAAACGTCCACACCCACCCGACGATGTCCGAAGCGCTGCAGGAATGCTTCCACGGTCTCATCGGCCACATGATCAACTTTTGAGAGCGATCTGGGTCGCCGGCATCGGCGGATTGGTGGTCGGCCACATCCTGTGGCTGGCCGGGATTTCGATCGCGATTGCGACGCGATCCGTCAGCAGCTGGGTGCTCGTCGTCGCCGCGGTGTCGTTTGTCGCCGGTGCCGTCGCGGCCTATTTCGGCTGGCGCTCGTACAGGCACAAGTCCGAGATATGGTCGGCATTCTTGTGGGCCCTGCCGATCTCCCCGGTGTTGCTGTCGCTGACTGTGCTCGGGGTGACGTACCTATAGTCACACGATGACGGCGGCACGACGGCACTCTTCTTCGCCAACGGTGTCTTCCTCGTCGTGGTCGCCGGTGTCCAGGTGGTCTTTGAATTGCTGGCCAATCCGCGGGTGCCGGGCCGTACGGGTACATCTTCGACGAGTCGCCCTACGCCATCGGCTGGGTGGAAGCGCACCGACTCGCCTTCATCATCGGCGTGCCGCTGGCGGTCGCCGTTGCGGACCTCCGTAGATCCGGCGCTGGGCGACCGGCTGCAAGGTGGCTTCTTCGCGGCTCACTCCGACGACGCGGCACGCCAGCTCTCAACCGCTTATGCGCTGTGGACGGTGTGCGCGCCGAAGTGACCGTGCGCTCGGCGCCAGGGTCAACCTCAGACGCAGTCTGTGCAGAGTTGCTGACCGTCCTTGCGCAGGGCCAGCCGAGTGTGGTGTTGCACCAGGAAGCAGCTGGAGCAGACGAATTCGTCGGCCTGCTTGGGAACTATGCGGACGCTGAGTTCCTCACCGATGATGTCGGCGTCGGGCAGGTCGAACGAATCGACTGTGTCGCCATCGTCGACGTCGAGAACCGCGGTCGCCGCGTCGTTGCTGCGGCGGCTGGTCAGCTCCTCCAGCGACTCGTCGGCATCGGAGTCGGTGACGCGGGGAGCGTCGTAGTCATTGGCCATGCGTGATGCCCTTCCTGTAAAGATTGGCGAATTGGCAAACGCCGTCAGGACGCGCATTGTTCCCGGCGATGACCGAAGTCAAACCTTGCGACCCCGGATCGTTCAGTCCGGGAAATCCAGGGGAATTCTCAGGGTCGCCATGGTGGCCGCCAGCGCATCATATTGCCCTGCGAGAGTGCAGAA
>Ga0070712_100001014_pt1 | contig 16920 bp, 18 predicted proteins | sample LARL81metaG_FD_71396 | JGI IMG/M metagenome (GOLD analysis project Ga0070712, IMG submission 71396) | Corn, switchgrass and miscanthus rhizosphere microbial communities from Kellogg Biological Station, Michigan, USA - LAR L8-1 metaG | ecosystem: Host-associated > Plants > Roots > Rhizosphere ...
ATGACCGCGGTCGACCCGAGCCAGGTGAGCACTTGCAGGGCGCTGGTCAGCCACCCGGTGCGGTGGGCGATGACCCACGCGGTCACGTGCGGGTCGGCCAGGACTGTGTCGTCGTGGCCGACGACGTCCTGGGTGAGGCCACCGAAGGCCCAGGCGGCCAGCGCCCCGGCGGCGACCGTGAACGTCAGCCAAAACCCCCGCGGGCTGCGTGGATCGAGGCGGCGCCGGCCCCAGGCCACCTGCGCGGGGAACCGGCGCCTGACCCAGGCGAGCGGGGGGATCGCCGCGACGCGGTCACCGATGGCTTCCAGGCCCGGTGCGCGGGCCGCGAACCGCCGCAGGAATCTCGAGGCGATCAGGCCGGCCACGATGAGGCCGAGCAGCACCAGCCCGGCCTGGCCGGCGATGTGCTCCACCCGGTGGTAGCTCGCCCCGGCCACGTAGCCGAGCACGGCGAACCCGCTTCCCCACAGCGCGCCGCCGGCGACGTTGTAGGCCAGGAAGGTCGGGTAGTGCACCTCCGAGATGCCGGCCAGGCCGGGCACCAGCACCCGCAGCGCCGCGGTGAACCGCCCGAAGAACACCGCGCTGCCCTGGCGCCGCTGGACGTAGGCCCGCGCCGAGCCCAGGTTCTTGTCCAGGTGCGTGCGGATCACGGGCAGCCGGCCGATAGTGCCGTGCAGCAGATGGGTCCCCCAGCGGCGCCCGATCAGATAGCCGGTGGAGTCCCCGATGATCGCGCCCGAGACCGCGGCGGCGATCACCGCCCACAGCGGGACCGTGCCCCGCGAAGCCGCGACACCGCCCAAAATGACCGCGATCTCGCCCGGGAAGACGAAGCCGACGAACGCCGAGGCCTCCAGCGCCGGGAACGCGAACACCAGCGCCAGCACCAGCCACCCCGGCAGCGACAGGATGCGGTCGGTGACACTCGCGGCCAGACTCACAGTTGCCACCGCGGCTCACCCCACCCGGAACATGCGCCGCCGCTGCGAGGCCGCGGCGGCCTGCGCCACAATCGCTTCCGCCTGGTGTGCCACGGCGACCCGCGGCCTCCGCCTGAGCGCCGCCGCCATCACGCCGTACTCCGCCGCCGGAACCGGCCGGCCCTTCGTGCACATGACTCGCCTCGGCAGGCGTGCACCCGCTCGGTGAACTGTTCCGCCTGCTTCTGGCATTCTTTCAGCCTTCGCTCCGCCTCGATCGCAAAGGTTGTGCCCAGGGGGTAATGGGCCCTTGTCTGGCCTCTGGTGCGGGAATGGCGATGAGGTGGGCCGGTGGTCACGGCCCACCCGCCAGGGGTCTGGGCGCGCTGGTACGGTTCCGCGGGGCGGCCAGGCCAGCGCAGATCAACAGCGCGGCGGCCAGGGCGCCCAGGCCTGCGGTGAGGCTGATCAGGCCGAAGGCGCCGACCAGGACCGGGCCACCCGCGTCGCCGAGCTCGCGCCCGGCCTCGGCCGTTCCCATGGTCCGCCCCAGCTGCCCCGCTGGCGTGGTCGCGGCCAGGCGGGCGAAGCCGGCCGGGGTGGCGGTGGCGACGCCGGCCCCGATGAGGAGCGCGCCGGCGATCAGGCCCGGCAGGCCGGTGATGGCGAGCAGGAACCCGGCCGCGCATGCGGCCAGCGCGGCGGCGGCCGCGGCCGGGGGGAGGCGACCGTCATCGATCCGCCGCCCGGCGAAGGGCTGGAGCACGGCGGCGGCCGCGGCGAGCAGGGACACCACGGCACCGGCGGCGATCGGCCCGAGGTGGTGCTGCCCGGCCAGCACGGGCAGGAAACCGACCCCGGCCGACAGCGCCGCGGTGGCGGCGGCCAGCAGCAGCACGGGTTGGAGGAAGGCGGCGCTGGTGAGCTGGCGGCCCAGGCCCGGCGTTGCTACAGACGGCTTGGGGGCCGGCTGGGCGTGGGGAACCAGGGCGGAGATCGCGGCCGCGGTGCCGGTGGCGATGACGGCCAGCGTGGCAAACAGCGCGGGGTAGCCGCCGGCGGCCACGATCGCGCCGCCGGCGATCGGGCCGAGCAGGTAGCCGATGCCCTTGGCGCCGCCGTAGCCGCCGAACAGCCGCCCGCTTCGCTTCTGGCCGCCCAGGGCGGCGACGGTGGCTGCGGCCGCGGGGGAGAAGGCCGCCGCGCCGGTGCCTTGTGCCAGCCGCGCCGCTCCGAGCAGGTGCGGGTCGCCGCCGATCACGAACGCGGCCGACGCGGCCGCGAACAGCATAAGGCCGCCGATCATCACGGGCTTGGCCCCGGTGCGGTCGGCCAGGGCGCCGAAGACCGGTTTGAGGACCACCTCGGCGCCGTCGTAGATCCCCAGCAGCAGGCCCAGTTCCCACAGCGAGCCGTGGTGGCCCAGCGCGTAGCGGCCCAGGTTGGCGGCGACCGCGTGAGCGCCGAAGGCGGTGACAAACCCGGCCGCGTAGACCGGTAGCACCTGGCGGCGGACCGCTGGGCGGGCGGGGGCCTGGGTCACGGCCGCTCCCGCGCCTGGTAGACCTGCTCGGCGAACTGCTCCAGGGCTTCAGCGCAGTCTTTCAGGCGGGCCTCGGCCGCGGCGGCGCTGGGGGCTCCGAACAGGTCCCGGGTCCGGATCGTCCGGTACCAGCGGCGCAGCCGCTCCAGGCTCTGCTCCTCCTCATCGAGCTCGGCCAGGGTCAGCTTGCCCTTGGCCACCTCGCCGGCCAGTTCGGCCTCGTATTTGCCGCAATCGCTCACAAACTCGGCCCATTCGGCTTCGCGCTGCTCGGTGAACAGGGCCTCCAGCTGGGCCGTGCTGGCCTGGTCGTCGGCGACCGCCAGCACCACCGGCTGCCCGCCCGCCGCGGTGATCGCCTCGACCACCTGGGCGAAGCCCGCGTCAAAGGGTTCCCCGTCTGGCACCGCCCAGGTGCCCTGCTGCAGCGTCACCGCGCCCAGCCGGCGCAGCTCCCGCCACACCGCCACCCGGTGCCGGGACGGCTCGGCCGGAAGCCGGTAGGTGATCACCCGCCACGCCATCAGGTCACATCGTTTCCGCGGCGCGCGGCGGCCTATCTGTGCCAGCGGCGCTGGCCAGGCCCGCGGTGAGCGCCGTCACCTCGATGCGGACGTCGTCGGCCAGCTGGCGTGCCGCCGGGCGCGACACCGACGCGAGCGCGGCCGACGCCGCGGCCTGGATCTGCCCGGCAGCCGACAGCAGGCCGCTGACCTCGCTAACAGCCGGGTCCAGCCCGGCGCCGGCCACCGCCGGCCGCTGCCCGATGGCCAGGCGCCGGTCAGCGCTGCCCGCCGCCTGCCGCAGCCGCCGGCACAGGCCATCCAGATCCCCCGTCGGTGCGCCACCGCGGCGGGCCGCCGCCACCGCATGCTCGGCGGCGCCCACCGCCCGCCACAGCTCCCGGCGGGCCCGGCCGCCCTCCCGCCAGCGCCGGTCAGGCACCGGCAGCGACCACAGCCACCGCGACCCGCCGCCGCCCACCGCGGCGGCAGCCCCCCGGGCCCGGCCTGCCAGGACCTGGCCGAGGGCTTGCAGGCGGCGCCGCACCCGGCGCCGCAACCACAGCCCCCCGGCAGCCGCCAGCGCAACAAACACGATCGCGGCGAGCAGGCCAGCAGCGAGCAGCTCACCAGCGTGCAGGGCAATAGATGACAGCATCCCCGGCTCCCTTTCCTACCCTGACCAGCCTGATCCTGGCGGGGATCACGGACGCCGGCCCGCCAGTCCCGCCGTTCGCGCACACGGTGCACGTAACGCGTGCTACAAATCCGATGGTAACCCCGCGGAGATACGGCTGGCATGCGGCCGACCGGCTCAGCCTTGGCACGGGCCGGGTGGACGCAACTGGCCCCGGCCATGTGAGGATCCGCAGTGTCGTACCTGCAGGCATTCATCATCGCCGTTGTCCAGGGCGTAACCGAGCTGTTCCCAGTCTCCAGCCTGGGCCACTCGGTCCTGATCCCGGCCTGGATCGGCGGCAGCTGGCAGACCATGGTCACCCAGTCCTCCCAGGCCAGCAGCGAGACCTCGTTCTACCTGGCCTACATCGTCGCCCTGCACTGCGCCACCGCGCTGGCCCTGCTGTGGTTCTTCCGCGCCGACTGGGCGAGGATCATCCGCGGCCTGCTCACCAGCCTGCTGCGCGGGCTGCGCGAACACCGCCTCAGCGCACACAACGCCGATGAGCGGCTGGCGTGGATGATCGTGATAGCCACCATCCCGGTCGGGCTCACCGGCATCGCCCTCGAGCACACCTTCCGGACCATCTTCGCCAAGCCCGCCGCCGCGGCGGTGTTCCTGTTCATCAACGGGCTCATCCTGCTCGCCGGGGAACGGCTCCGCCGCGCCCAGCCCCCAGCCCGCGAGCCCGCACCAGCCGCCGCCACCACCAGGCCCGCCGGGCCCGGCGCCCACGCCCGGCGGGTGGGCGGTCGGGAGCTAACCGAGATCCGCGCCGCCGCCGCCTCCGACGCCCGCATCGCCCGCCTGCCGTTCCGCGACAGCCTCTACATCGGGGCGCTGCAGATCACCGCCCTGCTCGCCGGGATCAGCCGGTCCGGAGTCACCATGGCCGGCGGGCTATGGCGCGGCCTGGACCACGAAGACGCCGCCCGGTTCGCCTTCCTCCTGGCCACCCCCCCGATCCTCGCCGCCGGCGTCCTAAAGCTCCCCTCCCTCGCCGGCACCGCCGGCGCGCACATCCACGGCCAGATCCTGCTCGGCGTCGTGGTCACCGCCATCACCGCCTACCTGTCGGTCCGCTTCCTCCTCCGCTACTTCCAGACCCGCACCCTCACCCCCTTCGCCATCTACTGCCTCGCCTTCGGCGCCGCCAGCATCCTGCACTTCGCACTCTGAGCCAACCCACCTGGCGCGGCCCTCTGCCCCACACCAGAACACCTCACTGCTCCCGGTCAGGTAGCACGACGGGGGACACAGAACCGATGAATATGGCCCCGCCCCACTGACCAGCCAACAGCCACCCGCTCCCGAGTCGGCGATCTGGCCTCACGCTGTGTCCGAGATTAAGTCACGCACCGTGACTGGCGCTGGTCTACCCTGGCGCGCACGTAGCCGCCTGGTCGACCGAGGCATCTGGTCTGACTGTGTCGGGCGCCGTTCCGATCCGGACGTTCTGCGCGCTCGACTGCGAGCTGGCGGGAGGCGAAGGTCGGCTACGACGGAAACCTGGCAGGGTCGCGGCGGCGCCGTGGCCGGCGCGGTCTACCGTCGCGCAGGAACGGGTCTGGGATCATCGGCTGGCGGTGGGTGCGGCTGCGGGTTGCGGCGGTGAGGGGGTGCGGGTGGCGGGCGGCTGGTGTGGTTGGTCGGGGAGGTGCAGCCGCCTGAGCCAGATGGCGTTGAGCGCGACGATGATGCTCGAGCCGGACATGCTGAGCGCCGCGATCTCGGGGCTGAGTTTGAAGCCGACGGGTTCGAGCGCGCCGGCGGCGATCGGGATCGCCAGGCTGTTGTAGCCGACCGCCCAGGCGAGGTTCTGGCGTTCCTTGCGGCGGGTGCCGCGGCCGATCGTGACCGCGGTGGCGACGTCGAGCGGGTCGGAGCGCATCAGCACCACGTCGGCGGTCTCGACGGCCACGTCGGTGCCGGTCCCGATCGCGATGCCGACATCGGCCTGCGCGAGCGCGGGTGCGTCGTTGACGCCGTCGCCGACCATCGCGACCTTCCGGCCTTGGCGCTGCAGCTCGGCGACCTTGGTGGCCTTGTCGCCGGGGAGGACCTCGGCGATCACTTCACCGATCCCGATCTGGGCGGCGACCCGCTCGGCGGTGGCCCGGCTGTCGCCGCTGAGCATGACCGAGCGTATGCCTAGTTTGCGCAGGGCAGCCACGGCGTCTGTGGAGGTCTCGCGGGGGGCGTCGGCGATCGCGATCACGCCTGCCGCGTGCCCGTCGAGCCCGACCCGCACGGTGGTGCGGCCCTCGCCGGCGAGCTGCTTGGCGCGCTGCGTGAGCCTGCCGGGGCTGATGTGCTCGCGTTCGAGGAGCCGCGCGTTCCCGACCGCAACCCGCTTGCCCTCGACCGTCGCGAGCGCGCCCTCGCCCGGGACGGCCTGGAAGCCGCCGGCGGCCGGCGGCTCCAGGCCGCGCGTTTTGGCGGCGCCTACGATCGCCTGCGCGAGCGGGTGCTCGGAGTCACGCTCGGCGGCGGCGACCAGCCGCAGCAGCTCCTCCTCCGTTATGCCCTCGGCGGTGGCGATCTCGACGACCTCGGGCTGGCCGCGGGTGAGGGTGCCGGTCTTGTCGAACACCACCGTGTCCAGGTTCGCCGTCTCCTCCAGCGCGGTGGCGTTCTTGAACAAGATCCCGCGCTTGGCGCCCAGCCCGCTGCCGACCATGATCGCGGTCGGGGTCGCCAGCCCGAGCGCATCCGGGCAGGTGATCACCACCACCGAGATCGCAAACAGCAGCGCCTGGCGGACATCGGCACCCGCGATCAACCAGCCCACGAACGTGAACGTGCCAGCCACCAGCGCCACGACCACCAGCCAGGCGGCGGCACGGTCGGCGAGCCGCTGCGCCGGGGCCTTGGAATTCTGCGCCTCCTGGACCAGGTTGACGATCTGCGCCAGCGCGGTGTCCGAGCCCACCGCGCTCGCCCGCGCCCGCAGCGTCCCGTTTTTGTTGATCGTCGCGCCCACCAGCCTGGCACCCGGGCCCTTGTGCACCGGCAGGCTCTCGCCGGTGACCGTCGACTCATCGACCTCGCTTTCGCCCTCGGTCACCTCGGCGTCGACCGGGACCTTCGCGCCGGGGCGGATCAGCAGCAGGTCGCCGACCGCGACCTCCGCGGTCGGGACCTCGACCGGCTCGCCGGCACGCAACACCACCGCCTTCGGCGGCGCGAGGTCGAGCAGCGTGCGGATCGCGTCCGACGCGCTGCCCCGGGAGCGCATCTCGAACCAATGACCGAGCAGCACGAACGTCGCGAGCATCGCCCCGGCGTCGTAGAACACCTGGCCCGACAGCCCGGCGGTCACCGCTACCGAGTACACCCAGCTGACCCCGATCGCCACCGCTACCAGCACGTTCATGTCCAGCGTCCGCTGGCGCAGCGCCGCCACCGCGCCGGTGAAGAACCCCCGCGCGGCGTACAGCACCGGCAGGCTCAACAGCAGCTGCCAGCCGCCGCGATCCAGCCCGAACGGGGTCGCCAGATAGTGCCCGAACAGGCTCTTGCCGATGCTCGACCAGGCCAGGATCGCCAGCGTGAACACAAGCGCCAACAGGAACCGGTTGCGCATCTCGCGTGTCATCGCGTCCATTGAGTGGCCCGCATGCCCGCCCTCGCCGTGCCCGGCGGGGTCGTGCGCCCGCGCGACCGCCGCCGCGTCGTGGCCGTGCTCGGGCTCGCCTGGCTCGTGCAGCGGGTCACAGAGGCAACCGGGCGTGTTGCAGCCCGCGCACTCGAAACCGGAACGTTCGACCGCCCGGCGGAGCTTTTGCACCGAGGTGACCGCCGGGTCGTAGCGCACGGTCGCAGTCTGAGCGACCGGGTTCGCCTCCACCGAGACGACGCCAGGGTGCCGCCCGAGCGCGGCCTCGACCACCGCCTTCTCGCTCGCACGAAACTGCCCGCCCACGTGCAGCACAACCGCTTCGAACGCGCGCTCGGCCGGGCGGGGGCCGGCGCTGCTAGTCGTCATCTTCAGCTCCCCCAAATCGGCCCTCATCGCTGTCTCGCCGCCGCTTGGTCCGTCTCGCCGCTGTGGTGGCGGCTGCCACGTTGACTGAAACGGCCGGTATCGGAATGGCAGTGTCAGGAGTTGCCTCCACCAGATCGACCCCCGGCCGCCGGCCCAGCACCCGGTCCACGACCGCCTTCTCGCTCGCTCAGTTCACGCCGCCCACGTGCAAGACCGTCGTGACAGTCGTGCCGGGGCCGTGGTCCGTCGGGGGCGCCATGCTTCCTGCCTGTCGGCCACGTTCATGACGACCTCCCCTCAACGTCTGCTGCCATAGTCCAAAGATATACCCCCCAGGGGTAGTGACGTATTCCTGCATTCCGGGGGACCTTCGGCCCGGCGAGCCGCCAGGACATGGGGTGTCCGCGCCCCACACCCCAGGATGGCCCAAGATCAGCTTCAACGAGGCCAGCATGGGCAGCAGCGGCGGAATCGGCCGGCTGTCATATCCCGGTCGGGTTAGGACCTCCGTCACGCGCCGCGGGCAGACGAGCCCTGACATGCGCTCTCGGCCCGCAGTGCTACAGCCTGACCACCTGGCGAATCGCGCCAGTGGCCTCGGCCAGGGCCTGGTCGCCCTCGGCTTGGGAGGAATGCCCGGCCTGCATGACGCAGTGGCTCAGGTGGTCGCTGACCAGCCCAACGGCCACTTCCTGCAGGGCCCGGGTGGCGGAGGCGACCTGCGTAACGACGTCGGGGCACCAGGTGTCGGCTTCGATCATCATCTGCAGGCCCCGGATCTGGCCTTCGATCTTGCGCAGCCGCCGCAGGTAGTCCTCCTTGCCGGACGCGTATCCGCGGGCGGTCCGCCGGGCGGCGCCGGTGGGGGCGGCGGGCTGCACTCGCTGGCCCGCAGGCCATCTCCGTCTACGGCGGCAACCGTCATCGGCTGCTTCCGCTGCCCGCAGTGCTGCGGTCATCGCTGGAAGCCAGCGCATCGCGTAGCCGCCGGTACTCATCGGCGTCGATCTCGCCGCGGGCCAGCCGCTCGTCCAGGATGCGCCGCGCGTCGCCGCCGTGCTGCTCCCCATCCCGGTGCCCGGGGCCCGGCCGCCGGGTGACGCTGGTGACCAGAGCGTAGATAGCCCAGATCATAAGGCCCCAGAACGCGATCATGCCGACCCACATCAGGCCGGCCTGCCACCAGGCCCAGCCGCCGCCGTACCAGAACATCATCTCGACCATCTCCTCGCGGATGCCCGGCCTGCCCGGGCTGTGCCCGCACTTCCAGGGTCCGCTTGCATACCCGTGGGGGGTAGTGCCATCGGTCCCGCCAGCAGGTGACCGTGGGCCCGCCCATGGGCGCCAACGACCCTGCCCCCCTGGGGTATGGCCGACGCACCGTGGCGGTAAGCGGCACTCACAAAGTGGCCGCCACAGCAAGGAAGTGGTTGAGATGGCACCGGCACAGCAGGCCACCGGGCGGTGTACGCCGTGGCCCAAAGATGCACTGCGCGTCAGCTTCGGGATCATCTGGCTGATCGACGCCACGCTGAAGTGGCTGCCCGGGTTCCGGGCCGGCTACATGGGCACCATCATGGCCGAGGCACAGGGCCAGCCGGGCTGGCTCCAGCCGTGGTTCGACTTCTGGATCCGCTTTCAGCACCCGTATGCGATGCCGCTGGCCTATCTGGTCGCAGTTGTGGAGGCGCTGATCGCGGTGGCGCTGATCGCCGGGTTCGCCCGCAAGCTCACCTACATCTCCGCGATCGCGTTCAGCCTGCTGATCTGGGGCACCGCCGAGGGGTTCGGCGGCCCGTACACCTCCGGTGCCTCCGATATCGGCACCGCCATCATCTACGCGGTCGTGTTCGGTGCCCTGCTGGCGCTGAGCTACTACGCCGGTCCCTCGCGCTACAGCGCCGACTACTACGTCGAGAGGAAGATCAGCTGGTGGTGGAAGGTCGCCGAGTTGCGCCGCCCCCTCCCGGCCGGGACTCCGGCCGGGGCTCCGGCCCTGGCACACGCGAACGCGGCGGGCGCACCGGATGACACCACGGCCGAGCTGCGGCGCACCGCATAACCAATTCGGCCCTGGCCGGAGCGGACCAACAATGAGTGAGAAGGAGTCGCAGTCTTGCAACGCAAGCGGGCGGGCATCCTGGCCGGCGTGGCGGTGATAGCTGCGGCCGGGCTGGGAGCCGGGGTGGCCATCGCCGCCACCAGCGGCAGCACCCCGGCGCAAACCACCAAAGTGGCCACCTCACCGGCCGGGCCGGGATATGCCTACTACCGGTCGATGATGGGCCAATACTTCAGCGGTAGCTCGATAATGGGCGGCACCGGCGGCAACGGGTGGGTGATGGGCGCCGCGGGCTACCGGTGGATGTTCGGCGGCACCAGCGCCCCCGCCTGGATGCGTGGCCAGCGGCTGCCAGCCGCGATGATGGGCACCGGCGCCGATCCCGGGCAGGTCATGGGCCGCCTGTGGGCCAACGCGCCCGGCCCGCGGGTCAGCCCCGGCCAGGCAGCCCGCTACGGCGACCAGGTCCCCGCCGGTGCCCGCATCAACCGCGCCGCGCACACCATCACCTTCGCCGCCGCCAGCGTCCACCTGGCCGCGGTGGCCAGCCCGGCGAGGGGACAGGACGAGACCTTCCGCATCGTCGGCATGGTCACCCCCGCCATCATCGTCCCTGCCGGGGCCCGGGTCGGCATCGAGGTCGTTAACGCCGACCCAGATACCTCTCACCGCCTGGTCATCACCGCCAGCAGCGGCCGACCGTCGTGGATGCCGATGATGACCGACCAACCCGCCTTCCGCGGCTCGGCGCTGTGGTTCCTCGGCGACCCCACCGCCGCCGGGATGCATACCTTTACCCTCACGTTCACCGCTGGCCAGCCCAGGTCCTACCACTATCTGTGCCCGGTTCCCGGGCACGCCCAGAAGGGCATGACCGGGGTGTTCACGATCGCAAACGCGCCGTGAGGCAACGCTGTGCCCCCGGGGCCTGGTCGGCCCGGGCACTTGCCGAGGATACCCTACGGGGGTATAGTAAGCGAGGAGTGCAAGCGGGAGAGACGGCGGAGCGGAGGGCGGCGTGCGCGGATACACCCAGAACAAAGATGGCTACCTGAAGCGGCTGCGCCGGATCGAGGGGCAGGTCCGCGGCCTGCAGCGGATGGTCGAGGAGGACAAGTACTGCATCGACATCTTGACCCAGGTGTCGGCGGCGACCAGCGCCCTGGAGTCGGTGGCCCTGGGGTTGCTGGAGGAGCATCTGGGGCACTGCGTCGCCCAGGCGATCGCCGAGGGCGGGGACAGCGCGAACGCCAAGATCCGCGAGGCGTCGGACGCGGTCGCCCGCCTGGTCCGGTCCTGACCTGCGCGCGGGAGGGAAGAGCGGTATGACAGCCACGCAGAGGTATCACGTGACCGGCATGACGTGCCAGCACTGTGTTCGCGCGGTCACCGGGGAGCTGACCGGGCTGGGTGGGGTGTCCTCGGTTGAGGTCGGCCTGGTCCCGGGTGGGGAATCGCTGGTGACGGTGGCCAGCGAGAGCCCGCTGTCGGAGGAGATGATCGCCGCTGCCCTGGACGAGGCCGGTGACTACCGCCTCGCGGGGCCCTGAGCACCGGGCGAGCTGATGAGCACGGCGACCGGTGACCGGGCGGCTGCCGCCGCTGCCGATTCGGGGCGCAGCGTGGAACTCCAGATCGGCGGGATGACCTGCGCGTCGTGCGCGGCCCGGATCGAGAAGAAACTCAGCAAGCTCGACGGGGTCACCGCGACCGTCAACTTCGCCACCGAGACCGCGCGGGTCCACTTCCCCGCCACCATCAGCCCGGACGAGCTGGCCGCGGCCGTCGAACAGGCCGGGTACACCGCCGCCCTGCCAGCGCCTGCGCAGCCTGAGGCCGCCGGGCCGTCCGGGGAGTCGCCCGCCGGGGAGCCGGATGAGACGGCCTGGCTGCGGCGGCGGCTGCTGTTGTCGCTGGTCTTGACGGTCCCGGTGGTGGTGATGGCGATGGTCCCGGCGGCGCAGTTCCCGGGCTGGCAGTGGGCGTCGCTGGCGCTTGCCACGCCGGTGGCGGCATGGGGAGCCTGGCCATTCCACCGCGCTGCGTTCGTCAACGCCCGGCACGGCGCCGCCACCATGGACACGCTTATCTCGGTCGGGGTCGGTGCCGCCTACCTGTGGTCGCTGTCTGCGCTGTTGTTCGGCGGCGCCGGGCAGCCGGGGGCGCACATGAGCTTTTCCTTGCTGGCGCGCGGCACTGGGACAGCAGACATCTACCTTGAAGTTGCCTCCGGGGTCACGGTGCTCGTCTTGCTGGGCCGCTATCTGGAGGCGCGTGCCAAACGCTGCGCCGGGGCGGCGCTGCGGGCGCTGCTGTCGCTGGGCGCCAAGGACGTCGCGGTGCTGCGCGATGGCCACGAGGTGCGGATACCGGTTGGGCAGCTCGCCGCCGGTGAGGTGTTCGTGGTCCGGCCTGGTGAGAAGATCGCGACCGACGGTGTCGTGGAAGCCGGCAGTTCCGTGGTCGACACCTCGATGCTGACCGGGGAGCCCGTGCCGGCCGAGGTCGGCGCCGGTGACCGGGTGACCGGCGCGACCGTGAACGTCAGCGGCCGGCTGGTGGTCCGCGCCACCCAGGTGGGCGCCGGCACCCAGCTCGCGCAGATCGCCCGGCTCGTCTCCGACGCGCAGGCCCGTAAGGCGCCGGTGCAGCGGCTGGCCGACCGGATCTCGGCGGTCTTTGTCCCGGTCGTCATCGGTATCGCCATTGTCACGCTGACCGGGTGGCTGGCCGCCGGGCAGGGCGTTGGGGCCGCGTTCACCGCGGCGGTCGCGGTGCTGATCATCGCCTGCCCGTGCGCGATGGGGCTCGCGACGCCGACCGCGCTGCTGGTAGGTACCGGCCGGGGTGCCCAGCTCGGCATCTTGATCAAAGGTCCCGAGGTGCTGGAGTCCACCCGCGCCATCGACACCGTCGTGCTGGACAAGACCGGCACGATCACCACCGGGCGGATGAGCCTGATGGGTGTGGCCGCCGCGCCCGGCGAGGATGCGGCCGAGATCCTGCGCCTGGCCGGCGCGGTGGAAGACGCTTCCGGGCACCCGATCGCTGTGGCGATCGCCGCCAGGGCCGCCGAACGGCTCGGCGGAGGCCTGCCCGGCGTGGAGGGGTTTGCCAGCCACGGGGGGCTCGGCGTTTCCGGCGTCGCGGATGGCCATGCGGTGGTGGCGGGCCGGGCGGACTGGATCGAAGATGCATGGGCACAGCCGATCCCGGCCGGGCTGGCCGCCCGCGCCACCGAGGCCGAAGCCGCGGGGCAGACCGCGGTGTTCGCCGGGTGGGACGGCCAGGTCCGCGGCGTGCTCGTGGTCGCCGACACGATCAAGCCCACCTCAGCCCAGGCCGTGGCCGAACTGCGCCGGATGGGCCTGCGGCCGGTGCTGCTCACCGGCGACAACCCGCGCGCCGCCCGGGCGGTCGGCGACGGGGTCGGCATCGGCGAGGTCATCGCCGGCGTGCTGCCAGCCGGTAAGGCCGACGCGGTCCGGCAGCTGCAGGACGCCGGGCGGGTAGTCGCCATGGCCGGCGACGGCGTCAACGACGCCGCCGCGCTCGCCCAGGCCGACCTCGGCCTGGCCATGGGCACCGGCACCGACGCCGCGATCGAGGCCAGCGACCTGACCCTGGTCCGCGGCGACCTGCTGGCCGTCCCCGACGCGATCCACCTGTCCCGGCGCACCCTACGTGTCATCAAGGGCAACCTGTTCTGGGCGTTCGCCTACAACACCGCCGCCATCCCGCTGGCCGCCCTCGGGTTCCTCAACCCCCTCATCGCCGCCGCCGCGATGGCCTTCAGCTCCGTGTTCGTCGTCACCAACAGCCTGCGGCTGCGCCACTTCCAGCCAACATCCCGCACTCACACATGACCTCCCCGGGCCGAAAGGTGACGCTAGCCGGGGCAGCGGGTGACAAGGCAACAGAGCCGCAGACCCGGGCCGCCCGCACGCCCGGCAGGCCAGCGACACGGGCGCCGCGCAATGGCAGCCATTCCCAGACCCGAGGAGAGACCCGGACCCGATGACCACCACCCCGGCTCCGGCCAGGCATCGGCCACAGCCACTCCGGAGACCCTGACCGTTGACCTGACCGGGCTGCTTGCGATCTCACCGGTCCGCTAATCGCCAGGGTCCAAGATCGCACGCCCAGGGCGCTGCCGGCATAACATGCCGGGATCACCGCGCCTGACATCACCGGGCCAGCTGACACGTGCCGTGGGACGTGACGCATTGTCAATCAGGGCCCGCTCGGCTCGACCAGGTCAGGCTGCCTGCTTCGGGCAGCTGCTGGGCCAGCGCGTCGGCGACCTGCCGGCCGATCGCGTCGGCGTCGCGGGCGGGCAGGCCGGGATCCACCCAGCCTTCGATCTCGACCCGCAGTGTCCGCCCCGTCCACCGGGCCCGGGCATGGGCGTGCTGGACACCGGGCACCGACCCGGCGGCGGCCTCGGCCGTGGTGATGACCGAGGGGTCGACGCCGTCGGCAAGGCGGTGCACCACGTCGCCGGTGACCTGGTAGCCGACGTGGCAGATCACCACGGTGATCGCCAGCCCGGCGACCGGGTCACCCCACGGCTGCCCGGCAGCGACGGCGATCAGCCCGGCCAGCGCACCCGCCGACGACAGCGCATCCAGCCAGGAGTTCCGGGCATCGGCGATCAGGGTGGCGGAGTTGATGCGCCTGCCGACGACAAGCTTGTACCGGGCCACCGCCAGGTTGCCGATGATGCCGATGACCGCCCCGGCGATGCCCGCGCCGACGTGCGTGGTGGTGCCGTGCACCAGCAGCTTGCGGACGCTTTCATACCCGGCGAACGCCGCGCTGGCTCAGATGACCACCGCGATCCCGATCCCGGCCAGGTCCTCGGCGCGCTCCAGGCCGTAGGGGTAACGCTCGCTGGCGGGCCGCCGCGACAGCCGGAACCCCACGAATACCACCGCGCTGGTGGACACATCGGACAGGTTATGGATCGCATCCCCCAGCAGCCCGACCGAGCCGGTCAGCACCGCCAGCAGCAGCTCGGCCAGCCCGGTGGCGCCCAGGCCGATCGCGCTGACCGCCACCGCCCGGCTCGCTGCCCGCCGGTCGGTGGCGTCGTCACGGGTTCTTGGCAGGGGAAAGGCCGCGGCAGGATCACGCAGCCCCAAGATCTTGTGCACCGTGTCAGGATGACCGCCCGCCCACCACCCCGGCAAATCCGCGGTTCAAGGCTGCTCACGACGCCGGGAACCCCGGCCCATCGGCTTGCTGCCGAGCTGCCGTTGCAGTTCAGAGGACACCGAAAGGGGCAATATGCTCCTGCGGCACCGTCATACGGGCGTGAGCGCCTGGAGCGCGAGGGCGGTGACCGCGGGCTCCAGGTCGGCTGGCATGGCCGCCGTGAGCAGCCGGCGGGTGGCCAGTACCGACAGCAGCAGCCAGGCGGCGGCCTCCGGGTCGGTGCCGGAGCGGACATTGCCGTCGACCTGGGCGCGCTGGATCAGGTCAGCCAGGTGGGCGGCGACCGCGCGCAAGGCGTTCAGCGCTGGCTCGGTCAGTTCGGGTTCGGTCGTTAGCGTGGCCACGTCGGCGAAGAGCACGCCGTATGCGGCGCCGATGTGCTCAGGGTTGTCGTCCCGTATGCGGGCATCTGCCGTGGCCTGGCCCGGTCGCCCATGGGCGGGGCCGGTGAGCACGTGGGCCAGCAGCCCCGACGGTGAGCCGAAGCCCGCGGCCAGGTCGTCCAGGGATCCCCGGACCTCCGCGGCGGCACGTTCCAGAACGGCGGCGAACAGGGCGGCCTTGGAGCCGAAGTTCTGGAAGATCACCGGCTCGGTGACGCCGACCCGGGCTGCCACGTCGGAAACCTTCCCGGCCCGGTAGCCGGCCTGGGCGAACACCTCGGCCGCGGCGCGCAGGATCGTCTCCCGCCGCTCGGCCGCGGGCAGGCGAGTCCGCTTGGCCGCCGTGCCATCTCCCGGGTGGTCCATGCTCGCCGTCCTACTCATGTTGCAACCATAACTTAGTCATGGCTAATCTTAGTGGTAACTAAGTTACCTGACTCGGGAGGCTTCCATGCACGACACGCTCAAGCGCCTGCACGCAGGACAGCGCGGCAAGGGAACCACGATCGAGAACTTCCGGCTGAACGAGGTAGTAAGCCAGATCGCATTCGGCGGGCGCCGCGGCCGCGTGTACCGGCGGATCGTATCCCTGGCCGGAGTGCGGCCCGGAGATTCGGTCCTCGACATCGGCTGCAGCAGCGGGTATCTGGCGCGGAAGCTTGCCGTCGTCACCGGGCCGGCCGGCCATGTCACCGGGGTGGACCCATCGGAGGCAGCGATCGCCTACGCCCGCCGGCGCGCACTCCCTGCCATGACGTTCACCGTCGGTGCTGCCCAAGACTTGGATCTGCCAGACGCGGCGTTCGACGTCGTCACCTGCACGCTCGCGGTACACCACATTCCCGCCCGCAAGCGGGAGGCGGCCTTCCGCGAGATGTACCGGGTCACCAAACCAGGCGGCCACTTGCTCGCCGCGGACTTCGCCCCCTCCCGGCCGCCACTGCCGCTGCACCCAGGCGGGCACGGATGCGGCGCGCCTCAGCGACAGTCGGCCCCCTGGAAGAGCTAGCCGCCACGGCGCGATACCGGGTCGAATCCTCCGGCCGGCTGCCCCTGCTGCGCTACATCCTGGCTATCCGCCCAGAACACAAAGCAAGGCCATAACCAGCCGCGGCACCGGCGTGGCGGTGTGTACGGAGCTTGATCAGCTATGGCGCCGGTTCGGCATGAACCCGTGCACGATGATGCCCGGATGGCGCATCCGCGCCACAGCGCGCCGCAGGTCCGGGTGCGCCAGCGGGGACCTCAGCTCGCGCAGTTTCGCTAGCCCGCGTCGCATGGTCGTGGCCAGCAGCCCATGCCCGCTTTCGGCGATCAGCAAGAGAAAGATCGCGGTAGATGAGACGAAGACGACCAGGAACGTGACACCTGCCTTATGGAGGAGGACGAGAGCGACGGCGCCGGCCAGCAGCGCAGCGCTGCAAGCCAGGATCGGCCAGCTAGCCGGGCAGGGTGCCTTATGCCGGGAACCTCCCGGCTGGCGCCCGGCCGCCCGATCCTGCGGCAGTGTCATGAGCCCCTCCTTGGGCAAACACGCTGACCCACACCGACCACGCTGCACCCAGTTGCCGGCACTTGAACACCATCGGGCGGCAAAATGTCTTGCTCCGCTCGCGCCG
>Ga0070712_100001016_pt1 | contig 16914 bp, 24 predicted proteins | sample LARL81metaG_FD_71396 | JGI IMG/M metagenome (GOLD analysis project Ga0070712, IMG submission 71396) | Corn, switchgrass and miscanthus rhizosphere microbial communities from Kellogg Biological Station, Michigan, USA - LAR L8-1 metaG | ecosystem: Host-associated > Plants > Roots > Rhizosphere ...
CCCGGCAATGCCGGCCGGCGTTGCTGCAACCCCGACCACCTGGAACTCGTCACGCACCTGCGTAACCAGCGCCGCCGCGCCAAGCGCGCCAAATTGAGGATCGCCGCATGACCGGCCCCATCCGCTACCCCGCCGCCTGGAGCTACAGCGCCTGGTCCGACTACGACACCTGCCCGTTCAAGTACCACGGCCGCCGCGTGCTGAAGCTGCCGGAGCCGCCGAGCGACGCGCTGGAGCAGGGTAACGTCTTCCACCAACAAATCGCCGCGCACATCACCGACCCGGCCGCGCCGGCGCCACAGCGCCCCATCCACGCGCGGATCCAGCCCGTCGTGGCGCAACTGCGCGAGATGGAGGACAAGACGGTCGAGCAGCAGTGGGCGTTCACGCGCTCCTGGAACGCAACCGGCTGGTTCTCCCGCGAGCCCAAGGCGGCGTGGCTGCGCGTCGTGCTCGACGTCGGCATTGCCTACCCCGACGCCACGGCGCACGTCGTCGATTGGAAGACAGGCAAGCGCTATGACAGTAACGACGAGCAGATGGAGCTGTTCGCACTGGCGACGTTCGCGCAGTGGCGCCACATCCAGGAGGTTGAGACGCGCCTGCTGTACGTCGACAACGGGCACGAAGAGGTCGCCGAGTTCAAGCGCGACGACGCCGCGGCGCTGCGCGCCAAGTGGGAGGAGCGGGCGCAGCGTATGCTGGCAGACCGCACTTGGACTCCGAAGCCGAACGACAAATGCCGCTTCTGCGTGCGAGCACGACAGAACGGCGGTGACTGTAAGTTCGGATGAGGGCGCGGCACTATCACAGGGCGACTACATGGTCAAGTCTGTTAAGACATTAAATGTTGCACTGCCACGGTTAAAGTGCGATAGGGATGTTGCGCTGCACTCTGCAGCGCGCATGGAGACCGACCATGGTACGCGCCGTAAACAAGGCACCGCAGTCGCAACGCCGAGCCCCGAAGGGCTACAACCTCAGGCAAAAGGGCGATTTCGTCGAGCCCGATTACCTGCTCAAGCTGATGGACCACCTTGGCCCCACTGCCGCCGCCGACGAGCTAGGCATCGCGGCGAGCACCCTGCACCGGGCGCGCAAGCTCAATCAGGTGTCCCGTGTTTTCGAGGTCGCAGCGCGCGGCATCTGGCAGGAGGAGTACGCTGCGGAGGCGCCGGAGCCTGTGACGATCAAACTGGTGCAGTCTGGGCCACGCACAACGAACCTGGACGAGGCGGTCCCGCATCCCACCAACGACAATGTTACACTGTTCCTCGTGCAGGTGCCGAAGGGTCGCGAGGCGATACTGGAGAAGGCCGTCGCCGCTCTTGGCGGGACATTTTTCGCGCAGGCTTGACCGCGGAGTGTGGCACAGTAACACTGCGGCATGACCCCGGAAGGACGCGAGCAGTCGAAGTTCAGGAAGTGGCTGAAGGGCCGCGGTCTCAACTTCATCCGCCTGGCGCTGCAGCCCGCAGTCGCCGCCGGCTGGCCGGACTGGCTCATACTGCTCCCCGAACGCCCCCTGTTCATCGAGATGAAGCAGCCTGCGCTGCGCGGCAAGGATGGCCGCAGCGCGCAACAGAAGCTCCGCCACGCGGAGCTGCTGGATCTCGGCTATGACGTTCGCACGACCTACAGCGCAGACGAGGCGATTGGAGCCGTCACACAGGCCCTGGACGCCCGAGCCATACCAGTTGAGGGGCAGCGCGCACCTGCAGGAGCGGGGCGCGGCCGTGCTGTGGCTGGATCCGGGGATGCGCAAGACGTCGATCGTGCTCCACGCCTTCGACACCCTGCGCGAGGCTGGCCAGGCGCGGAAGATGCTCGTGGTGGCCCCCAAGCGGGTCTGCGAGCTCGTGTGGCGCCAGGAGGCGGCGAAGTGGTCGGACTTCCGCCACCTGCGCTTCGTGTTCCTGCACGGGCCGAAGAAGGCCAAGCTCCTCGCTGAGGACGCCGACGTCTACCTCATCAATCCCGAAGGCGTGGTGTGGCTCGCCAAGCAGTTCGCCAGCCGCCCCGACGCCTGGCCGTTCGATACCGTCACCTTCGACGAGCTGACGAAGTTCAAGAACAGCCAGTCCGAGCGCTCCAAGGCGCTGCGCGGCAAGGCCGTTGGCGGCCGGATGATCCCGAACCTGCTCAAGCGCGCCTCACGGCGCTGGGGCATGACCGGCACGCCGAACCCGAACGGGTACATGGACCTGTTCGGCCAGTTCCTGCTGCTCGACGACGGCGCCGCGCTCGGCCGCTTCGTGACGCACTTCCGCGACACCTACTTCTCTGTAGGCTGGAACGGCTTCGACTATGATCTGCAGCCCGGCGCGGAGAAGCGCATCCAGGAGCGCCTGGCCCCCTACGTGTTCGCGCTGAACGCCGACGACTATCTCAAGCTGCCTCCGCTCATAGATGACATAATCGAGCTCGAACTGGAGGGCGAGGCGCGCGCCAGCTACGACGCCATGCGCAAGGACATGGTGACGCAGTTCCCAGATGGCGTCGTGGAGGCGGCTAACACCGCCGCGGCGTATACGAAGCTCAGCCAGATGGCCGGCGGCGCGGTCTACAGGCCGGACGGCTCAGTGCAGGAGATACACAGCGCCAAGCTCGACGCGCTGTCGGACCTGATCGACGAGCTGCAGGGCCAGCAGATGCTGGTCGGCTACGAGTTCCAGCACGAGATGGACCGGCTGAAGGCGCGGTTCGGCAACCGCATGGCCTTCCTAGCCGACGCGCGCACCGAGGCGCAGGCGCAGCAGCTGCAGCGAGACTGGAACGAGGGGCGGCTTCAGCTCCTCGCCTGCCACCCCGCCAGCGCGGGCCACGGGTTGAACCTGCAGGAGGGCAACGCGCGCCACCTGTGCTGGTTCGGCCCTATCTGGGATCTGGAGCTGTGGGACCAGTTCATCCGTCGCATCCTGCGTTCAGGTAACACTGCGGTGAGCGTGGTGAGGCATATACTCGTCGTGCGCCACTCGATAGACGAACTGAAGTTGCAAGCTCTCACTGAAAAGGATACAAGTCAGTCTCGCCTTAAGAGAGCACTGGCGTCAGTGCTGACGGGTGAAGAGACCGAATTTAGGAGACAGGACATGGTAGCGAAACTGCAACGGGCCGGCGCGACTGCGCCTGCTCAAACCGCCGAGCGCAAGGCCCCCTCCGGCTGGGGTGCTCCGAAGGCCGCGGCGACTGAACCGCAAGAGGCGGCAAACGCGATGTTTTCCGGCGTCGAGCAACCCGCCGCGACGCAGCGCGTCCCGGCCGGCTGGGGCAGGCCCTCCGGTGTGGCGTCTGACACCGCGGCCCAGCGCGAGGAGATCCAGGAGAAGCTGAACCCCGCCGTCGAGGGTGTGACGGTCGAGTCCGCTGAAGGCGCTGGTGGCGCGTTCTCCGCCGACGTGATCGCGTTGCGCCAGCAGATCGAAGGCGGCGAGGAGCCTCCGTTCGACGGCGCGCAGACCCCGGCCGCGCCGAAGGCGACGCGCAGCCGCGCTACCAAGGCCGACCCCACGCCGCCCGCGTCGGGTCTCAGTGTCGGCGACATCCAAGAGGCCGTGCGCCAAGCGGTCAAAGATTCCGCCCCAGCGCAACTCGGTGGCTACCAGCCGACCGAGGAGGAACGCGCTCGCTACGCCTCCGAGAGCGACACGCGGCAGCTCGCCGAGCTGATCCACGCCGCCAAGGAAGCCAGCGATGCGGTCGCGTCGCTTACATCGGTCAACCCCGATGCGGCGCAGGACGCCTACGTGACGCTGTTCACGGCCATCGAGAAGCGCCTTGCCGCGCTGGGCTACGCAGAAGCAGCCTGATACATCAGTAGTGGCAGCTTGACACTCTAGAGGCCCTGCGGCAATGTCGCGGGGCCTTTTAGTGTGCCGCCATGACACCCCCGACAACCCGCACGGCCCGCGTCCTCTACTTCCTGAACCTGCTCGGAGACACGGACCCGCTGTGCCTCTCATGGACGCGGGTTGGGCTCGCCCTGTCGACGGTGTTCACCGCTGTGACCGGCGCCGCGACGGCGGTGCAGCAGTTCATCGGGACCGCGGCGCACACCGACTGGAGCCTCTTCGCGGCCGCGATCGGCCTGCACGGGCTCTCCCACGGCGCGGCGCGGCTCAAGCGCTACCAGGAGACTACGCAATGACCGCCGCTGAGAGCAAGTGGGTTCACTTTCAAGGGCTGCCGCGTAAGCCGGGCCTTAAAACTGACCGCTGGGTTGCCGTAGGTATGAAGAGTGGCCAACGGCTCGGCGGGGTAGGCTGGCACTCACCTTGGCGGCGCTACGTGTTCTGGCCTCTTGAGGGCACGCTGTACGACGCGGAATGCCTGCACGACATCGCAACGTTCTGTCTCTCCCAAACTAAGCAGCACAAGGCGACCCGCATATGACCGCCGTCCTCGTCTTCCTGGCGAAGAACTGGAAGCTGCTCGCCGGCGCTGTGCTGGCCCTCGTGGTTGTCGGCTACATCGGCGTGACGCACGCGACCATCACGCATCTGAGATCCGCGCTGGTCAGCCAGAAGGCGGTCAGCGCCAAGCTCCTGGCGGCCGACCGTACCGAGCACGCCGCCGTCCAGACGCTGCTCAAGCTGAACGTCGACAATCAGAGAGTTTGCACGGCCGCCGAGTCCGCCGCGCGGCAGAACCTCACCATCGCCAAGCACGAGGCCGCAGCCGCCACGGCGCGCGCCGCGAGCTACGGGAGCATCCTCCATGACATCCAAGCCGCCCCTGCCGATCCGAGCCCTGTCAGCCCTGTTGTGCGCGACGCTGTTGAGCGCCTGTGGGACGGCGAAACCGGCCGTTGAGGACCACCTCGTCGTCCGAGACCACTTCGTCGTGGTCACGCCGGATCCGTCGCTGCGTACCTGCCTGCCGCGGCCGCCCAAGCCGGACCTGAGTGGCCCCGATGCGCAGAAGCAGCTCGCCGGTGCGCTTACGCAGCTCGACGCGCGCGGCGCCGACTGCTCCGCCAAGCTCGACGCAACGTGGCAGTCCATCGACCAGGCCAACGCCAAGGCTGCGGCGGCGAACGGGGCGCCCTAAGCGTGCTAGTGGAGTGCCCATAGGAGCCATGTAGGGCAACAGAGGAGACCAGTGATGCCAAAAGGAAGCCCAGAGCCCGAGTTGTTCATCGGCGGTCCAAGCGACGGAGAGTGGAAGACTATCCTGTATGGTGGCGACCAAGCTGTGATTGTTGATCCAGAGCGCTCCCCAGTCGCGCAACACAGCGTAGTAGCCACGTCAACCACTTATCGCACCGTGATGTATAAGGCGTTATCGCTTGCCTGTGGCGCTGGTCATCTGCGCGTATGGGCGCCAGCCGACTGGAAGGCCGACAAGATTATACGCCGCCTCGTCGACGGCTACAGTGCGCCGCGCGCTAGCCGCCAGGAGACGTGCCCCGCGTCGTATTCCCATTCTCCTGAGCCGCATCGCTGGACTGGAGACACGGCGGATGGCTCCGTGCGATGCGTTAAGTGTGGCCAGAAGCTCCCTGCGTAGCGAACGCTGCGCCCTAGCCGGGGAACGACGTGGCGGCGGCAGCGAGTAGGCCGCCACCTATGAACACCGCGACGCAGAAGAAGGCGGCCGCCAGCCACAGCAACTCGTCCTTGGTGAGTCGACGAAGCCTCATACCCTACGTTTATATGACTCGCCAGGTTGAGCGCAAGAGTGGCGCAGTCCAGAGGTCGTGTGGGGCTATTTGTGGGGCGCGGCGCTGGCCACATGCCTTAAAGACTATATAAATCAGAGGCTTGAGATAACTTCGATGGCTCCCCGGGCAGACTTCTAACGGGAACACATCACGACCCAAGGTCGCACAGTTTAACCTTGAAGTGTCAACGGCTTAGCTGCTAGATTGTCCATACTAGCCCAACGCAGACCAGACGCATGGTGCGTCGAAGTGTGGGGCAAAATGTGGGGTATCGCGATGAGCGACATACACGCTGTCACGGCGCAGGAAGCCGCGGAGGCGTACAACAAGCAGGCGCGGTTCCATCAAGTGTGCGCCGCCATCGTAGCGTCGGAAATCAACTCCGCATCCTTGGCCCTTGAAGAGGCCGCTCTCGGCCACAGGGGTACGCGAGAAGTCTGTCACCGAATCGCAACCGCAGTCGCCGCACGCGTCCTCCAGACGGTCTATGAAAACGACGCGGAGCTGAAGGCATGGAAAACGTTCGCTGAGCGGGCGACAGAAACGGCGCTGGAGTCTCTGACTTTGCGCGGGCCGGCTCTCGTGCTTCCGCGCGCATACTAGATGGGCCGCGCGGCTAACCGCCTAACCGCCGTCGAGGTCAGGAATAAGCGCGAGCCGGGCCGCTATGGCGACGGCGACGGCCTCTATCTGGAGGTACTGGACACCGGCCAGAAGCGCTGGCTACTGCGCTACCAGTTGCGCGGCCGGCGGCGGGACATGGTGCTTGGCGCCGTCACCGACCAGAACGGCCTCTCTGCGGCCCGTATGGCGGCCTCTGAGGCCCGCGGGCTGCTCGCACGGGGCATCGACCCCATCGACGAGCGCAAGCGCCCTGCAGGCGCGCCTACGTTCGAGACGGCCGCGCGGGAGCTCATCGAGGCCCTGGCGCCAAGCTGGCGCGGCCGCGACACGCGCAAGCGCTGGGAGCGGTGCCTGCTGACCTATGCCGCCAAGCTGAAGCCGCTGCGCGTCGATGACGTCAGCGTGACCGACGTGCTCGGCGTCCTGCGCCCCATGTGGTCGAAGATGCCGGAGTCGGCGGCGAAAACGCGGGAGTGCATCGAGCGGGTGCTGGACGCCCAGCGCGCGGCCGGCGCGATCCGCGGCCCCTGGGAGAACCCGGCGCGGTGGAAGGGCCACCTGGCGCTCATGCTGCCCAGGCGCAAGGTGCTGACCCGTGGCCACCATCCGGCCATGCCCTACGCAGACGCCCCCGCCTTCGTCGCGCAGATCCGCGAGCAGGACGGCATGGGCGCACGGGCGCTGGAGTTCGCCATCCTGACGGCGATGCGCGAGGGCGTCGTGATGACGGCCCGGTGGGACGAGATCGACCTCAGCGGCGACGCACCATGCTGGCGCATCCCCGCTGACAAGATGAAAATGGCGCGGTCGTTTGTCGTGCCGCTGTCGTCGGCGGCTGTGGCGCTTCTGGAGCGCGTAGGCGCCGCCGGGCGCCGTGGCTGGGTATTCCCGGGCCAGCGCCAGCGCGGCCGCCCTGCGCCCCACATCAGCAACGCGACGATGGACGCCGTGCTGAAGCGCATGGCGCTGCCCTACACGCCGCATGGGTTTCGATCGACGTTCAGGGACTGGGCGGGAGACTGCACCGAGCACGCGCGCGAGGTGGCGGAGGAGGCCCTGGCGCACGTCGTCGGCGACGAGACCGAGCGGGCCTACCGCCGCAGCGACGCGCTGGCTAAGCGGCGTCGGTTGATGGAGGACTGGGCCACGTATCTCAGTGCTTCAGCACCAACGTCATGAGCAGGCCGAGCACGGCCAGCCTGTAGACGAGGGTGCCGAGTTCGGCGGTGATCCGCCCAGGGTCGCTCATGCTGCAGCCTTTCGGTCGATCATAGCGCGCAGCTCCTCCGCTCGGATCAGGGTACGGGCGCCAAGCTTAAAGGACCGTAGCTCGCCGGTGCGCAGCAGGTTCCACACGGTGTTCTTGCTGACCCCGATGGCCTTGGCGGCGTCGGGGACGCTGTAGGCGAGGGGTTCGGTCAAGCAGCCGCCAGGAAGCGAGCACGCTCCTGCTCCCGGCGCACGGTGAGGCCGTCGAGCACTTCGCCGGCCTGGTGGTTCCATTTTGGGAACTCGTCAGCGGCAGCTTCGTAGTCGCCGGCGTCGAGCTGCTTCAGCAGCGTGGAGGTGAGGAAGTTCGGGGCGCCGACGTTGTAGACGAAGCTGACCAGTGCATCGAACTGCGGCTGCGTCAGAGGCACGGTGACAGCCCTGTTCACCGCCTCGACGGCCCAGGCCACATCCTCCCGCAGCCACGCCTCGCCCTGCGCCACCGTGCAGGTGTCACCCTGCTGCACGCCCTTGGTGTGACCGTAGCCGATCGTCCACACGTCGCGCTTGGTGGGCTTGAACGCGGTGGGGCGGAACTGCTCGCGCTCTTTCAGATAGTCGTAGAGCCACGAGGAGGGGGTCATGCGATACTGCGGCATCAGAGCGATCCCCGGCTCGGCGGCAGGCCGCGCTCGGCTTCGAGCTCTTCCTGCAGGAGGGCCAGCGCGCGCCAGGCCAGCGCCGCGGAGTGCCGGATCTTGTCGCTGCCGAAGCCGCCGCGGTCGACGAGGTGGCGCATGATGCAGTTGGCGTGGTCGTTTGATTTGCCGCGCGTCCAATGCACCGGCTCGCCCGGGTTGTGCTTCTCGTTGCCGGCGAAGCTGACCTCCGCCACGGCGGCGAGGGCATCGGGGAAGTAGTCGAGCAGCCCGGTCGCCATGGGCATCCGCTTGCGTGCCTCGGAGTCCTCGGTGAGGCGGAGAGGCGGCGTTTTCTTACCCATGGTCTCAGCCAGCCAGTCGTCATACAGCCGCCAGATTCCCGATTTCGCGAACGCCACAGCGCCACAGGTGCAGTCGCTGTCGTACTGGTCCTGGTGCCAGTCGCAGTCGTGCGCGTGGCCGCTGACAGTCGGCTTGGCGTAGATACCCTCGTGCCGCGCATGCGTGCAGACGAGGCACTGGCAGAGGTGCTGCTTGGCGTCTTCTGTCATGGTGCGGCTCATAGGATGATCTCTTGGAGGCCAAGGGCTATTGCTGTGGCGCGCTCGGCCGCGACGCCCTTGCTGTTTTCCCAGCCCGGGAGGAGCGCGATGGCGTCGGCTTCCAGGCAGATGAAGGCGAGGTCGTCGGCCAGCGCCTCTCTGAGGCTGAACCCGTGCTGCTCGGCGGCCTGGAGCTCGCACCCTGCGAGGTTGCCCTTCGACACATCAGTGCCGTGGCGCGCGTTGTCGCGCTCAGCGGGGTTGAAGACAGTGTGCCCGGCGGCGCGGAGCTTCTCGGCGGCTGCGAAGAACGCCGGGAAGTTGAACTCCGGGATGCCGCGCATGGGGCCGGCGAGATAGACTTTCATCAGTCGACCCCGAGCGCCGACAAGTAGAGGTCAAGCATAGCCTCCGCCTCTTTTCGCTTGCCCGGATCCATCGCGCGGATGGAGATAGCCTTGCGCAGCGTCTTGGTGTCGAAGCCGTTGCCCTTGGCCTCGGCGAACACCTCTTTGATGTCCTCCTGCAACTCGCGGCGCTCTTCCATCAGGCGCTCGATGCGCTCCACGAGGGAGACGAGTTGGGCTTGCGAGTTGTTGCCGAGCATTTCGCCCAGCGACTGTTGTTCCGACATGGCGGAGTCTCCTAATAGGGGTAGGGGCGGCCCTGCTTAACTTCCGTCACGGCCTTCGCGATGAGCACAGGGATGCGGTTGATCGTGATGACCTGTTTTCCGGTGAAGCCTTCGTGGTGGCCGTCAGCCCAGATGCGATACCTGTGGCCGTCCACGATGACCTCGAAGTCAGGTTTGCCGTTGTCCATGGTCAGGCGTCCCTCAGATTGATCGGCCGGATGTCGACCGCGCCCCGCTTGGGGTGGTGGAAGAGAAGGAATTGCTGCGGATCGGAGGGGCGCAGGCGGTTGGCCTTGGCGTACTCCGAGTAGCCGGGCAGACAGCCGTTCGCCAAAACCCAGTCATAGTAGAGCGGGGTGTGGAAGTGGCCGACGTCCACGCGGTCGACGTGGCGGCCGAGCGCGGCCTGCTCCTGGATGACGCGCTGCGCGCCACGCAGGATCGTCGCGGCTGGGCCGATGAAGCCCATGCCGCCGCGCGAGCCGATGCGGTCGCCGTGGGTCAGCAGGATATTCTTGTCGTATATTGGGAACAGCACGTCGAAGCTGCGCGAAGTCTGGAACGACACGCGCTTGTCGTTACGAAACTCTCGCTGCAGCATGAACGAGATCATCAGGTCGTAGCTGTGCCCGGCGGCGTTCTTGGCGCGGGGCTTCATCACGTTGCGGTCGTGGTTGCCCGCCGCGTCCGACGACTTCACGTCTACCCGACCGAAGGCGTCGGCGAGATGCTTGATCCCGGCCGCCTCCTCCTCGAAGACGAGTTGCACCGCCTCGATGGGCGTCATGTCGTCGGTGTCGCGCAGCTCCTCGTGGATACCGCCGCTGATGGTGTCGCCGCCGCGGGCGTAGATGATCCCGGGGTAGGTCCAGCCCGCGCCGCCGTGTCCGAAGCACAGGTCGATCGTGGTCGCGATCAGCTGGCGATAGCGGCGGCAGAATATGGCGCTGTCGTAGCCGTAACCGGCCTCCGTCTCTTCGGCGCGGATCACCTCGCCGGCCTGGAAGTCTGAGGTGAGCAGGTAGGGCATGTGCTCGGACTTGCCGCGACTGCGTTCGGGGAGCGTCCAGGCGGCGGGCTTGAACCCGGCGTTGGAGGCCCAGCGAAGATCGGCGATCTCGTCCTGGAGCCGCGCGAGTTCGCGCAGGGCGTCCTTGAGCTTCGCCGCGCTGTGCCGCTGGTCGGCCTGCGCCCGCGTCAGCGCCACATCTTCGGCGAGTGAGCGCTCTTCTTTCGGCTTCTGGGGCGTACCACCCTTGCTCAGTGGCCAGTCCTTGACGGCGCCGGCCGGTAACTCTTGCCTGGCGCGCTCAAGCCGCTCCTGAAAAGAGCGGCGCGTAATACTTAGTGTGTGCGCGGCCTTTGTCTTGTTGCCTTCAGCAGCATTGTACGCGGCGACAGCTTCACGCAGCTGCGCCTCAGTGAGCCTCGGTGTCGGCATTCGTGGTCTCCTCGACGCCCCTGCGGCTCCGATGGCGCTCCAGGTAACTTAGTACCTGTATCACAGCGCCACATACGGCCGCCAATGAGGAGACTATGACAGCGACATCGCTCACATGCAAGCCCCACCCGGTCACAGTGACACTCGCGGCTCCGAAGGTGATATATGGTGAATGCGCGGTGAAGTCGGAGAGGCTCATGGCTGTGACTCTGATACTGAACTGGATGCGGCTCCGCCGCTGAGGATCCCGGAGGCCGCGGCCGCCGTGAGAGCTATCTGGCGCAGGTACTGTGCTGACGCGCCGGCCTTGGCGAGCAGGTTGATTCCCTGCTGCGCCATCTTCGGGTCGGAGAGGTATTGCGCCACCTTCTCCTGGACGTTGGCGGGCATGGCGAGCCCGGCGAACACCTTGGCGGCGTGGTATGCCTTCCACCCGAGCCCGTGGCTGGCCACGGCCATGGCGGCCTGCCCGACGTCCTTAAGCGCCGCCTTGTCGTCCTCCGGCGCAGGTGCGCGGTTGTAGGGAGCCACGGCCCGCGCGGCGGAGGTCTCGGCCGCGCCCATGCGGCGCAGCGCGTCGGCGGGGCCTTGGCCGAAGGTATCTACGAGCTTCTGATGCAGCGCGTCGTCGCTCGCCAGGCGCTGCGCTAGGCTCGTGGCGCCCTGCGGCGTGGCGGACGCTGTGGCCAGCTTATCGTTGGCGCCGAGCTGCATCCCTTGGGCGAACTCAGGCGTCGCGTTGGGCTTAGCCGTCGCGGTCGCGGCGTAGTTGGCCGGGGTCTCGGCGCCCAGTATGCCCGCGCCGTGCTGCGCGCCCTCGACGCGGCGTGAGCCGGTGGCGTAATTCCCGGTCGCCTGCTGCAGCGCGGCGTTGGCGTCCTCGTTGCCGGGACCGCCCAGTATGCCTTCGAGGTCCGACAGGTAGCCCTTCACCGCCGGCGAGTAGTTGCGGCTCAGGCTCTCAGACAGGCCGCTGCGGAGCAGCTGCGCGTCCTGGCCGCTCAGCGTGCCGGCCTGGAGACCGTTGTGGATGCGCACGCGGTCGGCACGCCCGAGCCCGGCTTGGGGCAGTATCTCGCCGGCGATGTGGTCGGAGGGCGTAGCGCCGCCGAGGGCGTCGTCCGGCGTCGTGGGTATTTTGAAATAGTGCTCGCGTGCTGCCGGATAGTCGACGTCGCCCTGCGCCGTGCGGACGTTGGCCAGGTCTTCAGGGCTGGCCGCGCCAGTCGGCGTGAAGTTGCGGTGCATCCCGGTGGAGAAGCCGGTCTGCATGTTGGCGCTGCGATCCGCGGCGGCCTGCTCAGCGTTGGCCTGGAGCGCGCTGGCGATCGGCGTCGAGTCCTTGGCCATCCCGCGAATGGCGCCCTGCTGCTTGTAGTTGGCGAGCTCGGCCATGGACGGCGGCCGGCCCGTGGCGTCCATATGCGCGGCCCACGCGGCCTGCAGGTCCGCCGAGTTCTCTCCGAACACCTTGGAGAGCGCGAGGGCCGTCTTGGCGGAGAGCGGCGTGGCGAAGCGGCGGCCTGCCGCGACAGCGACGCGCCCAGCGCCTGCCGCGAGAGGACCAGCAGCGGCGCCCATGACAGCGCCGGATACGCCGGACGATGCGACGTCGTGCGCGTTACCACCGCGCACCGCGGCGTCGGCGGCGCCCATAGCGCCTCCGGTTGCGGCGCCCGTGGCGGCCAGGCGTGCGGTGTTCGCGATAGGCTGTCCGGCCTTGAGCGCCAGGCGACCGCCTGCAGCGCCGTCCAGCGCCTCGCCGCCGACAGCCAAGCTGCCGACGCCGCCCACGGCACCACCGGCCGTCGAGGCGATGGGGTGCTGGGTCTTGGCGGAGTCGAGTATCTGGTGGACTTCAGCGTTGGCCTGTCCGACCGGGACGAAGCCTTCGCCGTTGCGCGCGTCGGCGAGCTCACGCGCGCCGGTCAGCACGGCGTCGCCGACCACCGGGATCTGGTGGACGAAATGGAGGCCCGCTGAGTAGGCGGCGTTGCCTATGTCGCCGAAGTCGGGGGTGCCTGCGATTTGGCCGTGCGGAGCCTGCGCCTGGGGTGCGCTCTTCAGCATGGCGGCGATGCGCTGAGCGCCGGCCGTGTCGCCCTGCGCATCGGCCTGGCGCAGCGCGTTTATAAGGTCTTGTCGGGATGCCATGTCAGTGGACCCCGTACTTGGCGAGCAGATCGTTGTCGCTCAGGTGCGCGTTACCACCTCCCGCCTGAGGGCCGCTCTGTTGCACACCCAGCGCCGTGTAGGGATCGACGCCGTACTGCTGTTTGAACGCCTGTTCCTGGCTGGTCTGCAGTTGGTGGACCCGCTGTTTGAAGATGCCGAGGTGGTAGCGGAACTGCGCCTCGGACTGGCTGTTCTCCATGTTACCGAAAGCCGACATGGCGGCGTTGGCCTCCGACTGGAGGATGCGGCCCATGCCCGTAGAGCCGCTGGAGTTCTTCATGCTCTGTATCCACGCCGTCAGGCCCTGGCTCTGCAGGGTCTTCAGCGCCGCCTGCATGTTGTGGGCGGGGCTCCCGGGGATGGCATTGGTCAGCGAACCAAGGCCCACTGATAGCGGACTTATCATCTTCTCGACGTTGCCCAACTGATCGTCGATGCTGGCGAGCTGCTGCGCGCCGTTCACGATGCGCTGCGCATTGTCGATCGCGACTTGCCGACCCTTCGGTGGCAGGCGGTCGATGGTGACCTGGCCGCCCTGCGCTCCGGCGGGTGCGCCCGTGCCGCCCTCCACGCTATAGATGGCGTTCAGCACACGCTGGCGCAGGCCCGCGTTATGCACCAAGTCGATCTTGGCGTTGGGGTCGATGCCGACCGCCTTTCCGACCGCGGCGGCGTAGGACACCGGATCATTCCCGCCAGCGGCCGGAGCCCAGCCATACTGCGGGTCGCCGATTATCTGGCTGAGCGTGGACAGACCGTGCTTGGTCTGCTTCGCGATCAGGTTCTGCTCCGCCGCGAGCTTGCCGGCGCCCGGGCTGGAGAAGATGGCGAAGCCGTTCTCGTCAACGCCGGTCTGGCCGGCCCATTTACCGCCGGGTGGAGGGGTCAGGTTGCCAGGGTTGTTGTTGCGCACGGATAGCGACGGCCCGTTCGCAATGCTGGGCAGCGACGTGCCCGGAGCGGCGCCGTACTGCGAGTTCTGCGCCCGCGTGCCCGCGTTGTAGGCGCCCGTCTGCGCGGTCATGCCCTTCGTCGGCGTGCCGCTCAGCGGCACAGTGATGGGCTGGCCAAAGTGGTTGACCCCGGCCATGGCCCAGGTGCCGTCAGGCAACTGCTCGACTTGCGGCGCACCGGAGAAGCCGAGCGGCGCGAGCGGCTGCGCGCCCTGAGGCAGCGGCACGACGTGGAACTGCCCACGTTCGTCCAGTACGCCTTCGCCCATCGTGCCGTCAGGCAGCTTGTAATACTGCGGACCGCCCTCGGGCTTGGCAGGGCCTGCGAGACCGTTGATGATCGCGTCGACGGCGCTGGGGTTGCTGGTCAGTTGCTGGCGCAGCGGCGCCACCTCGTCGGGCGTCATGCCGAGCACGGCGGCGTTGGGCGCCACGATGGTGTCATAAGCCTTTCCGGGGTCCATACCGCCCTGGATCGCCGTCTTCATCGACTGTGCGGCCGCGAGCGCGGCGCGCTGGCGCAGTTGTAGGTGCGCGGCGTCCAGCGAGGTCTGACTCGTCTGGTTCTGAAGGTCAGCCGCCTGCACCTTGTAAGGCTGCAACTGTTGGTCCGTGCTGGCCGCGACCGCGCCCTGCCACATGGTGGGATCCGCCGCGGCGTCGCCGTACTGTGCAGCGAGGGCATTGGAGGAGCGCTGCTTTAGGCGCGTGTTCAGCGCAGTGGCCTGCGCCTGTGCATTCAGCGCAGCAGCTTCGGGCTCACTGACTTGAAGGAAGTTCATCTGCGCGCCCCTAGAACACGGCTAGGGCCGATGGGTCAGGGAGCGGGGTGGGCATCCCGCCGCCACCGCCGAAGCCTCCAAAGCCGCCACCGCCGAGCGCCCCGCCGAACACGTTGAAGGCGTTGGTCGTGGCGGAGCCCATGGACTCGCCAGCTGCGGCCGTGTGTTGTCCGGCGTTGCCGCCGCCCGTCGTACCGGCCTGCCCGACCGCCTCGGCGGCGTTGAGACCACGGTTGGCTTGGTTGCTGTAGAGCCCGGCGAGACCGCCAAGCTGGCTGAGGTAGTTGTTGAACGTCGTGGCGGCGAGGTTCTGGCCGTAGCCCTGCAGGGCGCGCGCCGTGGCCCCACTGTTCAGCAGCCCCTTGGCCGCGGCGTTGCCGGTGATCGCGCGGGAGCCTTGATCGAGCTGGAAGTTGTAGCCCGTCGAGTTCAGGTAGTTCTGGAACGCTGGGTTGTTCTGCGACGGGCTGGTCAGCAGCTGGTTGATGTCGCCCGTAACGCCCTGCTCGCCCGACAGCGCTTGGCCGCCGGCCGTCTGCGCCTGGTTGATGAGCGCGTTGTTGTTCAGGTAGTTGTAGCCAGTCAGGGCCTGCTGCGCCGCGCGCTTCTCGCCCTTCGCGGCCTGGGAGCCGCCGATTAGTGAACCGACGCCCCCGATGATTCCGCCAACGATCGCACCCATGGCTCGCGCTCTATCGTGTAAACGACGCAGGCCCGGCCGAAGCTGTCGGTGTGCGATCCGATGGGCTGCGCTCCTAGAGCGCGAGACATCACGCGACTGGCGCGATGCTCACGAGGCACAGCGCCACATATAACAGTGGCGTCGTGCTCTGTAAACATCGAGGTGACGCAGTATCGTATCCAATCGAGAGCCTCCTTGCCACGCCGCATCTCGGTGAACAGGTAGTGCATCTCATAGGCGCCGGGCAGATGCGGCAGCTCTCGGAACAGCACCGCGCCGTCGAAGTCGCCGAAGATGTAGGCGCCCGGTACATTCCACTCCGAGAGGTCGATTTGACCCATGCCCGGTGCGATCCACGGCTGGATGTCGGGGTGGTGCGCTAAGAGGGTGAGTAAGGTGAAAGCGCGGCTCATGTGTCAGAGGCACCCGTAGAGGCTGATGACGGAGTTTGCGGCGAAGTTGCCGGAACTCAGCGCCACGGTGATGGAGTTGATGGCGGCCGTAGACCGCCAGAAGAACGACTTCTTGTCGTTCGTCAGGTTCCCAGCGGATGTCCCGACCTTGAGGCTGGCCGTGGCGTAGCCCGCTTTCTGGAAGTTGGTGTCACGGTAGTTCGCAATGTAGATCTCAAGGAAGTCCGCCAGACCAACCGGCGCCGATCCGGCAACGATGCTCTCTGCGGCGAGCGATGTCTGGGCGAGCGAGTTATTGGCCGAAGCCGCCGTATTGTTCCCTGTCAGACGCTCGTAGTCGTAATTGGCGCCTGTGTCGCCGTTGAACGTAATGTTCAGCACAACCGTCGTCGCCGCGGCGTCGCCACGCGCCCGGATGAGCATTTTCAGGTCGCGGTAGGTCGTAGGTATAGACGAGAAGGTGACCGTGCCGCTCGTGCCCGGCGCGATGATTTCCGAGAGTAGCGTGGTGCTCCCGCCGCCTCCGCCACTCGCAGTAGCCCACGATGGATCAGCGCCTGCACCGTTGGTCTGGAGCACCTGTCCTGAAGCACCAGGCCCAAGCGCGCGCCACCCCGTCGCGCCGCGGTACAGGACAGAGCCCCGCGTGCTCGATAGCACGTAGTCCAGGACGGCGGACAGCGACTGTGCAGTTGGTGAGGCCACACCGCCCGACACGTTGGCGTAGATATTCCCATCGCCGATGGAGGGTAGATCGGCAACGCCGAGACTGCCGAAGGTCAGGCCCGTAGCGCCAGGGTTCACCTTCACCAGCTTACCGCCGGAGCCCGTGTAGGAGCTCGGCGCGTCGGCGAGCTGCGTGAAGCTGAACACGCCGACTTTCTTCCAAACGCCGCCGAATCCGACGTACTCGGCCGGCGGCACGGCTGCGATGTCGACGTAGCCTTGTCCGTCCTTCGGCGTGCCCGTGGGCGCACCGCTGCCCGTCGTGATTATGCCGATGGCGTCGTTGTTGGTACGCTGCTGGTTCCAACGGCGCTGGAACTCCGGCGACGGGCGGCCGGAGTTGTCGACGATCGGCACCTGCCAATCGAGAGGGCCGGTGTCCTTAACCGCCATGGCCAGCGCTCGTCTG
>Ga0070712_100001017_pt1 | contig 16903 bp, 16 predicted proteins | sample LARL81metaG_FD_71396 | JGI IMG/M metagenome (GOLD analysis project Ga0070712, IMG submission 71396) | Corn, switchgrass and miscanthus rhizosphere microbial communities from Kellogg Biological Station, Michigan, USA - LAR L8-1 metaG | ecosystem: Host-associated > Plants > Roots > Rhizosphere ...
GCCGTTCGCGCGTGCTCGACGACGACGCGGTAGGCCTTCGTCGCTTCCTCGGAGGAGCCGTAGGCAGCGCTTGCGCGCTCGCCGATCCATGCTAGTAGCGGCTGAAAGGTGTCGATATCGAACAACGAGTCGACACCCTGCGTCAGCATCGCCGCCCGCTCGAGGCCCATGCCTGTGTCGATGTTCTGTTGCGGGAGCGGGGTCAGCGTTCCGTCGTCGGCGAGGTCGTACTCCATGAAGACGAGGTTCCACACCTCGAGGTAGCGCTCGCACTCGCAGCCCGGGCCGCAGTCGGGCCGGCCGCAACCATGCTCCTCGCCGCGGTCGTAGTAGATCTCCGAGCACGGCCCACAGGGACCCGTGTCGGCCGCCTGCCAGAAGTTTTCGCTTCGGGGCAGACCGACGATTCGTTCACGAGGGACGTACCGCTCCCAACTCGCGATCGCCACCTCGTCCTCGTCGAGGCCCAGCTCGGGATCGCCGGCAAAGACGCTCGCCCAAACCCGGTCGGGATCGAGCTTCATGTGGACGGTCACGAACTCCCAGGCGTAGTCGACGGCACCGTCCTTGAAGTAGTCCCCGAACGAGAAATTGCCCAGCATCTCGAGGAAGCAGAGGTGTCGGTTGGTCAGGCCGACGTCATCGAGATCGTTCTGCTTGCCGCCGGCGCGCACCGCTTTCTGAACGGTCGTCACCCGCGGCGCGTCGGCCGGCTCCCCGAGAAACCAGCGCTTCATCGGCTGCATGCCGGCGACGATGAACAGGGTCGTCGGATCGTCGGCAGGCGGGATCACCGAGGCCGACGGCCGGCGCAGGTGACCCCGCTCCTCGAAGAAGGAGAGAAAGCCCTCGCGGAGCTCGGCGGTCGTGCGCATCGCGCTTTGATTCTAGGTGTCGTCCCCGCCGCGTCCGCCTAACTCGAACGCGGTGGCTCGCATGAGGGAAGTTGCGCGAGTCCGGCGCCGTGCAGCCGATGAAGACCCCTGGTGGTTGCCGCCCAACCGCTGCCGCTCTACCAGCGACAGCCGGCGCCTCGCCCCACCGGGCCGGCACCCAGGAGGAAGCGAAATGAAACGAGCTCTCGTTCTTGCCGTGGCCGTGGTCGGGCTCGTCCTGCCCGCCGCCGCGAACGCCGGCGGCTTTCAGGCCGTCGTGATTGCCAAGAATGCCAAGCGCAAGACCCTTGTCACCGCGTCCGCGAACGGGACCGTCCGCACGGTCCGCGGCCCGAAGTCCTTCGGCAAGATCGGCCTCGGTGCGCTCGTCGCAGTCCGCGCCCGCCGGTTGCCCGACGGCACCTTCGCCGCTGCTTCGACGAGGCAGCTCCGGCGAGTCAAGCAGGCCCGCGTGCAGGCGACGGTGGTCAAGCGGGCAGGCCGGAAGCTGTACCTCTCCGGCGGCGACAGCGTCTTCGCGTTCGGGCTCCGTAACGGCCCCGGCGCAAAGCTCCGGCCCGGTGACCGGGTGAACGCCTCCGCAAAGTTCGGCACGGCGCAGCTCTTCTGCGACGCCGTCAAGCCGGTCGGCCATGACGACGAGCTCGAGCTGGAGGGCATCTACCTTTCCACCCAGGACGGCGTGCTCGCGCTCGCCGTCCACGGCCGCGGGCTCGTCAAGGTGACCGTTCCCGACGACTTCGAGCTGCCCGAGCTGAAGCCGGGCGACGAGATCTCGCTGCACGCGACGGTCGAGCCCGACGGCGCCTTCACGCTCGTCAGCATCGACAACGAGGACGCGGGTGACGGATCGACCGGCGGCGGCGGCGACGGCGGCGTCGACATGGGCAACCGCGTCTTCACCGTCAGCGGCGTGCTCAGCTCGCTCACCTCGACGTCGCTCGGGGTCGAGGTCGACGGACACCCCGAGCCGGTGCGCTGCTCCGTCCCGCCCTCGCTGAAGCTGTCCGGGTTGAAGGTCGGCGAGGCGGTCGAGATGACCTGCAAGTACGACGGCGGCCGCTTCGTGCTCGTGAAGCTGACCGCAAAGACGGACGGCGAACCAGGTGGTGGAGACGGCTCGGTCGACGTGCAGGGCTCGATCACAACGATCAACCCGACGGCTGTCACCGTTGCGGTCTCGTCCCCGGCGGAGGTCACGTCCGTCAAGAACGAGGGCAAGTCGCTGACGTGCGCACTGCAGGGCGGCGAGGACCTGCGCGGCTTTGCGGTCGGCGACGCCGTCGAGATCGAGTGCGACTTCAGCAAGACTCTCGGGCACTACCTCCTGACCTCGCTCACGTCCGACAACGCGGCGCTCGAGTACGGCGACGACGGCCTCGCTGGTTGGTTCGACCTGGACGGGACGCTGACCTCGATCCGAGCTGACGGCGTCGGCATTGAGGTCGACGGCCACCAGCAGCCGGTCGACTGCGCGATGCCCGCCGGGACGGATCTGTCAGGCTTTGCGCTCGGCGACAGCGTCGAGCTGGAGTGCAACTACGGCGACGGCCGCTGGCAGCTCGCGTCGCTCGTTTCGGACAGCGCCCAGCTGAGGCTGGGCTAAGCGTCCGATCCGCGGGCCGGCCTACCGCAGGGGCCGGCCCGCCTCCTCGTCCGCTGCGATCTCCTCGCGGATCTTCTCGAGCGAGCGCCGGATCAGCCGCGAGACGTGCATCTGCGAGATGCCGACCTCCTGCGCGATCTGGGACTGCGTCAGGCCCTTGAAGAAGCGCAGATGGAGGATCGTGCGCTCACGGTCATCGAGAACGCGGAAGCCTGGTTCGAGGATCGCGCGGTCCTCGGAGACCTCGTACTCGTGCTCCTCCGTGCCGAGCGACTCGAGCGGGTCGAGATCGCCCTCGTCGTCCTGGCCGGGGCCTGCCGAGAGCGAGAGCGAGCTGTACGCGCGGCCGCTCTCGAGCGCCTCGAGCACCTCCTCGTCGGAGACCTCGGCGGCCTTGGCGAGCTCCGCGATCGTGGGCGAGCGACCGAGCTCCACGGTCTTCTCCTCCAGTAGCCGCGAGAGCTGGATGTTCAGCTCCTGGAGGCCGCGGGGGACGCGCACCGACCAGCCGCGGTCGCGGAAGTGGCGCTTGATCTCGCCGATGATGTTCGGCGTGGCGTAGGTCGTCAGCTCGACCCCGCGGTCGACGTCGAAGCGATCGATCGCCTTGATCAGACCGATCGCGCCGATCTGCACGAGGTCTTCGAACTGCTCGCCCCGGTACGAGTAACGGCGGGCGAGCGAGCGGACAAGGGACATGTACTGCTCGATCAGTGCCTCGCGGGCTGCGAGATCCCCCTCTTCGTGGTATCGGCGGAGGAGCGCCTTGTCGGGCTTCTGGTTCACTTGGCGCGTTCGACGCTCGGTACGTGCTTCTCGAGCTCGATCCAGCTGCCGCCTTCGCGGTCGACGGCGGCGAAGCGATCGACGACGGTCTCGAGCACGCGTTGGAGGCCGACGCCGTCGCCGCGACGCGTGAGCTCGCCTCGCAGTCCGTCGCCGCGGAACGGCCCCAGCAGGGCCTTGACGGAGCCTTCCCCGACCTCGAGCTCGACTGTCAGCTCGCCGTCCTCCGGCCGCCACTCGAGCACGGTCTCGAGCGCAGTTCCCAGGTCGTCGACGAATTCGTAGGTGAAGTCGAGCCGAGCTGCGACCCCGGCGAGAACGAGTTGGGCGACGTTCTCGTAGCCCTCGTTGCGAGGAATCGTCAGCACGATGCGGTCGACCGTCACAGCAGACCCGCCCCCACCACCACATCGTCGTCGTAGAGAACGGCGGTCTGTCCTGCGGCGACCCCGTAGGCCGGCGCGTCGAGCGCCAGCCTGAACCCGTGCTCGGTCTCCTCCACCGCGGCCGGAACCGCCGGAGACCTGTATCTCCACTTGACCTCGGCGCGATTCACCCGGACATACAACCGTCCACGGGCGGAAATCGTTTCGATCGCCAGCGACTCGCGCGGCCCGACAACCACCGTGTTCGCGTCCGCATCGGTGCGCAGAACGTAGAGCGGCTGGGCGGCTGAGACGCCCAGACCGCGACGCTGGCCCGTCGTGAACCGCCAAAACCCCCCGTGTCTCCCGAGTTGGCGGCCGTGCTCGTCCACGATCTCGCCCTCGGCCTCGGCAACCCCGTGCCGACCGAGAAAGTCACGGTAGTCGCCTCCGCCGAGAAAGCACGCCTCCTGGCTCTCCTTGCGGCCGGCGACAGCGAGTCCGGCGCGCGCGGCCTCGGCCCTGGTCTCATCCTTGGTCTGCTCGCCGAGCGGGAACCAGATCCGATCCAGGAAGCGCGGGTCGAGCCGGGCGAGCATGTAGGTCTGGTCCTTGTCGGGCTGGCGGGCGCGCGCCAGCAGGCGACGGCCGCGATGCTCGACGATCCTCGCGTAGTGGCCGGTTGCGAGGCGCGACGCGCCGGCGCGCTCGGCGAACGCGAGCAACTCCGCGAAGCGGAAGCTGCCGTTGCAGCGACTGCACGGGTTCGGCGTCTCGCCGCGCGCGTAGCCTCGAACGAACGGCGCCACGACGGCGCGGCGGAACTCTTCGCGAAAGTCGAGTGTCACGTGCGGGAGCCCGCGCGCATGGCAGGTCTCGCGGGCAGCGATCACGGCCTCCGGCGAGCAACACGCGCGCTCGGAATCCGGCGCCGCCGGATCGATCCAGAGCCGCAGCGTGACGCCGATCGCGCGTGACCCGGCACGAAGCAGCGCGACGGCGCTGTCGACGCCGCCGCTCATCGCCACCGCAACGCGTGCCGAATCGGGCTCGGCTCGAAACACCTGGCCGAGCGCATTCGCGAGCGCGTCGGCCGCCAGCGTCTCGCCCGGCACCGCGGCGGCCTCGAGCAGTCTTAGCCCCGTGAGCGGGCGCTCGAGGCCTTCCGCGTCGGCGTCGACGATGCGGTCGCCCTCGACCGCCAGCCGAACGAGCGCAACGTCACCGTCGCGCGAAGAGTCCCCGACGACCTCGATCACGGAGCCAGGCTAGCTGCCAACGAAAAGGGCCGGACGTCGCGGTTCGCCGAAAAGTGCCCAGCACTTTCGGCGGTTTGAGTGCCCCACCCTGCCGGTGCTCCGCGCCCGTAGCGAACCTGGCACAGCCAGGTGGGTGCCCTGCCGGCCTCGGGCAACGCCCTAGCCGAACGCAGGCTCCCTTTCACTAGGTGTTGGTTCTACTTTGAGAACGCAGAGCTCGCACAGGGTCGAGCACGAAGCTGAGCTTAGCTCGTCGTGGGTAGACCTGGCGCCACGGCTTAGCGCGCGTACACCCAGTTGATGCGCTGGATCCCCTGGATGCCGAGATCCTCCGCAAGTGCCGGCGTGACGTCGAAGCGACGGCCGGGCACGACCGGGCGCCGAGCGACGACCTGGGTCAGGATCCGAGGGCTGTGCCCGAACGAGACGAACAGCCTGATGTTGCAGGGAAGGACCGAATCGATAACCCCGCGCGTGGTCGGCCTCAGCAGCACGCCGCAGTTCGTCTTGGTGCCGTAGCGAACGGGCTGGGCACCCGCCAGGGCGGTGTACCAGCCGCCGCCGGGGACGAAGACCGGGGTGAGGTGTCCGCCGCTGTTCGTTCCGCGCGGAGACGTGATCGCGAGCGCCAGCACCGCCGCGAGCAACGCGACCCCGGCGAGAGCGACTTCCCGTTGCGCGAGCGCCGGGTTCAAACCGCCGTGTAGATCAGCTCGCCGAACGACTCGCGCACAACAGGATCGAAGTCGACGGAAAGTTGGCCGTCGGCGTTCGCAAACTGGCGCAGCTCGAGGAGGAGAAACGTGAGCTCTTCGTCGCGCGCGACATTCCCACCACCGGCCGCTTGCGCGAGGCGCTCCAGCTCCCAGACGTTCCACTCTCGCGGCTCCGCGCCGTCAAGCGGCAGGCGGACGACGCGCTCCGGCGCCCGGACGTCGTCGTCTTGCTCAGGCTCCGGCTCCGGCTCCGGCTCCGGCATCGACAGCAGCCGAGATGGCGGCTCTCCGGGCTCGGGTGCCGGCGGCCGCGGCTCGGGTACCGGCGGCGCAGGCTCCGGCGGCGGCTCCGGCTCGGGCACGGGCGGGTGCTCCTCGGCCTCCCGACGAGTGTCTGCTTGCGGCTCCCGGTTCCCAAAGAGAAAACGAAGCCGGGTCACAGAGGTCCGCCTTTTCACGGGCGGGAGCGTTCCTCAGGCTCGGGCAAATCGAAGAGCTCCGCGACCTCGTTTGGCGGGCGGTCGGTCCGCTCGGCCGGCGGTAGTAGGCGCACGTGCTTCGGCAGCTCGACCTCTGGAGTTTCTGGTTCGGCGACGTCGCGCTCACGGCGGCGAAACCAGCCGCGTTTCCGACGCGGCTCGAGTGGCTCCAGCGTGGGAAGGGCGTCCTCTGCTGTGTCCGGCTCCTCAGGCTCGGGCTCCGGAGGAGTTGATGCGGCCGGCTCGGTCCGCGGAGCGATGATGGTGACGGCTTCGGGCTCGGCCGCGGACACCGGCTCTGGCTCAGGTTCTGGCTCGGCTTCCTTCGCTTTCTGCTTCGCCGCGGGCTCGAGATCCGGCTTAGGCTCGAACTCCGGTTCCTGTTTAGGGGCAGGCTCAGGCTCGAGCTCGGGGTCGCGCTCCAGTTCCGCCGGCTCCGGTTGTGCTTCGGGCTCCGGCTCGATCGCTGACGGCGCCGGCGTCGCAACGACGGCCTCTGCCCGCGGCGGGGAAGCGGGAACATAGTACGGCCGTCGCCAAGGGGGAGCGGCCGCCCAGATCCGATCCGCGCTCAGCTCCAGCAGGGCAACGACAAGCCAGCCGCCGGCCATCACGAGGACGATCCATTTGCTCGCGAGATCGGCGTAGGCCACGCCGACTGCCAGCGCGATCAGGAAGAGCGCTTCGATTGCAAACCGCGGCCCCAATCGTCCCGGCATGACGCCGAGAGCCTAGCGCTCGTGGAGCCCGGCTTACGCCGAGCTCGAGCCGTCCGGCTCTTCGTCGGGCGCGGCGACCGGCGGCTCGACCGGAGCCGGCACGGAGAGCGACGGTGCGGCCGACGCAGGCGGGGATGGAGCGCCGGGCGAAGAAGCCTCTCCGGCGCGGCCCGGAGAGCTGTCAGGGCCTCGGCTCGCCTCGGTTGCGGCCTCGGCGGCTTCGACGATCTTGTCGGCGACGCCCGCGATCGCTTCGTCGCCGAGACCGGCCGCGGCGAGCAGCTGCTCGGCGCCCTCCTGGGCCCGGGCCATCACAGCCGAGGCCTGCGCCCTTGCCCATTCGAGCGTCTGCTCGACTTCGGCCCGCGCGGAGTTCGTCAGCTCGGTCGCCTGGTGGCGTGCCTGTTCCAGCAGCCTGTTCGCGCGAGCCTCTGCCTCGCGCATCTCGGCCGTCGCGTGGCGCTGTGCCTCGGCCTGCGCTTCACGGGCCTCGTTCCTCGCCGCGTTGAGGATCTCGGCGCGCTGGCGCTCGCTCTCCTGGCGGAAGCGCTCGACCTCGTGCTCGCGCTCTTGCAACGCGCGCTGGCGCCGGCTCACCTCTTCCTCGGTGCGTCGAAACTGGGCCGCCGATGCGGTCTGTGCGTCCCGTTCGATCGTGTCGGCCATGTCGGCGGCGGCGCGGATCATGTGGAGGGCGTCCATCCGGACGGCGTGGCCGGTCGGCTCCACCTGGCCGCTCCGAGCGGCCGCCTGGAGTACGCGCAACTGCACCTGGAGCTGGGTCGTATGGCGTCTGAAGGATTCGAAGGCCTCCTTGACGCGCTCCGGATCGAAACCACCGCCCGCGAGGGTCGGCAGCTCCTCGACGCTCGGAAGCGGAGTCAGTGACGCCTGTTGTCCTCTCTCGCTGGCCATCAACTTGGAAAGTATGGCGACTGCATCGGCGATATACCCATATCGCGTTAGTCCTTCTCCGCGATCACGGCGATTCCTAGCTCCGCGAGCTGCTCCGGTGAGACCTCGGTCGGCGCCCCGCTCATCGGGTCGACTCCGGCCTGGTTCTTCGGGAAGGCGACGGTGTCGCGGATGTACGGCTCGTCGAGGAGCGCCATCGAGAGGCGGTCGATGCCCGATGCGATGCCCCCGTGCGGCGGCGCTCCCATCGCGAGCGCATCCAGCAGGAAGCCGAACTTGGCGCGCTGCTCCTCGGGCGAGATGTCGAGCAGGCCGAAGATCTTGGCCTGCAGCTCGGGCTCGTGGATCCGGAAGGAGCCGCCCGCGATCTCGATCCCGTTGACGACCAGGTCGTAAGCGACCGCCCGTGCGGCGCCGGGGTCGGAGTCGAGCAGCTCGAGGCTCTCGTCGTTCGGGCGGGTGAACGGATGGTGCACCGCCTTCCAGCGGTTTTCTTGCTCGTCCCACTCGAGCAGCGGGAAATCGGTCACCCAGAGGAAGCGCCAGGCCGTATGGTCGATCAGCTCGAGCTCTCGGCCGAGGTGGAGACGAAGCGCTCCCAGCACGCGCGCCACCATCGCCGGCTCGTCGGCGGCGAACAGGACCGTCGTGACGGGCTCGGAGCGGAAGGTGTCGAGCTCCTCGTCCGAGAGGAACTTCGCGATCGGCGAGCGGACCTCTCCCTCCTCGTCGAAAACGAGATACGCGAGGCCCTTCGCCCCCCACTCCTTCGCGATTCCTTCGAGCCTTTCGAGGTCGGCCCGCGAGAACTTCTGCGGGACGCGCAGGAGGCGTACGGCCGGCGCGTTCGCGAAGACGCCGAACTCGGAGGCGCGCGTCACTTGGGTCGCGTCTTCGATCTCGAGCCCGAAGCGCAGGTCCGGCTTGTCGGAGCCGTACCGCGCCTGGGCTTCGTCCCAGGTCATTCGCTGGAACGGCGCCGCGATCTCGGCGCCGAGGCAGTCGCCCCAGACGGTCGCCATCGTCTGCTCGATCAGCGCGAAGATGAACTCCTGGTCGGGGAAGGCCATCTCGACGTCGAGCTGCGTCAATTCCTGCAGGCGGTCGGCGCGAAGATCCTCGTCCCGGAAGCATCGCGCGATCTGGTAGTAGCGCTCGAAACCGGAGATCACGAGCAGCTGCTTGTAGATCTGCGGCGATTGCGGCAACGCGAAGAAGCGTCCCGGCTGTAATCGAGTCGGGACGAGGAAGTCACGCGCGCCTTCCGGTGTCGGCTTGCCCATGATCGGCGTCTCGATGTCGACGAAACCGGCCGCCTCCATCTCCCGGCGGATCGCGGACACCGCTCGCGCGCGGGTCCGGATGTTTCGCTGCATCTTTTCGCGCCGCAGGTCGAGCCAGCGATAGCGGAGCCGCAGCGTTTCGTCGACTCCTTCCTCGTCGAGCTGGAACGGGAGCGGGGGCGCGGTCGCGAGCACACGCAGCATGTCGACCTGGAGCTCGACCTCGCCGGTGGGGAGGTTCGGGTTGACGGCGTCAGTCGAGCGAGCGACGACTTCGCCCTCTGCCTGCAGCACGAACTCGTTCCTGATCGCGTGGGCCGCCTTCGCGGCGTCGGGCGCCCGCTCCGGGTTGACCACCAGCTGGCAGGTGCCGGTCTCGTCGCGGAGGTCGACGAAGATCAGCCCGCCGTGATCACGGCGCCGTGCGACCCAGCCCGCGAGCGTGTGGCGCTCGCCGACGTTCTCGGTCCGCGCGTCGCCCGCCATCAGGTCACGCCAACTCATGCGGACAGCCTCTCCTCGAGCTCCCCGAATGGAACCTCGATGTCCATCGCCCCTTGAGCGCGGATCGTGGCACCGTCCGAGCCGAGGACGACCGTGATCCGAGCGCCGAGCCGCGCCGCCTGCGTCAGCTGCCCCCTGAGCGACCGACCTGCGTAGTCGGTCTCACAGGAGCGGTCCGTAGCCCGCAGGCGAGCCATCAGTTCGAGCGCGCGATCGCGCGGCGCGCCCTCGTCGACGGCAAAGAAGATCTCGATCGGCTCGGGCTCGGGCACCTCCACGTTCGCGTCGTCGAGCGCGATGATGAGCCGTTCGATGCCGGCGCCGAAGCCGATCCCGGGTGTCGGCTTGCCGCCGAGCTGCTCGATCAGGCCGTCGTAGCGGCCGCCGGCGCAGATCGTGCTCTGGGCCCCGTGCTCGGGGCCGATGAACTCGAACACGGTGCGTGTGTAGTAGTCGAGCCCGCGCACGAGGGTCGGCACGAGCTCGTAGTCGATCCCGTACACGTCGAGGTAGCCGCGCACCGCATCGAAATGCTCGCGGCAGGCCTCACAGAGCGAGTCGCCGATCTTGGGCGCCTCCTCGAGCGCGGCCCGGACGCGTTCGTCCTTGACGTCGAACACGCGCAGCGGCGTCGTCGCGCGCTTTTGGCGCGCCTCGTCGTTGAGTAGGTCGTCGTGCTCGTCGAGCCACTTGCTCAGGCGCTCGATATACGCCGGCCGGCAATTCTGGTCGCCGATCGAGTTCAGCTCGAGGCGGTAGGTCGTCACGCCGAGCCGCCGGAGCAACTCGGAGTACAGCTGCACGAGCTCGGCGTCGAGCGCCGGGTCGTCGGAGCCGATCGCCTCGACGGAGAGCTGGTAGTGCTCCCGGTAGCGGCCTTTCTGCGGCGCCGCGTAACGGTAGACGGGACCGATCGTCCGTAGCTTCTGGGGCTGGGGCTCGCGGTGCAGCCCGTGCTCGAGGTACGCGCGGCAGATCGGCGCGGTCAGGTCGCCACGGAGAGCGAGCCTGCGACCTCCGCGGTCCTCGAAGACGTACATCTCCTTCTGGACGACATCGGAGCCTTCACCCGAAGTGCGGATGAAGAGCTCAGCGTCCTCGAAGACGGGTGTCTGAATCGGGCGGTAGCCGTAGAGACTGCAGACGGTTTCCGCCACACCGGTCACGCGTTGCCAGAGCGGCTCTTCCGCCGGCAGGACGTCGTGCGTCCCACGCGGCGCCTCGAACTGAGGGCTCACGAGGCGCGCAGCTCGGCGAGAAAAGGGTTGGCAGCGAGCTCGGCGCCGAGCGTCGTCTCCGGCCCGTGGCCCGAGTACACGATCGTCTCCGGCGGCAGGCGATCGGCAAGTAGGCGAATCGAAGCGACCAGCGTCTCCCAGTCGCCGAACGGCAGGTCGGTGCGGCCGACGGAGCCGGCGAAGAGAACGTCCCCTGAGAAGAGGCAGCCCTCCGCGTAGTAGGCGAGATGCGCGGGAGAATGGCCTGGGACGCGGAGAGTCTCGAACGCGATCCCGGCCAACTCGAGCTCCTCGTCACCCTCGAGCAGGACGTCCGGGTTGTAGGACCGGAGCCCCAGCTCGGGCGGTGCGAAGTCGTTGATCCTTTCGAGCGCGATCCGCTCGTCGGCGGCCATGTAGACGGGCGCACCTGTTGCTTCGGCCAGGTCGGCGACTCCACCGAGGTGGTCCCAGTGCCCGTGCGTGATCAGGATCGCAACGCACGTTGCGCCGAGGCGCTCGAGCTCGCGCTGGAGCTTCGTCGCCTCGCCACCCGGGTCGATCACGACGGCGTCCGAGGCCCCATCGGACGCCCTGACGACGTAGCAATTCGTGGCGATCGGTCCGAGCTCGTAGCGTTCGACAACAAGGCTCATGACGGCCGAGTCTACGGCGTCGGGCCCGGCAGAGTTTCGGGTTTTGGCGCGATTTCGGCTTCGTTTTGTTCCGAGCGCGCCACGCTCGCATGCTTGCCTGGGCGCTGGCGTTGACCCCAAGCAGCACGGGGCGGGCAGAGCCGTCGTTCGCGGCGGCGCGCAAGACGAGCTGGCGGCGGCCCGCGTCGGCAAGAGTGGGTCGTTAGGATCCTGCGCTCGTGCGGAGCTGGGACCTTCACGAGCTCGAGGTCGAAGGCGGCAGCCGCTCACCGGTCGTACTCGATTCCGACGAGGCCGCCCGCGCCGTCTTCATCGTTCTCGAGCCGGGTCAGGCCCTTGGCGACCATCAGGTCAAGGAACATGCCTTCGTGCTGGTCGTCGAAGGCTCGGCCACCGTTGAGGCAGGCAGCGACGTGGTCGAGGCCGGCCCCGGCACCCTCTGCATGTTCGAGCCGGACGAACGACGGTCGGTCTCGACCGAGACCGGAGCCCGGATTCTTCTGTTGCTCGCGCCGTGGCCGGGCGTGGGTCATTACCGCGGCGACACGCCCTCCTAGAACCGCGTCGAGGGTCCCGATCTAACGCTTCGCGGCAGGCTGCTGGCCGGACCTGCGCAGATAGGTGCGGTAAGCAGTGCGATCCATCACGTAGGTAAGCGGCACGAAGAGCGCGGAGTACGCGAGCGAGCTGAGAAACCGCACCTCGATCGACGAGTGCTTGTTCACGATCGAGAAGACGATGAAAAAGAGCGGCAGAAACAAGGCTGCGCGCTTGATCGACCGATTCCACGAGGGCGGCCTTGCTTGCCGAAGCGGCCGGCCCGCTGCCTTGCCCTTGGTCGACTTGCCCTTCGTCTGCTTGCCACCGTTTGCGTCGTTCTTGGCGCGCGGCCGATCCCGCTCGGGATTCTCCTCAGGGGGCGGCTCGACTTCGTGCCCGCTGTCGTCGACGTAGACGTACTCGTACTCGTGCCGCCGCTCTTTCTGGCGGCGGCGACGCTGCTTGCGTGAAGCCATTGCTACAAGCCTAGCGCCGTGCGTTTGGCTCGGATCGTTCTGTGGCGCGGCTCCACGCGACCTCGCCTCGCTCGATCACGGCCGCGACGACGTCGCCTCCCAGGTGGTAGGCCAGATAACGCCAGTCCGGCGCGTCGAGCAGGACAATGTCGGCGCGGTAGCCGGGTGCGATTCGACCGATCTCCCCCGCCAGGCCGAGGACAAAAGCAGCGTTCACGGTGCATGCTGCGAGGGCCTGGGCGGGCGTGAGCCGAAGCTGTGTGACCGCCAGCGACGAAACGAACGGGAGGCTCTCGCAGAAGGAGCTGCCGGGGTTGAAGTCGGTCGCGATCGCAACCGCGGCCCCCGCTTCCACGAGTGCCCGTGCCGGAGGCATCGGGCGGTCGAGAAAAAGCGCGCTCGCGGGGAGGAGAACGCCGACGACATCACTTCCGGCAAGCATTCGGATACCGTCGTCACCCGTCGCTTCGAGGTGATCGACCGAGCGGGCCCCGAGCTCGATCGCCAACGGGATCGCACCCTGCTGGGTGAACTGATCACCGTGCAGCCGCAGAGCGAGACCGGCGGTACGGCACGCCGTCAGGTAGCGGCGGGCCTGGTCGGCATCGAACGCGCCTTCCTCGAGAAAGACATCCGCGGCGGCGGCCAGTCGGGCGGCCTCCGGCAGGACTTCCGTGAGCGCGAAGTCAAGGTACGCATCTGCGTCCGGGAACTCCGGCGGCACTGCGTGGGCGCCGAGCCAGGTCGCGAGCCCGCCGGCCTCGCGGATCGCTCGCAGCGATGCGAGCTCCGTCTCGCGGTCGAGGCCGTAGCCGGACTTGGCCTCGAACGTGGTCGTACCCGCACGCCGCATCCAACCGCGGTGCCGCCGAACCGCCTCGCTCAGATTCGCTTCGCCGGCGGACCGGGTCGCCCGGACGGTCGCGAGAATGCCCCCGCCCGCCGCATGCAGCTCCTCGTAGGAGGCGCCCGAGGCGCGCAACTCGAACTCCTCGACCCGGTCGCCCGCGAAGCAGGCGTGGGTGTGGCAGTCGACCAACCCCGGGACGGCGCAGAGACCGCGTCCGTCGAGCTCTTCGAGCTCGCCGTCGAATTCCCGGAGCGCCGCGCCAAGGTCGCGCATCGGACCGAAGGAGGCGATTCGCCCGCTCTCGCAGAGGACGTATGCGTTATCCACGACCTCGACAAGTCCGAGCGCGGTGCCTGCAAGCGGCGCGTCCGTGCCCGCCGGCGTTGCCAGCTGGGCAATGTCACGGACGAGCAGGCGCCGCCCGCGGCCTAAGTCGCTCACTCGGCCGGTCGGGGCTGCATCGGCGGCTCGAGTCCGTGGTCTGCTGCGAACGCGTTCGCCTCGGGGTACCCGGCGTCGACGTGGCGAAGGACGCCCGTTCCTGGATCGGTCGTGAGCACGCGCTCGAGCCGTTCAGCCATTTCGTCGCTCCCGTCGGCGACGACAACCATTCCCGCGTGGATCGAGTTCCCGATCCCGACACCACCGCCGTGATGGACGCTCACCCAGGTCGCTCCCGCCGCGACGTTGAGCAGGGCGTTCAGGATCGGCCAGTCCGCGATCGCGTCCGATCCGTCGCGCATCGCCTCGGTCTCTCGATAAGGAGAGGCAACCGAGCCGGAATCGAGATGGTCGCGACCGATCACAACGGGCGCCTTGACCCGCCCCGAGCGCACCAGCTCGTTGATCGCGAGACCGGCCTGCGCGCGATCGCCGTAGCCCAGCCAGCAGATGCGAGCCGGTAGGCCCTGGAAGGCGACGCGGCGAGGGGCAAGCTCGAGCCAGCGCTGGAGCGCCGCGTCCTCCGGGAAGAGCCCGCGTAGCGTCTCATCGATGATCGCGATGTCTGCCTCGTCACCGGAAAGTGCCGCCCAGCGAAACGGCCCCACGCCCTTGCAAAAGAGCGGCCGAATATAGGCCGGGACAAAGCCCGGGTATGTGAACGCTTCCTCTACCCCCGCTGCATAGGCTTCACCTCGTAAGTTGTTGCCATAATCGAAAACATAGCTCCCCTGTCGGACGTACTCGAGCAGCGCTTCGACGTGGCGGGCAATCGAGTCCCGGGCGCGGCGAAGATACTCATCGGGATCGCCGACGCGAAGCTCAGCGGCCGCGTCAACGGTGAGGCCGGCCGGGACGTAGCCGGTCAGCGGATCGTGTGCAGCCGTCTGGTCGGTGACCAGATCGAACGGCTCCTCCCGCCTGACGAGCTCGGGGACGATCTCCGCCGCGTTCCCTTGCAGGCCAACCGAGAGCGGCCGACCCTCGGCCGCTGCTGCGCGAACACGCGCCAGGGCGTCATCGAGCGAATCCGCCGCTTCGTCGAGGTAGCGGGTATCGAGCCGCCGGCGAATCCGCTCGGGATCGACCTCGACGCACAAGATCGCCGCACCGGCGAGCGTCGCCGCCAGTGGCTGCGCCCCGCCCATGCCGCCGAGCCCCGCGGTGAGAATCGTGCGCCCCGCGAGCTCCGGCGAGCCGAAGTGCCGCTCGCCGGCGGCGGCGAACGTCTGGTACGTGCCTTGCAGGATCCCCTGCGTGCCGATGTAGATCCACGATCCGGCGGTCATCTGGCCGAACATCGTCAGGCCGAGCGCTTCGAGCCTTCTGAACTCGTCCCAGGTCGCCCAGTGAGGAACCAGCAGCGAGTTGGCGATCAAAACCCGAGGAGCGCCTGGGTGCGTTCGAAAGACTCCCACGGGCTTACCGCTCTGCACCAGCAGGGTCTCGTCGTCGCCGAGCTTTAGCAGCGACCCGACGATCGCCTTCAGGGACTCATGGTTCCGGGCGGCCTTGCCGGAGCCGCCGTAGACGATCAGCTCCTCGGGGCGCTCGGCAACATTGGCGTCGAGGTTGTTTAGCAGCATCCTGAGCGGCGCCTCCGTCGCCCACGAACGGGCATTCAGCCGTGTGCCGCGTGGAGCCCGGATCGTCGAGAGGTCACCGCAAAGGGCCTCGACGGTCGCGTCAACTGTGTCGACAGCTGTCATCCCCCGCGCTCCTGCTCGGCGCGACGGCGAAATCGCCACCAGGTCCACGCGGTCGCCAGGACGAAGAATGCCGCAGCCCCGAGGACAGCCCTCGTCATGTCGCCGTTTGTGAACCTCGCGACCACGACGATGACGATCGCGAGCACCGCGTACATGATCACGGTGTCTCTGAACGGGTGGCGTGACCGTCGCGGCTCGTCCCGTTTCACCGAAGCTTGCCCACGTCGGCCTCGACGGCGGCAACGAAAGCGCCGTCGCGGATCGCTTGCGCAACCGACTCGATGTCCGCCGCGAGCGACCGGTCGTCGGAGAGGCGCGGCGACAGGTCTCGAACCGCATCGCGCGCGGCCCGCGCGCCGACACCCGGCTCGAGAGGAGCCAAGAACTCGATCGCCTGAGCGCCCGCGAGCAATTCGATCGCGAGGGAACGCTCGGCATTCCCCAGCACCTGCCAGGACTTCAGACCTGCGGCGTTGCCCATCGAGACGTGATCTTCCTGGCCGGCACTTGTCGGGATCGAGTCGACGCTGGCCGGGTGGCAGAGCGCTTTGTTCTCGCTGACGAGTGCTGCGGCCACGTACTGCGGGATCATGAACCCCGAGTTGAGGCCTCCGTCATTCGTGAGAAACGGAGGCAGCCCATCGGACAAGCTCGGATTGACGAGCCGCTCGAGTCGGCGCTCGGAAATGTTGGCGAGCTCGGACACCGCCATGGCGAGTGCGTCGAGGGCGAAGGCGAGCGGCTGCCCGTGGAAGTTACCGTTCGAGACGAGCAGCTCGTCCTCAACGAGCACGAGTGGATTGTCCGTCGCCGCGTTCAGCTCGACCGAGACAGTCGCCTCGACGTACGCGAGCAGGTCTCGGGAAGCCCCATGGACCTGGGGTGCACACCGGAGCGAGTACGCGTCTTGAACCTTGTCGCACCAGCGGTGGGACTCGATGATCGCGGAGTCGTCGAGCAGGCGGAAGAGGTTCGCCGCCGAGTCGATCTGCCCGGGCAGCGGCCGTGTCGCATGGATCTGCGGCAGGAAGCTCGTCCGCGACCCCTGCAAGGCCTCGAGCGACAACGCACAGGCGAGGTCGGCGGTTTTGGCGAGCCGTCGCGCCCGTGCCAGTGCAAGGCTCCCGAATGCGGCCATGAACTGCGTCCCGTTGACGAGCGACAGGCCCTCTTTGGCCTCGAGCACGATCGGCTCGAGTCCGACCGCTGCCAGCGCCGCCGCGCCGTCCAGGCGTGTTTCGTCGACCCAAGCCTCTCCCTCGCCGACGAGCGGCAACGCGAGGTGCGCGAGGGGCGCGAGGTCGCCGCTGGCACCCACGGATCCACGGCTGGGAACATGCGGCAGGACACCGCGATTCAGGCATTCGATCAGCAGTTCGACCGTCTGCGGCCGGGCGCCGGAGAAGCCCTTCGCGAGCGCATTCGCGCGCAGCAGCATCGCGGCCCGGACGACATCGGCTGGATACGGCTCGCCCACGCCGCAGGC
>Ga0070712_100001019_pt1 | contig 16902 bp, 16 predicted proteins | sample LARL81metaG_FD_71396 | JGI IMG/M metagenome (GOLD analysis project Ga0070712, IMG submission 71396) | Corn, switchgrass and miscanthus rhizosphere microbial communities from Kellogg Biological Station, Michigan, USA - LAR L8-1 metaG | ecosystem: Host-associated > Plants > Roots > Rhizosphere ...
GGCTTCAAGCACCGCATCGCCGATACTCGCTACCTGCTCAACGCCGCGCTCGAAAAGGGCGAGACGGTGTTGCTGGAGGGCTCGCAGGGCACGCTGCTCGACGTCGACCACGGCACGTATCCCTTTGTCACGTCGTCGAATCCGACCGCTGGCGGTGCTGCCGTCGGTTCCGGCATCGGCCCGACGCGCATCACCACCGTGCTGGGCATCCTCAAGGCGTACACCACGCGCGTGGGCTCAGGCCCGTTCCCCACCGAGTTGTTCGACGCATACGGCGAGTACCTGACGAAGACGGGTGGTGAGTTCGGGGTGACGACGGGCCGGCGCCGCCGCTGCGGATGGTTCGATGCGGTCATCGCCCGCTACGCCACCCGCGTCAACGGAATCACCGACTACTTCCTGACCAAGCTCGACGTGCTGTCCAGCCTGGAGACGGTGCCGGTCTGCATCGGTTATCGGGTCGACGGCAAGCGCGTCGATGACATGCCGATGACCCAGAGCGATATCGCCCGCGCGGTGCCGATCTACGAGGAGCTGCCCGGCTGGTGGGAGGACATCTCCGGCGCCCGCGAGTTCGACGACCTGCCCGCCAAGGCGCGCGACTACGTCTTGCGGGTGGAAGAGCTTGCCGGAGCCTATGTTTCGTGCATCGGAGTCGGGCCCGGCCGTGACCAGACCATCGTGCGCCGTGACATCCTTGCGGGGGGCCAGCGATGAGCGCTTGCGCGAAGAGCCAATGCCAATGACGGACGATCCACATCTCGTCGATCCCGATTACGACAAACACGGCGGGTTCCCGAATTTCGAAGCCGCAGAGCCCGGTCCGGGTTTTGCGCGGTTTCTCACCGCGATGCGACGGGCGCAGGATCTGGCGGTGTCGGCGGACCCCGACAGCGGCACCTGGGATCAGGTTGCCGATCGTGCCGAGGAACTCGTGAAACTGCTGGGCCCCTTCGAGGCGGCCGAAGGCGTCGGACCCGCCAACCGCGTCCCGTCGCTGCCGGGCGCCGGCAGCCTCCTGATGCCCCCGTATCGGGTGCTCCGGTTCGACCCAGACGGTGTCGAATTGAGCGTGCAGTTCAGCCGGTTCTCGGTGGGCGGAAACTATGCGGTGCACGGCGGCGTGCTGCCGCTGCTTTTCGACTCGGTGTTCGGGATGGTCATCCACGCGGCGGGGCGGCCGATCAGTCGTACGGCCTTCCTGCACGTCGACTACCGGAAGGTGACGCCGATCGACACGCCGCTGACCGCGCGCGGCTGGGTGAGGGAGGCCGAGGGCCGCAAGGCGTTCGTCAATGCCGAATTGCGTGACCCGGAGGAAAACCTGCTCGCAGAAGCGAACGGGCTGATGATCAGATTGCTCCCCGGCCAGCCGTAGCCGTGCCACGATGACGGCGTGCCGGAACGCCAACTGAGTCGTCTTTCCACCCCGCGTGCCGCGGCAGTAGCCGGCGTGTTGTTCGCGCTGCTGTTCGCGACGGCGCTGGTGCTGATCCGCCTGGCGCTGCCGGAGGGCGCGGAGCCCGGCGCGCAGTGGCTGGTGTCTGGTAGCACGAATCTCAAGGTTGCCGCGACCATCATGCCGTTCGCCGGTATCGCGTTCCTGTGGTTCATGGGGGTGGTGCGCGACGGGCTCGGGCGCTATGAGGACAAGTTCTTCTCGACCGTGTTCATCGGCAGTGGGCTGTTGTTCCTCGCGATGATGTTTGTTGCGGCCGGGGTGGGAGCGGGTCTGGAGCGTAGCCACGCGGCCGGGGATCCCAATGTGGCGACCTTCGGGCAGATGGTGCTGTTGGCCGTGTCGAAGACCTATGCGCTGCGGATGGCGGCGGTGTTCATGATCTCGCTGGCCACCATCTGGCTGAAGACCGGGCTCATGCCGCGCTGGCTGGTCGCGGTGAGTTACCTTGCCGCGGTTGGGCTTTTGGTCGCGAGCGATATCACGATGTGGCTCGTGTTGGCGTTTCCGGTGTGGGTGCTGGTAGTCAGTGTGCTGTTGTTGGTGCGCGGCGGCGTCATCGACCTCGACCGCGACGAGTCTGGCTGACACAAAAATATCGACCTGCGTCAATTATGATCCGGCCATTCCGGGCAAGGGGGCCCGTGGTGTCAGAGGACTACGACATTGTGGTGGTCGACGTCAGCTACTTCAACAACGACGACGGTGTCACCGTGCTTGTCGCTTTCATCGACAAGCAACGCCTGACCGACTTCCGCGAAGACCGTGAAGCTGCGTTACTCAGCACCGTGACAAATGTGCCAGACGGCCCGGATATGACGCACGCGCAACGGGTTTCGGACGTCATCGGAACGACGGATTACCCCAGCGGCACCCGTCGACACATAGTAGCGCTGGGGATTGGCAGCCGCACGCGCTCTCCGCTGTCAACGCTCGCTCCTGCCACCCTGGTACGCGGCTTCCCTTGGCCGACGCCGGGCCGCGGCCGAGCCGTCGACAGCACGGGCCTAGCAGCCAAGGGCGCACGCAGCGTCAGTCTGCTACCCGCAGAGCCTGTGAAGGACATAGCCTTACGGCCTCGCGAACGTGGTCCTGTTCGCCTTCCGGCACCTCGTCGACGAGCACAACGACGATGCCGTCGTCGTCCTGATCGAAGACGGCGTCCGCGGCCATCACGCAGTTGCCCGCGCTGATGCAGACGTCTCGATCGGCGTGGACTTTCACCACGTCACCTCCAGTGATCTCAGACCGTAGATGAAGTGAAACGACCGGAACGCCACATCCTCGAAGTCTTCGGCTAGCTCCAGCGTCGGGAAGCGGCGCAGCAGCGCCGGGAACGCGATCCGCATCTCCATGCGGGCCAGCGGCGCGCCAAGGCAGTGGTGCACACCGTGGCCGAAGGCCAGATGCCCTGGCGCACCTCGGCGGATGTCGAGCACCTCCGGCGAGTCGATGAAGTCCGGATCGCGGTTGCCCGACGGCAGTGACACGAAGACCAGCTGTCCGGCGGAAATCGGGACACCGGCGATCTTGACATCGGTGGTGGTGATGCGGGGAATGGCGCTGTGCACGATAGACAACCAGCGCAGCATCTCCTCGACGGCGGGACCGACGACGACAGGATCGTCGCGGACCGCGGCCAGCTGATCGGGATGCCGCAGCAGTGCCAGCGTGCCAAGGCCCAGCATGTTCGACGTGGTCTCGTGCCCGGCGAGCAGCAATAGGCTTGCGACGCCGATTAGTTCGTCGTCGGTCAGCTCGTTGCCGTGTTCTCGAACCAGCATGCCGAGGATGTCCTCGCCGGGCTGTTGCCGCGCGCGCTCGACCAACGAGCGCATGTACTCGCGGCCGCGGCGGACCAGCTCTAGCCGCTCGGGCATCGGAATGGACAGGTCCAGCTGGCGGACGCTGCGGCGCTGGAATTCGTCGCGGTCGTCATAGGGCACGCCGAGCAGCTCGCAGATCACCAGCGACGGGATCGGCAGCGCGAAGCTCGCCACCAAATCTGCTGGCGGCCCGGCCTTTTCCATCGCGTCCAGTTGTGCGTCGACGATCTCGACGATGCGCGGCTCGAGCCGCTTCATCCTGCGGATCGTGAATTCAGCGGTGAGCATGCGCCGCAGCCGCTGATGCTCGGGCGGGTCGAGGCCCAGCAGATTGCCGGCCCGCGCGCCGGCCTGCTCATCCACGGGGACGTTCGGCGCGCCTGGCACGACGAAACCCGGTGGCCTGCTGTTGGAGAACCGTTCGTGGTCGGACAGCACGTCCTTGATGTCCTCGTGCCGGGTGACGAGGAAGACCTTCATGCCGAACGCGTTGGTCACGGTCCGCACGCCGTCGGTCTCGCGGATCTCGCGAAGTTCCGGAGTCGGATTGAACGTGTTGCGCCGCATGTGCAGTGGCGGCAGTTCCGGCGCTTGGGTCATGCTTCGACGCTACCCGGGGAAGGCTAGTCGTCGCGTTGGGGCAAGTCGGGGCACTGCTTGTGGTAGGCGATGCCCGGCACCCAGTAATTCCAGGTCTCGTGGCTCATGTTCTGGGTGAGTTTCGCGCATAAGGCGTCGGGGTCCATCGTGGGCACCGGCCACAGCCGCACTGTCTTGTCGAGGCTTCCTGTGACGATAGTTCGGCTGTCCGGGCTGAACGCGACGCTGTTGACGGCGGCGGTGTGCCCGGTCAGGGCCGGACCAAAATCGCCGCCGGTTTGCGCGTTCCACAGCTGGACGGTGCCGTCGTTGCTGGTGGCCGCGATGGTGGTGCCGTCCGGGCTGAATGCGGCCGCGGGCACGATGCCGCCGGCGAAGACGAGAGGGTCGCCGCTGGGTTGCAGGGTCTGCGCATCCCAGATCGGCACGGTGTTGTGGAAGCTGCCGGCGACGATGCGGTGCCCGTCGGGGCTGAACGACAGCTGCTGATCCTGGTAGTCGTGATGCACCGGCCCGGTCAGGAGCTGACCGGTGTTGGCGTCCCACAGGCGCATCGTCTGGTCGTAACTGCTGGTGGCGATGTGCCGGCCGTCCGGGCTGAAGACTGCGGCGATAACGGGAGCGTCGTGCTTGAGCGGATCGCCGATCGGGGCGAGGGTGTCGGCGTCCCAGATCCGCACGGTGTTGTCGGCGCTGCCGGTGGCGAGGCGGTGCCCGTCGGGACTGTACGCGACACTGTTGACCACATCGTCGTGGCCGCGCAGGGGTTGCCCGATGGGCTGGCCGGTGTCGGCGTCCCAGATCCGCACGGTCTTGTCGGCGCTGGCGGAGGCGATGCGGCGTCCGTCCGGGCTGAACGCGACGGAGGTGACCCAACCCTCGTGTCCGGTGAGTGGGGCGCCGACCGGTTGATGGGTCTGCGCGTCCCACAACCTGACGGTCTTGTCGAAGCTGGCGGAGGCGATGCGGTGTCCATCCGGGCTGAACGCCACCCTCGTCACCATATCTTGGTGCCCGATCAGCGGGCGGCCGGTGATCGTGTCCCAAACCCGAACCGTATCGTCGAAGGCGCCTGATATCAGGCGGTGTCCGTCCGGGCTGAACGCGACAATGAGAATCGCATTTTGATGGCCGGTGAACGGTGCACCCACGGGTTGAAGGGTTTGCGCGTCCCACAATCGGACCGTCCGGTCGTCGCTGCCGGTGGCGACGGTCCGGCCGTCGCGGCTGAAAGCGACGCTGTTCACCACGCCGGTGTGTCCGCTGAGTTGGCCGGCGGGCCGGCCGGTGTCGGCGTCGAACAAGTGCACGGCAGAGTCGAATCCGCCGCCGACGGCGATGCGGCGTCCGTCGGGGCTGAACGCGACCGTCGTTACGACGCCTGGCTGGTCAGACGATAGCGGTTCCCCGATGGGTTGGCCGGTGTCGGCGTCCCACCGTCGTAGCGTGTTGTCAAAGCCGCCGCTGGCGATGCGGTGCCCGTCGGGACTGAACGCGACCCTCAAGACCGCTTCGTCGTGGCCGCGCAGGGGTGCCCCGATGGGTTGGCCGGTGTCGGCGTCCCAGATGCGTATCGTCTTGTCGGCGCTGCCGGTGGCGAGGCGGTGCCCGTCGGGACTGTACGCGACACTGTTCACCATGTCGTCGTGGCCGCGCAGGGGTGCCCCGATGGGTTGGCCGGTGTCGGCGTCCCAGATGCGTACCGTCTTGTCGGCGCTGCCGGTGGCGATGCGGTGCCCGTCGGGACTGTAGGCGATGCTCTGGACATGCCCGTCGTGGCCGCGCAGGGGCGGGCCCGCGGGTTGTCCGGTTTCGGCGTCAAAGATCTGCACCGTGTGGCCCGCCTCTGCGGCGGCCACCGCGATGCGCCGGCCGTCGGGACTGTAGGCGACGTCGTTCACCCACGCGTGCGCGTCGATGATCTTGACCAGGTCCCGCTCGGTCTGAAGCGCGCTGAGTACCGGGTATTCGACGGCATTATTCGAGGGGAAGGTACGCGCGGCGAGGATCAACTGCATCGCGACATCGTCGCGGGACCGCCCCATGTTGGCCAGCATGTTCAACCCGTCTGCCACCAACTCGTTCGCGAGCGCGTCGCGGCTGCGGGCGTCGGCCTCGAGGCGCTTCTTGTTGGCGAACACCAGGCCCGCCACGGCGATCAGTGCTATCACCAGTGCCACGGCCAGCACTGCCCGTAAGATCCTCGCCCGCTTGCGAAGCGCGGCGGAATGTGCTTGCGCGGTCCGCAGTTCCGCGTTGGCTTCGGCTTCCTGGTGCTCGCGCGACGCCTGGAGAAATTCGGCCGAGTGACGTACCCGGTCCCGGAACACCGGGGAGTCGGCCAGTTCTTGTGCGGCAGCCAGCCGCACGCCGCCGATCAGCCACTCCGGGCTGCGTTCGTTGCGTTCCCATTCAGCGGCGGCGCGGTCCAGGCTGTCGGCCAACTTGAGGCCCGCGGCCTGCTCGCGCAGCCAATTCGCCAACGACTTCCATTGCCGCAGGAGGCTTTCCAATGCCACTTCAACGACGGTCTCGCCACCGCGCTCGTCCTTGACCAGCAGACGCCGCGCGACCATGGCATCGATCAGGTCGTGGCTGTCCGGCGGCAGCTCGCTCCAGTTCGCGACGCGCCGCGACGGCGCATCGGTGTCCGGATCGATTGTGGCCAACCAGGGGATGAACGCGGCGCGCAGAATGTCGAATTGCTGTGCTCGGTGATCGGGGTCGGCGGCCAGCAGCTTGTCGATCTCGGCCTCGACGATGTGCGCCATTCCGCCCATGGCCTCGTAGTTGGCCAGCGTGAGCCGCCCGGTGCTGCCGTAATCGAGGTACAGGCGTGACAGAGTCAAGGCCAGCAGCGGCAGGCTGTCCGCGCCGCCGGTGGCATCGGCGAGCAGTCGTGCCACCAGCGCGGGATCCAGATCCAGGCGCAGGCCCGCGGCGGTGGCGCGCTCGGCGGGTCCGGTGATCACCTCCTTGTATTCGGTCAGCGGCATCGGCTTCAAATCACCGAATTCGCGGGTGTGCACCCCGAGCAGATCGGGCTCCTCTTGCAAGGACTGGTAACGGTCGGCACGAATCGTCATCACCGCAATCAGCGGTACGTCGTCGATCGCGCCGGTCTGTAGCAAGGCACCCAGCAGCGTCAGACAGGCACTGGATTCCGCGCCTGCGTCGGCGGAGAACAGTTCCTCGCCCTGATCGATCGGCAGCACCAGCGTGGGCGTCACCCCTTCGCCCGCGGCGTCGCGCTGCGCCTCGCGCAGCCACGCCGTGAGCCGAGCGGTGTCGGCGTGCAGGCAGGCGACTTTGACGTCACCGAGCGCCGGGCCGCCAGGGCCGGCTTGGGATCGAAGCTGCCAGATCGCTTGGGCCAGACCATGATCGCCGGTGACCGCGGCGCGCTCGGGACGCACGATGTCGGCCACCAGGAAGTTCCTGTGGTCGCGGCGCAACCGCGGCAGCAGACCTGCGCGCAGGAACGACGACTTGCCCACCCCGGACGGGCCAAGGATCACGAACAGGCTTTCCACACCCGTCGCACGCATGCCGCGCAGCGCGTCCAAGCCGCGGAGGATCTGCGGGTCGCGGCCGAAGAACACCGCCGCGTCGGCATCCTCCATCGACTGCCACCCGCGATACGGGACGCGCTTCGAATCCTTTTCGGGCGGCCACGGGAAGTATTCGGCGCCGATCCCGGCGTCGCGCAGCCCGCGCAGCAGTCGCGCCAGACCGTCGGCGCTGAAGACCACCGGTTCGCCGTCATCGGAGGTGACCGTGATCTGCTCGCCGTGGCCGTCGGCGAACAGATCGCAGATCTGCCACTCGCGAATGCGCTCGCCTTGGGCCGCGGGGTCGATACGGGCACAGAAGACGCGCTTGTTCAGAGATTCCGCCAGCCGGGCTTCGGCCACGCATTCCCCCGACTTCTCCCAATCAGGGGAGATCAGGCATATCACCGCTTCGCAGCGATCCACCGCGCGAGCCAGTTCGGACTTCCAGCGCACCCCCGGCGCAAACCCGATCCGCGGGTTGACGTCGAGGAAGATCTCGCCCTTCAGGCTCGGCTCGGCTTCCGTCAGCCACTGGAACACGGCCTGCGCGGCCGAGTTGTCCCGCCTGGAATGGCTCAGGAACACCCGATACATCAGCTAATACTGCGCGTCGGTCAGGTCCGAATCGCGCGTAGCGGGCTACTCGTCTTCGTGTGTCGGGCTCTCGCGGAACACGAACTCCCCAATCAGCGTGTTGATGACGGCCGGGTTCTCCAGCGCGGCCAGATGCGCGACCCCTTCGAGAACGGCGATCGCCGCGCCGGGGATCGCCTCGGCCATCGCGATCGTCTCGGGCAACGGGAACGTCGCGTCCTCGACACCGGCGACTACCAGCACGGGCGTCGTCACCCGGGACAGCAATGCGCGCTGATCCGGGCGGCCCGGCACCACGCTGCGAACCGCCCAGCCGCCCGAACGCACGTCGACGCGCTGCACGGTGTCGCGCACGAACGCCACGACGTCGGGCCTGGTGCGAAACGTCGTCGGACCCAGGAATGCCTTGAGCACCGAACGGGTGAGTGGCGGTCGGATCCCGCCCATCAGTCCGGCCAAGCGCAACAGGAAGCCGTATTCGATCTTCTGCCGTTTGCCCGCGGGCGACGCGGTGCAGTTCATCAGCACGGCGCTGCCGATGCGATCGGGGTAGATGGCGGCGAACGTCCCGCCGACCATGCCGCCCCATGAGTTCCCGACGAAGTGCGTTCGCTGCAGACCGAGACCGTCGAGGATGTCGACGATACAACGCGCGCAATCGTCGAAAGTGAATGGCTCCGTGAGCTTTTGGCTTTCGCCAAAGCCGGGTGGATCGACGAGGATCACCTGATGTTCTGTCCCGAAGTGGTCGGCCTGGGCGGCCCACATGTCGCCGGTCATCAGCAGGCTCGGCCAGAACATCATCGCCTCGCCGCTGCCGCGGAGCTGAATCCGCACCGATCCGAGCACGGTGTCGATCAATCGCGATTCAGCCACGATTCAGTGTCGCTTCCTCGAGGTCGAGCCCGCGCAACACGTTTCGCAGTACCTCGTCGTCGATCTGCCCGCTGTCGCGTTCCGCGATGAAGGTCGCGCGTTCGGCCGCCAGCATTTCCAGCCGCAACCGACGGAAGGCCGATACCGGGCTCTCGCCGATCTCCTCCTCGTCGCGGCCCAACCGCTCCCACGCCGAGTTGCGCCTGCGAGTGTTCCAGCCCCGCAACACATCCGCGGCCCGCTCGTGCACGTCGGTGACCTCCTCGTCGGCCAGCAGCTCGTCGAGCCGCTCGGCCGCTGCCCGCGCCGCCTTGTCCTGTGCGGCAGCCGTGGCGATGGCGTCGGTGCGTGCCTCGTCGCCCTGCACGCCGAGCCGCCGGATCAGCCATGGCAGCGTCAGCCCGTGCAACAGGAGGGTGCCGATCACGACCACGAAGGTAAGGAACACCAGCTGCGGGCGCCCAGGAAACGGTGCCCCCGACAACGTCGTCAACGGAACGCCGAACGCCGCCGCCAGCGACACCACCCCGCGCATGCCTGCCCAGGCGACGACGAACACCTCCGCAGGCGTCGGCGCCGGTTCGCGGTCGCGGATGCGCTTGAACAGGATCCGCGGCAGATACGCGAACACGTAGACCCAGACGAGCCGGACGCCGATCACCGTCGCCAACACCGCGACCGACGAGATAGCGATCACCGACGCGGAGATGCCTGCCAGCTCGCCCACCACCATCGGCAGCTGCAGACCGATCATCAGGAACGCGAACGACTCCAGGATCAGCTGCAGGGCTTTCCACACCGCGGTGTCCTGGAGCCGGGTGGCGTAGCCGGCCCGGGTGGATTTCTGGCCGAGGATCAGCGCAGCGATGACCACTGCCAGCACGCCCGAGCCGTGGATCTGCTCAGCAGCCAGGTAGATGATGAACGGCGCCACCAGCCCGAGCGCGCTCTCCACGAGCGGATCGTCGAGCCGCCAGCGGATGAAGGCGATGACGGAGCCCAGTGCGACACCCACCGCGACCCCGCCGACAGCGGCCAACGCGAACGTCGCCAACCCACTGCCCCACGTGGCGGCCGCGCCTATTGCAAGGCCAAGCGACACCTTGTACGCGGTCAGTGCGGTGGCGTCGTTGAGCAGGCTTTCACCGCCGAGCAGCGTCATCACCCGGCGCGGCAAACCGAGCCGGCGGCCGACCGCGGTGGCGGACACCGCATCCGGCGGAGCGACGATTGCGCCGAGCGTCAGCGCCGCCGCGACCGTCAACTCGGGCACGGTCTTGTAGGCCACGTAACCGACTGCGAACGTCGTCGCCAGCGGCAGCCCGACCGCCAGCAGCCCGATCGGCCTGATGTTGCGGCGCAGCGCCACGTAGCTGCTCTCCAGGCCGGCAGACCACAGCAGCGGCGGCAGCAGCACATAAAGCACCAGCTCGGGGTTGAGATCGATCTGCTTGAACCCGGGGATCAGGCCGGCCGCCAGGCCGGCGACCACCAGCGCCAGCGGGGCCGACACGTCGTAGTGCCGGGCCACCGCGGCCAACAGAACCGACACCACCAGTACCGCCAGCAGTGAGGCACCCACGTCGCGAAACCTCCTAGGTCGCCGTCCGTATCCTTGATCAACATGCTGAGGAGATCACGCCGAAGCGATGCCGACTCCCCGGCGGTCCTCGATACATGCGAACACCTCGCCGCCGACGCCGCATCCTCGATCGAGCCGGACCCGCTCACGCCCGGCAAATGCCAGGAGTGCGACGAGCACGGTGAGGACACGTGGGCGCACCTGCGCATGTGCCTGACGTGCGGCCATGTCGGCTGCTGCGATTCGAGCCCACACCAACATGCGAGCGAACATTTCCGCGCGACCGGTCATCCGGTGATGCGCTCCGCCGAGCCGGGCGAGAACTGGCGGTGGTGCTACATCGACATCCGACTGGGCTGAGCATCTGGCAGTCTGGACGCGCGATGAGTGAAACGACTGAAGACGATACGGCGACCGGGCCGGAGCCGGTCGCGGACGACAACGCCACGCCGCCCACCGGCTCATTGGTGATGCTGCTGGGCTCCGGTGAATTGAGCCGCGAGTTGGCGCTGGCCTTCCAGCGGCTCGGTGCCGACGTCATCGCCGTCGACCGCTACGCCGACGCCCCCGCGCACGGCGTAGCCGACCGCGCCGCCGTCGTCAAAATGAACGACGCCGAGGAGCTGACCGCGCTAATCGAGAAGGAGAACCCCCGCTACGTCGTCGCGGAGGCGGGCGTCATCGCGGCCGACGCGCTGATCGCCGTCGCCGAGCGCGGCGACATCGAGGTGTTTCCGACTCCGCGCAGCACGCGGCTGTCGATCGACCGCGAGGGCCTGCGCCGGCTGGCCGCCGACGAGCTCGGGCTGCCCACCGCTCCGTTCTGGTTCGCCGGGACGGTCGAGGAGCTGACCGCGGTGGCCGACCACGCGGGTTTCCCGCTGGTCGTCAAGCCGATTGCAGCGGCGCCCGGTGACGGCGAGTCGGTGCTGGTGCGCGTCGAAGACGTCGAGCCGGCCTGGCACCGCGCCATGGCCGCGGGCCGCATTCCGCACAACCGGGTGATGGCCGAGACGGTCGTCGAGGTCGACTTCGAGATCACGCTGCTGACTGTGCGCACCACCGGACCCGCGGGGCCCGCGGTGTATTTCTGCGAGCCGATCGGTCACCGTCAGGCCGACGGCGTCGTGTTGGAGTCGTGGCAGCCGCAGCAGATGTCGCCCGCTGCCCTCGATGCGGCGAAGTCGATCGCGGCGCGCATCGTCAACTCGCTCGGCGGGCGTGGTGTGTTCGGGGTGGAGCTGCTGGTGCGCGGCGACGAGGTCTATTTCGCCGACGTCCGCCCGCGGCCATACGACAGCGGCCTGGTGACGCTGCGCTCGCAACGGCTTTCGCAGTTCGAGCTGCACGCCAGGGCGATCCTCGGCCTCGCAGTGGACACCATCATGATCTCGCCCGCCGCGGCGGAAGTCAGCTACGCAGGGGCCGAATCGAGGAGGTCCGACGACGTCGATATGCGCGTGGTCGGCGAGGCGCTGGCGGTGGCCGAAAGCGACGTGCGACTCTTCGACAGGCCCGACGAGACAGACGGCAGACGACGGCTGGGGGTCGCGCTGGCGACGGCACCCGACCCGATCGTCGCGCGGGACCGGGCCCGACGGGTGTCGGCGGCGCTTCGCAAACTCTGGTGACGGATCCCGAAGACGATTCGGCCACCGACCGGCCGACGATGGCGCCGTTCCTCGGTGCGCTGGCAATCATTGTGCTCGTTGTGATCGCAATCGGACTGTTAAACGTCTTCGGCAAAAACGACCCTCCCGAGGACCAGCAGGTGGGTCGGGCAGCAGTCGGCGAGAACGACGCGTTGCAACGGCAGAACTATGCCGACTTTCGCAGCTATACCTGCCGCGATCAGCAGGGTGTTGAAGCCGATATCCTTGCCCGGCAACGGGATTCGGTGGCCAAACGCGGCGAACGGTTCGTCGACGACGTCACCGACACGGTCATCGACGGCGACCGGGCCACCGCCAAAGTGACCTATCATTTCGACAGGGCGCCGGACACCAAAATCGGTGTTGCGATGACGTTTGTGCGCGAGGACGGAGCATGGAAGGTCTGTTCGACCGGTCCCAGCTAGCTGTGGAAGACTTCCGAAGGTGAGCTACGCCGGAGACATCACGCCTGAGGAGGCCTGGAAGCTGCTGAACGACAACCCCGAGGCCGTGCTGGTGGATTGCCGCACGGACGCCGAATGGCGATTCGTCGGGGTGCCTGATCTGTCTTCGCTGCAGCGCGATGTGGTGTACGTCGAGTGGAACACAACCGACGGAAAGCACAACGACAACTTCGTCGACGACCTTGTCACCGCCGGCGTCACGCCTGGCGTGGGCCCACGCGCCAGCAGGGGACGGCCCGTGGTATTCCTGTGTCGCTCCGGCAACCGCTCGATCGGGGCCGCCGAGGCCGCAACGGAGGCGGGCATCGCCCCGTCCTACAACGTGCTGGACGGGTTCGAGGGCAACCTCGACGAGCACAGGCATCGCGGCGGCACCGGGTGGAAAGCCGTCGGCCTGCCCTGGAAGCAGTCATGAGCACCCGAAGACGATCGCGAGTGAGGAACGAGCGAGGACCGGAGCGAGCGGGAGTCGAGGCATGAGCTCTGACGTGCCCTCGGTTCGGAAGCCGGCTGAACTGCCCGACGGGGTCAGCCAGGCCACCATCGGCGTTCGCGGCGGCCTGCTGCGGTCGGGTTTCGAAGAGACCGCCGAGGCGATGTACCTGACGTCGGGCTACGTCTACTCGTCGGCCGCCGAGGCAGAGAAGGCGTTCGCCGGCGACATCGACCGCTACGTGTACTCCCGGTACGGCAACCCGACGATCTCGATGTTCGAGGAGCGGCTGCGGCTGATCGAAGGGGCGCCTGCGTGCTTCGCGACCGCGACCGGGATGGCAGCCGTCTTCACCTCGCTGGGTGCGCTATTGGCCGCAGGTGACCGCTTGGTCGCGGCGCGCAGCCTGTTCGGGTCGTGCTTCGTGGTGTGCAGCGAGATCCTGCCGCGCTGGGGCGTGGAGACGGTGTTCGTCGACGGCGACGATCTGTCGCAGTGGGAAGAGGCACTTTCTGTACCCACCCAGGCCATCTTCTTCGAGACGCCGTCCAACCCGATGCAGTCGCTGGTGGACATTGCCGCGGTGTGCGACATGGCCCACGCTGCCGGTGCAAAAGTCGTGTTGGACAATGTGTTTGCCACGCCAATCCTGCAGCAGGGCTTTCCCTTGGGCGTCGACGTGGTGGTGTATTCGGGCACCAAGCACATCGACGGGCAGGGCCGTGTCCTCGGCGGCGCGATACTCGGCGACAAGCAGTACATCGACGAGCCGGTGCAGAAACTGATGCGGCACACCGGTCCGGCGTTGAGCCCGTTCAACGCGTGGACGCTGCTCAAGGGTTTGGAGACGCTGGCGGTGCGGGTGGAGCATCAGAACGCGTCGGCGGAACGCATCGCCGAGTTCCTGGAGAAGCACTCCGCCGTGAGCTGGGCGAGATACCCATTCCTGGAGTCACATCCGCAGTACGACTTGGCCAAGAGGCAGATGACGGGTGGCGGCACCGTGGTGACTTTTGAACTCAAGGGTGGCAGCAAGGAGCGCGCCTTCGAGGTCCTCGACAAGTTGCAGATTGTCGACATCTCCAATAACCTCGGCGATTCCAAGTCGCTCATCACTCACCCCGCTACCACCACGCATCGGGCGATGGGTCCGGAGGGTCGTGCGGCGATCGGGCTGGGCGACGGGGTGGTGCGGATCTCGGTGGGGCTGGAGGGAACCGAGGACTTGATCGGCGACCTCGACCAGGCTTTGAGCTAGGTGTCCCGGCGAAGCCCCGCGCACGCGAGGAGCAAAAAGGCGGAGGCCAAGAAAGCTCGCCGCAACAAGCGGCGGGGCACCCAGAAAGCGAACTGGCTACCCGATGTGGTGCTCGACGAACTCGTTGATTCTCACGCCGAGATAGCCGCCGAACTGGAGCTGTTTGATGAACGAATTACTAAGCGCGGCTGGGATTTTGACGATGAACTGTCCGACGATGAATTGGCAATCTGGTACTTCGCTCCATCTCAGGCCGAGATCGACGATGAGTCGATTCAGGCCGTGACCGGGATCTGTCTGACCGCAGCCGATGACGCTGAAATTGTCCATCTCATGTTCGTAGGCACCGTCGACGCCATTCGGCTCACACCGGACAAGCTCTTCAAGAATATCGACGCCATCGAGGCGTACCGCGCCGGCGAAGCGCGGCCGGAGTTCAACTAGCTAGCCCTTGTCAGGTCCTTCAACGACGCCCTGCGCGGCTTGTGCACGCTGCTCATAGCTACGCCGCTTGTCGGCGTCGAAGTCCAGGAACACGCTGTCCAGACCCAAACGCTTGTTGAGCCAACGCCTTCCGCGCGGGCCCAGCATCTGCGCGGCCTGCGCGGTGAACCGCAGCGGCGGCGGCACCGACACGTGTGTCTTGGGCTTCTCCAGCGTCTTGATGACTGCGGTGGCGATGTCTTCGGGCTCCACCGGCTTGATCGCTCCGCTGCTCTTCGTGCCTGAGATCAGTTCGGTATTGGTGAACGGTGGCATCACCACCGATACGTCCACGCCGTGCGGCGCCATTTCGTCGGCGAGCGCCGCGGACAGCCCGACCACACCGAACTTGGCGCCCACATAGACGACCTGACCCGGCACCGGGATCAGCCCGGACAGCGACGCGATGTTGATGATGTGCCCGCGACGGCGCGCGACCATGTCGGGCAGCGCCAGCTGGCAGCCGGTCAGTACCCCGTACAGGTTGACTTCGATCGCGGACCGGATCGATTGCTCGGACTGTTCGAGGAACGGACCAATCGGCATCACGCCGGCGTTGTTGATCAGCACATCGATGTGGCCACCGCCGTCGGTGCGCGCCTTGTCCAAGAACGTCGCGAACGAGTCCCGGTCGGTGACGTCGAGCGGGTATCCGGAGACCTGACCGAGCTTGCCCAGTCCCGCGACCGCCGACTCCTGCAGGGCCACGTCCCTGTCACCGATGACGACCCGCGCGCCGCGGGCCAGCAGCGCCTTGGCGGTCGCGAATCCGATACCGCGGGCGGCGCCGGTGATCGCGATGGTCTTGCCACTGATGTTGGCCATGTGGCCTGACTTTACACGTGTCAAGTTTCCGCGGAAGACCGCGCCGGTGCCGAGTCGCGGCTGTCTATTACGGGTGAAGCGAGTGACCGCGATCCCTGATGTTGCCGAAGGGTTGCGATCATTGGTGGAAATCGTCGACAACCTCAACATGGCGATTCAGTACATCGCCGCCGAGCGCGAATTCACCGACGCCGTCATCGAGCCGCACCAGACCAGGCTGCTGCTGCGTGCAGTGCTGCGGCTGCTGCGGGACAAGTAGAACAGCCGCGTGCAGCCCAAGCACGGCCTGATCCCGATCTAAGCCGGCCGGCAGCGGGCGAGGTCATCGAGCCGACCGCGCTCACCTCCCTGGACGGATCGGTGGTCGCAGTATCCGGCCCGGGTAACGCGCGCCTGCAGTTCCGCTGGTTCGCGGGCTGCCCGATCTGCAGCCAGCACCTGGGCACGTTCACCGCGCGGCACGGCGACGTCGCGGCGGCGGGGTATCACCGAGGTTGTGGTCCTCCACTTTGCTGCCGAACAGCTGCAGGGCTATCAGGCCGCATTACCGTTCACCGTGGTCGCCGATCCCGACCGGGTGCACTACCGACGGTTCGGGGTGGAGACCGGTGTGCGGGCGATGGCCGACACGCGCGCGGTCGGTGAGTAAGACGGCACCACCCACCTCGGGCTGCCCGCGGCCTTTCTCATCGACCCGGACGTCCCGCTGGTCGCCGCACGCAAGGGTGGACGGGCTGCCGAAGATCGACCGGCCGCTCGGGAACTGACAGCGCGGAATCCTGGCCGCCGGCGCCGCGTCCATCTACCGTGAGGCCCGTGACTGCAGAGCACGACGAGACGAAGGTCGAGCCGCGGCTCTACATCTATCCCCACGCCGGCGGCTCGGCGGATTTCTATGTGCCCTTCGCCAGGGCGTTCAGCGGCGGGACCATAAAAAAATGTGTCGCGGTCCAGTATCCCGGCAAGCGCACCGGCAAGGATTTGTCGCAATACACGAGTATCCCGGAGCTGGCCGACCGGCTCTGCACGATGCTCAAGCCCGCCAACGCCCCGGCGGGTCAGGTGGCGTTCTTCGGGCACAGCATGGGGGCCCTGCTGGCCTTCGAGGTTGCACTGCGCTTCGAGCAGGCCGGCAATCCCATCGTGGCGTTGTTCGTGTCGGCGTCCGCCGCACCCGGCCGGATGCGTCACGGCGATCTGCAGGGCTCCGACCGCGAGCTGCTTAGCCTGGTCAGCGACGTCACCGGGGCCAACCCGGAGTTTCTCAACGACGAGCAGTTCGCCGCCACCATCTTG